>Ga0073930_1002782_pt1 | contig 11068 bp, 12 predicted proteins | sample DewCreD2012metaG_5_FD_76968 | JGI IMG/M metagenome (GOLD analysis project Ga0073930, IMG submission 76968) | Hot spring sediment bacterial and archeal communities from British Columbia, Canada, to study Microbial Dark Matter (Phase II) - Dewar... ...
CGGGGAGCTCGAGCGGCTCCTCGCGCGAGAGGTCCCCCTCCACGACCTCGATGCGCTCATCGATGAGGGCCGCGAGCCCCTCGTGACCGAGCCGCTCGCGGAGGGCGTTGAAGGCCGGTCGCGAGCAGATCTGCTCGACGCGCTCGCGTCCCGTGGAGCCGAGCTGCGGCCGCACGAGCAGGACCAGGCGGGTGTCGGGGAAGTCGAGCAGGAACCGCTCGACCACGGCCTGGCCGAGGAAGCCGGTGAACCCCGTCACGAGCACCCGCTTGCCGGCGAGCGCCCGCACGATCGAGGTCCGCCTGCGAGCGGGACCCGTCTCTACCATGCGGTAGATCTTGATCCTCTACCGGTCGGTAGACAAGTTCCGCGGCCGGGCAACGGTGGGGAGCCCGGCGCTCCGTAGGCTTCAGGGTCGATGAGCGCGCCCGCCCCGACGCCCACCACCCCACCGGCCCGCTGGCGCGAGGTCTTCGCCGGGGCGAGGGGACGTCTCACCGCGGGGCTGCTGCTGCTCGAGGCGCTCGTCGCCACGCAGATCCTCGTCGTCGCGACCGTGATGCCGGCGGTGCGCTCGGACCTCGGCGGGCTCGCGCTGTACGGGTGGACCTTCAGCGCCTCCGGGCTCGGGCAGTTCGCCGCGATCCCGATCGCCGGGCACGCCGTCGACCGCTTCGGCGCCCGCCGGCTGCTCGCCGTCACGCTCGTCGTGTACTCGAGCGGGCTGCTCCTCGCCGCGCTCGCGCCGAGCATGCTCGTGCTCGTGCTCGCCCGCCTCGTCCAGGGCGTCGGCGGCGGCGCCGTGTACGCGGTCTCGCTCGCGACGGTCGCCAAGCGCTACCCCGAGGCCCTGCGGGCCCGCGTGCTCGCGCTCCTCGCCGCCATGTGGATCCTCCCCGGGCTGCTCGGCCCGCCCCTCGGCGCGATCCTCGTCACCACCGTCGGCTGGCGCTTCGCGTTCGTCGCCCCGCTCCCGGTGCTCGTCCTCGCCGCGGTGCTGACGTTCCCCGCGCTGCGCGGGGCAAACGGGGATCGCGAGCGGCGCATCGCGATGGGCCCCCCGCTCGCGCTCGCGCTCGGCGCCGGGGCGCTCCTCGCCGGGCTCACGATCCGACCGCAGCCGGCGAGCCTCGGGCTCGTCGCCGTCGGCCTGGCCGTCGGGGTCCCGGCGCTGCGGCGGATCGTGCCGGCCGGGACGTTCGCCGCTCGGCCCGGGCTCCCCGCGGCGGCGGCCGCCGCGTTCCTGCTCTCGACCTCCTTCGTCGCCGCGGACTCCTTCGCGACGCTCATGCTGACCGGGGTGAACGGCCGCTCGGTCGGCGAGGCGGGGCTCGTGCTCACCGCGATGACCGTCGCCTGGTCGCTCGGCAGCTGGTGGCAGTCCCGGGCCGTCGCCCGGTGGCGGCTCGGGAGGCTCGTGGTCCTCGGGACCGTGCTCGTCGCCGTCGGGCTCCTCGCGGCGGCGACCGCCCTCGTGCACCTGCCCCTCGGGATCTCCTACGCCGGATGGACCCTGGCCGGCATCGGCATGGGCGTCGCGTTCCCGACGATCCCGCTCTCGGTCATGAACGCGGCGAGCCGCGGCGAGGAGGCGAGCGAGCTCTCGGCCACGCTCCTCATGGACACGCTCGGCGTGGCGATGGGGGCCGGGCTCGGCGGCGCGGCGATCGCCCTCGCCGACGTGCTCGGCGCCGAGCTGCGGGTCGGGATCGCCGGCGCGTTCGGCATCGGGTTCCTCGCGGCTCTCGCGCTCCTCGGGATCGCGCGGCGGCTGCCGGAGCCCGGACCCGCCCCGGTACACTCGGCTGCCTGATGGACATCGCCGAGCTGCAGGCCTCGCTCCGCCGCACGTACTACCGCCGCGACGCCAAGCGCGGGCGCGACGCCACGTTCCGCTGGCTCACCGAGGAGGTGGGCGAGCTCGCGAAGGCGCTCCGCGGGGGCGAGCCGGCCGAGCTCGAGCACGAGTTCGCCGACGTGCTCGCCTGGCTCGCCTCGCTCGCCAACCTCACCGGCGTGGACCTCGCGCGGGCCGCGGCGCGCTACGCGCAGGGGTGCCCGAAGTGCGGCGCCTCGCCGTGCTCGTGCGCGTTCGTGCGGTGAGGGACCGGGTGGTGAGCCGACCGTGACCGAGCCGGAGGTCCACATCCGACCCGCCCGGATCGACGACTGGCCGGAGGTCGCGGCCCTCCTCGTCGAGCTCGGCCGCGACGTCTCGCCCTCGGCCGTGAACAACCCGGCGTACCGGATCCGCTTCGGCGGGCACCTCGCGCTGCGCGAGACCCGCACGCTCGTGGCTGAGGTCGGGGGGCGCGTCGTCGGCTTCCTCGACATGGAGTTCCGCCAGCGCCTCGGGCACCCGCGTCCGCAGGCGTGGGTGAACGACCTCGTGGTCACCGAGCCGATGCGCGGCCGCGGGATCGGCGCCGCCCTCCTCGCCGAGGCCGAGACGCTCGCGCGCAAGCGCGGCTGCTTCCGCATGTCGCTCGAGACCGCCAACTGGCGGACCGCCACGCACCGCTTCTACGAGCGGCAGGGCTGGGTCGACAACGGCAAGTGGTTCGTGAAGCTCCTCGACCCCTCCTGGGGCACCGCCGGCTACTCGGAGTAGCCCCCGCCCTCGATCTCGGCGACGATCGCCGCGAAGCGCTCGATCGGCTCCAGCTCGTCCAGCGCCTCGACGACCCGCGCGAGATCCAGGGCGACGTACTCGTGCACGAGCACGTTGCGGAAGCCGGGGAGTCGCTCCAGGCTCCGGACCAGCTCCGGGGGGAACCGCTCGTCCCGTGCGAGGTTGCGGACGGCCTGGGTGTAGTCCTCGAAGCGGTCTCCCCGACGAGCCGAGAGCTCGCCGGCGATGTCGATGACGGCCTGGCAGACCGCGAGGAGCGAGAAGAGCACGTCGTTGTGGAGCGAGAGATCGCGCTCCAGCACATCGGGTCCCTCGATGCGCGGCCGGAGCTCGTGCAGGTGACCCAGGTGCCGCCGCAGCTCCGCGAGCCGCTCGACGAGGAAGGTCATGGCCTCAGGGAGCGCAGCTTCACCGCGCGCGTGCGCCGCAGGAAGGGCTCGAGGTCGGCCGCCCGCAGCTGGACGTTCCGAGCGAAGGCCGCGTCCACCTCGGGATCCCGGCAGAAGACCCGGCGCCCCTCGGTCACGATCCGGCGGGCGAGGTGCGGCGGCGCCTCCTGCAGGATGATGAGGTCCAGCGCGTCCTCGTGGAGCTCGGCCGTCAGGGCGGAGGCGAGGGCCAGTCGGATCTCGAAAAGCTCCCTGCCCACGCCGAACCGGCCTGGTGGGAGGAGGACGGCGAGGTCGAGGTCGCTCTCGCGATGGGCCCGCCCCTCCGCCCGGCTACCGAAGAGGTACGCGGAGACGATCGGGAGGCCGAGCGCCTCGGCGACGCGTCGGACCGCCTCGCCGACCCTGCGGTCCTCGGGAGCGACGGTTGCGTCCTCACCACCCATGGCGGAGCGAGCGTAGCACCCGGTTCCTCCCCTCCGTGACCCGACGGGCGAGCCCTGAGCCGCGTCGGGCCAGGGACGGGCTACAGCGCCGCGCGGAGACGCTCGGCGACCGCGGCGAGCCCGCCGAGCCCCGGGGCTCGCTCGGCCGCGTAGCGGGGGATCAGGTGCGCGTGCAGGTGCATGATCTCCTGCCCGCCGAGACGTCCGTTGGCCTGCCGCACGGAGAGCCCGTCGGGGGCGAAGGCCGCGCGCAGCGCGAGCGCGACCCGCCGCGCCGTGCGCCACACGGCCTCCCAGTCCTCGGGCGAAACGTCGAAGACCGTCTCGGCGTGGGCCCTCGGGATCACGAGCGTGTGCCCCTCGCCGGCGGGGTGGATGTCGAGGAACGCGAGCGTGCGCTCGTCCTCGAGGACGCGCTCGGCCGGGGCCTCCCCCGCCGCGATCCGGCAGAAGACGCAGCCGCTCACCGGGTCGCGAGCACGGCCTCGGCGATCTGCACGGCGTTCAGGGCCGCCCCCTTGCGCAGGTTGTCGCCGCAGGCGAACAGCAGGAGCGTGTCGGGCCGGTCGGGGTGCCGCCGGATGCGCCCGACGAGCACGTCGTCGCCCCCGGCCGCCTCGAGCGGGCTCGGGTAGACGAGGTTCGCGGGGTCGTCGCGGACCTGCACGCCGGGCGCCGCGGCGAGGATCTCGCGCGCCTCGGCCGGGGTGAGCTCGCGCGCGAAGCTCGCCTCGATCGCGACCGAGTGCCCGGTCACGACCGGGACCCGCACGCACGTCGCCGCGATCTCGAGCTCGGGGTGCGCGAGGATCCGCTTGGCCTCACGCGCCATCTTGATCTCCTCGAAGGTGAAGCCGCTGTCGGGATCGAACGCGTCGATCTTCGCGACCACGTTGTACGCGATGGTCTTGCCGAAGACCTCCCCCCGCGGGAGCGCCTCGACGTCGGGGTGCCCGAGCTCGTCCTCCGAGCCGGCGAGCTTGGCGACCTGCTCGGCGAGCTCCGCGACGCCCCGGTGCCCGGCGCCGGAGACCGCCTGGTAGGAGGCGACCGAGAGCGAGCGGAGCCCCGCCGCCCGATGCAGCGGCGCGACGGCCATGAGCGTGGTGATGATCGTGCAGTTGGGGACGCAGTAGACGCGGCGGTCGGGACGGATCTCCTCGGGGTTCACCTCCGGGATCACGAGGCCCGCCCACGGCTCCATCCGGAAGGCCGAGGAGTTATCCACGCAGACCGTGCCGCGCTCGGCCGCCTGCGGGACCCAGGTCCTCGCGACCGCGCTCCCGCACGAGGAGAGCGCGAGGTCCACCCCCTCGAGCGCCTCGGGCGCGAGCGCCCCGACCTCGACCTCGCGGCCGCGGAAGGCGACCGTGCGCCCGGCCGAGCGCTCGGAGGCGAGCGGCACGAGCTCGTCCGCCGGGAAGTCCCGCTCCTGCAGGATGCGGATCATCTCCCGGCCGACGGCTCCGGTGGCTCCCACCACGGCGACGCGCATGCCGTTCATGGTACCCAGCCCGAGCCCGGACCCCGCGCACGTCGGCGAGGCACCGTCGGGCCGATCAGCGGAAGCGGAAGGAGTCGAGCATCCGCTCGAAGGCCACCTGGGAGACCTCGAACCCGTCCGCGGTGTCGCTCAGGCTGATCCGCCAGCCGACCTCGTCACGGACGACCACGACCTCGCGCATCCGGTACGAGGTCCCCGCGTCGGAGGTCGCCGTGAGATCCCACTGCCGGGCCGGCACACCCCCCACCGTGGTCTCCGTCGCCGGGCCCGGGGTGAGGCCCGCCTCCACGTCCCGGTTCCGCACGAACGTCGCCCATCCCTCGAGCGTCGTTCCCCGCTCCAGGTCGGCGGAGTCCACGATCACGGTGGCGGCGTCACGCGCCGGCGCGAACTGGTCGAGCACCACGTCCTCGCCGAACCGGGCCGGCTCGGCGGTCCAGCCCTCGGGGACCGTGAGGCAGTAGCCGAAGGTCGGCGAGGAGAAGTTGGTGCCCTCGCACGGGTCCGGCCGCAGGAGCCAGAACGCCCCCGCGCCGGCGAGGACCGCCGCCAGCCCGCCGATGATCGCCACCGCCCGCCAGGGCGAGGGCGGCTTCGGCTTCGGCACCTCGGTGATGGCGGCAGGGGCGCTCCTGCGCCGCTGCGGCAGGAGCGCCACCGATCCGGGCTCGAGCGAGCCCCCGCAGCGCGCGCAGACCCGCGCCTCCTCCTCGTTCACGTGGCGGCAGGCGGGACAGACGATCATGCGCCGGCGTCGAGCCCGAACTTCCGGTGGATCGCGCGGACCGCGCGCTCGCCGTCCGCGGCCCGCACCACGCACGAGACCCGGATCGGCGAGGTCGAGATCATCTCGATGTTGATCCCCTCGGCGGCGAGCGCCTCGAACATGTCGGCCGCGACCCCGGGGTGGCTCTTCATCCCGGCCCCGACGAGCGAGACCTTCGCGATGTCCTCGTCGACCGAGAACCGGACCGCGCCGACCTCGTGGGCGATGTCGTCGAGGGCGGCCTTGATCTTCGGCACGTCCTCGCGCGGGACGGTGAAGGACATGTCCGTCTTGCCCTCGTGCGAGACGTTCTGGACGATCATGTCCACGTTCACGCCCTGGCTCGCGACCGCCCGGAACAGCTTCGCGGCGATGCCCGGCCGGTCGGGGACCTCGTCGAAGGTGATCTTCGCCTCCGTGTCGTCGAGGGCGACGCCGGAGATGAGCGCCGCCTCCATCCCGACCTCCATGTCCTCCTCCTTCACCACCCAGGTCCCCGGCCCGTCGTGGAACGACGAGCGGACGTGGACGGGCACGCCGTGACGACGAGCGTACTCCACCGAGCGGGATTGGAGGACCTTCGCGCCGGCCACGGCGAGCTCGAGCATCTCCTCGTACGTGATGCGGTCGATCTTCCTCGCCTCCGGGACGACCCGCGGATCGGCGGTGAAGACGCCGTCCACGTCGGTGTAGATCTCGCAGACCTCGGCCTCGAGCGCCGCCGCGAGCGCCACCGCCGTCGTGTCCGAGCCGCCGCGGCCGAGCGTGGTGATGTCGTAGGTGGTCGACAGGCCCTGGAACCCCGCGACGATGACCACGTTCCCGCTCTGCAGCGACTCGATGATCCGCCTCGGCCGGATCTCGACGATCTTCGCGGCGCCGTGGTGCGTGTCGGTGATGATGCCGGCCTGCGAGCCGGTGTAGGAGGCGGCGCGGCAGCCCCGCGCGCACACGGCGATCGCGAGCAGCGACATCGCGATCCGCTCCCCGGCGGTGAGCAACATGTCGAGCTCGCGCGGCTCGGGGACCCGGGCGACCTCGGAGGCCATGCGCAGCAGCTCGTCGGTGGTGTCGCCCATCGCCGAGACCACCACCACGACATCGTGGCCGGCCTCGCGCGTGCGCACGATGCGGTCGGCGACGGCCTGGATCCGCTCGGTCGTGCCGACGGAGGTCCCCCCGTACTTCTGCACGATGATGCTCACGACTGGTCCTCCGCACGCCGCTCGGCCGGTGCTCGGGGAGAGCGTAGCAAGGCGGCGCTCAGGTCCCGAGCAGGTGGCGCCGGAGGAACGCGAGCTGGACCCGAAGGAGGTTCTCGGTCACCGCCGCGTCCCGGGTGAGGTGCGTCGCCGAGGGGACGAGGACGAGGTCGGGGAAGCGCCCGGCCTCGAACAGCGCGGCCGAGAGGCGCAGCGCGTGGGCCACGTACACGTTGTCGTCGGCGAGGCCGTGGATCAGCAGCATCGGCCGCGCGAGGCGCGGCGCGTCGGCCACGATCGAGCTGCGCTCGTACGCCTCCGGCTCGCGCGCGGGGTGGCCGAGGTACCGCTCGGTGTAGTGGGTGTCGTACAGGCGCCAGTCGGTGACCGGCGCGCCGACGACGGCCGCGTGGAACACGTCCGGGCGCCGGAGCACCGCGAGCGCCGCGAGGTACCCGCCGAAGGACCACCCGCGGATCCCGACGCGCGACAGATCGAGGAAGCCGAGCCGCTCGGCGGCCGCGTGCAGGGCCTCGACCTGGTCCTCGAGCGCGACGGTGAAGTCCCGGTGCATCGCCCGGTGCCAGGCGGGGCCGCGCCCGTCCGTCCCCCGCCCGTCCACGACGAGGACGGCGAACCCGTGCTCGGCGAGCCACTGCGAGACCAGGTACGCGCCGGCGCTCGCCCTCACCCGGTTCGCGAAGGGCCCCGGCCCCCCGTAAGGGTCGAGCACGACCGGGAGCGGGCGGTCCGGCTCGCGCCCGCCGGGCAGGAGGAGCGCGGCGCGGAGCTCACGCTCGCCGAGGCGCAGCAGGATCGGGCGGGGCTCGACGAGCGGCGCCTCGGCCGTGCTCGCCACGGTCGCCACCGGCTCCTCGCCCCGGAGCACGGCGGTCTCGGGCAGGGTCGCATCGATCCTCGCCGAGACCCGCACGAGCAGCCCGCCGCCCTCCGCCCCGGCGTGCACCCCCGGCTCGCGCGTGAGGCGCTCGGCGCCGGCACCCGGCGTCCATCGCCACAGGTGCACCTCGGTCGGGTCCTCGGAGGCGCGGAAGAGCACGCTCGCCCCGACCGAGACCACCTCGCGCACCTGCAGGCCGGGCGGGGTGACCGGCTCGCCGTCCACCGTGAGCCGGTACGTGTCCGTCGCCCGGTCGGGCACGACCATGACGATCCGCCCGTCGGCGAGGCGCCGAGGGGCGTCCTCCGGCAGCTCGAACCACTCGGGGTCCTCCAGCTCGGCGAGGAGCGAGGTCGCGCCCCTCCCGTGATCGGCCTCGAGCAGCCGCACCCGGCGCTGGTCGCGGGTCTGCACGAGGAGCGTGAGCGGGCCGGGCTCGTCCCACACCACCCGGGCGAGGTACGGGAAGGCCTCGCGGTCCCACTCGATCTCGGTGCGCGAGCCGGTCGCCACGTCGAAGACGAACAGGCGGACCTCGGCGTCCTCGGTGCCCGCCTGGGGGTACCGGACCGCGCGCGGCGGCGCCGCCGGGTCGGTCGGGTTCGAGAGGTACCAGGTGCGCACGCGCCGCTGGTCCGCCCGGGTCGCGGCGAGGTACCGACCGTCCGGCGACCACCAGTGCCCGCGCAGGCGCCGCATCTCCTCGGCCGCGATGAACTCCGGCAGCCCCCAGAAGGTGTCGGGGTCGTCGTCGCCGGCGAGCACCCGGTTGCCACCGGCGAGGTCCCGGACGTGGAGCGCGCCCTCCACCACGTAGGCGACGCGCTCGCCGGTCGGGTCCAGGCGCGGGTCGTCCACCGTACCGGGGACGGTGAGCTCCTCCGCCCACCCCTCGACGAGATCGGCGACGTAGGGACGACCGGAGACGGCGAACACGACCCGGCGGACCTCGCGATCGGTGGCGTAGGCAGTGACCCCGCTCGAGAGCTCGCGCACGCGCTCGCGGCGGGCGCGCTCGGCCTCGGTGAGCTCCCCCTCGTCCCCGAGCCCGTGCGTGCGGGGGTCGAAGACGCATCGCTCCCGCCCGTCCTCCAGCACCCACAGGCACGAGACGGGGTCGTCCCCGGCCCGCGAGCGCAGGAACACGACCCGCGAGCCGTCCGGGGCGACCGTGAACGACCTCGGCAGGCCGAGCGAGAACCCCCGGGTGCGGGCGACCTGCCGCGGGAACCCCTCGAGCGGACCGAGCGTCATGCCGGGGCGGAGGCTATCAGGCGAGCCGTCACGCCCGAGGGCGGAAGCGGCATCATCCGGATGGGAGACGGGCACACGGGACCCGAGGAGCCGGCCCTGTACGAGCAGCTGGACGACGTCGAGCTCATCGTCCTGTCGTGGGACGAGCCCGAGGCCTTCGGCGCCCTGTACGAGCGTCACGCCGAGACCCTCCTGCGGTTCTTCGCCCGGCGGACCCTGGACCCGGAGGCGGCGGCCGAGCTCACCGCCGAGACCTTCGCCCAGGCGTTCGCCTCGCGGCGGCGGTTCCGCGACCGCGGTCTCGGGGTGACCGGCTGGCTCTACGGCATCGCCCGGCACCTGCTCGCCCGGTACTTCCGCACGGGCGCGGTGGACGCCCGAGCGCGCCGGCGCCTCGGGATGCCCGAGCGCCAGGTCTCCCCCGAGGACTACGAGCGGATCGAGGAGCTCGTCGACTTCGAGCAGGTCGGGCGGGCCATCGCGCAGGCCTTCGGGATCCTGTCCGAGGAGCAGCGCGAGGCGCTCTCGCTGCGCGTGATCGAGGGCCGGAGCTACCGCGAGGTGGCCGAGGCCCTGCGGATCTCCGAGGAGACCGCTCGCGCGCGGGTGAGCCGGGGCCTGAAGCGCCTGACCCGCGAGCTCGCGGCGGGCGGCCTCGAGACGGGGAGCTGAGGCGGATGGACATCGCATACCTGGAGCAGGTCCGCGAGGACCTCGTGGAGGCGGCCGAGCGCGAGGCCCGGCGCCGGCGCCGCCCCGGGCGCGCCTCGCGGCCCGGGCGCTCGGTGCGGGCGCTCGTCGCGGCGGGGACCGCGATGGTGCTCGTCGCGGCGGCCGGGCTCGGCTGGTTCGTGACGCGCGGCGGGATGCTCGCGGGGGTCGGAGGGAGCGCGGCTCTGAGCGAGCTGGCGCCGGAGGGCGCCACGAACCGGCTCGTGGAAGGCCCGGCCCTCCCGGCCCCGGCCGACGAGGGCTCCGCCGCAGGCGCCCCCGAGCACGCCACGCGCGGTGGCTTCTCGATCCCCCTCGGCGACCTCACGAAGGTCATCCGGACGGCGACGCTCTCCCTCGTCGTCCCCCCCGACACCTTCGAGGAGCGCTTCGCCGAGGCCCAGGACGTGGCCGAGCGCCTCGGCGGGTACGTGCAGACTTCGACCGGGCGCGACCGCTCGGGCACGCTCGTGATGCGCGTGCCGGCCGACCGTTTCGCCGCGGCGATGCGCGAGCTCCGCGGGCTCGGCGAGGTCGAGGTCCAGAGCGTGCGCGGGCAGGACGTGACGGCGGACTACGTGGACCTGCAGGCGCGCCTGCGGATCGCGAAGGCCCGCCGCGCGGTCCTCCTCGGGCTGATGGAGCAGGCGACCACGATCGAGCAGACGATCCGCGTGCAGAACGCGCTCGACGACACCCAGCTCCGGATCGAGGAGCTCCAGGGCGCGCTCTCGCTCCTCGAGGACCGGGTCTCCTTCGCCACGATCCGGCTCTCGCTGCGCGAGGAGGGCGCCGCCCTCGCCACCGAGATCCGCAACCCGAGCATCCCGCTGGCGTTCGAGCGCGCGATCGCGGGCTTCTTCGGCGTGATCGCGGGGACGATCGTGGGGCTCGGTTACCTCGTGCCGATCCTGGTCCTCGCCGCCGTCGCCTGGTTCGTCATCCGCCGCGTCCGGCGCCACCGCGCGACCTGAGTCCGGAATCGTCCGATCCCGGTTCGCGGTAGCCGTCCATTCACGTCGCATCCCGGAAAAGCGGCAGGCAAGCTGACGCGATTTGGTTGATGTGCCGATGATCTGTGCCGCAGCACCCACCCATCACGTTCAGACGCCCTAACCGCCTCTTCAACCGGGCGTATTCCTGCCCGAGCTCAGTCGCGTTGCCCGCATCAAGCTCGGGCGATCCATCCAGTTCCGCGTGGCTCATGCGCGAGGCATTCGCTCGAAGACCTCGGATCCTCTCCACCCACGGTTCCGCCCCAGC
>Ga0073930_1002790_pt1 | contig 11042 bp, 12 predicted proteins | sample DewCreD2012metaG_5_FD_76968 | JGI IMG/M metagenome (GOLD analysis project Ga0073930, IMG submission 76968) | Hot spring sediment bacterial and archeal communities from British Columbia, Canada, to study Microbial Dark Matter (Phase II) - Dewar... ...
CCTGGAGGCGGGGGTGCACTTCGGGCACCAGACCCGACGGTGGAACCCCACGATGGCGCGCTACATCTTCACGGAGCGCAACGGGATCCACATCATCGACCTCCAGAAGAGCGTGCCGCTGCTGGAGGAGGCCTACCGGTTCGTCCGCGAGGCCGTCGCCGACGGCGGCGACATCCTGTTCGTGGGTACCAAGAAGCAGGCGCAGGACGCGATCCAGGAGGAAGCCACGCGCGCCCGGCAGCCCTACGTGAACCAGCGGTGGCTGGGCGGCATGCTGACCAACTTCCAGACGATTCGCCGGCGGGTCGAGCGGCTCAAGGAGATCGAGGACATGCGCGCGCGCGGCACGCTGGAGGTCCTGCCCAAGCGCGAGCAGGCGCGCCTGCTGGAGGAGGCCGCCCGCCTGGAGAAGTACCTGGGCGGGATCAAGCAGATGACGCGGTTGCCCGCGGCCGTCTACGTGGTGGACACGCGCAAGGAGCACATCGCCGTGGCCGAGGCCCGCAAGCTGGGCATCCCGGTCATCGCCATCCTCGATACCAACTGCGACCCCGACGAGGTCGACTACGCCATTCCGGGCAACGACGACGCGATCCGCGCCGTCCGCCTCATCACCAACCGCATCGCCAATGCCTGCCTGGAGGGCCTGGAGGAGCGGCGCAAGCGCGAGGTCGTCGAGGAGGCGCCGGCCGCCGCCGCGGCTGCCGACGAGGCGGAGGGGGAAGAAGAAGGAGCGTTGCCCGAGGTGGGCGAGCACGAGTTCGGGCAGACGACCGTGGAGGCACGAGGCTAGCACGATGGCGGTGACGACGGAGCTGATCAAGGCGCTGCGGGCGCGCACGGGTGCGGGCGTGATGGACTGCCGCCGGGCCCTGGAGGAGACCGGCGGCGACCTGGAGCGGGCTGCGGAACTGCTGCGCGCCCGGGGACTGGCGGCCGCGGCCAAGCGGGCAGGCCGCGAGACGTCCCAGGGGGTGGTGGAGGCATACGTCCACGCCGGCGGGCGACTGGGCGCGCTGGTCGAGGTGAACTGCGAGACTGACTTCGTGGCGCGCACCGACGAGTTCAGGACCCTGGCCCGCGAGCTGGCCATGCAGGTGGCGGCCACGACGCCGCAGTGGGTCTCGGCCGACGAGATCCCCGCCGAGGTCCTGGCCGCGCGGCGGGCCGAGCTCGCGCGCGAGGGCGATGGGGCTCCGCAGGTCGAGGCGCGCCTGGCGCAGTGGATCGCCGAAGTGGCGCTGCTGGAGCAGCCGTACATCCGGGACCCCGGGCGGCGGGTGCGCGATCTCGTGGCCGACGTGACCGCCCGCGTCGGCGAGCACGTCCGCGTGCGCCGGTTCGCCCGGTTCAAGCTGGGGGAGTGAGCGGCGGGGCCGGGGACCGCGACGGCGCAGGCAGACGCGGGCCCCGGCGCGTCTCGGGACCGGCGGAGGGAGACGATGGACGCGGCGGCAGGGCGGCCGATCTACACCCGGGTGTTGCTGAAGCTCAGCGGTGAAGCCCTCGCCGGCGACGGTGGCGCAGGGCTCGACCCCGCCGTGCTGCAGCTGGTCTCCAGCGAAGTGCGCGACGTGCAGGCCCGCGGTGTGCAGGTGGCCATCGTGGTCGGCGGCGGCAACATCGTGCGGGGCGCCGACCTCAGCCGGCGGCTCGGCATCGAGGAGGTCACCGCCCACACCATGGGCATGCTGGCCACGGTGATCAACGGCCTGGCGCTCATGGACGCCATGGAACGCCTGGGCCTGGTCGTCCGCGTCATGTCGGCCATCGAGATGCACCAGGTGGCGGAGCCCTACATCCGCCGGCGCGCGATCCTCCACCTCGAGAAGGGCCGCGTGGTGATCTTCGTGGGGGGGACCGGCAGCCCGTACTTCACCACCGACACCGCGGCGGCGCTGCGGGCCATCGAGATCCAGGCCGACGCGCTGCTGATGGCCAAGCGGGGCGTCTCGGGCGTCTACGACAAGGATCCGCGCCAGCACCCCGATGCCGTCATGTACACCCACCTGGACTACATGGACATCCTCAACCGCGACCTGCGCGTCATGGACGCCACGGCCGCCGCGCTGTGTCGAGACAACAACATGGACATCGTGGTCTTCGACGTCACCCAGCCCGGGAACATCACCAGGGCGGTGCTGGGCGAGGCGATCGGGACCCTGGTGGGGGGCGGCCGGCGGTGAGCCCCGCGTCCGTGACCGACGAGGTCCTGGCCGACGCGCGCGCGCGGATGCAGAAGGCGCTGGAGGCCACGCGGCGCGAGTTCGCCGCGCTACGCACGGGGCGAGCCAGCCCGGTGTTGCTGGAGCAGATCCGCGTCGACTACTACCAGACGCCCACCCCCATCACCCAGCTCGCCACGATCTCCGTCCCCGAGCCGCGGCTGCTGGTCATCCAGCCCTGGGACAAGAGCATCGTGAAGGCCATCGAGCGCGCCATCCTCAAGAGCGACCTGGGGCTGACTCCGAGCAGCGACGGGGTGGTGATCCGGCTGCCGATCCCGCCGCTCACCGAGGACCGGCGGCGCGAGCTGGTGAAGGTGGCCCGGCGGCACGCCGAGGAGGGGCGCGTCGCCATCCGCAACGTGCGGCGCGAGGCCAAGGAGATGTTGGAGGAGCTGGAAGAGGCGGGCGAGGTCTCCGAGGACGAGGCGCGCCGCGCCATGGACCGCCTGCAGCAGCTGACCGACGAGATGATCGCGCAGCTGGACCGCCTGCTGGCCGCCAAAGAGAAGGAGATCATGGAGGTCTGACCCGCGGGCATGCTGGATCTGCTCGGCCATCCGCTGGACCAGGCGCGCGCCCTGCTCGAGGCGGAGGGCTACGCCGTGGAGGTGCACGAGACACGGCCGCCGCGTCCCGACGTGCACCTGTTCGGCGCCCTGCGTGTGGTGCGGCAGACGTTCGCCAGCGGGACGGCGCGGCTCGTGGTGGTCCACGAGCGCTACGCACCGCGGCCCAGAGGCGCGTGAGCCAGGCTGGCCCCGACGCCGCGTCGGTCGCGATCGACCGGACCCGGGTGCCCGTCCACGTAGCCATCATCATGGACGGCAACGGGCGGTGGGCCGGCGCCCGGGGGTTGCCGCGGGCCGAGGGGCACCGTGCCGGCCGCGAGGCGATCCGGCGCACCGTCGAGGCCTGCCGCGAGCTGGGCGTGCAGGTGCTGACGCTGTACGCGTTCTCCACCGAGAACTGGCAGCGGCCGCCCGAGGAAGTGGAGGCGCTGATGCGCCTGCTCCACCAGGCGCTCCTGGAGGAGGCCGAGGAGCTGCACCGGGCCGGGATCCGCCTCCGGGTCGTCGGTGACCTGGACGGGCTGGCGCCGACGCTGCGGCGGGAGATCGCACAGGTGGAGGCGCTGACCCGCCACAACCAGGCCATGGTGCTGAACATCGCGCTGAACTACGGCGGCCGAGCCGATCTGGTGCGCGCCGTGCGGCAGCTGGCGGCGGAGGTGTGCGCGGGCCGTCGCCGCCTCGAGGAGATCGACGAGGCGGCGGTGGCCGGCGCGCTCTACACCGCCGGCCTGCCCGACCCCGACCTCCTGATCCGGACGGGCCGCGAGCAACGCCTGTCGAACTTCTTGCTGTGGCAGGCGGCCTACGCCGAGCTGTACTTCGCGGACGTGTTCTGGCCCGACTTCGATCGCGGGCACCTCCTGGCGGCCATTGCCGACTACCAGCAGCGGCAGCGCCGCTTCGGCGCGCTCAGTGACTAGGGCGGGGGCGTGGCCCGACCGGGCGCTGCCCGCACGCGTGGCCACCATCGTCCTCGGCGCGCCGCTGGTGCTGGCGGCCGTGTGGGCCGGCGGGGGCGCCCTGCTGGCGGTGGTGCTGGTGCTGGTCGGGGCGGCGCTGGTGGAGTACGCACGGCTCGCGCACGCGGCAGGGCTGCGCCCCGCCGGTGCCGTGCTCGGCGGGGGCGTGGCGTTTCCCCTGCTGGCAGCGTGGGGTCTGTGGGCGCACGCCGGCACGCTGGTCGTCGCGCTGCTGGTGGCCGCCGCCGCGACGGGCGTGTGGCCGGCGCGCCGCGCCTCCGCCCTGGCCCACGCGGGCGCCGCCGTGCTGGGCGCGGTGTACGTGGGCATGCTGTTCGCGCACCTGGTGCTGGCGCGGGCGGCGTACGGGCCGGGGCCCGTCCTCTGGCTGCTGGCCGTGGTGTGGGCCGGCGACGTGGCGGCGTACCTGGTCGGGGTGCGATGGGGCCGGCGGCGCCTGGCGCCGGCGCTCAGCCCGGGCAAGAGCGTGGAGGGGCTCGTTGCGCACCTGACGGTGGCCGCCGTTGTGGCTGCGGCGACCAGCGGCATCGTCGGGTGGCCGGCGACCACGGGCACCGTGACCGGGCTGCTCGTGGCCAGCGCCGGCGTGGTCGGGGATCTGTGGGAGTCGGCGATGAAACGCAGCGCGGGCGTGAAGGACACGGGTGCCTGGCTGCCCGGCCACGGCGGCGTCCTGGACCGCTTCGACGCGGTCCTGGTGGGGATCCCCGTGGGGTACTACCTCCTGGGATGGCTGCGGTGAAGCGGCTCGTGGTGCTCGGGGCCACCGGCAGCGTCGGCCGTGCCGCGCTGGACGTGGTGGCCGCGCTGGGCGACGTGGAGGTGGTCGGGCTGGGCGCGCAGCGGCACCACGCGCTGCTGGCCGAGCAGGCGCGCCGGTTCCGCGTCCGGGCTGTTGCGGTGGAAGATCCGCTGGCGGGCGCGGCGCTGCGCGACGCCGTGCCGGCGGGCACGCGCATCCTGTGCGGCCCCGATGCCGCCACCGCGCTGGCGCTGCTCGAGGGCGTCGACCTGGTGTTGGTGGCGGTGGTGGGCGTCGCCGGTCTGGCGCCCACCCTGGCTGCGCTGGCCGCGGGGCGCGACGTGGCGCTGGCGACGAAGGAGGCCCTGGTCGCCGGCGGGCACCTGGTCGCTGCCGCCGCGGCCCGCTCGGGCGCGCGGTTGCTGCCCCTGGACAGCGAGCACGCGGCCATCGCCCAGTGTCTGCTCGGCCAGGACCGCGGCGGGGTGCGCCGGGTGATCCTGACCGCATCAGGCGGCCCGTTCCTGCGGCGCCCGGCGCACGACCTCTGGAACGTCACCGTGGAGGAGGCGCTGGCACACCCCACGTGGAAGATGGGGAGGAAGGTGACGATCGATTCGGCCACCTTGATGAACAAAGGGCTGGAGATCATCGAGGCCCGGTGGCTGTTCGACGTCGCGCCGGAGCAGATCGACGTCCTGATCCACCCGCAGAGCATCGTGCACGCCCTGGTGGAGTTCGCCGACGGGATGGTCCTGGCGCACGCGAGCCGGCCGGACATGCGCGGCCCGATCCAGTTCGCCCTGACCGGGCCACGGCGCCGGCCCGGGCTGGTGGCGCCGCTGGACTGGCACCGCCTGGCCCTGACGTTCGAGGCGCCGGACCGCGCGCGGTTCCCGGCGCTGGAGCTGGCGCGGGAGGCGCTGCGGGCGGGCGGCACGGCGCCCGCGGTGCTGAACGCGGCCAACGAGGTGGCGGTGGCGCAGTTCCTGGCCGGCGCCATCCGGTTCCCGGAGATCGTGGAGACGGTGCGCGCGGTGCTCGCGCGGCACACCCCGCTCCCGGCGCCGACCCTGGAGGCGGTGTTGACGGCGGACGCCTGGGCCCGGGAAGAGGCCGCCCGGACCGCCCGCGTGACGAGGTGACGGCCGTGCCCGACGTCCTGGCCGCGATCGCGGCGTTCGGCGCCATGATCTTCTGCCACGAGCTGGGACACTTCCTCATGGCCAAGCGCGTGGGCGTGCGCGTGCACGCCTTCGCCATCGGGTTCGGGCCCGCGCTGGCCAGCTGGACCCGCGGCGAGACCCGCTACGCCCTCAACCTGCTCCCCTTCGGGGGGTACGTGCGGATGGAGGGCGAAGAGGGCGGCGCCACCGGCGCCGGCAGCTTCCAGGCCCAACCCGTGGGGGCCCGCATGGCCATCATCGTGGCGGGCCCGCTGATGAACCTGGTCATGGCCGTGGTGATCCTGGCCCTGGCGGCAGCCATCGGGGGAGTCGCCACCAGCACCCGGGTGCGCAGTCTCGAGGCGGGCTGGCCGGCGGAGGCCGCAGGGCTGCACCCGGGCGACCGCATCGTGGGCATCGACGGCCGGCCCATGGGCACCGAGGAGCTGATCGACACCATCAACCGCAGCGTGGACCGGACGCTGGTGCTGGACGTGCGTCGCGGGGACCAGACCCTCACCGTGACGGTGACGCCGCGCCTGGACCCCACCCGCGGCGTGGGCCGCATCGGGTTCGCGCCCGAGCCCATCTTCACCCGTCTCCATCCCCTGGCCGCCACGGTCTGGGGCGTGCGCCAGACGGGACGCTACGTGGTCCTGCTGGCCGGGATCGTCGAGCGCCTGATCCGTGAGGGCCGGTTCCTCGAGCACCTGGGGGGGCCGTTGGCCGCCGGCGACCAGCTGCGGCAGGCCGCGGCGCTGGGGTTCCAGGTCTTCCTGCACATCACCGCGCAGTTCAGCATCCTGATCGGCTTCTTCAACCTGCTGCCGATTCCCGCGCTGGACGGCGGACGGCTGGCGTTCCTGGCCGCCGAGGCCGTGCGCCGGCGACCGCTGCTGGACGCCCGGCGCGAAGGGCTGGTGCACACCGTGGGCCTCGCCCTGTTGCTGCTGCTGCTGGCCACCGTGACCCTGCGCGACCTCCGGCGGCTGTTCGAGTAGGTGGAGCACCCATGCACCGGACGCAGACGCGCACCGTCAGGGTCGGCAGGGTCGAGATCGGGGGGCAGGCACCGGTCTCGGTGCAGTCCATGACCATCACCGACACCCGCGACGTGGACGCCACCCTGGCGCAGATCTATCAGCTGGCGGCCGAGGGGTGCGAGATCGTCCGGCTGGCCGTGCCCGACCGGGAGGCGGCCGCGGCCCTGGCGGCCATCACGCCGCGCAGCCCCCTGCCCGTGGTGGCCGACATCCACTTCGACCACCGCCTGGCCCTGGCGGCGCTGGAGGCCGGCGTCCACAAGCTGCGCATCAATCCCGGCAACATCGGCAGCCGCGAGCGCGTGCGCATCGTCGCCCGCGAGGCGGCCGCGCGGGGGGTGCCCATCCGCATCGGCGCCAACATCGGGTCGCTCTCCAAGGCCACGCTGCGGAAGTGGGGGCGTCCGTGCGCCGAGGCGCTGGTGGACTCCGCCATGGAAGACGTCAAGGTCCTGGAGGACCTGGGCTTCCACGACATCGTCATCTCGGTCAAGGCCTCGGACGTCCCCATGATGATCGAGGCCTACACGATGATCAGCGAGCTGGTGCCCTACCCCCTGCACGTGGGCGTCACCGAAGCGGGCACCGCCTGGGCGGGCAGCATCAAGTCGGCGGTGGGCATCGGCGCCGTGCTGGCCCGCGGGATCGGCAACACCGTCCGGGTGTCGCTGGCCGCCGACCCCGTCGAGGAGGTGCGCGCGGCCTACGAGATCCTCAAGAGCCTGGGCCTGCGGACCCGCGGGGTGCAGTTCGTGGCGTGCCCCTCGTGCGGGCGCGCCGAGGTCGACATCATCCAGATCGCCCGGGAGGTCGAGCGGCGGCTGCGCGACGTGCCGGCGCCCGTGAAGGTGGCCGTGATGGGGTGCGCGGTGAACGGGCCGGGCGAGGCGCGCATGGCCGACCTCGGCATCGCCTGCGGCCGCGGCATGGGGCTCATCTTCCAGGACGGCAAGATCGTGGCCAGCCTGCCCGAGGACCAGCTCGTCGACGGCCTGATGGCGCACGTCTGGCGGGTGGCGCGGGAGCGCTACGGCGTCACGGCACCGACGGCGGTCGCGGCAGGGAGCGGCACCGGGGCCACCGCGGCGGGATCGGGGCCGGCATGATCCCGTGGTGGGAAGCGCTGGCGCGCCTGATCCTGGCCGTGGCGCTGGGCGGGGTCATCGGGTTCGAGCGGGAGAGCGTGGACAAGCCCGCCGGGTTCCGCACCAACATCCTCGTCTGCGTGGGCGCCGCGCTGTTCGCCCTGCTGTCCACCGCCGGCTTCTTCGGGACGGGCGCCGATCCGGCCCGGGTGGCCAGCAACATCGTGGTCGGCATCGGCTTCCTGGGGGCCGGCACCATCTTTCGCACCGGCGGGGGGTCCAGGGCCTGACCACGGCCGCGACGCTGTGGACGGTGGCCGCCATTGGCACCGCGTGCGGGATCGGCTACTACGCTGGCGCGCTGGGCGCCACCACCATCGTCATCGTGGTCCTCACGCTGATGAAGAGCGTCGAGCGTTTCCTGCCCCGGCGCGGCATCGGCCACTGCGTCGTGCAGATGGCCGACGTGCCCGGGCAACTGGGCAAGATCGGGACCGCCCTGGGCCTGCTGGGCGTCAACATCGACCGCGTGGAGTTCACCGGCAAGACCGACGACCGGGTGACGCTGGACATGACCCTGCGCCTGCCCGCCCGGGTCACCCGGGGCGACGTCCTGGTGGCGTTGGGGGAGATCGAGGGCGTGGACGAAGCCCGCTGGGACGCCTAGGCGATGCTCCCGCTGCGGGACCTCAACCCGTCGCGGTCCACGCCGGTGGCGGTCTACGCCCTGATCGCCACGTGCGTCGCCGTCTTCCTCTACACGGTGGGGCTGGAGAGCGAGGGGGTGCGCACGGCCTTCTTCCTCCGCTACGGCGCGGTGCCGGCGGAGGTCACCGCCGGCCTGGCCGGCGCGCCGGGGCTACTCACCTCCATGTTCCTGCACGGCTCGTGGATGCATCTGGGCGGCAACATGCTCTACCTGTGGGTCTTCGGGGACAACGTGGAAGACGCCATGGGGCACGGGCGGTTCCTGGTGTTCTATCTGCTCAGCGGGGTACTCGCCGGGCTGACCCATGTGGCGACGCAGCCCACCTCGCCGGTGCCGCTGGTGGGCGCCAGCGGCGCCATCGCCGCCGTGCTGGGCGCCTATCTGGTGCTGTACCCGCGGGCATCGATCCTGTCGCTGGTGGTCCTCGGCGTCTTCATCCGGTTCGTGGAGCTCCCGGCGCTGCTGGTGCTCTCGCTGTGGTTCCTGCTGCAGCTGGTGCAGGGGATGGCCGCCCTGGGCGCGCCGGGGGTGACCACGGTGGCCTGGTGGGCGCACATCGGCGGTTTCGTCGCCGGGGTGGCGCTGGTGGGCATCTTCGCACGGCGCCGGCGCACGCCCCGGTGGTGGTGACCGCGGGATCGCCGCCCGGGCGGCGCTTGGAGGCCTGGACAGGGTCTGCTATAGTGTGGCGCGTGGCGGACGGCGGGGAGGAGGGGCGCATGCGGAACATCGTGGTGGACATCCTGACCAGGACGCCGGTGCCCGAGCAGCAGGTGGAGATCGTGGAGCGCAAGGGCATCGGCCACCCGGACTCCATCTGCGATGCCATCATGGAGCAGGTCTCGGTCGAGCTGAGCCGCGAGTACCTGCGCACGTGCGGGCGGATCCTCCACCACAACATCGACAAGGCGTTCCTGGTGGCCGGCAGCGCCGAGGTGCGGCTGGGCGGCGGCGTCGTGACCGAGCCCATGCGGCTGATCTTCGGCGACCGCGCCACGGCCGAGTGCGACGGGCAGCGGGTGGCGGTGGAGGAGATCGCCGTGCGCACGGCCAAGGCCTGGATCCGCGACAACCTGCGCTTCGTGGACCCCGAGCGGCACGTGGTGTACGACGTGCAGATCAAGCCGGGGTCGCCCGAGCTGGTGGACATCTTCCAGCGCGAACGCCCCGTGGCCAACGACACCTCCGCCGCCGTGGGGTTCGCCCCGCTCTCGCCCACCGAGCGCGTGGTGCTGGACGTGGAACGTCTGCTGAACGGCCGGGAGTTCAAGCGGGAGTTCCCGGAGGTGGGCGAGGACGTGAAGGTCATGGGCTACCGGCGAGGCGACGCGCTGCACCTGACCGCCGCGGTGGCCTTCGTGGACCGGTTCATCGACAGCGAGCAGGCGTACTTCCGGCGCAAGAGCATGCTGCGCGACGCCATCATGACCTTCCTCCACGGCCGCACCGAGTTCACGACGGTGCAGCTCGACCTCAACACCCTCGACGCGCCCAGCCGGGGCCTGGGCGGGATGTACTTGTCGGTGACGGGCACCTCCGCCGAGAGCGGCGACTCGGGGCAGGTGGGCCGGGGCAACCGGGTGAACGGCCTGATCTCCCTGAACCGGCCCATGGGGACCGAAGCCGCGGCGGGCAAGAACCCCGTGTCCCACGTGGGGAAGATCTACACGATCCTCACCAAGAAGGCGGCCGAGCGCATCCACCGCGAGGTGCCCGGCATCCGCGAGGTGTACGTGTGGATGCTCAGCCAGATCGGCGCGCCCATCGACGAGCCGAAGGTGGCCGCCGCCCAGGTGGTGCTGGCCCGGCACGCGCGGCGCCGGACCGTCGAACGCAGGGTGCGCGAGGTGCTCGACGACGAGCTCGTCCACATCGGCGCTCTCACCCAGGAACTCGCCACCGGCCTGCACCCGGTCTGGTGACCGGCCCGCGGTGCGCCGGACCGCGGCGGCGCTGGCGGTACTGGCGGTGCTGGCCGCCGGGTGCGAGGTGCGGCGGGAGCGCCCGCCCGTGGGGCTGGCGTTCCTGCGGGTGGAGGGAGTCGCCCGCGCCACCCAGCAGTCCGCGCTGAGCCCCGTCGCCTGGGCGCCCGACGGCCGACGGTTCGCCTTCGGCGCCCGCGACGGCGTCTGGGTGCAGCGCGTCGACGGGGATGCCGCCGTGCGGCTGGCGCCCGGCCAGGTGGTGACCGCAGTGGCGTGGGCGCCGATGGCGCAGGCGCTGGCCTACGTCGACCGCGGGGAGCTGTGGGTCGTCCGTGCCGACGGCAGTGGCCGCCGCCAGGTCGTGCTACCCGGTCCGGCCACCGCCATCGCGTGGGCTCCGGTCGGCGATCGGCTGGCGGCCGCGGTGCGCGTCCCGGGTCCCGGGCAGCGCGTCGAGCTGTGGTGGACCAGTGCGACCGGCAACGTCCTGCGGCACGTGCTGTGGACGCCGCCGCGTCCGGTGGCCGGCCTGGGGTGGTTCCCCGAAGCGCTCTACCTGTTCGTGCCGCTGGAGGGCGACGGGGGCAGCGCC
>Ga0073930_1002793_pt1 | contig 11031 bp, 10 predicted proteins | sample DewCreD2012metaG_5_FD_76968 | JGI IMG/M metagenome (GOLD analysis project Ga0073930, IMG submission 76968) | Hot spring sediment bacterial and archeal communities from British Columbia, Canada, to study Microbial Dark Matter (Phase II) - Dewar... ...
AGCGGCTTCCCGACCTTCGTCTTGGTGAGCCGCACGAGTTCCCGGGCGGCGCCCACGAGCGCCTCCGCCGCGGGGGAGGCCGGATCCTCCACGACGATCGGCCGCCCCCGGTCGGCCCCCTCCCGCAGCGCCGGCACCAGGGGGACCTGGGCGAGGAGCGGGACCCCCAGGGTCTCGGCGGCGAGCCGCCCGCCGCCCTCCCCGAAGATCGCCGTCCGCTCCCCGCAGTGCGGGCAGACGAACCACGACATGTTCTCGATCACCCCGAGCGGGCGGAGCTGGGTGCGCTCGGCCATCCGCCCGGCCCGCTCCGCCACCTTCCGCGCCGCCTCCTGCGGGGTGGTGACGACGAGCATCGAGGCGCCCGGGAGGAAGGAGGCGAGGGAGATCGAGACGTCGCCGGTCCCCGGCGGGAGGTCGCAGAGGAGGAAGTCGAGCTCCCCCCAGTAGACGTCGGAGAGGAACTGCTCGATGGCCTTGTGGAGCATCGGCCCCCGCCAGATCACCGGGGTCTCCTCGGGGACGAAGAACCCCATCGAGATCACCCGTACGCCGTGGGCCTCGAGGGGGAGGATCATGTCGTTGAACCCCACCGGCTTGCCGGAGACCCCGAGCATCCGGGGGACGCTGAAGCCCCAGACGTCGGCGTCGAGGACCCCCACCCGGTGCCCGTCGGCCGCGAGCGCGCAGGCCAGGTTCACGGTCACGCTCGACTTGCCCACCCCGCCCTTGCCGGAGGCCACGGCGACCACCGAGGTCCCCGGCGGGAACGAGATCGCCCGCCGCTCGGGCGCCTCGCCGCGGAGCCTGCGGACGAGGGCCTCCCGCTCCTCCGGGGACATCGGGCTGAGGGAGACCTCGACCCGCTCCACCCCGGCGAGGGGGGCCAGGGCCCGCTGGACGTCGGCCGTGATGCGGTCCTTGAGCGGACAGCCCTCGATCGTGATCAGGATGTGGACCCGGACCGTGCCGCCCTCGACCTCGATCCCCTTGAGCATCCCGATGTCCTCGATGGGCTTGTGGATCTCGGGGTCGAGCACGCCCCGGAGCGCCGCCCGGACCTGTTCCTCTGTGACCACGGCCTCCTCCGCGCGCCTCCTCGGCGATAAGCTGGTTCGCACGGTGCGAATCGTGCGAACCCCACGGCCCATGCTACCGCCCTTCCCGAGCAGCGTCGACGGCGGAGGCCCGCGGTGACCGGCGCGCGGAGCCTCGAGGTCCACAAGGCTCTCGCCGACGACACCCGCTACCGCCTGTACCGGTTCCTCCGCCGCTCGGGCCGGCCGGTGTCGGTCCGGGAGCTCGCCGCCCGGCTCTCGCTCCACCCCAACACCCTCCGCCCCCACCTGCGGCGGCTCGAGGAGGCGGGGCTCGTCGCCCGGGAGGTCCGGAAGGGGGCCTCGGTGGGCCGGCCCCAGGTCCTCTACGCGGCGCTCGAGGTCGAACCGCCCGAGGGGCGGGACTTCCGCCTGCTGGCCGAGATCCTCGCGGCCCTCCTCCGCGGCAGGCGGGACCGGGAGCGGGCCGAGGCCCTCGCCAGGGAGTGGGGGGGGTACCTCGCGGGCCGGAGGAAGCCGCGGCCCGGCGAGCGGGTCCCGCCGGGGCGGGCCCTCGCCGTGCTCCAGGAGGCGATGGCGGAGGCCGGCTTCGAGCCCCGGTTCCACAGGCGGAACGCGCGCACCGTCGAGATCACGCTCCGCGACTGTCCTTTCCGGGACCTCCTCGAGGATCACCGCGACCTGGTGTGCGCGGTCCACCGCGGGCTCGTCGAGGGGATGCTCGGCGCCCTCCGCCCCCCGCTGCGACTGGAGGAGTTCCGCCCCCTCGCCGAGCGCGGCGTCTGCCGCCTCGTGGCCCGGGGGTGAACGCGGCCCGTTCCCGCGGCCGGCCTCGCCCGGCGCGCGGCTTCAGCCGGCGCTCCCGCTGCCGATACCTGAGGCGATGCGGGAAGGGCACCCCTCGGAGGAGATCCCGCTCCGGCCGCCCGTGGACCTCCTCGAACCCGGCGCGGTCGTCGGGGGGTTCGACGCCTGGCTGCGCCTGCTGGTCGAGCGGGACGGGTCCGACCTCCACGTGAAGGTCGGCTCGCCGCCCCGGATCCGCGTGGCGGGCCGCCTGGAGGCGCTCGAGCGCGCCCCGCTCCGGCCCGAGGAGACCCGGGCCATCGCCGACGCCATCCTCCCCGCGGACCGACCCGAGGTGCTCGAGGCCCAAGGGGAGGCCGACTTCGCGTACTCGCTCCCAGGGGTGGGGCGGTTCCGGGTGAACGTGTTCCGCCAGCGGGGCTCGATCTCGCTCGTGCTGCGCAAGCTCCGCTTCGGCGGCCCCACGTTCGAGGAGATCGGGATGCCCGACGTGGTCCGCCGGCTCGCCGAGGAGCCGCGGGGCCTCGTGCTCGTGACGGGCCCGACGGGATCGGGGAAGACCACGACCTTGGCGGCCATGATCGCCCACCTGAACCGAACCAAGGCCGTGCACATCGTCACCATCGAAGACCCCATCGAGGTGCTCCACAACGACGAGGTCGCCGAGATCAACCAGCGCGAGGTTGGCCAGGACACGGGGTCGTTCCTCTCGGCGCTCCGGGCCGCGCTCCGCCAGGATCCCGACGTGATCCTGATCGGGGAGGCGCGGGACGCCGAGACGGTCCGCGCCGCCCTCCAGGCCGCGGAGACCGGCCACCTCGTGCTGTCCACGCTCCACACCGTGGACGCCACCGAGACCGTGAACCGCGTGATCGACTTCTTCCCCCCTACCAGCAGAGGCAGATCCGGCTCACGCTGGCCGGCGCGCTCCGCGGGATCGTCTGCCAGCGGTTGGTCCCGGCCGTGGACGGCGGGCGCGTGCCCTGCCTCGAGATCCTCGTGAACACCGGGCGGATCGCCGAGCGGATCGCCGACCCCGAGAAGACCAGCGAGATCCAGGAGGTGATCGCCGACGGTGGGTACTACGGCATGACCACGTTCGACGGCTCGCTGCTGGAGCTCGTCCGCGCGGGTCGGGTGAGCCTCGGAGACGCCCTCGAGGCCGCCTCGGACCCGCACGACTTCACCCTGGCGCTCCAGCAGGCCGGGATCGCCGTCGGGAGCCCCTGAGGCCCGCGCTCGCGGCCGTGCCCCCTCACCCCCTCGCCGCGAGCCGCGCCGCGTCCATCGCCGCGGCCACGGCCAGCACCTGCTCGCGGGGCAGCTCCCCGGACACGCTGAAGGGGACGCTGCCGTCCCGGGGTCCGGCCGCCGGGAACGCGACCTGGGAGTAGGTGCCGCTCTCCGCGGGGTCGGTGGCGATGGCCGGGGTCCCGGTGGGGAGCTCGATCGGCACCGGCGAGGGGCCGCAGCCGAACCCCGCGCTCCCGTAGCGGACGGTGAGCGTGGTCGGCCCCTCCGGGGCGGGGACGCGGAGGTTCAGCGAGCCCTCGGCCCGACCCCGCCAGCTCCAGGCCTCGACGGCGTTCCGCGCCAGCCGGGTCCCCGCCGGGAGGCCGGCCGGGGCGAGGACCGGCACCGTGAGCGTCCGATCGAGGAACCGGACCGCGTCGGCGATCGTGCGGATCGGCCGCACGGGCGAGGCGGCGAGCACCCGGACCACCGCCCGCCCGTCCTCCGCGCCGACCAGGAAGGTGATGCGGCGGGAGGCGAAGGTCTCGCCCCACCGCCCGAACACCGCGGTCGGCACCGCCACGCCCCCCTCCCGCGGGGAGGGCGGCCCGAGCACGGCCCCGAGGTGGTCGAACCGGAGCAACCCCGGGCGGTAGCCCTCCACGACGAGGCCGGCCTCGGCCCGTTCCTCCCAGCGCCACACGAGCTGGCGGACCAGCGAGGCCGCCCGGACCTCTCCCGGGGGTCCCTGCGCCACGGGGGCCGGGCTCCAGACCGGGTTCCACCCGTACTCCTCCAGGGTCCACCGCCCGGTGGCCGGGTCGAACAGGCCGAGGTCGCGCCCGCCGGCCGCGTCGATCAGGGTGACGGCCACCGGTCCGGCCTCGAGGACCGCGAGCCCGCCCCAGGGGTCGATCGTCCACCCCGGCGGCGGCTCCGCGCCGTCCCAGCCCCTCGTCTCGAGCTCGACCGCGCCCCGCCAGGCGCCGTCCCCCCCGACCGCCCGCCGGAGGGTGGCGGTGTCGTGCCGCCAGCCGGAGATCCACCAGCCGGGGGAGCTGGCGGCGGCCAGGTCGAGCCCCTCCGAGGACATCCTGCGGACCGTCCACCGCTGCCGGCGGTCGCCCGAGAGGATCCGGAGGTCGTCGCCGGGCGGCGCCTCGGCGGCGACCAGTGCCTCGCCCACCCAGGCGGGGTTCCCCGCGGCGACCCCGATCCGCTCGAACGCGCCGGTCCGGAGGTCCAGGGTCCAGATCTCCCGCAGGCCCTCCTCCGAGGCCACCGCGAACGCGAGGGTCCGCCCGTCGGGGGACCAGGCGAGGCCCCCCACGCGGCCCGAGAGGCCCCGCCCGCCGAGCGGGCCGACGGCTTCGACCCGCGACCCGTCGGCCGCGGCGATCCACAGCTCCGGCCCCCCTGGGCGCTCGGCGACGAACGCGATCGACCGGCCGTCCGGCGAGAACGTGGGCCAGCCGATCGCGGTCGCGCCGAGGATCCGACGGGCGGCCGAGCCGTCGGGGAGCGCGGTCCAAAGGCTCGTGCAGCGGACGAAGGCCATCCCGGCCACGGGCTCGGAGCTCGCGGGGAGCGCGCCCGGGGCGAGGGCCGGGAGCCGGTGGAAGGCCCCGGCCCGAGCGGCGCCCCGGGAACCGGGGACCGCCCCGACCCGGGCCCCCCCCGCCGTCGCGAGCGGGAGCGCGACGGTCGAGACGAGGAGCGCGAGCCCGAGGAGGGGCGGGGCCACCCGTGCCACGGCCCGTCCGGCGGCCCGGAGCAGGTCCGGCGGGACCACCGCCACGCGGACGGAGCGGGGTCGGGGGATGGGCAGGGAGACGGCGGGGGTGGCCATGGCCCCTCCTCTCGTACCGGTCGCACGGCCTCTTCCCCACCCGACCGACGCCGAGGCCCGTCGGTTCCCCCACCCGCCGCGGCAGGCCGGCCGGCTGCTCCGCGCTCACCCTCCGTCGCCGGCGAAGCCCGAGACCACGGCGATCCCCACGAACGCGGCGAGGGCGAACTGGGGCCCGGGCTCCCACAGCGGGGTCGGCCGCTGCAGGAGACCCAGGAGCGGCACCTCGCGGGGCCCGAGGACGGCCATCGCCACCCAGTGGTGGAGGAGCAGCAGGGCCGAGGGGATCCCGAGCCCGAGGGCGCGCCCCCATCGGTAGCGCCCCCGCCCCCGCGGCCACCAGAGCGACAGGCCGAACGCCGCCCCGGCCAGGGCCGCGGGGAGGACCCACGCGAACCACTTCCCGGTCTTGAACCGGAGCTCCGCGCCGGTCGCGACGCGCCAGGCCTGGAGGCGCTGCTCGGCCCGCCACAGGAGGGCCAGGGCCGCGACGAACAGGAGGGCCCGGGCGAGCGTCGCGAGCCGGGGGGCCGCCCGGCGGGGCCGGTGGGAGCGGGGCCTCACCGCGGGCGTCCGCCCTCCCGTCCGCCGTCGCCGAACGACCCGCCGGTCGCGCCCAGGAGCCCCTGGAGCATCGAGGTGAACTCGGCGGGGATCACGAACTTCGTCGACGGCGAGGCCCCCACCTGCTTGAGGGTCTCGAGGTACTGGAGGCTCATCGTCTTCGCGTCGATGTCCTTCGCGACCTCGAAGATCTTGGAGAGGGCCAGGGCGAACCCCTCGGCGCGGAGGATCGCCGCCTGCCGCTCCCCCTCGGCGGTGAGGATCGCCGCCTGCTTGTTCCCCTCCGCGACCGTGATGGCCGCCGCCCGCTGTCCCTCGGCCTCGGTCACCACGGCCCGGCGCTGCCGCTCCGCCGACATCTGCCGGGTCATCGCCTCCTGGACCGCCGGCGGCGGGATGATCTCTCGGATCTCGACGTTCGTGACCTTCACGCCCCACCGCTCCGTGGTCTCGTCGAGCTTCACCCGGAGGATCTCGTTCATCTGCTCCCGCTTGGCCAGGACGTCGTCGAGGGCCATGTCGCCGACCACGGAGCGGAGGGTGGTCGCGGCGATGTTCTGCGCGGCGCCGGCGAAGTTCCCGACCTCGAGCACCGAGGCCTGGGGGTCCACGACCTTGTAGAACACGATGAAGTCGATGGAGATGGGCGCGTTGTCCTCGGTGATCGCGGTCTGGTGGGGGATCTCGAGGTAGAGCTCTCGGAGGTCCACCCACACCGCTCGGTCCACGAGCGGGATCAGGAACACGATCCCCGGGCCCTTGACCCCGATGCAGCGCCCCAGCCGGAACACGACGAGGCGCTGGTACTCGCGCACGATCCGGATCGCGTTGGGGACGATCAGCACCGCGAGCCCCAGCACGAGGCCGAGCCCGATCAGGAACCCGATCACGACGTCCTCCCTTCCTCCGCGGCCACCGCCGCCTCCTCTTCCTCGACCCGCTCGACCCTGAGCTTCAGGCCCTCGATCCCCACCACCCGGACCCGGGCGCCCCGGGGGATCCGACCCGCGGTCGAGAGCGCGGTCCACTCCTCGGCGGCGACCTGTACCACGCCCCGGGGTGCGAGCGTCGTGACGGCGCGCCCCTCCCGGCCGAGGAGTCTCTCCGCCCCCGAGACCGCCCGCCGCCGGCGGAGGCGGAGCGCCGTCTTCACCACGAACCCCGAGAACGCGCCCATCGCGGCCGCCACCGGCAGGAGCACCCAGAGCGACACCCGCGCCGAGGGGTCGAACAGCACGAGCCCGCCGGCCAGGAGCGACAGCACGCCGCCCACCGTCGGGAGGCCCACCCCCGGGTGCTTCAGCTCGAGCACGAAGAAGACGACCGCGGCCAGGAGCAGCACGATCCCGACGAGCCGCACCGGGAGCATCCCGAAGGCCACGATCGAGAGCACGAGGAGCACCCCTCCCACGGTCCCGAGCACGCCGCCCGGCACGAAGAACTCCGCCGCGACGAGCGCGAGCCCGAGCCAGAACGCGAGGAACGCGAGGTCGGGGTCGAGGAGCCGGTGGAGGAGGCCGACCCCGAGCCCCATCCCGCGGCGCTCGATCGTGGCTCCCGTGAGGTCCAGGGTCACGGTCCGCCCCCCGGCCACCTCGACCGCCCGGCCGTCCAGGCGCCGCAGGAGCGTGGGCACGTCCTCGGCGATCAGGTCGATCACGCCGAGGCGCAGGGCTTCCTCGGCCGATGCGCTCGCCGACCCCCGCACCGCCCGCTCGGCCCAGGCGGCGTTGCGGCCCCTCCGCTCGGCGATGGCGACGATGTACTCGGCGGCGTCGTTCTCCGCCTTCCGCGACTCGATCGCCCCGGCCACCCCGACCGGGTGGGCCGCGCCGACGTTCGTGGCCGGGGCCATCGCCGCGATCCCGCACGCGAGCAGGATGAACGTGCCGGCCGAGGCGGCCCGGGCCCCGGCGGGCGAGACGTAGCAGAGGACGGGGATCCGGGCGTTCAGGACGGCCTGGACGATCTCGCGCATCGCGGAGTCGAGCCCGCCCGGCGTGTCGATCGTGAGGAGCACGGCCGCCGCGCCCTCGCGCTCGGCGGCCTCGATCCCCGACACGACGTGGTCCGCGAGGAAGGGGTCGACCACCCCCGTGACTTCGAGCTCGACCACGGTCGGCCCGACCGCCCCGGCCGGGGCCGCGAGCGGGGCCGCCGCGAGGAGGGCAGCCGCGAGCGCGGCGGCGAGCGGGACGCGCGACGCGGTCACACCGGCATCATCCCACCACCGGGGCGAGCGCGGGAGCGGGGCCGGGCGTCGTCGCTCGCCGGGCCGTGGCATGATGGGCGGCGACGCGGGAAACCGCCCGTCGCGCGCGGGCCGTATACCGGGAGGGAGACCGGGTGGACGCTCGGCAGGGGCCCCTCCTCCCCCGGGAGGAGCACGCGCTCGTCGCGGGGCTGCTCGCCGGCGACGAGGAGGCGATCCGGACGCTGTACGCCCGCTTCGCGCGTCCCGTCTACACGATGGGCTACCGGCTCCTCGGCAGCGCCGAGGCCGCGGAGGAGCTGACCCAGGATGTCTTCCTGACGGCCTGGCGGAAGGCGGCCCAGTTCGACGCGGCCCGGGGGCGGCTCTCGACCTGGCTCATGACGATCGCTCACAACCTCGCGGTGGACCGTCTGCGCCGGGAGACGGGGGTGTCACGGCCGAACCTGGTCCCGGTGGAGGAGGTGCCCGAGGTCGCCACCGAGGGGGACGAGGAACCGGTGCTGGAGCGGGACGCGGCGGTTCGGGCGCTGTCCTGCCTCTCGGAGCCGGAGCGGCGACTCCTGGCCCGGGCGTACTTCCGTGGGCTCACGGCCCGGGAGATCGCCGAGGCCGATGGCGTCCCGCTGGGGACCGTGAAGACCAGGATCCGTGCGGCCCTGATCAAGATCCGCCGGGCCCAGCTGGGCAAGGACCAGCCGTGAGCATCTGGACGCCACCGGTGGCCCGGCGAGGGCGAGGGTGCGGGCGTCGGTGGACTGCCTGAGCGCCCGGGACCGGCTCGCCGAGCACGCCCTCGGCACCCTGCCCGGCCGCGAGGCCCGCGGGGTGGAGCGCCACCTGGCCTGGTGCGCCGCGTGCAGGAAGGAGGCCCGGGAGCTCCAGGACGCTGCGGCGACCCTCGCGTTCGCCCTCCGGCCCGCGCCCCCACCGCCCCCCACGCTCGAGGAGCGGGTGGTGCGGTCCGTGCGGCGCGCCGCCGGGAGACCGGCCGCCCGCCCCGGCCGGGCGGCCCTCGCCTGGGTGCTGGCCGCCGTCGTGGGCCTGGCAGGCCTGGGCTGGGGCGCGGTGATGGCCGGGCGCGCGGAGCGCTTCGAGCGGGCCGCCCTCGAGGCCGAACGGCGGCAGGACCTGATCGCGAGGCGCCTCGCCGCGCTGCTCGAGACCGTGCCCTTCGCCGGCCGGCACGACGCCCGGGTGGTGCAGCTCACGCCCGCCCCTTCCGCTCCGGTGGCCGGCGGGGCCGTCGTGCTGCTCGCGTCGCCCCGTCGCCTGGACCTGGCGGTCGCGCTCCTCGCCGGGCTGGACCCCGGGGACCGGGGGGCGTTCCCCTACCGCGTCTCGTTGCTCGGGCCGCGGGGGCGGCAGCTCCTCGTGGCCCGGATCGGCGCCCACGAGGTGGGGCGCGACGGCTCGGCGGAGGAGGCGGGGGAGTTCCCCGAGGACCTCTCGACCTTCACCGACGTCGTGGTCCGCGACGCCCGGGGGGCCGTGGTGCTCCGCGGCAGGGTCCCCACGGCCTAGGCCGCACCGCCCCCGGCAGGTCGGCGGATGCCCCCCGGGCGGGCCCGCGGTACGATGCGGGGGCATGCCCGGAGCGACCGAGATCGTCGGCATCGGCCTCGCCGGGGGGCAGGGGGTGCGGGCGCGCCCGCTGACGCTCAAGGCCCCCGGGTACCTCAGGTCCAAGGCCGCGATGTCGTTCCTGGGCCGGCGGCTGATCCAGTGGGTGATCGCGATCCTCTCGAGCGAGGGGATCAAGCAGTACTACATCATCGCCCACGGGAAGGAGAACCGCTACCAGATCAAGGTCATGATCGGGTACGGGGAGCCGTTCGGCGTCGACGTGATGTACTCGCCGGTGAAGTACGACCCGCTCTCCACGGGGAGCGCCGACTCCACGCTCCGGATGATGGAGCACTGGGACCTCCGGCAGCGGGCGCTCGTCTTCCCCACGGACTCGATCATCGACTTCGACCTCGAACCGATGCACCGCGCGCACGTCGAGCGCGAGGCGCTGGTCACGATCACGGCGATGACCCGCGCCCCCGACGAGGTCGCCGAGAAGTACGGCGTGATGCTCGCGGACCCCGATGGGCGGGTGACCGAGTTCGTGGAGAAGCCCACGCTCGCGGAGCTCCGCGCGCACTTCCGGGCGCAGACCGAGGAGGAGTTCCGGGCGCTGCCGCTCCTCACGAACGCCGGCTTCTACCTCGTGGAGACCGAGGCGCTCCGGGAGGTGGCCGACCACCCCGAGGTCCGGGAGCTCCGGACCCGGAGGCTCGACTTCGGCAAGGACCTCCTGCCGTGGCTCGTGGGCAAGGGCTTCCCCGTGTACGCCCATCCGGTCCGACGGATCGGCGACCTGGGGAACGTCCGCGACTACGTGGAGACGATGGTGGACGTCCTCCACGGGCGGTTCGAGTCCGTCGATCGTCTCCTCGGTCCGGCCTTCGATCCCGAACGCAACGTCTGGATCGCGCCCGAGACGCTCTCGATGCGGGACGGGGCCACCGGCACCACGCTCGCCGAGAAGCTCGAGCTCGGGACGGTGCACATCGGCCCCGCCGTGCGGATCGGCCGGTACTGCGAGATCGCCCCCGGCGCGGTGATCCTGGAATCGAACCTCGACGACGACGTCGAGATCCGGGAGGGGGCGATGATCATCCGGTCCCAGATCCGCGACGGCGCGATCGTCGGCCCCGGCGCCCAGATCCGCGAGTCGGTGGTGGGCTCGATGGCCGAGATCCGATCCGAGCCCGAGCTGCCCACGATCCTCGAGCGGTTCTGCGCGGTGGGCGACGAGGTCACGGTCCAGGCGGGCGTCCACCTGGCCGGCAACGTCTCCGTGTACCCCCGGCTCAAGGTCCCGAGGGGGATCCGGGTCCCCGAGGGCACCGAGCTCACGAGCCCCGCCGACGTGCTGAGGTACCTCTGACGCCGTGCGCTTCGGGCTCGCGCTCCCCCACTACGACTTCTCCCTCGACGCCCGCCGCGTCTCGTTCGACGCGGTGGCCGGATGGGCCCGGCGCGCGGAGGCCCTGGGGTTCGATTCCGTGTGGGTCTCGGACCACTTCTTCCTCTCGCTCGGGCGCTACGGCGGGCCCGACCGACCGCAGGGGTCCCTGGAGCCCCTCACCACGCTCGCGGGGCTCGCCGCGGTCACCCAGCGGGTGCGGCTGGGGACGCTCGTGCTCTGCGCGCCGTTCCGCCACCCGGCGGTCCTGGCGAAGCAAGCCACCGCGCTGGACCTGCTCTCCGGCGGGCGCATGGAGCTCGGGATCGGCGCCGGCTGGTACCGGGAGGAG
>Ga0073930_1002795_pt1 | contig 11027 bp, 9 predicted proteins | sample DewCreD2012metaG_5_FD_76968 | JGI IMG/M metagenome (GOLD analysis project Ga0073930, IMG submission 76968) | Hot spring sediment bacterial and archeal communities from British Columbia, Canada, to study Microbial Dark Matter (Phase II) - Dewar... ...
GCGGGGCATCCTGCACTACGATCACACCAACCGCGTGACGCGGGGCATTCTGTTAGCGGACTGGTTCAAGAGCCTGCTCACGGGGCAGCAGCTGCCGCTGGACCTGGCGCAGCAGGCCCAGGGCAGCCGCTTCATGCGGCAGTACTGTCCGGGCATGCCGCAGTGGGTGTGCCGCCCGGCGGAGCTACCCGCCACCGACCTCACCTTCGCCTTCGAGCGCTCGTAGGGGACCGGTGTTTCTTGAGTAATACCTTAGCACTATCCCAGCGGACGTGCCGACACGCTATCTGGCCGGAGCCTTGCTCGCATTGGTGCAATGGTGGCTGGAGCAGCGCCGGCCCGACACGCCTGAAGACCTGGCTCAGGCGTTTCACCGCTTGCAGCGCGCGGCAGTCCGCGAGACCTTCGGGCTAAGGGAGCATGAGTAAGCCCCAGTGACAGCGGGTTGTGAGTCACCGGCACGTGTCCGGGAACTTTTCGCTGGCTGGCGCCGTCATATGTATCAGAGGTGATAGGATGGGACGCATGACGGTGCTGCTGTGGACGTTGCTTGCCGCCATCGTCGTCTCTGGCTGCAATCGGGCCGGCGCCGTCCCCCAGGAGCCGATCACGGTGACGTCGGCCGGCTCACCTACGGATCCAGTCCCGGTCGAGTGGTCCATCCATACGAGTCACCGGCCTGATGGACACCGCCTGCTGTTACAGGGCGGCACACTCCATGCAATCCCCAGCGAGGCTCGCCTGATCGGCCCGGACGGCAGGGTGATCGCTTCTGGACCGGCGCGGCCGATAGGCGAGACTGATGCTCGGCTGTGCGACAGTCGGCGCGGCATTGCGCGGGCAGACCTTCGCCTGCCCGCCACGGAGCTACCGCGCTTCCAGAGCGATTGGCCGGCGGGGTACCGTGTGGAAGTGCGCGTGGGCGGGACGTGGCGTCCGGCGCAGCTCTCTTTTGCCGGCTGCCGCTCGATCGAATAGCTTCCTGCCCGGCCGCTCCGGATGCATGCTGCCACACGCCGGAGTGTCTATCCGTTCCTGAGAGGACTGAGCGTACCAGCAGTACACCTGGAGGCACATCCATGCGCGTGACAAAACACTGGTTGTTTGTCCCCGTGATCGGACTGGCTACCGGCACCGCCGCGCTCGTGCTGTTTGCTGCGCGCGGACAGGCGCAGGCGCCGACACCAACACCGGTCGCTACGCCGCGCCAGCCGACACTCGTCGTCACCGGCGAAGGAACGGCCTACGCCCGGCCGGATACTGTGGCGGTGATGCTGGGCGTTCAAGTCACCGGCAGCACTGCCGCGGAGGCCCTCACCGCGGCAAACCGCGCAATGAACGCCGTGATCGATGCCCTGAAAGCTCAGGGGGCGCGCGATGAAGACGTCCAGACGGCCGGGCTGAGCCTCTTCCCGGTGACGGCGCCGCCGCGGCAGGGTGAGACAGAGCCGCCGCGCATCACCGGCTATCGGGCGTCGGATACTGTGAGCGTGATGTTCAGCAGGGCCGAGCAGGCCGGCGCTGCCATCGACGCCGCGGTCGCAGCCGGTGCCAACACCGTCAGTGGTGTGCGCTTTATCGTACGCGATATCAAGAACCTGCGCGCCCAGGCTACTGCTGAGGCGATTGCCGCGGCAAAGGCGGAGGCCGAGGCAATGGCCCAGGCGCTCGGCGTACGGCTAGGCCAAGTGCTCCAGGTCGAGGAACAGGTGAGCGGTGGTCCAGTGCCGCTCACCCAGGCAATGGCGCGTGCGGCGCCGCCCGACGCGACCCCGATTCAGCCCGGACAGGTCGCGGTGACCGTGCGCGTGCGACTCACGTATGCTCTGGCATAGCACGGGACACCTGCTCAGCTTGTCAGCTGCCCGGCAGCCGGATACACTGGGAGCACACGGGCTCCTGGGCTTCAAGTGTGCTCCCGTGTATCCGGTGGACGAGGAAGATAGACCCGTGCAGGGCGAGGTGGAGCAGCAAAGCCGCAGTGCAGGGCTATCACACGCGCCCGAGGCCCCTCCCCGCGTCGATGTGGAGCGCGCCGGTCTCTCCGCAGAGCCTTCCCAGGCGCCCCAGTATCCTCCCGAGCCCACCGCCCTGCGGCAGCGCTTCGTCCGGCACCCAGCCATCCGGCCTGCCGTTCAGGCGCTCACGAATGCGTTCAGTTCGCTGACCATTCGTGACTACCGGCTGCTCTTCCAGGGCAACTTTGTCACGCAGACCGGCTTCTGGATGCAGCAGGTCGTCTTCGGCTGGCTCATTTTGGAGCTCTCCAACAACGCCTTCTATCTCGGGCTCGCCAGCTTCTTCCGAGCCGTGCCTATCGTGGCCGTCTCGCCCTTCGGTGGTGTGCTGGCTGATCGCGTGGACCGCCGCCGCCTGATGATGAGTACCCAGATCTGCATGATGCTCGTGGCGGTCACCATGGCCGTGCTGGTGATGACCGGGCACGCGCAGGTCTGGCACTTTCTCGTGGCTTCGCTGGCAAGCGGGGTCTCTACCGCGCTGCAGGTGCCGAATCGCCAGGCTTTGGTAGCCCAGCTTGTCGGGCGCCAGCACCTGGCCAACGCTATTGCACTGCACTCGGTGAGCCTGAACACCAGCCGGATCATTGGGCCCTCGCTGGCCGGCATGCTGTTGAGCCTGACCGGTGGTGCCGGGGCACTTTTTCTCCAGGCGCTTGGGTATGTATGGGCGGTCTCCAATGTCGCCCGGATCCGCCTGCCACCTGCGCCGCAGCGCGCGGCCCAGAGCTCCTTTCTGAGCAGTCTTATTGAAGGATGGCGCTATTGCTATCGCACCCGCCCGCTGCTGATGCAGATCCTGATTGGCGCCGTCCCGTCGATCTTCGCCATGCCCTATATGCAGCTTCTGCCGGCATTTGCGCGCGACGTGCTCCGCACTGGGCCAGAAGGGCTGGGCCTGCTCTTCTCGGCGATGGGCATCGGAGCGCTGGCCGGCTCATTTGGCCTTGCCTCCATGGGCCACGTGCCGCGCAAGGGCTTGCTCGTGCTGCTCTCTGCCGCTGCATGGGGCGGGCTCCTCTGCCTGTTCGCGCTGTCACGGGTCCACTGGCTCGCCGCCGTGTTGCTGGCACTGGCAGGGGCCAGCAGTGCGGTTTACTCGGCGCTGAACAGCACGATCGTGCAAGAGCTGGCGCCGGATGACCTGCGCGGGCGCGTGAATAGCGTGTACATGCTCACCTTCGGCCTGAGCCCGCTGGGCACCCTGCCCGCCGGGGCGATCGCGCAGGCCTACGGGGTCCAGGTGGCGCTGTTCCTGGGCGGTGCGGCCGCGCTGCTCTTCGCCCTGGCCATGCTGCTCTTCTCCCCCTCGGCGCGCCGGGTTCAGTAACCAGGGCCGCTTGACAGCGCGCTCTGGACGTCCTATGCTGCGAGTGCAGTAAACATCGCGACGTCCGGTGGTACACTCTGCCGGGCCATGCGACGTCTGGACCTCATGCTTCACCCTTGTCATGCCATCCCAACCATTTTGACCGCTTGAGTGTCTGGTGAGGGGGAGGGGAGCATGCTTGAACACGACGTCCTGGTGGTCGGCGCCGGACTTGCCGGCATGCGCGCCGCGATCGAGGCGCAGCGGGCCGGCGTCAACGTCGCCATCGTGACGAAGGTACATCCAGTACGGTCCCATTCCAATGCCGCGCAGGGCGGCATCAACGCAGCCCTCGAAGAAGAAGATTCCTGGGAATCCCACGCCTTTGACACGGTCAAGGGCTCAGACTACCTGGGCGACCAGGACGCTATCGAGATCATGTGCCGCGAGGCGCCCCAGGACATCATCGACCTGGAGAACATGGGCGTCATCTTCAACCGCGACGAGCATGGCCGCTTGGGCAGCCGCAACTTCGGCGGGGCTTCGTTCGCGCGCACGTACTTCGTGGCCGACTACACCGGCCAGGCTATCCTGCATGTGATGTTCGAGCAGCTCATGAAAGCCGGGCTGCGTATCTACGAAGAATGGTTCGTCACTCGCCTTCTGGTCGAAGACGGCCGCTGCGTTGGGGTCGTTGCGCTCGATATTCGCACGGGACGCTTCCATGTGATCCGCGCCAAGGCGACCATCCTGTGCACCGGTGGGCTGGGCCGAGTGTACGAGCCCAGCACCAATGCGCTGATCGTCACGGGTGACGGGATGGCCTTGGCCTACCGCGCCGGGGCGCCCCTCATGGACATGGAGATGGTGCAGTACCATCCCACCACGCTGAAGGGCAGCGGCATTCTGATCACCGAGGCCGCCCGCGGCGAAGGGGCGTATCTCATCAATGCACTGGGCGAGCGCTTCATGGCGAACCCGCGGTACAAAGCCCAGAACAAGATGGAACTCGCCTCACGCGATGTGGTCTCGCGTGCCGAGCAGATCGAGATCGACGAAGGGCGCGGTGTCGATGGCTGCGTGCTGCTCGACTGCCGCCATCTCGGCCGCGACCTCATCCTGACGCGGCTGCCGTACATTCGCGACCTGGCGCTCGATGTGCTGAACATCGACATCATCGAGCAGCCGCTGCCGGTCCGCCCAGGCATGCACTATCAGATGGGCGGTATCAAGACCGACGTGCATGGCGCCACGTGCATCCCCGGCCTCTACGCCGCGGGCGAGTGCGCCTGCGTGTCGGTGCATGGCGGCAACCGGTTGGGGGCAAACTCGCTGCTGGAGACGGTCGTCTTCGGCCGCCGCTCGGGACGCGCGGCATCCGAGTATGCCCGCGAGACTAGCTTTGCTGCCATCAATGAAGAGGCCATTGTGGCCGACGAGGAGGCCAGGGTCCGCGAGCTGTTTAACCGCCCGCAGAACGGCGATCGCACAGCCAAGCTGCGTTGGGAGATGGCGACCACCATGGACAAATACGTTGGCATCTTCCGCGATCGCGCTGGGCTGCAGACGGCCATTGAGAAGATCCGCGAGCTAAAGGAGCGCTACTGCCGTCTGCCGCTCGATGACCACGGGCGTGTGTTCAATACCGACCTGGTCTTCCACTACGAGCTGGGCTTCATGCTCGACTGCGCCGAGACGATCGCGGTGTCGGCCCTGCATCGGGAGGAGAGCCGCGGAGCCCACTGGCGCACCGACTTCCCGCAGCGGGACGATGAGCGCTGGCTGCGCCACATCCTGATCTTCCGCGGACCTGACGGCCCGCGCATCGACTACCTGCCGGTGACGATCACCCGCTGGCAGCCACAGGTGCGCGTGTACTAGGGGGGAGAAAGCATGCAGGCGACGCTCAAGGTACGCAGGTATACGCCCGAGGCCGCCGCTGGTGACGGTAGCCCGCGGGAGCCCCAGTATCAGACCTACACCCTCGATGTGCCGGACTATTTCACCGTTCTGGACGCGCTGATCAAGATCCGCGAGGAGATCGACGGCACACTGGCGGTGCGCTGCTCCTGCCGCGCTGCCGTATGTGGCTCCTGTGCCATGCGCATCAACGGGCAGTCGCGGCTGGCATGCAAAACGAAGCTCATCGCCATCGCGCCGCAGGGCCAGACGGTCACGGTGGAGCCGATGGCGAACATGCCGGTGCTCAAAGACCTGGTCGTGGACATGGAGCCGTTCTGGGCCAAGATCCGTGCCGTACAGCCGTGGCTCCAGCCGACCGGCCCCAAGCCGGAGCGCGAGTACATCGTGCCCAACGAGGCGATGCTTGGTCTGAACGGCGTCATGGCCTGCATCATGTGCGGCGCCTGTGTCTCAGCGTGTACCGTCCTTGAAATCGACCAGAACTTCCTTGGCCCGGCCGCCCTGGCCAAGGCGTACCGCTTTGTGCATGATCCCCGCGACGGCAAGACCCGCGAACGGCTGGCGGAACTAAATAAGTACGGTGGCATCTGGGACTGCACGCATTGTTTCGAGTGCGTGACCGCCTGCCCCAAGGGCGTGGCTCCTATGGACCGCATCCTGGAGCTGCGCCACGATGCCGTGACACATGGCTTCACCAACACTAACGGCGCCCGCCACGCTGAGGCGTTTACTGAGTTGGTGCGTCACAGCGGCTGGCTTGACGAGAACCGCTTGCCGGTGCAGTCGGTTGGCCTGTTTAACATCAAGGAACTCGTCCAGCTGATGCCGGTCGGGCTGCGCATGCTGATACACCGGAAGATGCCGCCGATCATCCACCGGCCGATCCCAGGCATCGAGAACGTGCGGCGCCTGTTCGCCAAGTTTAGCCATGAGTGAGGAGCACCGTGCCGGCGGCGTAGTGCTTGCCTGGCATGCCCGTGTCGCGTTTGTGCCTGTGTCTCGACCAAATCTGTAGGGGGAGGTTTAGTGATGGCAAGTGTCCCGCTGAAGTACGCTTGGTTCCCCGGCTGTGTCTCGCGCGGCGCATGTCGTGAGCTCTACCAGTCGATGACACGGGTAGCCACAGTGCTGGGGATCGAGCTGGTGGAGCTGAAAGAAGCCGCCTGCACCGGTGCCGGCGTGATTTCTGAGCGGCAGCCCGACGTGGCCGACGCGATCAACACGCGCACCTTCGCGCTGGCCCAGCGGCTCGGGCTGCCCTTGCTCAATAATTGCTCGACCTGCCAGGGCGTGATGAGCGCGGTACAGGCACGGTTGCATGCTGACCCCCACCGGCTCCAGCGCATCAACGAGGCACTGGCGGAGGAAGGCCTGCGTTACGACGGCGGGCTGAGTATCAAGAACTTCCTCTGGGCACTGGTCGAAGACTACGGGCTTGACCGCTTGAAGCGCCTGGTGACCCGGCCGCTCACCAGCCTGCGCGTGGCGCCCTTCTATGGCTGCTACATCCTGCGCCCGGCGGAAAAGCTCGGCCTGGATGAGCGCCCCGAGCGAGCGCAGTACCTCGAGTGGGTGATCAGCGCGGTGGGCGCAGAGCCGGTTGATTTCCCCGGCAAGACCCGCTGCTGCGGCTTCCCGATCCTGACCATGAACCGGCGTAACTCGCTGACCATGGCAGGCAAGCACCTGGCCGATGCCCAGGACCTGGGAGCCGATTGCATGGTCACGCCCTGCCCGCTCTGCCATCTCAACCTCGATGCTCAACAGCCCGATGCTGCCCGCACCATCCGGCAGCCGCTTGCCCTGCCCATCCTGCACCTGCCGCAGCTCATTGGTCTGGCCCTTGGCCTGTCCCCACGCGAGCTAGGCATGCAGAAGCACATTGTGTCCACCCGCCGGATCGAGCAACGGTTGCGGCAGGCCCCGGCGGGGGCTCTCGCCGGCTAGGCGAGGAGTGCGGGCACGGCGCGGCAGCCGGTGCCGGCACGAAGGGAGGATGCCATGCTGCGGGTGATCCACTCCTTCGATATTAAGCCCGGCGTTGACGAGCGTAGCTTCATCGAATGGCTGGATGCAACGCTCTGGGAAAAATCGCGACCGTTCGGCTGTATCCAGCGCAAAACCTGGGTCTTCCTCGGTGGGTTCGAGGGAACCTATGAGTCCCCGAAGAGTGTGCGGCGCCCGCGCTACCTGAACGAAGCCTTCTGGGAGAGCCAAGAGGCACACGACCGCTTCCTGAAGTGGCTGACCTCCGAGGAAGCGAAGGAGTTTCGGGCGCGCTGGTTCTCAGGAATCACGAACCATACAGTGCTGCGCTATGTGGAGTACCCTTCGCCAACCTCGCCGACCGATGACTAGCCAACGAGCTTAAGCGGGCGCTGGACCAAAGAGCGTACAGGTCAGTCAGAAAGTACGGGAAACGACGCAGGCACGCTGTCTGGTGTTGCAGCGCTGTGCCTGCCGTCCTATACTGCCCGCTGCACCGGCGATGGGACGTCGTGATGGCATCTGGTGCACCGACACCACCGCTTCATGACCGATTTTGCGTGAGGAGGAGCAGCACGATGACGGTTGCGACAGCGCCGAAGGTGGACCTGGAGCGCTTTCAAGAGGAAGGGTATCTCGTCGTCGAACATGTGCTTGACATCGAGCAGGACCTGGAGCCGGTGGTCGCGGAGTATATGGCCCTGCTCGATGAGGTGGCTGAGCGCTGGTACGCCGAGGGCCGCATTCGCTCTACCTATGCCGACCTGCCGTTCCACGAGCGGCTCGCCCGCGTGCTCACCGACGCCGGCCCCGGCAGCTACCAGCCGTTCGACATCTCGCTGCCGTTCAGCGGCGTGACGGAGCAGACGCCCATACACCTCGGCCCGGCAGTGTTTAACCTGCTGACCAGCCCGCGCCTTATCGACGTCATCGAGCAATTTATCGGACCGGAGATCCTGTCGAACCCAATCCAGCACGTGCGTATCAAGCCGCCCGAACATCTGCTCCCATCATCGTTCCACAGCTCCCTGGTTGGACGGACTGACTGGCACCAGGACCAGGGCGTGGCGCTGCCCGAAGTGGATGAGACCGAGATGCTCACGGTGTGGATCCCGGTCACAGATGCGACCGAGGAGAACGGCTGCCTCTGCGTCATTCCGGGCAGCCACCGCCGCGGCCTGGTGACCCACTGTCCGGGCAAGCCGGGCCGCCCCGGCCTGCACATCCCTGAGGAACTGCGCGGCCCGTTCGCGCTGCCGGTGCCGATTAAGCGCGGGAGCGTCCTCTTCCTGCACCGGCTCACTATGCACGCCTCCCTGCCGAACCGCAGCAATGGCGTGCGTTGGAGCTTCGACCTGCGTTACCAGCCCATTGGGCAACCGACCGGCCGGCCGTGGTTCCCTGCCTTCGTGGTGCGGAGCCGCGCCCACCCGGAGCTGGAGGTCCATGACTGGCGCGTCTGGGCCGACCTGTGGCGGGCCACACGTTCACGCCTGACAGCGCATCCCCCGGAAGGGAAGTTCAACCGCTGGACTGGCACGGAGCCTGTCTGCGCCTAAGCGATCTCCCGCCTCGGTGGTGAGGCCGGGGCGGGAGTTTTTCACCCTGATGGTGTGCGTATTCTGGAGGATACACAGGCACTCGGTATCCCGCAACACCTGCCCCACTGCGCCTTCAGCCGAGGGGATTTTGTGACGGCCCGCACGAAAATTCGTTGAACACGGCGACGGTTGGTCTTACATGCCGCAGGCGTGCGCGCGTCGTTCAGAGGGCGCGCGAAGTCCTGTACAGATATACAGGCCGACGCCTCAGGCACAGAGTACCGTCGCGGGGTTCAGGAATGAGCATACCGCTCGGAGTGGCGGTCACACCTACCTATCTGCGTGTGCCGGTGAGCGGGCACTCGGCCGTCGCTGTCACGATAACGAACCAGAGCACGCAGCCGCTGGACGTCACCCTGCGGGCCGGTGGCATTCCCGCGCCCTGGCTTAGCGTCCTAACGCCTGCAGCGCGTCTGGCTGTAGGCGCCACCGAACGCCTCGTACTCGAGCTGTGCATCCCCGATGGAGCGGCTGAGGCGAGCGGCACGTACCGGCTTGAGCTGGAAGTGCTGTGCAGCCAGACTGCGCACCGTCTGGCCAGACTCGCTGTGCCTATCGAGGTGGTGCCGGCGCAGAAGCCGGCGCGTCGCGTTGCCTCTTCCGGCCTGTGTCTAGGGAAGACGCAGGGCATGCCGGCTCTGGTCGTGCTGGCGTTATTGGTGGCGCTCCTGACCACTGCTCTGGGCACCGGCGGGATGCGGGCGCTGCGCGCCGGCAAGGGCTTCTTGAGCCCGGCAGTAAGGGCGCGTTCCCAGGATATCTCGCACCGGCAGCCGCTCGAGCTGCCGCGCATCGTTTCCTTTGAACTGCGTATCCCCTCCGACGCAAAGCGCGGCGAGTTCGAGCTGGTCTGGGATGTACAAGGTGCCGAGGAGGTGCTGGTGGACGGCCGGCCCCAGCCCGGTGCAGGGACGATGCGTGTGCAGGCACGCGACGACCGCCAGGTTGCGCTCGAGGCACGCAACGCCGCAGGGAGCGTCGCCAGCACCATCGGCCTGCTCTTCCTGCGCCCACCGGAGATTCGTTCTTTCCAGGCGTCGGCCGGGGCTGTGGCCCGCGGGCAGCCGGTCACCCTGACCTGGGATACTGTCTATGCAACTCGTGTGACGCTCAACGGCCGGCCGGTGGAGCCCGGCTCCGGCTCGCTGGAGGTGCAGCCAGACCAGGATACGACATACACTCTGGTGGCAGAAAATGAGCTGGGCCGGGCCGAGCGCCGCGCCGTCGTACAGGTCCGCGCGCCGGCCCCGACGGCACGGCGCTGACGAGGAGGCTATGGCCCGCTGGAGCCACCTCCAACTCGCTCCACTTGCATCCGACGCCGCATCGACGCGGCGCTCGAGCGGCTTAGGTCTATCCTTGCGCAGCCTGGGACAGGCGGCGATAGCATGCCTTGCTGGACTGGCTGCCGGCGTGGGACTCGTTGCGGCGAGCACGTGGCAGGGGACCGGCGGGCACGAGACGTCCACAGCCGAGCCGGCTCAGGCTCCTCCCGTGATTAGCCGCTTCGAGATCGGCGCTCATGCAGCGCCTGAGCCTGAGGCGCTGCTGGTGTGGCGTGTAGACGGCGCTGCGGACGTCCATCTCGAGCGCCGCGAGCGCCCCTCACCGGCCGGTCCCGCGGATGTGCTGGAGCGGACGGAATACGTGCTGACGGCCCGCAACCCCGCCGGCAGCGCGAGCCGTACGCTCCAGGTCTATGTGGCTCGCTCTCCGGTGATCGAAACCTTTGCCGCCGAACCAGCTACAGTTCGGCCGGGCCAAGCAATCACCCTGCGCTGGCAGACCGCGCGAGCGCAGCGGCTGTACCTTGGCGACGCGCCCTTGGAAGCGCCGGCCGGTGCCCTCGAAGTGCGACCCGAGCGACCGGGGGAATTTGTGCTTCGTGTGGAGAACGCCGCTGGAGAGGCCATCCGGCGAGTCCAGATCGCCTTCGTTGCAACGAGCACGCCTGTTCCAACGCCACGCCCGGCGCCCACCCCAGTACCCACGCCGGCAGCCACTCCCACGCCGGCTGCAACGCGGGTAGCCCCTACGGCCACCGCGACCTCAATACCCTCACGCGACCTGCTCCTCGGCTTCCAGGCAGAAGGGTTCCATGCCCCTGGACGGCCCCAGGTGATCCGGCTGACCAAAGCGGCCGGCTTCACCCTCCTCAAGCAGCAGGTGCGCTGGGCCGACCTCGAACCC
>Ga0073930_1002796_pt1 | contig 11023 bp, 10 predicted proteins | sample DewCreD2012metaG_5_FD_76968 | JGI IMG/M metagenome (GOLD analysis project Ga0073930, IMG submission 76968) | Hot spring sediment bacterial and archeal communities from British Columbia, Canada, to study Microbial Dark Matter (Phase II) - Dewar... ...
ATGGAGACGGGGCGGATCGTGCGAGAGGGGGCGGCCGTTGATCTCCTCGCCGATCCCATCCTCCAGGCCGCTTACCTGGGAGGCTCCTCAGGTTCCATCCCGCTTCCATCCTCTTCGACGGAGGTGGCCGTCCATGCCCGTTTCCCCCGAGCAGCTGCGTCAGGTGATGCGGCGATGGGCGAGCACGGTCACGGTGGTGACCATGCGAGCGGATGAGCAGATCCACGGCCTCACCGCCACCGCGTTCACCAGCGTCTCGATGAACCCGCCGCTGGTCCTGGTCTGCATCCAGAACGACAGCCGGAGCGAGGCGCTGCTCCGCAAGGGGCGTTGCTTCGCCGTCAATTTCCTGAGCGAAGATCAAGCGGAGCTCTCCGAACGATTCGCCGGTCGGATCCCGGCCGCCGATCGGTTTGCAGGGCTCGTCCACCGGGCGGCGGTGACCGGCGCGCCGATCCTGGAGGACGCCCTGGCTTACCTGGATTGCACGGTGGCGGGGGCTTATTGGGGAGGCGATCACACCATCTATCTGGGCCTGGTGGAAGACGCCGGGATCCTCCGTGAAGGCTCCCCCCTGCTCTACTTCCAGGGCGCCTATCGACGCCTGGCCCTGAACGGAGGAGGCGCGCCATGAAGGCCACGGATCGCCTGCGCGGCTCCCTGGTGCCCCTGGTCACCCCTTTCCGGAACGGCGCGGTGGACTGGGAGGGGTTCGCCGGGTTGATCGAATGGCAGATCGCCTCGGGATCCCACGGGCTGGTGATCACCGGGACCACCGGGGAGCCCAGCGCCCTCACCTTTGAGGAGCGGGTGGGCCTCTATCGCCTGGCCGTGGAAGTCACCCGGGGCCGTGTTCCGGTGATCGCAGGGACCGGCACGAACAATTTCGAGGAGACAGTGCGGCTCTCCCAGGCCGCCCAGGCGGCGGGCGTCGACGCCCTGCTGGTGGTGGTCCCTTACTACGTGCGGCCCTCCCAGGAAGGGCTCTTCCGCTACTTCAAGGGGATCGCCGAGCGGGTGGATCTCCCGGTGATCCTCTACAACATCCCGGGGCGCACGGCCGTCCATCTGGAGATCGACACCGTGGCCCGGCTGCGAGAGGCGTGTCCCAACATCATCGGGATCAAAGAGGCGAACAAAGACTTCGAGCACATCAACCGGCTGCTGCACCGCATGGGGCGGGACTTCCGGGTTTATTCGGGGATCGAGCTGCTGTGCTTCCCGGTGCTGGCCATCGGCGGGGCTGGCTATGTGAGCGCCACCGGGAACGTGCTGCCGGATCGGGTGGCGCGGCTCTACGATCTGGTCACGGCGGACCGCTGGCGCGAGGCCCAGGATCTGCACTACGAGCTGCTGCCGCTGAACGACGCCCTTTTCATCGAGACCAACCCGGTGCCGGCCAAGACGGCCCTGGGGATGATGGGGAGGATCTCCCCGGAGGTCCGCCTCCCCCTGGCGCCGATGCGGCCGGAGAACGTGGAGCGGCTGCGCCAGGTGCTGCGCGTATACGGGCTGATCTCATAACTCAGGCGGCAAAGAGGTGGTGAGGGGGCGATGCGGATCGCACGGTTTGCGGCGGAAGGGCGAATCTGGGAGGGGGAGGTCACCCCGGAAGGGAAGCTGGTGGCCGACGGGCGGGCCTTCGATCCAGAGGGCGTGATCTGGCTCCCACCGGTGCCGCCCGGGAGCAAGGCCATCGGCCTCGCCCTCAACTATCGGGAGCACGCCGAGGAATTGTCGATCGCCCCGCCGGAGGAGCCCGCCCTTTTCCTCAAGCCCCCCAACACGTGGATCGGCCATCGGGCTCCCGTGCGCTATCCGAAAGGGGTGAAGACGCTGCACGGGGAGGTCGAGCTGGTGGTGATCATCGGCCGGCGCTGCCGACGGATCCGCCCGGAGGACGCCTGGGCGGTGATCGGCGGTTACACCATCGGCAACGACGTCACCGCCCGGGATTTCGTGGGGAATTTCTACCGCCCGCCCGTGCGGGCCAAGGGCCAGGATACCTTCGGCCCCATGGGGCCGTGGTGGGTGACCCCCGATGAGATCCCCGATCCGCACAACCTGGCCCTGCGCCTCTACGTGAACGGGCGCCTGGCCCAGGAAGGCCACACCTCCCGGATGATCCACCGCATCCCCGAGCTCATCGCCTACATCAGCTCGTTCATGACCCTGGAGCCCGGGGACACCCTCTGGACCGGCACCCCCCGCGGCATCGTGCCGGTGCAGCCCGGCGATGTGATGCGCCTGGAGATCGAGGGGATCGGCATCCTGGAGAATCCGGTAATCGAGGATAGTTAGCGGAAATATCTCCTAAAGTAATCGCTAATTTCCTCGAGAACTGTTCTTAAATCTGGCGAATCCGAGGGCAAGACATGATCTTCTGATTTATCATGCTTATGATGAGGAAAGTTGGGCAGACTCGGAAAGTGAGGGGCATTGTCATATCGAAAAACCAGAGCACCTTCGCTGCTCTGAAAATGATAAGAATACATCAATCGCCTTAATTCTGGCTCAAAAACAATAAACTCTCTGAAGAACAAAGTCGATCCGTCGATAAAATAAATATCTCTTCGCACAAAAGCGAGTTGAGCGCTTCGTTTATCAAATTCGATAGAGAAAGAATAAGAAAACGGGAAATTAGCAATATATCTCGAGATTTCTTGAAAGTATTCGTCGGGCGTCAATGCACATCAGCTCCCAGGAGAGCATCTCGTTGCGCCATCAGGAGGCGATAAAAAGCCAGCTCGCCTGCCCATTCGATGAAATCCGGATGGTCGTTCAGCTCGCCGGCCTGGAAGCGCCGCTCGAACTCCTCTGAGGACATCCCATAATGCGCCTCGAAGCGGCGGAGGCGTTCCAGAGTGCGGCGGATACCCCATTCCAGAAGCCGCGCCTCATCCCGAAGGGCGGCTTCGATCAGAGGCTTCAGGGGGATCGTTGTCGGGCTGGTGATACGAACCTGCTGGGACATGATCCGTGTCTCTCATAAATCGCTTCACGCAGAAGCGTAGTCCAGATCCAGAAAGGAGTCAAATCTTTCGCCGGCCAGCCCCATGAGATTCAATGGGGGGAGGATCCATGGAACAGCGCGATGGACTTTACGTCGTCCGCCACTTTATCGAGAACGCCTTTGTGGATGCCCTCGAGGGGGGGACCTTTGAGACGCTGAACCCGGCCACCAATCGCCCCATCGGGATCGTGGCCGATGGGACGGCGGCGGATGTGGATCGGGCGGTGCGGGCGGCCCGGCGGGCCTTCGATGAGGGGCCGTGGCCGCGCCTGCCTGCCGCCGAGCGGGCCCGCTATCTCCGCCGCATCGGCGACCTCATCCTGAAGCACGCGGAGGAGATCGCCTACCTGGAAGTGCTGGATGTGGGCATGCCCATCACCCAGGCCGGCAAGGGCGCGATCCCCCGCGCGGCGGAGAACTTCTACTTCTTCGCCGAGATGGCCACCCGGATCACCGGGGAGACCTACCCCAAAGATGGCGAGTTCCTCAACTACACGATCCGCAAGCCGGTGGGCGTGGCGGGATTGATCACCCCATGGAACACGCCGTTCATGCTGGAGACCTGGAAGGTGGCCCCATGTCTGGCGGCCGGCAACACCTGCGTCCTGAAGCCGGCGGAATGGTCCCCCCTTTCCGCCCATAAGCTCGCGGAGATCATCCAGGAGGCGGATCTCCCCCCCGGGGTTTTCAATGTCGTCCACGGCTTCGGGGAGCGGGCGGGCGCTCCCCTGGTCGCCCATCCGGGGGTGCAGCTGATCTCTTTCACCGGCGAGACGACCACGGGGATGGAGATCATGCGCAACGGCGCCTCCACCCTCAAACGCTACTCCATGGAGCTGGGGGGCAAGAACGCCGCCATCGTCTTCCCGGACGCGGACCTGGAGCAGGCCCTGGATGGGGTGATCTGGCAGGCCTTCTCTCTCAACGGTGAGCGCTGCACCTCCAACTCCCGCCTGCTCCTTCACCGGGCGATCTACGATGAATTTCTGGAACGCCTGCTGGATCGGGTCTCCGCGATCCGGGTGGGCGATCCCTTCGATCCACAAACGGAGGTCGGCCCGCTGATCCACCCGGAGCACTGGCAGCGGGTGCGGGGCTATATGGAGGTCGCCCGGTCGGAAGGGGCGGCCATCGCCATCGGCGGCGACCGGCCGCCCGATCTCCCCGAGGGCAACTACTTTGCCCCCACGGTCATCGTGGGCGCGCGGCCGGAGATGCGGGTGGCCCAGGAGGAGATCTTCGGCCCCGTCCTGGTGGTCCTCCCCTTCGAGACCGAGGAGGAGGCCATCCGCATCGCTAACGGGGTGAAATACGGCCTGGCCGCCTACATCTGGACCCGCGACCTGGTCCGGGCCCACCGGGTGGCCCAGGCCATGGAAACCGGCATGGTGTGGATCAACGCGCCCAACATCCGGGATCTCCGCACGCCCTTCGGCGGCGCGAAATACAGCGGGATCGGCCGGGAGGGCGGCTTTTATAGCTTCGAGTTCTACACCGAGGTGATGACCATCCACGTGGCCCTGACCCCGCCCCGCATCCCACGGCTGGGGGTGGGGCGGTGAGCCGCGTCGGACAGTTCCCTTCGCAGGAGCTCCAGCAGGGGGAGGGCTGAAGAATGGGCGCACGAACCGGCGCGCAGTTCCTGCAACGGATCCGGGAGCATCCCCGGGATCTCTGGCATCGGGGGGAGCGGATCGAGGATCCAACTTCCCACCCGGCCTTCGCCCGGGGACTGCATTCGATGGCCCGGCTTTATGACCTTCAGTGGGAGCGAGCCGAGGAATGCCTCTATGAATCGCCGACGACGGGCGAAAAGGTAGGCCTCTCGTTCCTCATCCCTCGTTCCCCTGAGGATGTGCGGCGGGTGAGCCGGATGATGAAGGTCTGGGCCGACGCCCACTTCGGCTTCATGGGCCGCACCCCCGATTACCTGAACCGGGCGATGGCTTACTACGCCTCCGGGGCGGATTTCCTGGGGGAGAAGGAGCCGGCCTTCGCGGAAAACATGCGGCGTTACTATGAATACCTGCGGGAGAACGACCTCTGCCTTACCCACACCCTGATCCACCCCCAGGCGAACCGGGCGGTGGGCCCATCGAAGCAGGCGGATCCCTACCTGGCGGCCCGGGTGGTGAAGGAGACCGACGGGGGCATCATCCTGCGCGGGGCGCGGATGCTGGCGACTCTCCCCGCGGTGGATGAGATCATGGTCTTCCCCTCGACGCTGCTGCGCAACACCGAGGAGGATGCCCCCTATTGCTACGCCGTCGGCATCCCATGCGATACCCCCGGCCTGCGCTTCCTGTGCCGGGAGACCCTGGATTACGGCCGCTCGCCCTTCGATCATCCCCTGGGCTCCCGCTTCGATGAGGTGGACGCGGTGGTGATCTTCCACGACGTCTTCGTCCCATGGGAACGGGTCTTCATCTACCGGGATGTGGAGCGGGCCAATCAGGCCTATGCGGCCACCGGGGCCATTGTGGGGATGGCCCATCAGGTGGTGGTGAAGAACATCGCCAAGACGGAGTTCTTCCTGGGCCTGGCCTCCCTCATCGTCGACGCCATCGGCATCGAGAGCTTCCAGCACGTGCAGGAGAAGGTCGCCGAGATCTGGATCTATCTGGAGACGATGAAGGCGCTGCTGCGGGCGGCGGAGGCGGATGCCCACAAGGACGCCTTCGGGGCCTTCCGGCCGGCCTGGCCGCCCCTGGACGCGGCCCGCAATCTCTATATGCGCTGGTATCCGCGCATCGTGGAGATCATCCAGCAGCTCTCGGCCAGCGGCATCATCGCCACAGTCACCGAGGAGGATATGAAGAACCCGGAGCTCGTCGAGGACATCCGCCGCTACTTCCAGGCCGCCCGGGCGGAGGCTTACGACCGCATCCCCCTGTTCCGCCTGGCCTGGGACGCCGCCCTCTCGGCCTTCGCCGGGCGGCAGGTCCAGTATGAGCGGTTCTACTTCGGCGACCCGGTGCGCATCGCCGGCGTGATCTTCCAGAAGCACGACCGCACGCCGTATATGGAGAAGGTGCGGGAGTTCCTGAAGCAAATGAAGGAAGAGGCCTTCGCTCAGGCGGAGGAAGCCGGGTTGTGATCTCGCCCAGCGGTTTCTCCTCCTGAGGGCTTTCAGAAACCAGGAGGGATCCATGGGGGTGTTCTCCATCACCCGTGCAGCCCATGCCGAGCTTTGCGTCACGGATCTGGAGCGAGCCCGGGACTTCTATGTGGAGGCCCTGGGGTTTGTGGAAGTCGCCCGGGAGAAGGATCGCCTCTACCTGGGCGGCCTGGAGGAGCGCGATCGCTACAGCCTGATCCTCAAGAAGGCGGACAGCCCGGGGGTCACCCATCTGGCGTTCCGTGTTGCGGACCCAGCGGACCTCGATCGCCTGGCCGATTTATATGGGCGGGCCGGGTGTCCCATCCGCTGGCTGGCCCCTGAGGAGGAGGAGGCCGGCCAGGGGCGGGCCCTTCGCGTGCAGGATCCCACCGGCCTCCCCATCGAGTTCTTCCATGAGATCGCCCGGCGGGAGCGGCTGCTGCAACGCTTCGACCTCTATCGGGGCGCCCACATCATGCGCCTGGACCACTTCAACTGCCAGGTCCCCAACGTCCAGGAGGCCTACGACTGGTGGACGGGGGAGCTGGGCTTCTACTGCTCGGAATACACGGTGACCGAGGAGGATCCGCCCCGGCTGTGGGCGGCGTGGCTCCACCGCAAGCAGAACGTCCACGACATCGCCCTGATGAACGGGATCGGCCCCCGCCTCCATCATATCGGCTTCTGGGTGGCCGACACCCAGAGCGTGTTGCGCGCATGTGACATCCTGGCCGCCCGGGGGATGGGCGGGGCGATCGAGCGCGGCCCCGGCCGCCACGGCCTGAGCAACGCCTTCTTTCTCTACCTCCGGGATCCGGACGGCAATCGCATCGAGCTCTACACAAACGACTACATCATCCCGGATCCCGACTGGGAGCCCATCCGCTGGTCGATCAACGATCCGCGCCGGGCCACCTTCTGGGGCCACATCCCGCCCCGATCGTGGTTCGAAGAGGCCTCTCGGGTGGCTCACATTCTCACCGGGGAGTGGATGCCAGTGCGGGAGCCTATGCTCGTAGATCGCCCGGTGTTCGTGACCTGAGGCCTCCTTCCGACGGGCAGCCATGGTGCGTCGACAGGAGACATTCGGGGAGGGTTTGACCATCGCCTGGGAAGAAGGCGGCGCGCACGAGGGGCCGCCCATGCTGCTGCTCCACAACGCCTGCAGCACCTTCCGGGCCACATGGGGACGAGCGCTGGAGCCCCTGAAGGCGCGGTTTTATCTCATCGGGCCGGACCTGCGGGGGCATGGGGGGAGCACCAACCCCAGCGGGCGTCTCGACCTGCGGGAGATGGCCGATGACATGGCCCTGCTGCTCGATCACCTGAGGATCCCCGCGGTCCATCTGATGGCCTTCAGCGGGGGGGCCTCCGCCGCCCTCTATCTGGTGACCCGCCACCCGGCGCGGGTGCGCTCCATGGTGCTCATCGGCAGCCACTACACGGTGCGGAACCTGCGCACCCGCGGGGACGGTTTCTGGGATCCGGAGCGGATCCGCCGGGAAGAGCCCGCCTGGTGGGCGGCGATGGTGCGCTGGCACGGCTCCGAGGAGCGGGTCCGGATGCTCCTGCGCGGCTGGCAGGAGGAGGATCGCCACCGGCCGGACTTCCGGCCTGAGGACCTCCAGGCCATCCGCGTCCCCACCCTGCTGCTCATCGGTGAGAACGACCCTATCACGCCGATCGAGCAAACGGTGGAAATGGCCCGCTGGATCCCTCACGCTCATCTGGTGATCTTCCCGGCGGCTGGCCACGACCTCATCCGGGAACGCTTCGAGGCCTTCCTGGAGGCCGTGCAGGCCTTCTGGGACGAACTGGGGATCCCCCGGGGCAGTCAGGGGGCTCTCCCCGATGGCCCCTGAGAGGGGCACGGGAAAGGAGACGCACGGGCGTCGCTCTGGAATCGTGACCCTCCCTCGCGGAGGGACATGGATTCCCATGAGCGACTGCCCTGGATTGAGCAAATCCGTATCGGGAAAGGAGGGGCCCATGGCGGTGCAGGCGAAGCCGATGTACTGGGATGAGGAGATGGAAACCATGCCGCGGGACCGGCTGGAACGGCTCCAGCTGGAGCGCCTCCAGCGCATCGTGGACTACGTCTACCACCGGGTCCCGCACTACCGGCGGAAGATGGACGAGGCCGGGGTGAAACCGTCGGACATCCGGCACCTGCAGGACATTGTGAAGCTCCCCTTCACCTCCAAGGCCGACCTGCGGGAAACGTATCCCTTCGGCATGTTCGCCGTCCCGCTCCACCAGGTGATCCGCATCCATGCCTCCTCGGGGACCACCGGGAAGCCCACGGTGGTGGGCTACACCCGCAACGACCTGGAGGTATGGGCGGAGGTGTGCGCCCGGTGCCTGGTGCTCTCCGGCGCGCGACCGGGGGAGGTGTTCCAGAACGCCTATGGCTACGGCCTGTTCACCGGCGGCCTGGGGATGCACTACGGGGCGGAGAAGCTGGGGATGGTCGTGGTGCCGGTCTCCGGCGGCAACACCAGCCGCCAGCTGATGATCCTCAAGGACTTCGGGACCCACGTGATGGCGTGCACGCCATCCTACGCCCTGGTCATCGCCGACGCGCTCCTGGCGAACGGTTACCGGCCGGGCGACCTCAACCTGCGGGTCTTCATCCTGGGCGCTGAACCATGGACCGAGGGGATGCGCCGGGAGATCGAGGAGAAACTGGGGGTCCACGCGGTCAATATCTATGGCCTGAGCGAGGTCATCGGCCCCGGCGTCTCCAACGAGTGCATCGAGGCCAAGAACGGCTCCCATATCTTTGAGGACCACTTCCTGGTGGAGGTCATTGACCCGGCCACCGGCGAGCCGGTCCCGCCCGGGACGGTGGGGGAGCTGGTCTTCACCACGCTCACCAAGGAGGCCATGCCGGTGATCCGCTATCGGACCGGGGATCTGGCCTCCATCGATCCGACCCCTTGCGTCTGCGGGCGGACCTTCGTGCGCATGTCCCGGGTGCTCGGGCGCACGGATGACATGCTGATCATCCGCGGGGTGAATGTGTTCCCTTCCCAGGTCGAGGCGGCGCTGGTGGGCCTGCCTCATCTGGCGCCCCATTACCAGCTGGTGGTCACCCGGGAGGGCCGCCTGGACCAGCTGGAGGTGAAGGTGGAGGTCACCGAGGCGTTCTTCCGCGAGGTCGGGGGGGAACTGCTGGCCGGGGAGGTGTTCGAGAGCGTGGAGGCCGTGCAGCGCCTGCGGGAGAAGGTGAACCACACCCTGGATGAGGCCCTGGGCCTTCACGTGAACGTGACCCTGGTCCCGCCGAACACCCTGCCCCGGAGCGAAGGCGGGAAGCTCCGGCGGGTGGTGGACATGCGGCCGAAGGACGCATAAGGGAACTGGATGGGCCATGGGCGATCCCTTCATGAACGCCCTGGGGCTGGAGGCGGAGATCCTGGAGCCCGGGCGGGCTCGGGTATGGGGATGGGTGCGCCCGGAGCACCTCAACCGGCACGGCACCGCCCACGGCGGCTTCCTCTACACGCTGGCGGACGCCGCCTTCGCCCTGGCCTCGAACTCCCACGGGGTCCGCGCCGTGGCTCTCTCCACTCATATGGAATACCTGCGCCCGGTCCAGGCGGGGGAGCGAGTGGAAGCGGTGGCCGAGGAGATCTACCGCGGCCGCCGGGCTGCCCTCTATCGGGTGGAGGTGCGACGGGACGGGGAGCTGGTGGCCGTGTTCACCGGATGGGTTCACCGGTTCGCGGAGTAGGGCAACTGCTTTGCAGTTGCCCTACTCTACATGAAGGCGATAGTGGGTCGGCGCAAGTTCGCGAATACAAGGGGCCACAATTCGCAGTTGCCCTACGATGTCCCCTCTTCCCACGAGGCCAGGTAGCGCTCCTGCTCCGGGGTGAGCTGGTCGATCCGGATCCCCATGGTCTCCAGCTTCAGCCGGGCCACCGCCTGATCGATCTCCCGGGGCACCGGATAGACCTGGCGCTCCAGGGAGCGGCCGTGGCGGACCAGGTATTCCACCGAGAGGGCCTGGTTGGCGAAGGACATGTCCATCACGGCGCTGGGGTGGCCTTCGGCGGCGGCCAGGTTCACCAGCCGCCCCTCGGCCAGAAGGTAGATCCGGCGCCCGTCCTTCAGGGTGTATTCCTCCACGAACTCCCGCACCCGCCGCGGCTCCCCGACGCTCATCTCCCGCAGGGCCGGGATGTGGATCTCCACGTTGAAATGCCCGGCGTTGGCCAGGATGGCCCCATCCTTCATCACCTCAAAGTGTGGACGGTCCAGGATGTGGATATTGCCGGTGGCCGTGATGAAGAGATCCCCTTCCCGCGCCGCCTCCATCATCGGGAGCACCCGGAAGCCGTCCATCGCCGCCTCCAGAGCTCGCAGGGGATCCACCTCGGTGACGATGACATGAGCGCCCATCCCCCGGGCCCGCATGGCGATCCCCCGGCCGCACCAGCCGTAGCCGGCCACCACCACCACGCGCCCGGCCAGCAGGATGTTGGTCGCCCGCAGGATGCCATCGATCGTCGACTGGCCGGTGCCATAACGGTTATCGAAGAGGTGCTTGGTCATGGCGTCGTTGACGGCGATGATGGGGTAAGCGAGCACGCCCTCCCGGGCCATGGCCCGCAGGCGGATCACCCCGGTGGTGGTTTCCTCGGTGCCCCCCAGGATCTCCGCCATCCATCCCGGGCGCTCCTTGTGCAGCATGCTCACCAGGTCCGCCCCGTCGTCCATGGTGATGTGCGGGCGATGGGCGAGGCACGACTGGATGTGGCGATAGTAAGTCTCTGTATCCTCCCCCTTGATGGCGAAAACCGGGACCTCGAAGAAGCGCACCAGGGCAGCGGCCACATCGTCCTGGGTGCTGAGGGGATTGCTGGCGCACAGGGCCACCTCCGCCCCGCCGGCCTGTAGTGCCC
>Ga0073930_1002798_pt1 | contig 11006 bp, 9 predicted proteins | sample DewCreD2012metaG_5_FD_76968 | JGI IMG/M metagenome (GOLD analysis project Ga0073930, IMG submission 76968) | Hot spring sediment bacterial and archeal communities from British Columbia, Canada, to study Microbial Dark Matter (Phase II) - Dewar... ...
CCGAGGTAGGGGTCGCGGGCCACGGCCCACCCCGGGCTGCGGCGGAGGGACCGCCGCGGCCGGGTCACCCCTCTCCTCATCGAGCCAGTGGATCCCTTGACTCCCCACCCCAACTCTTCCCTCTCCGTTCCCGCCGAACATCACGTCAGCCGGATCGCCGGGGGATGCGCCGAGCGGACCCCTCACGTGGTGCCGAACAGCCGGTCCCCGAAGTCGCCGAGCCCCGGCAGGATGTAGCCACGGTCGTTCAGCTGGCGGTCCAGGGACGCCGCGAAGATCTCCACGTCCGGATGCTCGGCCTCCATCCGCGCCAGGCCCTCGGGGGCTGCGACGACGCAGACGAACCGGATCGACGCCGGCCCCCCCTCCTTGATCGCGCCGCACGCGGCCGCCCCTGACCCCCCCGTGGCCAGCATCGGGTCCAGGACCAGCACGTGCCGGCCGTCCACCGGCGGCAGCTTCCGGTAGTAGGACTGAGGCAGCAGCGAGGCCTCGTCCCGCTCGAGCCCGACGTAGCCCACCGCGACCTCGGGGAAGAGCTCGGTCACCGCCTCGAGCATCCCCAGGCCCGCGCGGAGGATCGGCACCGCCACCAGATCCCCCGAGAGCACGCGGCCCGTGGTCCGCTCGAGCGGGGTCTCCACCTCCACCTCCTCCCAGGGCAGGGTCCGCGCCGCCTCGAGCACCAGGGCCAGGGCGAGCCGCTTCGTGAGCGTGCGGAACACGGGAGGAGGGGTGGTCCGGTCCCGGAGCGCCGTGAGCAGGTGCTGGGAGAGCGGGTGGTCGACCACGGTGAGCGCCACGGCGCCGCATCCTACCGGGGAGGGCGAGCAGGGGCGAGCGCGCCCCCGGTTGCCAAGCCCGAGGCGGCGTGCCAACATGCGGGGCGTGCAGCGGTACTCCTCGTTCGGCTGGTTCTACGGCGGGCCCGGCCCGGCGTAGCTGTCTGCCAGCCGACGGAGAGGCGCAGCGACCCCGGGCCAGCGGCCCGGGGTCTTCCGTTCCCCGGGCCCCGCGGAGGGAGGAGGGAACGCGATGGTCGTGGTGATGAAGACGGACGCGACCGACGCCGACGTGGAGCGCGTCGCCGAGAAGGTCCGGGAGGCGGGCGGGGAGGCCTTCGTGTCCCGGGGCCGGGTGCACACGATCATCGGGCTCGTGGGGGACACGGCCCGGTTCGAGGCCATCCCGTTCCTCCAGCTCCCGGGCGTGGAGCGTGTGATCCGGATCGGGAAGCCCTACAAGATGGTGGCACGGGACCTCCACCCCCAACCCAGCACGGTCAAGGTGGGGACCGCGGAGGTCGGGCGGGGGTCGGTGACCCTGATCGCCGGGCCCTGCGCCGTGGAGACCGAGGAGCAAGCCCTGGCGTCCGCCAGGGCGGCGAAGGAGAGCGGGGCCACGATCCTCCGCGGCGGGGCGTACAAGCCCCGGACCTCGCCCTACTCCTTCCAGGGGCTCGGGGAGCGGGGGCTCGAGATCCTCGCGATGTGCCGCGCGGAGACCGGGCTCCCCGTGGTGACCGAGGTGCTCGAGACCCGCGACGTGGAGCTGGTGGCCGAGTGGGCCGACGCGCTGCAGATCGGCACCCGCAACATGCAGAACTTCGCGCTGCTCAAGGAGGTCGGGCAGGTCCGCAAGCCCGTGCTGCTCAAGCGGGGGCTCGCCGCGACCGTCGAGGAGTGGCTGATGGCCGCGGAGTACATCGCCCAGCGGGGGAACTCCGAGATCATCCTGTGCGAGCGGGGGATCAGGACCTTCGAGCCGTCCACGCGGAACACCCTGGACCTCGCGGGGATGGCCGTGGCCCAGCAGGAGACCCACCTGCCGGTGATCGTGGATCCCTCCCACGCCACGGGGAAGCGGGCGCTCGTGGGCCCGATGGCGAGGGCCGCGGTCGCCGCCGGGGCCGACGGCGTGATGCTCGACGTCCACCCCAACCCAGAGGAGGCGCTCTGCGACGGCCCCCAGGCGCTCACGCCCACGGACCTACTAGGTCTCGCCGCGGACCTCAGGGCGTTGGCCCGAGCCCTGGGCCGTCCGATGGCCTGAGCGCGATCAGGCGGGCGGGACGATCGGCGTGAGCTCGGCGATCTCGCAGGTGCCCCGCCACCGGGCGATCGACTCGCCTGGCGGGCCGACCCGGCTGCGGCGGCGGTCGGCCAGGAGCTTGGCGGCCTCCTCCCACTCGGCGCCCCGCAGGAGCCGGACCGCGGCGGGGAACTCCTCGAGCGCCGTGTCCCGGCCCTTGCGCCGGGTGATCACGTCGACCTCGTGCGCCCCGGGCACCCCGGGGACGGTCTGCTCCTCGGGCCCGGGCTCCCGCTTCGAGAGGACGTAGATCCTGCCGTCGCGGTAGACGAACCAGGCGGGGATCGTCCGGCGCTGCCCGTCCGCCTCGACCCCGACCCAGATCACGTCGGAGCGCTTGAGCGCATCCTCGATCCGCTTCGGCAACCGCGTGGGGGCCTGCTGGAGCAGGACCGGGACCTCGATCTCGGCCACGACCTCCTCGTCCAGGATGAACGAGGCCAGGTAGACGCCGACCTCGTCGAAGGAAGCATCCTCGACCCGGTCGGCCTCGACCGTGAGGTCCATCGAGCCCACCATCCGTCGGGGCTCCGGCCCCCACCGCCACACGAGCTTCCCCGACGGCCCGTAGAAGCGGACCTCCTCGTTCACCAGGCCGGTCGGGACCTTCCAGGCCCGGTAGATCGTGAACGGGAGGGCTCGGCCCGGGCGGGCCAGCAGGTAGATGCCGGGCGGCGCGTCCTGCCCGTAGGCGTCGAAGACGCGCTGGTCGGCGACGGTGGCGGAGACGAGCTCCCCGATGGCCATCGGGCGATGAGGATAGCGGACCGGTGGGCTCAGCCCATCCGGGCCAGCCAGAGCCGAGGCTCCTCGAGCTCCGGGAGGGACGGCAGGGCCTCGGCCCCCTCCCACATCCGGGCCAGGGTCTCTTCGCCGGCGAGCTCGGCGATCCGGTCGCAGAAGGCCGCCCCCGACCGGTACTGCTCGCGCTTCATCTCGATCCCGAGGAGCCGCTCGAAGACGGCGTCCCCGACCTCGGTCTCGCGGTACCGGCGGAGGGCCTCCGCGATGCGGGCGTGGCTCGGGAGGATGCGGCGGGCGACGGCTGCAGTCACGTGGTCGCCGTAGCCCTCCGCCGCGGCCATGAAGGCCTGGATCCGCCCGAGCTTGAGCCGCTGCTCGTGGTCGAGGACCGCGCCGAACAGCGCCTCCTCGGACCCGAGGAGCTCCCGGAGGGCCTCGGGGTCCGCCGGGTCGAGGCGCTCGAGCCGCTCCCGGAGGCTGCCGGCGTCGATCCGGAGCGTGGAGAGGAAGTCGTCGAGGAGCTCGCGGAACCGCCCGGGGACCCAGGGCCGGCCGAACTCGAACCGGTGGACGACCTCGTGGACCGCGACCCAGGCGCGGAACTCGGTGGGCGGGAGGCTCCAGTCGCGCTCGAACGCCCGGACGTTGGGGACCACGAACAGGAGCTCCCCGGCGCCTGGGCGGGGGACCGCCACGTCGTACTGCCCGAGGACCCGCTGGCCGAGGATCCCGAGGACCGCCCCCACCTGCGCGCCGAGGAGCAGCGGGGAGAGCTGGGAGAGCACCTGCGCCGCCAGCTCGGCGCCGGGCTCCGCTGGCGCCAGCTCGCGCTGGGCCGCCGCCACCGCCTCGCCGATCCTGGCGGCGGCGGGCTCGAGGAGCGGGCGGAGCGACTCGATGTTCGCCCGCACCCACTCCGCCCGCCGCACGGCCCGGACCCGCGGCAGGTCCGGGGGCGGGGCCAGGCCCGTGAGCTCCGCGACGTGCAGCTCGGCCAGGCGGACCGCGTCCTCGAACGTGCGCTGGTCCTCCGGCGTCGGCGGTGGGTCCTCCCTGCCCCACTGGGCGGTCGCGATCCCGACCTGCCGGGCGAGCTCCCAGTTCACCGCGCCCGAGGAGGACAGCAGGACCCGCTGGATCTCGCGGAACAGCGGGACGTCCGCGAAGACGTCGCCCATCGGGACCTCGAAGGGTCCGCGCTCCTCCGGTCGCTCCTCCACGAGACCCATCGTACGACCGGCCTCGGCTAAGCTGGGGCCGTGTCGGAGCGGGCGACGTCCGCGGGGGGCCGCCTGCTGGTCCGGGTGGGCGCGGCCCCCCTCGACCCCGCCGAGGCCCTGGCCTTCGTGGCCTCGGCGGCGGCCGGCGGGACGTGCGTGTTCCTGGGCACGGTCCGGGACCGCTCGGAGGCCGGCGAGGTGACCGCGCTCCGCTACGAGGCCTGGGACCAGCTCGCCCGGAGCCGGCTCGAGGAGATCGCCCGGGAGATCCTCGAGCGGTGGCCGGTGGAGCGGGTGGCGCTCCTCCACCGCACGGGCGATCTCGCGGTGGGGGAGGTCTCCGTGGTGGTGGCGTGTTCCGCGCCGCACCGGGCCGACGCCTTCGAGGCCTGCCGACACGGGATCGAGCGCCTCAAGCGGGACGTCCCGATCTGGAAGAAGGAAGCCCTGGCCTCCGGCGAGTCCCGGTGGGTGATGGGGAGCTAGGTGGGGCGGGACCTCGCGATCGATCTGGGCTCGGCCAACACGCTCGTCTACCGGCAGGGCGAGGGCGTGGTCTTCCGGGGGCCCACGGTGGCGGCGGTGGACGCGGCCACCGGCCGGGTCGTGGCCCTCGGCGAGCGGGCCTGGGCGGCGATCGGTGGTCGCTCGGGGAGCGTCGTGGCGGTCCGCCCGTTGCGGAGGGGCGTGATGACCGACTACGACGTGGCCGCGGCGATGCTCCAGGCCATCTTCCGTCGGATCGGCGCGTCGCGGTTCCCGCGGCCCAGGGTCCTGGTCGTGGTCCCCTCGTCGAGCTCCCCCGTCGAGCGGCGGGCCGTCGAGGAGGCGGTCGCCGCGGCCGGCGGGCGGGGGGTCGTGCTGGTCGAGGAGGCCCTCGCGGCCGCGATCGGCGCCGGGCTCCCGATCCACGAGCCCGTGGGGAACCTCGTGGTGAACGTCGGGGGCGGTGGCTCCGAGATGGCGATGCTCTCGATGGGCGGGGTGGTCTCGGGACGGTCGGTACCCGTGGGCGGCTTCGACCTGGACGCCGCGATCCAGGAGCACGTCCGGCGGGAGTACGGGGTGGCGATCGGGGAGCGGGCCGCCGAGGAGGTGAAGATCGCGGTGGGCTCGGCCTTCCCCGCCGCCCGGGGACTCCGCGCGGTGGTCCGCGGGCGGGAGCTCGCCACCGGGAACACGGTGGAGGTGCAGCTCGACGACGACGAGGTTCGCCGGGCGATGGCCGAGCCGGTCCGACGGATCGTCGAGGGCGCCCGGCGGTGCCTGGCCGAGGCGCCCCCCGAGCTCACCCACGACGTCCTGGAGACCGGGATGTTCCTCACCGGGGGCGGCGCGCTGCTCCGGGGCCTCGACGTGCTCCTAGCCCAGGAGTGCGAGGTCCCGGTCCACCTGGCCGAGCGGCCGCTCGAGACCGTCGCCGTGGGGGCGGGTCGGATGCTCGAGCGGCTCGCCGAGTACCGCTCGTCCTTCCAGCTCGTGCGGCAGGGGGTGCGGGGAGCCCGGTGGCCACCTCGGCACCTCGCGCGGGAGGCCTCCGCGCTCTAGCGGAGGTAGCTCTCGAACTGGAGGCGGATCAGGTGGCCGGCCTGGTAGAGCGCGACGGCGATGAGGGCGGCGGCCAGCACGATCAGCGCGACGAGCCCGAGGAGCCCGAGGAGCCGCGTGCGCGCCGGGATCCTGAGCGGGGGTGCGGCCCCGTGAGCGAACGCGTCGGAGGTGAGCTCCTGGGCCCCCCTCCGCCTCCTCCATCGGTGGGAGCGCGGCTGGGGCCGCGCCTCGCCGACGGACGCCGGGGAGGGCTCCGGGGCGCGGAGGTCCTCCCCGAGCCCCGCGCCGTCCGCCGTCCGGTCGCCCTGGGGCGGCACCTGCAGCACCTCGTCCCCCGCGAGCCTCCGGCCGAGGGAGGCCGCGAGGCGGTACGTGAGGTACCCGGCGAGGGCGGCGACGACGACGACGAAGAGGTGTTCCACGGTCGTTCCGACGGGAGGGTACCCCCGGCGGTTCCTGCGGGAGGGACCCCGGGGGCGACCGCGGCTCGCCGGGCCGGTACGTAGGACGCCGCGGATGCGACGGTGGATCGGCCGGCTCCGGTGGCTCGTCCCGGCTATCGCGCTAGGGGGCGCGCTCGCCCTCCTCCCCCTCCCGGTGTACGCGGTCGGCCCCGGCTCGGCCGTGGAGGTCGTCCCGCTGATCCGGGTCTCCGGCCTGCCCGAGCACCGCCCCGGCGGCCGGCTCTTCCTGACGACGATCTCGTTCCGCCGGCTCTCCGCCCTGGGGCTCGTGGCGGCGTGGCTCGACCCCGCCTGGTCGGTCGTCCCCCGCGAGGAGCTCTTCGCGCCGGGGGAGACCGAGCGGGAGGAGGAACGGAGGTCGCGGAGCGAGATGGACCAGAGCAAGGTGGATGCCGCCGCGGTGGTCCTCTCCCGGGTCGCGGGGTACCCGGAGGAGCACCGTCCAGGGGCGCTGGTCGAGCGGGTGACGCCGGGCTGTCCCGCCGCCGGGGAGCTCGCGCCGGGGGACGTGATCGTCGAGGTCGACGGGGTGAGGGTCCGGGACCGTCGCGACGCCTCGCGCGCGATCCGGGGGGCGGCGCCGCAAGAGCCGATCCCGTTCGTCGTGCGCTCGGGCGGGGAGCTCCGGCGGTTCACGCTGACCCGGGCCCGTTGCGTCCCGGGCGAGCCGCCGGTCGTCGGCGTCGTGCTGATCGAGAACCTCCCGTTCGCGGTCCGGATCGCGAGCGGCGCCATCGGGGGCCCCTCCGCCGGCCTGGCCTGGGCCCTGGGGCTCTACGACCTGCTCACGCCGGGCGACCTCGCGGGGGGACGGGCGGTGGCGGTGACCGGGACCATCGACCTCGCGGGGGAGGTCGGCGGCGTCGGCGGGATCGCCGAGAAGGCGAGGGCCGCGGCCGAGGCCGGCGCCGACCTGTTCGTCGTGCCCCGCGCCGACCTGGCCGAGGCCCGGGCGGCCGGGGTGGAGGGTCCGCGGCTGGTCCCGGTCTCGACCTTCGACGAGGCGGTGGCGGCGCTGGAGGGGCTCGGGGGAAGGGCGTGAGGAAGGGCGGTCACGGGCCGGTGATAGGCTCGGCCGGCGGGCGCGGCGGCCTCTCGGGCGCCACCCGGACGGACCGAGGGAGGAACCCCTGAGCGTGGCACGGGTCGTGATCCCCGAGCCCCGTCGCCGCTGGCCGGTCTACGCGGCGGGGATCGTGGTCGTCGCGTTGCTCGCGCTCTCGGTCCTGTCCGGCTTCGTGATCGACCTGCTGTGGTTCCGCGAGGTCGGCTTCTCGAGCGTCTTCTGGACCATCCTCCGCACCAAGATCGGCCTGGGGGTCGCGTTCGGGCTCCTGTTCTTCGTGCTGCTGTACGCCAACCTCCTGATCGTCCGCTGGCTCGCGCCGAGCTACCGGGTCCTCACGCGGGAGGAGGAGCTGCTCGAGCGGTACCGGATGGCGTTCGAGCCCTACCTGCGATGGCTCCTCCCCCTGTTCGCCGCGGTGCTCGCGCTGTTCGTGGGGATCGGGGCCGCGCCGCAGTGGCGCACGTTCCTCCTGTGGCGGAACGCGGGGGGCGTGGCGTTCGGCTCCCCCATCCCGCCCGGCGACCCGCTGTTCCATCGGGATCCCGCGTTCTACGTGTTCACCCTGCCCTGGCTCGAGTTCCTGCAGGGATGGCTGTTCTCGGCGCTCGTCGGGGTCTTCGTGATCGCCGGCGTCGGGCACTACCTGTGGGGCGGGATCCGTCCCAACGCCGTCGCGGAGAAGGTGACTCCACAGGTGAAGGCCCACCTCTCGGTGCTGCTCGGGTTGATCGTCCTGGTGAAGGCCTGGGGGTACTACCTGGGCCAGTTCGATCTCCTGACCTCGCCCCGGGGGGTGGTGGCCGGCGCCTCCTACACGGACGTGAAGGCCCAGCTCCCCGCGCTCCGGCTGCTGGTGGTGATCGCGGTCGTGTGCGCGCTGCTGTTCCTCGTGAACATCTGGCGGCGGGGGTGGGCGCTCCCGGTCGTCGGGCTCGGGCTGCTCGCGATGGTCTCGATCATCGTGGGGGCGGCGATCCCCGCGGGCGTCCAACGGTTCTCGGTGGCGCCGCAGGAGCAGCAGCGGGAGCGGCCCTACATCCGGTACAACATCGCGTTCACCAGGCGGGCCTTCGACCTGGACCGGGTGGCGGTGCAGGAGCGCGACGTCGCGGCCTCCGTCACCCCCGAGGAGATCGACGCGAACCGCGTCACGATCGAGAACATCCGCCTGTGGCGGCCGGAGGTGCTCCGGGAGAACTTCCAGACCCTCCAACGGATCCGCCAGTACTACGAGTTCCACGACGTGGACGTGGACCGCTACGTCCTGGGCGGGGAGCGGCGGGTGGTGATGGTCGCGGCCCGCGAGGTCTCCCAGGACGGGATCCCGGCGGGCGGGCAGACCTGGCAGAACCGGCACCTGGTCTACACCCACGGCTTCGGCGCCGTGGTGGCCCAGGTGAACACCGCGACCCCGGAGGGGACCCCGCTCTTCACGCTGCGCGATATCCCGCCGGTGGGCGAGCCGGCCCTGAGCCAGCCACGGGTCTACTACGGCGAGGGGCGGGACGTCCCGTTCGTCGTCGTCGGCACGGGATCGCCCGAGCTCGACTACGAGGGGGCGCCCGGGGGCGGGGAGCGGCGGTTCAGCTACGACGGGAAGGGTGGGATCGAGGTCGGCGGCTTCTTCCGGCGGCTCTTGTTCGCCTGGCGCTACCGGGACGTGAACCTCCTGATCTCGGGGCTGATCCGCCCGGACAGCCGGGTGATGATCTACCGCGACATCCGGGAGCGAGCCACGAAGGCCGCCCCGTTCCTCCAGTTCGACGGCGATCCCTACGCGGCGATCGTGGACGGGAGGATCGTGTGGATCTGGGACGCCTACACGACGACCACCGCGTATCCCTACTCCCAACCGATCGACATCGACGGGGTCGTCGGGAACGACCAGGCCTTCGAGCTCCACGGGACCGCGAACTACATCCGGAACTCGGTGAAGGTCGTGATCGATGCCTACGACGGCACGATGACCTACTACGTCGCGGACCCCGAGGATCCGATCGTCCAGGTCTGGCGCCGGGCCTTCCCCGACCTCTTCACGGACCTCTCGCAGGCACCGCCCGAGCTCCGCGCCCACTTCCGCTACCCGGAGGACCTGTTCCGGGTGCAGGCGGCGCAGTTCGCGAACTACCACGTGACGAACCCCGACGAGTTCTACCGGAAGCAGGACTTCTGGGCGATCCCGCCGGACCCCACGATCCCGGCCAACGCGCCCGAGCCGCCCCCGGGGCAGCCGAGGCCCTCCGGCCCGCTCCGGCCCTACTACGTGCTGATGCGGCTCCCCGGGGGGAGCGAGGAGGAGTTCGTGCTGATCCTGCCGTTCGTGCCCGAGGGCCGCCAGAACATGGTGGCCTGGATGGCGGCCCGGTCCGATCCGGAACGCTACGGGGAGCTCGTCGCCTACCAGTTCCCGACGGGGAGGAACGTCGACGGGCCCACCCAGGTCTTCGCCGAGATGCGCCAGGACCCCAGGTTCTCGGCCCAGCAGACCCTCCTCGGGCAGGTTGGGTCCCGGGTGTTGTTCGGCGATTTCCTCCCGATCCCGCTCGGCCGCTCGATCCTCTACGTCCAGCCGGTGTACGTGCGGTCCGAGCAGGAGGCCGCGATCCCGCAGCTCAAGTTCGTGCTCGCCGTGAGCGGCGGAGGCGTCGGGCTGGGGAGCACGCTGGCCGAGGCCGTGTCCGACGCCGTCGGCGCGACGGTGCCCGAGCCGGGGGAGCAGGGACCGCCGCCCGCGGGGACCGTCGCCGAGCGGATCGCGCAGCTCCTCGAGCAGGCCGCGGCGCACTTCCAGGCCGCCGACGAGGCCCTGCGGGCTGGTGACCTCGCCACCTACCAGCGCGAGATCGAGGCGGCGCGGGACGCGGTGGAGCAAGCGCGGGAGCTCGCGGGCCGTGGGGCGCCCGGGGGCACGCCGACCCCGGGTCCCTGACCGCCTCCGAGCGGCGTACGCTTTCCCCAGGAGATCCGATCCGGAGGGACGCCGTGGAGACCGTGTCGAGCATCATCGGTGGGCGGAGGACCGGGGAGGGTCCCGGCGGACGCCTGGTCACGGTGAACCCCGCCCGGCTGGACGACCAGGTCGCCGAGGTGCTGCTCGGCGACGAGACGACGTTCCTGGAGGCCTGCCGGGCGGCCCGGGAGGCCCAGCGGGCCTGGGCGCGGGTGCCGGCGCCGGTGCGAGGGCGGGCGGTGGCCGCCCTCGGCCGGCTGGTCGAGGCGAACAAGGAGGCCCTGGCCCGGACCGTGACCCGGGAGATCGGGAAGCCGTACGAGGAGGCCCTGGGCGAGGTCCAGGAGGTCATCGACACCTGCGACTTCTTCCTCTCCGAGGGCCGGCGGCTCTACGGGCAGACCGTGCCGTCGGAGCTGCCCGACAAGCAGCTGTTCACGTTCCGCGTGCCCGTCGGGGTGGTGGCGGTGATCACCGCCGGGAACTTCCCGGTCGCGGTGCCGTCGTGGTACCTCGTGCCCGCGCTCCTGTGCGGGAACGCGGTGGTGTGGAAGCCGGCGGAGTACACGGCGGCGATCGCCGATGCGTTCAGCGAGCTGTTCCTCCACGCCGGGCTGCCGGCCGGGGTCTACAACGTGGTGCTCGCCGACGGCCCGACGACCTTCGCCGGGCTCTCGGCGGCCCTGGACGCCGGCCTGGTGGACAAGGTGGGCTTCACCGGCGACACCGACGTGGGGCGGGCCATCGGGGAGCTGTGCGGGCGGCACCTCCAGTCTCCCTGCCTCGAGCTCGGGGGGAAGAACCCGATGGTCGTGATGCCCGACGCCGACCTCGACCTGGCGGTGGAGGGGGCCCTCTTCAGCGGGTTCGGCACGGCCGGCCAGCGCTGCACCTCGCTGGGCACGCTGATCGTGCAC
>Ga0073930_1002815_pt1 | contig 10939 bp, 12 predicted proteins | sample DewCreD2012metaG_5_FD_76968 | JGI IMG/M metagenome (GOLD analysis project Ga0073930, IMG submission 76968) | Hot spring sediment bacterial and archeal communities from British Columbia, Canada, to study Microbial Dark Matter (Phase II) - Dewar... ...
CCCTACCGAGGATGGACGCCTCCCCCCGGGAACACCAGCGCCTTCGTCCTCGCCCCCGAGCCGCCAGCCAGGCGAGCACGGCGCTCAAGCCGAAGACTCGTCGTCGGGGTGAGCGACCGCGGCGAGCACCCCGGGGGCGGGCGGCCGAACGCCGGCCCGAGGTGCGCGAGCCCTCGGCGCCTATGCATCCCCAGCGCCGGGGCCTGGGGGCTACGACGGGCGGCGAGGGGTCATCGGCGCATCGCCGGGTAGCATCGCGCCAGCCACTCGGCTACTCCGTCCCGCGTCACGGCCCGCACCCGCACACCTGCCCGGTCGAGCAGGCTCGCCGCCATGGCCGCCCGGTGCCCGGAGGCGCAGATGACCCACCACTCCCGGTCCGAGGGAACCTCCCCGAGGCGTGCCGGCAGCTCCCCCACGAACAGGTGGCGGCTTCCCGGGATGTGCCCGGCGTCCCACTCGGCCCGCTGGCGCACGTCGAGCACCGCGGGGGGCGCCTCATGCGCCAGGAAGGCCTGGCAGAGGTCTGCCACCCGACCCGTGGGGTAGGAGCGCAGCGTCCCCCCCGCCTCCAGGTAGGCGTCCAGCCCCCCCGCGAGGTACCCGAGGACCTGATCCCAGCCGATGCGCAGGAGCTGGGTGGCCGCCTCCCAGGCCGCTTCCGCCTCCGGGGGGGGCAGCACCAGCACGAGGGGAGCGCCGTAGGGCAACAGCCATCCCACGTAGGTTCCGAAGCTGGGATCTAGCTCCACGTTGACCGAGCCCGGGATGTGGGCGGCGGCGAAGGACTCGCGGTCCCGCGCGTCCACCACCCACCCTCCAGCCTCCAGGTGCGCCCGGACCCGGCGGGCGTCGAGGGCCGGCGGTGAGGGGGGGCCACCGAGGACGGGCGGGCCGGCGCGGTTGAGGGAGGCCATGTGGGCGTAGTAGGCCGGGTAGGCGAGCAGCCCGGAGCGGTGGGCGGCGACGAACTCCTCCTCTGCGAGGTGCAGCGCCGGGTTGTGGGTCCGCTCCTCGCCCAGGGTGCTGGTGCGCGCCAGCGTGGGGTTGGTGGCGGTGCAGAAGCTCCCGGCCCCGTGCGTGGGAAGCAGGGCCACCGTCTCCGGCAGGGCGGCCAGCCTGTGCACCGAGCGGTACTGGGCCCTCGCCAGGGTCTCGGCCAGCTCCTCGCCCAACAGGTCCGTGCGTCCCACGCTGCCCACGATGAGGCTGCCACCGCTGAAGACCGCCTTGGGCTGCTCCTCCTGGTCGGTGGACAGGAGCCAGGACAGGTGCTCGGGGGTGTGCCCGGGGGTCTCCCAGGCCACCAGGCGCAGCCCACCCACCTCGAGGGTGGTCCCCTCGGTTGCCGCTCGGTGTTCGAAGCGGTAGCCGCCTCCGGCAGGGGCGAGGATCTCAGCGCCCGTCGCCGCGCGCACCTCCAGGGCTCCGGAGGCGTAGTCGTTGTGGACGTGCGTCTCCAGCACAGCCCGCACGCGCACGCCCAAGGCTTGCGCGCGCTCGAGGAACCGCCAGGCGTCCCGCTGGGGATCCACCGCCACCGCTTCGCCTTCGGAGGCGACGAGGTAGGAGTTGTCCCCCAGCCCAGCGGTCACGAAGACCTCGACCTCCATGTTCCCTCCTCATGCTGTCGCTGCCGAGGCCTGGGCGGACGCCTCTTGCGGTCGGGAAGCCACCTCCTCCAGCGACCGGAGGGCCCGCTCCAGACGCTGCCTCGCCTCGGCCGCGATGGGCTGGAGCGCGGGATCGCCGGGCACACCCAGCATGGCCAGCGGGTCGGCCGCCGAGACGACGGTCCCGTCGCCGTCCGCGGCCACCACCACGTTGCACGGCAACAGCAGCCCCACGTCCGCTTCCGCCTCAAGGGCCCGGTGGGCCAGCTGGGGGTTGCAGGCGCCGAGGATCTTCTGCGGCGGCCAGTCCACTCCGAGCTTCTGGCGCAGGGTCGACGCCACGTCGATCTCGGTCAGGATGCCGAACCCCTCGGCCCCCAGAGCCTCACGAACCCGGGCCTCGGCCTGCTCCAGGGGGAGGTCCAGCCGCACCGCGATGCCGTACCGACGCTCTTCCATGGTCCGACCACCTCCGCTCTCATCGATGCTCCAGCCCGCGCGCCGGTGCGTGCCCTCCCTGGCGGGCCCGCCCGAGGGGGTCATCCCCCGCCCTCGACGCGGTCGAGGAAGCGATGGGCTCCTCGCGCCCCGAGGATCCTCGATGGCAGCCTCCGCGGTGCTCAGGTCGGGGAGCACGGCGGGCACCAGGGCCTTGGCGGCTCGTTCCACGTCGATCGCCTCCCTCCCGCATGCCTCACGCAGGGCCGGTCCCGCGCAGGGTCGCCGCCACCATCCAGCGGTCCTTCTCGGCCGCCCGCAACCACTGGACGAGGACGTCCACGCTGGCCGGGTCGCCCCCTTCCTGGGCCCCACGGAGGTCGGCCGCCAGAGCCTCGGTGGCGGTCCGCAGGGAGTCGTAGAGGTGTTCGAGCATCTCGATGGCCGTCCGCTCCCCCGTCTCGGCGGGGACGTCCACCCGGGCGAGGCGGAGCCACTCCCCGGGGAAGGCCGGGGGGCGGGCGCCGAGCTGAACCAGGCGCTCGGAGAGCTCGTCCACCGCGGTCCTCGCGTGGTCGGCGACCTCGTCGAACAGCGCGTGGAGCTGTCCGAAGGTCGGGCCGGCCACGGTCCAGTGCCAGGCCTTGGCTTCGGCCGCGATGGCCTGGGCGTCCGCCGCCGCCGCCTGGAGCACCGACGTCAGGCTCCCGGCATCCGTCGGAGTCGTCGTGCTGGACATAACTGCCTCCTCCTGTCCTCCTCCGTTCCGCTGTCGCATCCACTGATGCCGACGGACCGCGAACGGTGCGCCCCCACCGCGGGCAGCCCGCCGGGAGGGTCAGGGGCGGTGCAGATGGGCCGAGAGCCTGTCCCCGAGGGCAGAAGGCCGCACCGGAGACCTGCGCCGCTGCTCAGCTCTGTGCGGGACGGGTCCCCTTGAAAACACGGAACAGCAGCCACAGCGATGGCCCCAACACCACCGCCCCGATCCCGTAGCCGACCACCACGAGGCGCAGGGTCCGCGCCGGCGCCGCGGCCTCCGCGGCGGTCACGTCGGGGACGATGAGGTAGGGCCACTGCGCCGCCCCCCACCCCCAGAGCACGGCCCCCACGGCCACGGCGGCGGCGAGGCGGGCCAGCCGGTACCGCCTCCGGGCGGTCGACCAGAGCGATCCGATCCCGCCCGCGGCCGAGAGCGCGACGAACGGCAACCCCCGTTGGAGCATCCCCTCCCACAGGAGGGGGGCGTCGGCCCGGATAACCGGGAGGCCCGCGGCCGCGAGCGCTCCCGCCACCGCCCCGGACAGAAGGGCACGGGCCCGGAAGGCGTCCTCGAGGTCGCGGACCCCGCGAGCCACGGCCTCCACGGTGAGGTACGTGGCGGCGAGGTACGCGCACATCGCGAGCGCGAACAGACCGGCGAAGATCGAGAGCGGGCCGCTCCAGGCCTCGACGAGGCCGGCCTCCACCACCCCCGCCCGCACCCTGATCCTGCCGCTGGCGATCGAGGCGGCCGCCGCCCCGAGCAGGAACGGGGAGACGAGCGATGCGATCCCGAACACCCGGGTCCACCGCCGCTGCCAGGCCGAGCCCGCATCCCCGTGGGCCCGGAAGGCGAACGCGGCGCCGCGGAACACGATCCCCACGAGCGCCAGCGAGAACGGGAGGTAGAGCGCCGAGGACAGGTCCGCGAACACCGAGGGGAACCCAGCCACCAGCCCGGTGAGGACGAAGATCAGCCAGACGTGGTTCGCCTCCCACACCGGCCCGATGGCCTCGGCGATCAGCGCGCGCTGGCGCTCCCCGCCGGGCCCGGTCGCCAGCAGGTCCCACACCCCCCCGCCGAAGTCGGCTCCGCCGAGCAGCACGTAGAGGGTGAGGCCGGCCCAGACGATCGCGAGGACGGCGACCTCCTCGCTCATCGGCCGGGGGGGAAGGGGACGGCCGCGGGGGTCGCCTCCGGCGGTCGGCGGGCGAGGCGGACGAGGAGCGTGGTGCACGCCGCGGCGAGGAGGGCGTAGACGAGGAGGGTCCCCGCGAGGTGGAGCTGCACCCCCGGGCGGGTGGTGACGGCCTCCGCCGTCCGCATGAGGCCCTGGACGATCCACGGCTGGCGGCCCACCTCGGTCACGATCCAGCCCGCCTCGATCGCCCCGAACGCGGCGGGCCCCGAGGCGACCGCGGCCCGCAGGAACCACCGGCCCTCGGGCAGGCGCCGGCGCCGGAGCACGGCGACCCCGGCCCAGAGCCCCAGGGCGAGGAGCCCGAACCCCGCGGCGACCATGGCCTGGAACGCGAGGTGGACGAGGACCACGTTCGGCCGGTCCCGGGCGGGGACCGAGGAGAGCCCGCGCACGACGGCGGAGGGGTCCCCGTGGGCCAGCCAGGACAGCCCGCCGGGGATCTCGATCGCGAAGGCGGTCCGTCGCTTGGAGGGCAGGGGGATCCCGCCGATCCTGAGCGGGGCCGCGGCCTGCGTCTCCCACTGCCCCTCCATCGCCGCGAGCTTCACCGGTTGGCGGTCGGCTACCAGCTTCGCGGCCCGGTCGCCGACCAGGATCTGCACGGGCGCGAGGGCCAGCCCCACGGCGAGCCCGACCGCGAGCCCCCGCCGGTGGTAGGCGTCGCGCCGGCCGCGGAGCATCCCCCAGGCGTAGACGGAGGCCACGGCGAGGCCCGTGGCCATGTAGGCAGCGATGAGCATGTGCAGGGTCATCACGGGGGTCGATGGGTTGAGCATGGCCCGGATGGGATCGACGTCCACCACCGTGCCGCCCCGGAGGCGGAAGCCGACCGGGGACTGCATCCAGGCGTTGGCGGTGACCACGAACCAGGCGCTCGCCGCCCCCGAGACCGCGATGGGGATCCCCGACAGCCAGTGAGCGCGCGGCCGGAGGCGGTCCCACCCGTAGAGGTAGATCCCGAGGAAGATCGCCTCGACGAAGAAGGCGAAGGCCTCGAGCGCGAAGGGGAGCCCGATGACCGCGCCCCACCTCCCCATGAACCGCGGCCAGAACAGCCCGAGGGCGAAGGAGAGGACCGTCCCCGAGACCGCGCCCACCGCGAAGAGGATCCCGAAGGCCTTCGACCACCGCCGGGCGAGCGCCATCCACACCGGATCTCTCCGGCGGATCGCCCGGTCCTCCGCGAACAGCAGGAGGACCGGGAGGCCGATCCCGAGGGAAGCGAAGACGATGTGGAAGCCGAGGGAGACCGCCATCTGGAGGCGGGCGGCGTCCAGCGTGCCGAGCGCGAGCAGGCCCATCGCCGGACGCCATCATGGCAGGGGAACGAAGTGATGAACAGACCGCCGGTACCGCGTGGGTCCCGGCGACGCCCTGCGGCGCGAGGTACGGATGCGGCGGACGGAGAGACGGGAAAGGGACGAGCCGGCGTCGGGCCACCGACCGGCCCTCGGAACCGGCCCGGCGGGCTCCCGACGGGACCCGACGGGACCGGAGCCCACCTCCCCCGCGAGGTCCCGCTCGGGGCGTAGCCTGGGGAGGCGAGGCCTCCACGGACGTCCCGGGGAGCGGACCCCCGGAGGGCCGACCGCTCCGCCAGGGGATCCGCCACCGAGCACGGCTCCGACGGACCCACCTCGACCGGTCGCCGACCGAGGGGGACCTCGCCCGGCGGTCCGATCCCCGCCGGGGAGCCCGGCGGGAGGGATCCCGTTGGCTTCCTCCACCCAGAGATATGCGCGCTCCCGTGGCTTCCTTCAAGGTCCGCCGGGAGGTGCCGACGCCCGCGGCTCGGGGTACCGTGACGGTGATGGACGCACCCAGGTTCCGCGGGGTGCGGCGTCGGGACGGCCGGATCGTCCCCTTCGACCCGGCCCGGATCGAGGCCGCCGTGCGCCGGGCGATGCGCGAGGTCGGGCGCGACGACCCCGCCCTCGCCCGGGAGGTCGCCGACCGGGCCGCCCGGGCCCTCGCCCGCCGCCGGCTCCGGGTCCCCGGGATCGAGGACATCCAGGACGAGGTGGAGCGGGCGCTGATGGGCCTCGGCCTGGACGACGTGGCCCGGGCCTACGTCGTGTACCGGCGCCGGCGGGCCGAGCTCCGCGCCGCCAAGGACCTCCTCGGGGTCCGCGACGACCTCAAGCTGCCGCTGAACGCGGTCGTCGTGCTCCGGGAGCGCTACCTCCTGCGGGACGAGGAGGGGCGGGTCGTCGAGTCCACCGGGGAGATGATGGACCGGGTGGCCCGCCACGTGGCGGCCGCGGAGGACGCCTTCCGCCCCGGGGCCTCGAGGCGGTGGGCGGAGGAGTTCTCCCGTGCCCTCCGGGCCCTCGAGTTCCTCCCCAACTCCCCGACGCTCATGAACGCCGGCACCCCCCTCGGGATGCTCTCGGCCTGCTTCGTCCTCCCGGTCGAGGACTCCCTGGACTCGATCTTCACCACGCTCCGGCACATGGCGCTGATCCACCAGGCGGGGGGCGGCACCGGGTTCTCGTTCTCGCGCCTCCGCCCGGCGGGGGACGTGGTCCGGAGCACCCACGGGGTGGCCTCCGGCCCGGTCTCGTTCATGCGGGTCTACGACGTCACCACCGACGTCGTGAAGCAGGGGGGGCGCCGCCGCGGGGCGAACATGGCGGTGCTCGACGTCTCCCACCCCGACGTCGAGGCCTTCGTCCGGGCCAAGGCGACGCCCGGGGTGCTCGAGAACTTCAACCTCTCGGTGGCGGTCACGGACCGGTTCATGCGGGCGGCCGAGCGGGGCGGGACCCATCGCCTCGTGAACCCCCGGACCGGACGGGCGGTCCGGGAGGTCGATGCCCGGGACCTGTTCGAGCTGATCTGCGCCCAGGCCCACGCCACGGGCGACCCCGGGTTGATCTTCCTGGACCGGGTGAACCGGGACAACGTGGTGCCGGCGCGGGGGCGGATCGAGGCCACGAACCCCTGCGGGGAGGTGCCGCTCCTGCCCCACGAGTCTTGCAACCTGGCCTCGGTGAACCTGGCCCGGATGGTCACGGACGGGCGCGTCGACTGGGAGCGGCTCGCGGCCACGGTGCGGCTCGCCGCCCGGTTCCTGGACGACGTGATCGAGGTGAACCGGTTCCCGGTGCCCGAGATCGAGGAGGCCACGCGGGCCACCCGGAAGATCGGGGTGGGGGTGATGGGCCTCGCGGAGCTCCTGGCGGGCCTGGGGATCCCCTACGACAGCGAGGAGGCGGTCCGCCTCGGTGGCCGGATCGCGCGGCTGGTCCGGGAGGAGGCGACCCGGGCCTCGGCGGAGCTCGCCGCCGAGCGGGGTCCGTTCCCGCTCTGGCCCGAGAGCACCCTCGCCCGCCGGGGCGGCCCGCCGCTCCGCAACGCCCAGGTGATGTCGATCGCCCCGACCGGCACGATCTCGGTGATCGCCGGGACGACCTCGGGGATCGAGCCGATGTTCGCGGTGGCCTACGTCCGCAACGTGCTCGGGACCCGCCTGGTCGAGGTGAACCCGCTCTTCGAACGGGTGGCGCGGGAGCGGGGCTTCTACTCCGAGGAGCTCATGACCGAGATCGCGCGGACCGGCGGGGTGGGGGGGAACCCGGCCGTGCCGGAGGACGTCCGCCGGGCGTTCGTCACCGCCCTCGAGATCGCGCCGGCCTGGCACCTGCGGATGCAGGCCGCCTTCCAGCGGCACGCCGACGCCGCGGTCTCCAAGACCGTGAACCTCCCCCGGGAGGCGACCGTGGACGACGTGGCGGGGATCTACCGGGCCGCCTGGCGGGCCCGGGTCAAGGGCATCACGGTCTACCGCTACGGGAGCAAGCCCGCCCAGGTCCTCACGTTCCTCGCGGACTCCGCCGAGGGGCCGGCGCCGCCCGTCGAGGTGGACCTGGAGTACGCGGGCGGCTGCGTCGGCTACGCGTGCGAGCTCTGAGCACCCGGCGGCTCCCCGTCGGGTCGACCCGGCACGCGGACGAGATCGCCGCGGCGGGGGTCAGCCGCGGCCGCCGGCCGCCCGCCCCGGCCAGGCCTCGTCCACGAGGATGTCGCGGGCCGAGAGCATCCCGACCACCTTCCCGCCTTCGCAGACGGGCAGGTGCCGCGCCTCGAGCTTGAGCATCATCGCCGCCGCCTCGGAGAGTTCCGCGTCGGGGGAGATCACCGCCGGGTCGGGGGTCATGTGCTCGTCGACCTGGGCCGTCCAGGGGTCAGCGCCGTCGGCGATGGCGCGGACCACGTCCCGCTCGGTGATGATCCCCTCGAACGTCTCCCCGCGGAACACCGCGAGGGCCCCCACCTCGTTCTCCACCATCCGCTCCGCCGCCTGGGCCAGGGTCTCGCGGGGTTCGGCCCGGATCAGGGTCGGCGTGTAGACCGCGCGCACCTTCATCTCGTCCCCACCCCCTCACCTCCCAGCCTGGGAGCCCATCGCGCTCCGCGAGCAGGGGCGATGGGCCCCGGCTGGCGGGGCCACCCGGCCCTCCCCGGGGTGGCCGGGCCCGGCCCGGGACCCCCCGGGCCGGGCCCGCCGTCGTCCGTCAGCGCGCCCGGGCCGAGCGCAGGAACGGCCTGACCAGGCACGGACCGAGGGCCCCCGCGGCGAGCGGGACCAGCCCGATCAGGGCGATGACCGTGCCCGCCAGGCCCTCGACGGCCACGAGCCCGACGACGATCAGGACGACCCCGAGCAGGATCCGGACCATCCGCCCGGTCCCGCTCTCCATGACCCGCACGAACCGCTCCATCTGAGGCACCTCCTCCTCGGCTTCCCATCCCACCGATGCGCGGGCGGCGGGATGGGTGCGGCCCCGGCCCCCACACCGGGGGCTGAGGGACCGCCGCCCGGGGCACCGCGTACTCAGGCGGGGACCGCGAGCCAGCCGACGAACCCGGCGTCGGGGTCGTCGCCCTCCACGACCGGTTCGGGCGCGGGTGCCTCGGTAGGGGGCTGGCGGAGCGTGGAGCGGGCCCGGACCACGCGGAGCCCGGCGGCGCGGAGGATGTCGGTGAGCCGCTCCCGGGTGAGGAAGCGGGCGGCGACGTAGAACGGGTGCCCGGCCTCCCCCAGCTCCCGGTAGCGCTCGCCCCAGGCGCTCTCCGCGAAGACGTCGCCCAGCACCACCCCGCCGCCCCGCCGCAGGACCCTCCGCGCCTCCCGGAGCAGCTCGGCGGGATCGTCGGCGAAGCACAGGGTGACCACGACCAGGATCGCCCCGAAGGAGGCATGCCGGAACGGGAGCCGCTCCCCGGCGCCCTGCACCACGCGGATCCCCCGGGCCGCCGCCAGCCGGAGCGGGGCGTGGGCGGGATCGAGGCCGTAGCCGACCCCCAGCGCCCGCGCGAACCGGCCGCTCCCCACGCCGACCTCGAGGGCGGGCGCGGGGAGCCCCTGGATGAGCGGTCGGAGACAGGCGACCTCGAGCGGGAACACGACCCGGCCGACGGGCCCCTCGTACCAGGCGTCGTAGCGGGCGGCGAGGCGCTCGAACAGCGGGGCGGTGCGGCTCACGTCGACAGGGCCGACGCGAGCTCCCGGCGGAGGGCGCGGCGGGCCCGGTGGAGCACGGCCTTGGCGGCCGGGACGCTCGTCCCCATCGCCCGCGCCAGGTCCTCGGCCCGCATCCCGAGGCCGTCCCTGAGGAGGAGGGCGGTCCGGTAACGGTCGGGCATCCCGGCCAGGGCCTCCACGACCAGCCTGCGGGCCTCGGCCTCCAGGGCCAGCTCGTCGGGCCCCGGGCTCGGGTCGGGGGGCTCTCCCGCGCCTCCCTCGCCCGTGGCCAGGGCCTCGAGCATCTCGTCGAGGGAGGCCGGCGCCCGCCGCCTCCGGAGCATCCGGCACTCGTTGGTGGCGATCCGGTGGAGCCAGGTCCGCAGGCTCGCCTCCCACCGGAACCCCTCGAGGTGCTGGACGGCCTTGAGGAGCGTGGACCCGGCCACGTCCTCGGCGTCCTCCCGGTGGCGGCAGAGCTGCCGGGCCAGGCGCCACACGTCGTCGCGGTAGCGCCAGACGGCGTCGCGCGGGTCCGGGCTCCGGGGCGCCTCCATCCGGCGCCCACGATACACGCCCCCGGGGCCCGGTCAGCCGGCCACCAGGACGCCGGTCATCCCCGCCTCCGCGTGGCCGGGAACCGAGCAGAGGAAGGGATAGCGGCCCGGCGTCGGGACGGTGAGGGAGGCGGCGGCGGTCCCGCCGGGCGGGGCCTCCAGGCGGAACCCCAGCGCGGGGATCGTGAGGTCGTGGAGGGCGGCCCCCTCGTTCCGGAGCACGAGGTTCACGGTGGTCCCCGCCTCGACCCGTACCTCCGCGGGCGAGAACGAGAGGTCCCGGGCGATCACCTCGACCTCCGGGGCGCCCGGCACCGGCGGGGCGGGGAGGGCCGCGGGCGCCCCGTGCATCCACCGGTGCATCCAGCCGTGCTGCCACGGGGGCCAGGCGCCCGCGGCGTCGCCCACGCCGCCGACCGCGGTGAGGCCGAGGCCCAGCAAGCCGGCCGCGAGCAGGACGGCGCCCAGGGTCCTCCGGCTCATCGGCGGCTCCCCGCGAGCACCTCGAGGCGGCGCCGGAACTCCTCCTCGTCGATCTCCCCGCGGGCGAACCGCTCCTCGAGGATCCGCCGCGCCTCGGTGCGGCCGTCGGCCTCGGGGCGGCGGAGCAGCAGCACGATCCCCGCCGCGATGAGCGCGAGGAACGCGAGCCACAGGAACGGCATCCACCACCCGTACCAACCGGGTCCCCACATCATCGGCGTCCACCCCCCGCCGTGGGGCCGGGGGCGCGGGGCTCGCCCGCGCCCCCGGCCGAGCTCCTCAGGCGGCCTTCCGGCCGCGGATCGCCTTCCGCCGCTCGCCGGCCACCTTCACCGGGACCTTCTTCCGCTCGGGGAGGGCGGCGGCCTTGGGCACGACCACCTCCAGGATCCCGTCCTGGTAGGTCGCGGTGATGTC
>Ga0073930_1002827_pt1 | contig 10876 bp, 9 predicted proteins | sample DewCreD2012metaG_5_FD_76968 | JGI IMG/M metagenome (GOLD analysis project Ga0073930, IMG submission 76968) | Hot spring sediment bacterial and archeal communities from British Columbia, Canada, to study Microbial Dark Matter (Phase II) - Dewar... ...
GAACCGGTGCCCGAGGGCACCGCCAACCTGGTCTTCCGCGCGGCGCAGCTGCTGCGCGAGCAGTACGGCATCACCCGCCCCGTGGAGATCCACCTGCGCAAGCAGATCCCCGTGGCCGCCGGGCTCGGCGGCGGCAGCGCCGATGCCGCCGTGACGCTGTTGGGCCTCGCGCAGCTGTGGAAGCTGCGCCTGGATGGCCGCGAGTTGCGGGCGGCGGCGGCCAATCTCGGGTCGGACGTGCCCTTCTTCCTGGAAGGAGGCTCCGCCCTGGCCCGGGGGCGCGGTGAGCGCGTCCACCCGTTGCCGGCGCTGCCGGCCACGTGGGTCGTGCTCGCCCGGCCCCGGATCCCGATCCTCACGGAATGGGCGTACGCGCAGTTCCAGCCCCACGAGGTCACGCGACGCCCCGACATCCCCGCGCTCGTCGATGCCGTGCGTCGCGGCGACGTGCCGGCGGTGGGGCGCCTGATGGGCAACGTGTTCGAGGAGTTCATCGCCGCGCGCCATCCCGTCGTGGCCGAGCTGAAGCAGCGGATCCTCCGGGGCGAAGCGTACGGGGCCTGCATGACCGGGACCGGTCCCACGGTCGTCGGCCTGATGGCCAACGAGGCCGCGGCCCGCCGCGTGGCGGATGACTGCGGGCGCGTCCCCGACGTGGACGTCTTCGTGACCAAGACGTTCGCGGAGGAGCGGTAGGCATGCCGCCCCGGCCGCGTGCCCCCGGCAGCCGGGTGGGGTAAGTGCCGCCTGCAGTCGTCCTCGCCGGCGGCCCACCGGAGCCCCGGCTCGCGCCTGGCCTTCCCAACAAGGCGTTCCTGCGCCTGGGCGGCATGACGCTGGTGGAGCGGGTGGTGACGGCGGCACGCGGCTGCAGCGCCGTGGAGCGCGTCGTGGTCGTGGGGCCGGCGCCGGCGCTGCGCGCCCTGCTGGGCACCGGCGTCGACGTCGTGGCCGGGGATGGGGGCATGATGGACAACGTCGCTGCGGCGCTCCGGGCGCTGCCCCACGCCCCGACCGTCCTGGCCATCGCCGCCGACCTGCCGCTGCTCACCGCCGAGGCGCTTGCGGGGTTTCTCGCGCGCTGCGAGGGGGACTCCAGCCTGTTCTACCCCATCGTGCCGCAGGACGCGGTCGCGCGCCGCTGCCCGGGAGCGCGCAAGACCTACGTGCGCGTCGCCGACGGCGTGTTCACCGGCGGGAGCGTGCTGCTGTTCGACCCGTCGGCCCTGGAGAGGATCCGCGGCTTCGTGGAGCGGGTGATGGCCGCGCGCAAGAAGCCGTGGCTGCTGGCCCAGCTGTTCGGCTGGGGGACGGTGCTCCGGTTCGCCTCCGGTGCGTTGTCGATCGCCGAGATGGAGGCCCGCGCCCATCAGGTCACCGGCCTGCGCGCGCGGGCCGTGATCGTCGACGACCCAGCGCTCGCCCTCGACGTGGACGCCGAGCGTCCCGAGAACCTGGCCGTGATGCGGGCCGTCCTGGAAGGCGACCGGCCGGCGGAGCCCTGACGTGGCGCCGGGACGGCAGCGCAGCGGACCGGGCGGCCCCAGCGGGCCCGGCGCGTCGGCGGCAGGGGATCCACGCGACACCTCCGCGGCTCCCGTCCCGACGCCCCGGGGCGGCGCCTCGCAGCGGGCGCGACGACGGGGCGGCCGGTTGCGCAGGGGCGAGCGCATGGTCGTCATGGCCCACACGCTGCTGCGTGCGCCGCACCGGCTGATCCCGCTCGCCACCTTCGCGGACCTGCTGGGCGCTGCCCGGTCGACCATCAGCGAGGACCTGGGGTTCCTGCGGGGCGTCTGCGAGCGCTTCGGGTTGGGGCGGGTGGAGACCCTGCCCGGGGCGGCGGGCGGGGTGCGCTACAGCCCGACCCGGACGCCCGCGCAGATCGGCGCACTGGTAGAGGAGCTCTGCGCACGCCTGCGGGAACCCGGCCGTGTGCTCCCCGGCGGGTTCCTCTACACCAGCGACCTGCTGGCGCTGCCGTGGCTCGTGGCCGACCTGGGCGAGGTGTTCGCCACCCTGTTCGGGGCCATCAGGCCCGACGTGGTCCTGACCATGGAGGTCAAGGGCATTCCGCTGGCGCTGATGACCGCGCGCGCGTTCAACGTGCCCGTGGTCACCGCGCGGCGCGACGGCCGGGTGACCGAGGGACCGTCGGTCAGCGTGAACTACGTCTCCGGGTCCTCGCGCCTCGTGCAGTCCATGACGCTGCCGCTGCGCGCCGTGCCTGCGGGCGCCCGGGTGCTCTTCATCGACGACTTCCTCCGGGGCGGGGGCACCGCCCGGGGCGTGTACGACCTCATGCGGGAGTTCCGGGCTGAAGTCGCGGGCATTGGGGTATTAGTGGAAGCGGAGCAGCCCGCGGAGAAGCTGGTCGAGCGCTACGTCGCGCTCGTCACCTATGCCGGAGCGGAAGCCACGGGCGAGGCCATCGTGCGGCCGAGCCGGTGGATCCGCGCCTACCTCGAGGACGCGGGCACCCGTGGCGCAGAGGAGCGGCGGTGACCCTCGACGACATCTGGGCGGCGTTGGCCTACTTCGGCCCCGGGGTGGTGCGCCTGAATCCGCCGGCGGCGGAGCGCGACGTCCGCCGGGCCGAGCGCGAGTTGAGCGTGCGGCTGCCGCGGTCGATGCGGACGGTGCTGCTGGCCTTCAACGGCGGTTTTCTGATCACCGACCCGCTCCACGGCGTCCCTCCGGTGCAGTCGGCGCTGGACCTGGTCTTCGCCACCCGCCAGGCGCGCGCCTACTGGGGCCCGCTGGGGTGGGCGCAGGAGTTCGTGGAGGTGGGCAACGACGGCACGGGCAACCCCTACGTGCTGCTGCTGGACCGCACCGATCCCTACGGCGAGTCGCCCGTGGGCGTGTTCGACGCCGGGGTGATGGACGTGTGCGAAGTGGTGGCGTCGTCCTATCTGCTCTGCACTTCGTCTGGTTCCTCATCGAGGACCTCAAGTGGCGTCACCTGCCCGACGGCAGGCGCACCCGCGGGAGGAAGTCGTCTGGACCAGCACCCGGGTCGTGGTGCGGCCGGAGGCGCTGTCGCCCTGGCGGTTCAACGAGGCCTGGATGCTCGCCCGCGATCCCGGGCTGGCCCGCTGGCGGTGAGGCCGGGCGCGGCCGCGCCCTGGCCCGGTGGGCGGTCCCCGGCGGGGCTGCGCCGCCCGCCGGACGCGGTGCCGGTGGGGCCTCGCATGCGCTCCGGAGAGGACGGCCCGACGTGCGCGTGGGCCCGGCTGTGCCCTCGGGGGAGATCCGCCGATCCCGCGCGACCGCATGCAGTCGGGTCGGCGTTTATCCGGGAGGAGGTCGTCTCGATGAGCGTACGTCGTGCCGCGCCGCGCACGGCGCTGGTCGGCCTCGCCGTGTGCGTGGTCGGCGCGCTGGTGCCCGCGCCGCGGGTGCACGCGCAGGCCGCACGGCCGATCACGCTGGTCGAGGTGCTGACCCTCGCCGCACAGCACAGCCCGGCCCTGCGGGTGGCCGCCTTCGAGGTGGCGGTGGCCCGCGCGCAGCTGGCCCAGGCCGAAGCCGCCCGCAGCGGCACCCTGGTGCTCACCGGCGCGTACACGCGCCTCAACGAGCGGGACGGCGGTGCCATCGTCATCCCGGGCGGCACCATTCCCGGGGTGCCCACGCCCATCACCATCCCGCTGCCTCCGCCCACCGCCGGCCTCTACACGACGGCGCTCACGGTGCAGTACCCGCTTTATACGGGCGGGCGCATCGAGGCGCAGCTGGCGCTGGCCCGTGCCAACCTCCAGGGCGCCGAGGCGGCGCTGGAGCGCGCCAAGCAGCAGTTGATCCTCGAGGCGAAGCAGGCCTACTACCAGATGCTCCTGGCCCAGGCGGGGGTGGAGGTGGCGCAGCGGACGCTGGCGGCGGCCGAAGAGAACCTCCGGGTGGCGCGGGCGCGCGTCGCGGCCGGCAGCTCGCCCCGCTTCGACGAGGTCTCCGCCGAGGTGAACGCCGCCAACGCGCGCCAGGGCACCATCCGCGCGCGGAACGCCCTGGCCCTGGCGCAGCACGCCCTGGCCGCGCTTCTGGGCCAGCCCATGGACACCACGCTGCAGCCCCGCGAGACCATGACCGTCGTGCCGGTGCGCACTGCCCTGGGCGCGCTGGTGCGCCGCGCCCTGGACGCGCGCCCCGAACTGGCCGAGCACCGCGCGCGCCTGGCCGCGGCCGCGGCCGCCATCGAGGTGGCACGCGCCGGCGCGCGGCCCGCCCTGGTCCTCACCGGCGGGCCGACCTGGGGCAACACGACCGCTGCGGGCCTGGGGTCGTCGGCGGCGTTCGGGTGGAGCCTGACGCTGGCGGCCACGGTGCCCCTGTTCGACGGCGGCCTGACCGCGCAGCGCATCCGGGAGGCGGAGGCCCGGGTGGCGCAGTTGCAGGCCGCGGAGGTCCAGCTGCGCCAGAGCATCGAGCTGGACGTGCGTCGGGCGTTCCTGACCTTGGCGTCGGCTGCCGAGGAGGTGGCGGCAGCGGAGGCCACGGTGCAGCAGGCGGCGGAGGGGCTGCGCATCGCCAGCGTGCGCTTCGCGGCCGGCGTGTCCACCAACCTGGAGGTCATCACCGCGCAGGCAGCGCTGGCGCAGGCGGAGGCCAACCGCGTGCAGGCGCTGTTCAACGTGAACGTGGCACGGGCGCAGCTCGAACGTGCCGTCGGCGGCCCGGTGGAGTAGGAGCGCGGCGTGCGCCGAGCCCGGCAGGGGTACATGCCGATCGTGCCCGTGGTGCTGGCGGCCGTGCTGGCCATCTACACTGCTAGCCGTGCGGTGCAGGATCGGCGGGCGGCCCGCGCGCCGTACGTCGAGGGGTCCGGCACGATCGAGGCCACGCAGGTGCAGATCGCAGCCAAGATCGCCGGCCGCGTCCGCGAGGTCGCAATCGATGCCGGCGACGCCGTGCGCGCCGGGCAGGTGGTGGTGCGCCTGGAGGCCGCCGAGCTGGACGCCCAGGTGGCGCAGGCAGACGCAGGCGTCGCGGCGGCGCGCACGCGACTCGCACAGGCCCACGCGGCCCTGCGCGCGCAGCGCACCCAGACCGCGGCGGCGCTGGCCCAGGCCGAGGCCGCCGTGCAGGCCGCGGCCGCCCGCGTGGGCCAGGCCCGTGAGGCGCTGCGGCTCCAGGAAGATCAGGCGCGCCACCAGGTGGCGCAGGCGCAGGCCGCCGTCGCCGCGGCCGAGGCGGCGCGCCAGGCAGCGCGCGCCTCGCGCGACGCCGTGCGCGCGAACCTCGAGAAGGCCAGGGCAGACCTGGCTCGGGTGCAGGCGCTCTTCCGCGAGGGCGCGGTTGCCGCGCAGACCGTGGACGCCGCCCGGGCGGCGGCCGACGCCCTCGCCGCCCAGGACGCCGCCGCGGCCGCCCAGGAGGCGGCGGCGGCGCAGCAGGTCCAGCAGGCCCGCGCGCAGCTGGCCCTGGCCGAAGCCGCCCGGCGGCAGGTCGCCGTACGCCGCCAGGACCTGGCGGCCGCGCTGGCCCAGCGGGCGCAGGCCGACGCCGCGGCCGCAGGCGCCCGTGTCGGCTACGACCTGGTGGCCCAGCGCCAGGAGGAGGTGGCGGCCGCGCGCGCGGCGGTCGCCAGCGCCGAGGCTGCGCTGCGCCACGCGCTGGCCCTGCGGGCCAACACCGTGCTGCGCTCGCCCATCGACGGCGTAGTGCTCGCGCGGGCGGTGGAGCCGGGCGAGGTCATTGGTGCGGGGACGTCCCTGCTCACCGTGGCCGACGTGCGCCGCGTGTGGCTGCGCGTGTTCGTGGCGGAGGCGCAGCTCGGCCGGCTGCGGCCCGGCGCCCGGGCGCAGGTCTTCGTCGACGCGTTCCCCGGACGACCCTTCCCCGGCACCGTCACCGAGATCGCCAGCCAAGCGGAGTTCACGCCCCGCAACGTGCAGACCCGCGAGGAACGGGTCAAGCTGGTCTTCAGCGTGCGCATCACGCTGGACAACCCCTCCGGGCTGCTCAAGCCCGGGATGCCCGCCGATGCCCGGATCGACCTGGCCGGCCAGCCGTAGCGGGGAGCGCGTGACGTCCGCGGCCACCTCTCCCATCCCGGCGCCACCGGCCATCGAGGTCGAGGGCGTGACGCGGCGCTTCGGCGCACTGCCCGCCGTCGACGGCATCGACCTGCGGGTGGCGACCGGCGAGGTGTTCGGACTCGTCGGTCCCGACGGGGCGGGCAAGACGACCTTCTTCCGGATGCTGGCCGGCGTGCTCGACCCCACCGCGGGCCGCATCCGGATCGCGGGGCACGACCTGGCGACGGCGCCCGACGCCGTGCGGCAGCGCCTGGGGTACATGCCCCAGGCGTTCGCGCTCTACCGCGACCTCAGCGTCGTCGAGAACCTGCGTTTCTTCGCCGAGGCCTACCAGGTACCCCCGCGCGCCATGGCCACCCGCTTCCAGCGCCTGCTGGCCTTCGCGCGGCTGGAACCGTTCGCGGGCACGCTGGTCGAACACCTCTCCGGCGGCATGAAGCAGAAGCTGGCGCTGGCCTGCGCGCTGCTCCACGACCCTCAGGTGCTCGTGCTCGACGAGCCGACCACCGGCGTCGATCCCGTGTCGCGCCGCGAGTTCTGGGACCTGCTCTACGACCTGAACCGACGCGGCACCACCGTGCTGGTGGCGACCCCCTACATGGACGAGGCTGAGCGGTGCACGCGCATCGGTTTCCTGTACGGCGGCCGGCTGCTGGCGGTGGGTCCCCCCGATGCCATGAAGGCGCAGGTCGCCGGCGAGATCCTCGACGTGCGGGCGGAACCGCGGCGTCGCGCGCTGGCCGTGGCCCGCGCGCTGCCGGAGGTGCGCACCGGCAGCATCTTCGGCGACGCGGTGCACCTGACCGTCCCCGACGCCGCCGTCGCAGCGCCCCGGGTGCGGGCGGCGCTGGAGGCCCAGGGCATTGCCGTGGCGGCGGTCGAGCCCGCGCCCCCGTCGTTGGAGGACGCCTTCATCGCGCTGCTGGCCGCCGCACCCGCCAGGGCGGAGGGACGGGCGTGAGCCCGGTCGTGCGCGGTGGGGCCCGCCCGCACGGCCGCACGCGCGAGCCCGGCCACGGTACCGGCCCCGCGCCGAGGCCGGCGATGGGCGCGTCCGCGCAGCAGGGCGACCGTCCATGAGCGGGCCGGCCGTCGTGGCCCGGGGCCTGACCAAGCGCTTTGGCGCCTTCGTGGCCGTGGACCACATCGACCTGGAGATCCCACGGGGCGAGGTGTTCGGCTTCCTGGGGCCCAACGGCGCGGGCAAGTCCACCACGATCCGCATGCTGTGCGGTCTCCTCGATCGCTCCGGGGGAGAGGTGCAGGTGCTGGGATACGATCCAGCGCGCAAGCCCGAGCGCCTGCGGCCCCGCATCGGCTACATGAGCCAGCGGGCGAGCCTGTACGGCGACCTGACCGTCGTCGAGCACCTGGAGTTCTACGCGCGCGTCTACGGGCTGGGCCCCGCGACGCGCCAGCGCACGGTGCGCGACTGGATCGCGACCGCGGGGCTGGCCGGCCGCGAGCGCGCCCTGGTCGCCACCCTGTCGGGCGGCTGGCGCCAGCGTCTGGCCATGGGCTGCGCCATCCTCCACCGGCCGGACCTGCTGCTGTTGGACGAGCCCACGTCGGGCGTGGACCCGCTCTCGCGCCGGCAGTTCTGGGACCTGATCTACCGGTTCGCGGAGGACGGCACGACGGTGATGGTCACGACGCACTACATGGACGAGGCCGAGCACTGCGACCGGCTGGCCTTCATCCACGGCGGCCGCATCGTGGCCCAGGGAGCGCCGGCCGAGCTGAAGCGACGACACCTGCCCGGTGCGTTGCTGCGCGTCGAGGCCGACCCCTGGGCGCACGCCCTCGACGTCGTGCGGGCCTCCCCGCTGGTCACCGACGCTGCGCTCCATGGCACGGCGATCCACGCGCTGGTGGCCGATCCCGGCCGGGCGGTGCCCGCCCTGGCCGACGCCCTGGCCGCGGCCGGCGTGGGCGTACGTGCGATCGCACCCCGGGCACCGACCCTGGAAGACGTCTTCGTGGCCCTGATGGCGGGCGAGCAGGCGCGGGCGGCGGCCGCGCCGCAGGGCGCCGGCCGGGGGTGCGGGACGCCCCCGCCCCGGCCGGCCGATCAGCCGCGGGAGGACGCGCGGTGAGCCGGCGGTTGGGCGCCATCGTCATGAAGGAGTTCATCCAGCTCGTGCGCGACCGGCGCACGCTGGCCATGGCGCTGTTGCTGCCCGTGATCCAGCTGCTGCTCTTCGGGTACGCCATCACCACCGACGTGCAGCACCTGCCCACGGCCGTCGTGGACCACTCGCGGACGCCCGAGAGCCGGGCCCTGCTGCAGCGTTTCGCCAACACCGGGTACTACACGCTGCGCTACCACCTCGACCGGCTCGCCGACGCCGAGACCCTGGTGCAGCGGGGGCGGGCGCGCGTGATCGTCGTCGTGCCGCCCGACTTCGCGGGGCGCCTGCAGCGCGGGCTGGGCGCCCGCGTCCAGGTCATCGTGGATGCGTCCGACCCGCTGGTGGCCAGCAGTGCGCTGGGCGCCGCCGAAGCCCTGGGGCGGGTGGCATCGCTGGAGATCGTCGGCCGGCAACTGGGCGGGCGCGGGTTCCAGGCTCCCCTCGACGTGCGCACCCGCGCCTGGTACAACCCCGACCTGCGCAGCACCTACTTCATGGTGCCCGGCCTGCTGGCCGTGGTGCTGCAGAACATCACCCTGAGCCTCACGGCCATCGCCATCGTGCGCGAGCGGGAGCTCGGCACCATCGAGCAGCTGGTGGTGACGCCCATCCGCCGCGGCGAGTTGATGCTGGGCAAGATCCTGCCCTACGTGGTGGTCGGGTACGCCGACATCACGCTGGCGCTGCTGATCGCCGCCTACTGGTTCCAGGTGCCGATGCGCGGCAGCCTGCTCCTGCTCTACCTGGTGACGTTCTTCTTCTACTTCTCGAGCCTGGGCCTCGGGATCTTCGTCTCCACGGTCTCGCGCACCCAGCGCCAGGCCATGCAGGCGTCGTTCTTCGTGCTGTTGCCCACGCTCATCATCTCGGGGTTTATGTTCCCGCGGGAGGGCATGCCGCAGTTTTTGCAGTGGCTCTCCTACGGGCTGCCCATCACCTACTTCCTGGTGATCGTCCGCGGGGTAATCCTCAAGGGCGCGGGCCTGGCGGACCTGTGGGACCAGATCCTGCCCATGGCCGTCCTGGGCGCGCTCTTCTTCGTGGTGAGCGTGGCGCGCTTCCAGAAGAAGCTGGACTGAGCCGGTGCCCGGCCCCCCGCACCCGCGGCACTGCCTCCCCGGCCGGGTCGCCGCGCAGCGCCCCGGTCAGATGCGGATGTCCACGATGGCCGAGACGCCCACACCCGGCACGCGGCGGAACGCCTCCCAGGGTTTCAGGTTGTCGACGGGCACATAGGCCTTGATGCGGAACGCCGTCTGGAAGTCGGCCTCGAGCAGGGCCACGGCCTGGACGCGGGCGACCGCCGCAGCCGGCCCCGAGACCTGCGCGGCCCCGATGTAGGCGCCGCCCGGGTTGCCCACGCCGATGGCGAGGCTGAGGATGGGCACCACCTTGGTCTGCTGGCGCACGGCGACGCCGCGGTTCTGCAGCAGGTCGTTGATGAAGGTGTTGATCTGCGGCGCGAACTGCCGCACAGCGTACCCGATGCCCAGGGTTTTGATGATGCCGAAGAGGTCCTGGGCGTAGGCGCCGGCAGTCACGCCGGTCGCGAACAGGGCGACGGCCACGCAGAGGGCGACGAACCGAGCGCTGCGCATGTGTCCCTCCTGCACTACCGTGATCTACCGGGGCGGTGGGCCCCTCCTGCGTCCTCTACGCGGCCTGCCGCCTCCCGGTTCCCGCGCGTGCCTGCCGGCGCCCGGACCCGCTGGCCCGCTGCCAGCGCCGGTCCTGTCGGGCCCCGCGTGCTCGCCCGTCGTGCCCAACGTCTCCTCGACGCGCCGGGCCAGCCCCTGCGCGTAGATCGGCGCCGGCGCGCCGTCCTCGTGCGTGAAGTAGGCGTAGACGTCCTTGCCCTGACCGAGCAGGTCGGCCACGCGCGCGGCCCATGCGCCGAGCGCGTCGGGCCCGTAGGCCGACCGGTGGAGGCGCAGGTAGGCGAACGGCCCCACGAAGCGCAGCACCGGCGGGTCGTCGTCCGACTCCATGACCGCCAGCGCCGCCTGTGCGCCGTCGAGCGCCGCGTAGACCTCGTCCGTGTGCCAGGACGCGTGGCGGAACTCGACCGCCAGCGCCATGGGCGGGAAGAGGGCCAAGAACGCGCGCACCAGGGCCAGGTCACGGCGCAGCGACGGGGGGAGCTGCACCAGCAGCGGGCCCAGGCGATCGCCCAGCTCCCGGGCCCGCTCCAGCTGCACGCTCACCAGCTCGTCCACGTCGCGCAGCCGCTTGACGTGCGTGATGTTGCGGTGGACCTTGACGCTGAAGCGAAACCCCGCGGGTGTCAACCGTCGCCACGCGTCGACCTGTTCGCGGCGGGGGAACCGGTAGAAGGTGGTGTTGAGCTCGACCGTGGGGAGCGCGCGGCCGTAGAACGCCAGCATCCGCTCCGCGGGCAGGTCGGCAGGGTAGAACGTCCCGCGCCATTCGGGGTAGCTGAACCCCGAGGTGCCGGCGTAGAGGCGGCCGGTCATGGACGCGTCCGTGCCGTCAATGCTGACGCCAACGGTCACCCCGAAAGCCAGGGCGTACAGGCGGCCGGGCGCGGACGCCGCCCCACGGCGTGGCCACGCATCGACGGGCGCAGACCGTGCCGGCCGCAACGCCTCATGCCCGGTGCACCACCGACGGTTGTCGTTCACCGATAATGGCAGGGCGCAGACCGTGCTGGTCCCAACGCCTCATGTCTGCGGCCGCACCCAC
>Ga0073930_1002828_pt1 | contig 10876 bp, 6 predicted proteins | sample DewCreD2012metaG_5_FD_76968 | JGI IMG/M metagenome (GOLD analysis project Ga0073930, IMG submission 76968) | Hot spring sediment bacterial and archeal communities from British Columbia, Canada, to study Microbial Dark Matter (Phase II) - Dewar... ...
GCTTTCCACCTGGTAAACGGCGCCGGGATTGCCCGTGGCGACGATCAGGCCGCCCCCGGGCTGCGGCAACACCGCCGTGACGTGGCGCGCCGGCGCCTGGAAGAGGGTCGTCGCGCGTCCGCCAGGGGTGATCCGCACCACCCGCGCGCTGGGTGAGGTGCCCGCGTAGAGGTTGCCGGCGGCGTCGACCGCCAGGCTGGTGATCGTGAGATCGGGCGGCTCGTAGACGGGAGCGATCTCACCGCTGCGGTCGCGACGATAGATCTTCCCCATCGGGTAGGTGCTGAAGTAGACCTCGCCGAGCGGCCCGCCGGCGAGCGTGTAGACGTGGCGATCGGGCGCCGCGAACACCACCTCCGCGGCCCCGTCGGCGCGTCGGATTCGGTAGAGGCGACCGCGGGGGCCGGTGGCGGCGTAGAGATCCCCGTCCTGCGCGACCAGCAGCGCCCAGATCTGCTCGCCGGGCAGGCGCGTCACCTCGCGGGCCGGGCCGTCGGGCGGCAGATAGTGGATCGTGCCACCGGGCAGGGTCGCGACGTAGAGGCCACCCGCGGAATCGCTCGCAATGGCGGGGACGGCGACGTCCCCGGTATCGAGGAGCGTCTCTTGGCGACCGTCATCGCTCACGGCGAGGACGCGGCCGTCGAGCCATCCGGCGACGCAGAGGCGATCCCCCGGTCGGATCGCCAGAGCCCAGAGGAGCCGCTCCGGTGCGCTGAGGAGGCGCTGCGGCACGGGCGCGAGCGAGAGCTCGCCGCGGGCGCTGATCAGCACGCCTTCCGCCCGCCCGCCGCGGAAGTGATCGCCGCGACGGTAGTGCCAGGCGCGCGCCTGCCCGGGTAGCTGCGGCGCCTCGCTCTCGGGCCCGGGGAGGGCCTCGCGGCCGCCCGCCGCACCGAACAGCGCCGCCAAATCGGGCCCCGACTGCGTCGCCACCCCCAGCGGGCGGCGAGCCACCGCGCCGGTGTCGTCGTCGTCATCCGATGCGAGCATCCCCAGCAGTAGGAGCTGGAAGAGCGCGGTCAGCCCGCCCTCGCCGAGATCGCCCGCGGCACGGATTCGCCCCGACTTGTCGCGCTGATCCGCCTCCACCTCCAGCGTGAGCAACTGCGCGCCGGAGACCGCCCACGGCGTCGTCACCACCTGCCGGGTGTGGCTGCGGATCGGGCGGATGCCCGCCGGGTTCGCCGAGATCAACACCTCGACCACGGCGTTGGGAAGATTGGGGATCTCCCGCCCCAGCGCCGCCACCCCCGTGACGGGCAGTGCGGTGACGACGGTAAGGTCCTGATTGCGGGGGCGCTCGGCGATCACCGCCAGCAGCTGGTCGACGCTGCGCGGCGGCGGCCGCCGGATTTGCATCGTCTGGAGCATCCGCTCGGCCGAGAGGCCGCCCGCCACCCCGATCTGGATCTTGCCGCCGGGGATGTTCGACGGGATTTCGAGCTCGAGCTCGCGCGTCTCCTTCTCGCCACCGAAGGGAAGGAGCACTACCCCCAGCTTCACCCGATCGCCGGGGCGCACCCGCTTGCGATCGGCGTAGACCCGCTCGATCCGCGCCGTCTCCCGCCGCTCGCTCACCCGGATGCGCGCCGTCACCGACTCGACCGGTCCGCTGCCGTAGGGGTTGTTCTCCAGCGTATCGAGGACGAAGTAGAGGTCGCTCAGCGGGATCGTGGCGCGCGGATCGCTGAGGAGCTGCTCGAGCGGGGTGAGCCGGTCAGTGTGGGAATAGACGTTGGTCCGGCGGATGGGAGGGAGACCGGCGGCGCGCACCTCGAGCTCGCTCCAGGTGGTCCCGTCGTCGGGCGGCCCCACGGAGGCGATCGCGTTGAGCACCAGGGTGTAGGCGAGCGGGGCGGTCAGGTTGCGATGGAGGATCGACTCGGTGCGGTACTCGCGGGCGATGCCGCGCTCGCGATCCGTCACGCTGATTTCGGCGCGCATCATTCGCGCGGGCTGGCCCAACTTCCCGCCGATCGCCCAGGCGCGATCCTGGGAGACGGCGCCGACCACCGCCACCGGCGACGCCATCTTGAACGACATCTCCTGGCTGGAGACGACGGTGTGGACATAGGCCGTCGTCATCGGCATGTCGAGGGTGCCGAGGCCGAACATCGGGTGGCCAAAGGCGAGGACGTGCCCCTCCTTGACGTAGGTGACCGTGCCGATCGCCGTGACCTCGATGTCGCCGGTGACCAACTGCACGCCGACGGCGGCCCCCGGCTCGAGGCGCGGCTGCCGATCGGGCGGGAGCGTGACGCGCCCCGGTCCCGGCATTGCGGCGAGGCCGAACGGCGCCAGTCGCTCGTTGAGCAGGGCGAGACCGCGCCCGCCGAGGCCGCTGGCGAAGATCGGGGTGGCGAGCGGCACCATCGCCAGGCGCCCGCCGCCGACCGCGGTCGCTTGCCGCACGTCCGGCACGACGGCGACGCGGTTCACCGGCTGCCCGCCGAGGGTCAGCGGCTCGCGTGGCGCCAGCTCGCCGGTGCGGAGGGTTCGGGGCGGCGCCGCGCCGGGCAGGTAGCTCTCCACCATCTGGGCGATCGGCGTCACCCCCGCGATCGGCTCGCGAGCGAACGGAAACGCGAACGAGATCGCTCCGACCAGCTTCCCCTCGATGAAGATCGGACTGCCGCTCATCCCCTGGCTCACCCCGGCGCCACTGGTGACCGGCGGCCCGCTATCGATTCGGACCAGGATCACGTCTCCATCGAAGTCGACCCGCTCGAGCACCCCGAGCACGGTGATCCCGAACTCTTCGATCTTGGTCCCCTGGAAGACCGACTTGCCGACCCCCTTCATTCCCGGGCGGATCGCGGTGACGGGAAGCATCTCCCCCGGCTCGACGAGGGACGCGACCGGCGCGGCCGTCCCCGCGACTGCCGCCAATCCCGCCATCAGCGCCCCGCAAGCCAGCCAGAGAGCGTGCGAGCGAACGACCGACCTCTCCATAGTCTCCTCCCGAGTCACCCTCCCGCGTGTCGGTGGCCTATCGGGTGGCCTCGCGAGTATTGTCGCCTCGCGCAACTTCGTTCGCCACCCGGTCAGCCCAGTGAGATCGAATCGCTTACGCCAGCCAGGACCAATACATCGGTTGCTCGACGATCACCGCCACCAGGCTCCAGAGGCAGAGGACGACATACTGCCCGAGCACCAGGCCCGCGAAGAACGGCGCCGCCCGCCGGTAGCCGCGCACCCCTGCGTAGCGAACGATGGCGCCCTTCACCAGCGTGCAGACGAGCAGCGCGCACCACCAACGGTCGACCGTCGTGCCGAGGCCGAGGGCGTAGCCCATCGGGTGGAACGGCCACCAGACGAACCGCGCCCGCATCAGGGCGAGGAAGAGGGCGAACGCCCCGCCACCCCAGAAACAGCCGATTCCCGCCGGATCGGGCAGGCGCGGCGACTCGAGCCAGCCCTGCAGGCCGGCGGTGCCGTAGGTCGCCCAGCCGGTCCAGATCAGCTCGGCTGCGAGCGCGGCGCCGTGGCGATACATCAGCATCGGATAGATCACGAACGCCAGCGCCAGGGTGACGATCGCCGCCAGCATCAGCGCTAGCGCCATCCGTCGCTGATCCTGGCGCAGGACCTGGGCGATCTTGAACGCCTCGAGCTGCTGCGGCATCGGATGGGCGCGGTTGAACCGGTTGAACCAGTGGCAGAGCGCCATCGCGGTGAGGTGGCGCGGGCTCTCGCCGGCGGTGCCGGTGTGGGCGATCAGCACCTCATGGGGATTGACCGCCGCCAGCCCGTGCGCGGGCGCGCCGCTATCCGCCCGCAATCGCGCCACCGCCAGCGCGAGCAGGAAGAAGAGCGCGAAATAGATCCCCACGTAGAGCGGCGACATCCCCATCGTCATCGCCAGCCAGGCGAGGACGAGCGCGCCGCCGCCCGCACCCAGCACCGCCGCTCGGTAGCTCATCGCCTCGCCCGCGTCGTCGAGCCGGCTCGGCAGCCCCAGCGCCCGGCGCCCGACCTGGAGCAGATAGCCGCGCGCCTCCCAGAGCGCCACCAGCGCGATCGCCATCACGGCGCCCGCCGCCTGCATCGGAAAGTAGGGATAGCGCGGCAGCAGCGCCTGCAACCCCGTGACCGCGCCCCACACCAGCATCAGCTTCCCCACCAGGTAGAAGAACCACGTGGAGAAGATGATATCCATCGGAAGAAAATACGCCAATCCGATCATGAACGGATAGCAGTCCGCACGGGTCGGCCCGATCGCGCGCCAGGGGTGATCGGGAAAGAACTGCTGCAGATCGACGGCGGGGCCGTAATAGGCGAGGCTCGGGAGGCTCGGGTAGAGATAGGCGAAGCCGTTGAGCACGTCCACGCCCCCGGCCAGGGCGAACCCGATCCACAGCCCAGGGCTGCGCCAGAAGCCGGGGCGGGGATCGGTCAGCGCCAGCGGGATCTGGACGATCGGATAGGAGAGCCGCTCCGCTTCTGTCCACCGTTTGCGCAGGATCACGTTTAGACAGAGCAGCGTGAAAACGAGCACGATCGAGAAGAAGGTCCAGCAGACGGCCGGCACGACCCACTGCCGCCAATAGAGGCGGTAGCTCGATCCCCCGGTGTAGTAGTGGAACGCCGCCTCGCGGTCGGTGACGACCCACGCCGGCGAGAGATAGCGAAAGAAGAGCTCCTCCCACCGGTTCTCGGGGCTGGCGAAGCGATGTGCATGGGCGACGATCCCCATCAGCGTCACCAGGCGGTCGTGCCCGCACAGCACGCCCGAAATCGCCAACATGCAGAAGATGGTGAGCAATTCCGCCTGGGTGAGGACTCGCTTCGGGCGGAGGCGCCGGATCGCCGCGTTCACCGCCATCAGGCAGAGGAGAAAGAAGACCGCCGTCATCGGCAGCGAAAGGCAGGTGAAGTGGAGCCCGTGCCAGACGCCCTCGACCATCCCGACCCAGTACATCTGCGCGGGGATGATCGCCAAGGCGATCAGGATGGCGCGCGCCGTGATCCGACCTGGGTTCGGGGGCAACCGGTCGGGTGTGCGAACCGATGGGGTGACGGCGGGCGGCGAGAGGAGGCTCATCCGGCGTTTCGGTTGCAGAGCGAGCGCCAGCGTGACTCCATGATGCCGGGAGAACCCCCTCCGCGGCCAAACCGCTTCCGCCGCCGCGCCCGCGCCTACGTGAACGGCCAGTACATCGGCTGCTCGGTGATCACCGCGATCAGTGACCAGAGGCAGAGGACCACGAACTGCCCCAGTACCAGCCCGATGAAGAACGGCGCCGCCCGTTGGAACCCGCGCACGCCGCCATAGTGGACGATCACCCCCTTCACCAGAGAGCAGACGACCAGAGAGACCCACCACTGCTGCGCGGTCCACCCCGTCCCGATCGCGTAGCCCATGGGATGGAAGGGCCACCAGACGAAGCGGGCGCGGAGCATCGCCATGGCGAGGGCGAGGCCGGCGCCGCCGCCGAAGAAGCCGATCCCCGGCCCGTCCGGCGGTCGGGGCGACTCGAGCCATCCGGTGAGGCCGGCGGCGCCGAAGGCGCGTCCGCCCGCCCACTTCAGCTCCTCGGCGACGGCGGCGCCGTGCCGGTACATCAGCGGCGGGAAGATCACGAAGTAGAGGGCGATCGTCACCACCGCCGCGGCCATCATCGCCAGCGCCATCGCGCGCTGGCTTTGGCGCAGCACCTGAGCGATCTTCAGCGCCTCCAGTTGCTGCGGCATCGGGTGGGCGCGGTTCAATTGGGTCAACCAGACGCACAGCGCCATCCCCGTCAGGTGGCGCGGGCTCTCGCCCACCGTTCCGAAATGGGTGACGAGCACGTCGTGCGGGTTGACGTTGACCAGCCCGTGCACCGGCGCGCCCGAGTCGGCGCGCAGGCGGGCGATCGCCATCGCGATCAGCAGGAAGAGCCCGAAGTAGAGGGCGACGTAATGCGGCGCGATACCGATCTGCGTGCCGAACCAACAGAGGAGCGCGAAGCCGACCGCCAAGCCGATCAGCGCGGCGCGGTAGCTCATCGCCTCGTCGCGGTCATCGAGGCTGCTCTTCATCCCGATCGCCCGCCGCCACACCTGGCGCAGGTAGCCGCGCGCCTCCCACAGCGCCACCAACGCGATCACCAGCACCGCCCCCGCCGCCTGCATCCCGAAGTAGGGATAGCGCGGCAGCAGCTCGCGCAAACCGGTCGCCCCGCCCCACACCATCTGCAGCCGCCCCACCAGGTAGAAGAACCAGGTGGAGAAGATGATGTCCATCGGCAGAAAATAGGCGATCCCGAGCATAAAGGGATAGAAGTCGGCGCGCAGATAGTCGATCGCGTTCCACGGGTGGTTGACGAGATACGGCTTCAGGTCCATCGCGGCGCCGTAGTAGGGGAGGTTGGGGACGCTGGGGTAGAGGTAGGCGATCCCGTTGAGCAGGTCGACGCCACCCGCCAGGCCGAAGCCGATCCACAGGGGCGCGCTCCGCCAGAACGGAAAGCGCGGATCGGTCATCGCCAGCGGGATCTGGATGATCGGATAGGAGAGGCGCTCCGCCTCCGTCCACCGCTTCCGCATCACGACATTGAGGCAGAGCAGCGTCGCCACCACCACGACCGTGAACGAGCTCCACCCGATCGCGGGCTTCACCCAGTGCCGCCAATAGAGGGCGTAGCTCGATCCGCCCGCGTAGTAGTGGAAGGCCGCCTCGCGATCCTTCACCACGAACCAATCGGGCAGGTAGGCGAAAAAGAGCTCCTCCCAGCGGTTCTCCGGCGTGGCGAACCGATGCGCGTAGGCGACGGTCCCCATCAGATTGATCAAGCGATCGTGCCCGCAGAGGAAGGCGGAGAGCGCGAGCATCGCGAAGATGGTGAGCAGCTCCGCCTGGGTGAGGACGGCGCGCGGCCACAGTCGCTGCAAGCCGAGATTCGCCACCATCAGCACCAACAGCAGGAAGAGCGGCGCCATCGGCAGCGACAGGCACGTCATGTGGAGGCCGTGCCAGACACCTTCGACCAGCCCGATCCAGTGCATCTGGCACGGGATGATCGCCAGCGCCAGAAGGATGGCGCGCGCGGTGATCCGCCCGCGGGCAGGAGGCAGGCGGTCGGCGGTGGTCGCCGGCGGGGCGAGCGGCGAGCGGAGATCGAGACTCATGCGACGTTACGGTGGCGAGGGGGCGGGCGGCGGCTCGCCGGCGGAGCCATGATACCGGGGACGCGAGGGGCCCGCCAGCGCTCCCGCCGCGGGCGACCGGCTCGCCTCACCGTCGCTCGCGCGGAGGCAGCCACCCGCCCGCCGGGTAGTCCAGCCCGTAGACGTCCGCCATCCGGTTGAGGAAGGAGAAGATCGACACCTCCACCGCCGCCTCCCAAATCTGCTCGTCGCTCCACCCCGCCTGGCGCATCGCCTCGACCAGCGCGTCGGTCATCGCCGCCGGCTCGAGGGTCAGCACCTTGACGAATTCGAGCAGGGTGCGCTCCTTCTCGCTGAGGCGAGCCGCGCGCAGGTTGCCCGTCGCGACCGCATCGACCAGTTCCTGGCTCGCTCCCTGCGACCGCAACGCGGCCGCGTGCGAGCCCAGTCAGAATTTGCACTCGTTGAGTGCGGAGACGTAGGCGGCGATGAGCTCGTGCGTCCGGCGGTCGAGGTAGCCTTCGGAGAAATGAATTTCCGACATGATGCGGAACATCTCCATCACGTCGGAGCGCAGGCTCATCGTCTTGACGATCCCCGGCAGGCCGCGTCGCAGCCGCTCGGGGGAGGTGCGATAGACCTCGGGAGCGCGGGGATCGGTCTCCTCGATCCAGCGGAGCCGCCCCATGCGCAGGCCCTTGCCGACTGCCGCGACGATCTCGTCCGGTTCGCTCGTCCGCGCGAGCGTCCGGCCGAAGCGATCGAGCACGAGAGCGGTGGGCGTGGCGGTGATTTCGTGCTGCACGGCGACGGGCGCCTGCAGATCGCGCACCTGGATCAGACGCAGCGCCAACCGATCGCTCTCGGGCAGGCGCGCCTCGAGATCGGCGACGAACGCCTGCTCCATCGCGCTGGTGGCGTTGACGAAGAGGAAGACGGTGGTGCCCTCGCGGCGGAGGTGCTCGGTCAGCGTGACACGGCGACCGGTCGAGATCACGGTCGCGCGCGAGGCGGCGCGCTGGGCGAGCGCGGGCGCGACGGTCACGGCGACGAGGGCGATCGGCAGCAATCGGCGCATGGCAGCGGCTCTCCCGCGGGCGGGCCGGTCCGCCCGACTCGGATCGGCGGTCGGTTAACGATTGCCCCGGCGAGACGGCGGTTCCTGCCGCCGCCCTCCCTCCGAGGAGAAGGAAGAGGTCCGTCCCCCAGCGAACCGAACCACAGGCGTGGCGCCATCCGTCCGCGCCGGGCCCGATCCCCCGGAGGTCCTGCCATGGCGACCCTGATCCTCACCGCGGAGCTGGAGATGAGCGACTGGAACCCGATCGAACTGCCGGCGCCGGACGACGCTCCCGCGGAGGGGGCGGCGCTGGCGCTCGTCGCCGAGGACGGCACCCGCTTCCCCGCCCAGCGCGACGGAGAGACGATCGTCGCCCTGGTGGGCGGCCTCGCGCCGGGCGACGTCCGCCGCCTCCGGCTAGTGGCCGCCGAACCGGGCGCGCCCGGGGTCACGGTGCAGCAGAAAGAGGATCGCACCCTCGACATCCGCATCGGCGACGAGCGGTTCACAACCTACCACTTCGGCCCCCAATATGCGCGGCCGTTCTTCTATCCGGTGCTCGGGCCGGGCGGCCTGCCGGTGACGCGCGCCTATCCGATGGCCGACGTTGCCGGCGAGACGCGCGATCATCCCCACCATCGGTCGTTCTGGACCGCTTACGGCGAGGTCAGCGGCACCGACTGCTGGAGCGAGGCCCCCGGCCGCCACGGCTACATCCGCCACCAGAGTTTCACCCGCGTCGCCGGCGGCCGCGCGTTCGGCGGGTTCACCGAAACGCTGCTCTGGACCGCGCGCGACGGCAAGCCGCTCATGTCGGAAGAGCGCACCCTCCGCGTCTACGCCACCGAGCCGGATCGCCGCCTCCTCGACTACCAGACCGTCTGGATCGCCAGTCACGGAGACGTCGAATTCGGCGATACCAAGGAGGGCGGGATCATCGCCTTCCGCGTCGCCACCACGATGGACGGCAACAAGGGCGGGCGGATCGAGAACGAGCACGGCGGAATCGGCGAGCGAGAGTGCTGGGGAAAGCGCGCCGCCTGGGTCGATTACAGTGGACCCGTGCAGGGCCAGACGCTCGGGATCGCCGTGATGGATCATCCCGGCAACTTCCGCCATCCCACCCACTGGCACGTGCGCGATTACGGGCTGTTCGCGTCGAACGTCTTTGGCACCGCATCGTTCGAGGGCGGCAACGACAAGCGCGGCCAATACGTGCTGAAGAGCGGCGAGCGGCTCACCTTCCGCTTCCGCGTGCTGATCCACCGGGGCGACGCGAAGGCGGGCAAGGTCGCCGAGGCGTATCACGCCTACGTGCAGCCGCCGCAGGCCCGCTAGTTCGTCCGAGCCACGGTCTCGCGATGGCGGCGCCGTCCTCCGGACGGCGCCGTTGTCGTCTCCCCCATCGCGGTCCCTCTCCTGGCCAGGTTTGGAGAAGTCGCGCCTCCGGTAACACCTCTCCAGATCGGCACTCGAGATCCCTGCCGCTCCCTCCCCGAACCGCAGGATTTCGCGACGAGGCCCTCGCGATGGTTAAGACCCCGTTTTCGGCGCGCCGGGCACGGCTGCTGGCTGCGATCGCGCTCGCCCTGTTCGGAGCGATGCGCCCCGCCGCTGCCGCCGACCCCATGATCGACGTCACGCCGTCGTCGGTCGACTTCGGCGCGGTGACGGTGGGCCAGTTCGTCGATCGCGCCTTCACGATCCGCAATGTCTGCCAGGTCCCGCTGATCGGATCGGTAGGCAGCGTTTCGGAGCCGTTCTCGATCGTCTCCGGGGGCGGATCGTTCAATCTGCCGCCGGGAGGTACGCGCCAGGTCGTCGTCCGGTTCGCCCCGGGATCGCCGGTGATCTACCACCGATTCGTGGCGGTGACCAGCAACGATCCCGACGAGTCGCGTGTTGACGTGCAGTTGACCGGGCAGGGGATCGAGCAGGGCCCCGACCCACCACCGACGGACGCCACGCCGCCCACCGTCTCCCTTCGGTTCGTCCCCGTCGGACGCATCACCCGCAAGGGCGGGCGATTCCAGGTGCTGAGCACCGTCAGCGACGATCAGGACGCCAACCCGGAGCGATTCCTCTACGTCCTCACCCCCACGCCGCAGGTCACCCCGACCTACCGCCGCTCGCGCCGCGAAGCGATCCTTGTCGACCCGGGGCGCGGCCGCGTGTTGCTGCTCGGGCCCGACGCGACCTCGCTGCAGAATCGCTGGAACCTCGCCCTGGCCGCCGGCGGGTTCGAGATGGCCGACGGTCAGACGATCCTCTGGCGCGTCACTCGGCGCAGTCGGGTGCGGTTCCGGTTCGTCGACGGGACGGTCGCGGCGGTGCAGGGCGGCCTCACCGTGCTCCTGGTCGGGCGCGATGCCGCCGGTAACGAGGCTGCGCTCCAGCAATCGCCGACGCTGCCGCCACGGCGCTAGCCGCCCGCTCGCGGGCAGGGAGTGTGGTATAATCGGGCCAGCCTGGCGGGGCGGCTCGATGGATCACCACACCCTGCGCCTGCTCGAATTCGCCGAGATTCAGCGGCTCCTAGCCGAGCAGACGGTCACGGCGCTCGGTCGGGAGCGTGCGCTCGCTTGGCTTCCCTCGCGCGATCCGCAGGAGGTGGCGCGCTGGCAGCGGGAGACCGCGGAGGCGGCCCACCTCCTCGACCAGGAGGGCCAGCTACCGTTTGGCGGCGTGCGGGACGTGCGCCGTGCTGTCGACGCCGCGGCA
>Ga0073930_1002840_pt1 | contig 10848 bp, 8 predicted proteins | sample DewCreD2012metaG_5_FD_76968 | JGI IMG/M metagenome (GOLD analysis project Ga0073930, IMG submission 76968) | Hot spring sediment bacterial and archeal communities from British Columbia, Canada, to study Microbial Dark Matter (Phase II) - Dewar... ...
CAGCAGGTCCTCGCCGACCTTGGGGTGCGCCATCTCCCGGCCCCGGAACCACATGGCCACGCGCACCTTGTGGCCGTCCTTCAGGAACTCGTGCACCTGCCGGACCTTCACCTGAAAGTCGTGCTCGCCGATCTTGGGGCTCATGCGCATCCCTTTCAGGTCGCCGCCCCGGGTCTTGCGGTGGGCGTCCCGTTCGCGTTTGCTCTGCTCGTACTTGTACCGCCCGAAGTCCATGATCTTGCACACGGGCGGCGTGGCGGTCGGCGCGACCTCCACCAGGTCCAGGTTGTACTCCTGCGCCTTGGCCAGGGCATCGCGGGTGGGCAGAATTCCCAGCTGCTCCCCGTTGGGCCCGATCAGCCGTACCTCCCGGGCCCGGATGCGCTCGTTTACCCGTATCTCGCGGTCGATGCCCTTCGCCCTCCCGTGTGCCGCCGGCTCCCCGGCGGGATACTGAAAACGCCAACGGGGACGGCCGATGCCATCCCCGCAGGAGCGGTACGCGCCGCGGCCACCCGAGACGCACCCTCGGGGCGCTCGGGTGAGAAGCGGATGGCTTCTGCTTCAGGCCGCACAACCGGGCGGAGTATAGCACCCGCCGGGGGTGCCGTCAACGCGCCGCAGCGCTCGCGAGGGCTCGCGGGCTCGCAGGCTCGCCAAGGGGCTCGCAGGGGGCCGCAGGGGGGCCGTCCCCGGGACAGCCCGCGCGCAAGCCCTGGCATCCCGCCCGGAGGAAATGTGCGCCGGGCGCACCGAAGAGAGGTACGCGATGGACGACGGCACGCTGGCCCGGGCACCGGCGGCGGGGCTGCTGGCCGCCACCGGCCGCGCGGTCCTGGCCGGCCTTGCAGACGTGGGCCGCGCCGCAGGGATGCTGGCGCACGCGTGGCGCTGGGTGCGGCGCGGCCACCTGGAACTCGGCGAGACGGTCGTCCAGCTCAAGCGCATCGGCTGGGATTCGACCTTCATCGTGCTGGTCACCGGCGTGTTCGCCGGCATGGTGCTGGCCTATCAGACCGCAGGGGTCTTCCTCAAGTTCGGCGCGCAGGGCTTCGTGGGCGGCCTGGTGGGCGTGTCCCTGGCACGCGAGGCAGGCCCGGTCTTCACCGCCATGGTCATCGCCGGGCGGGTCGGCGCGGGGATCGCAGCCGAGCTGGGCACCATGACGGTCACCGAGCAGGTGGACGCCCTGCGCGCCCTGGCCACGGATCCGGTGCGGTTCCTGGTCGTGCCCCGCCTGCTGGCCGCCGCCGTGGCGCTCCCCGTCCTCACCATGTTCGCCGAGGTCGTGGGGGCTGTCGGCGGCTCGGTGGTGGCGGTGGCCGCCGGGATCCCCTCAGGGTCGTTCTGGGCCTCCCTGCGGCAGTTCACCTGGACGTGGGACCTCTACGCCGGCCTGGTGAAGTCGGTGTTCTTCGGGCTCATCATCGCCGCCGTGGGGGCGTACCGTGGCCTGCACGCCACCGGCGGCGCGGAAGGCGTGGGGCGTGCGGCCACCGGCGCGGTGGTGGCGTCCATCGTGCTCATCATGGCGTTCAACTACTTCCTGAACCAGCTGCTCTTCCGGGTGAGGTGACGCGATGGCCGACGGCCCGCTCCGGGTGGCCCCGCCCCCCGCCGACGATGCGGTCGTGGTCGTGCGCGACGTCTGGAAGCGCTTGGGGACCACCCAGGCGCTGGCCGGCGTCAGCCTGGAGGTGCAGCGGGGGCAGGTGCAGGTCATCATGGGCCCGAGCGGGTGCGGCAAGAGCGTCCTCCTCAAACACCTGGTGGGGCTGCTGCGGCCCGACCGCGGCACGATCCACGTCTTCGGCCAGCCCGTCCATGCGCTGTCGGAGGACGCCCTGGATGCGCTGCGCATGCGGGTGGGCGTCGTCTTCCAGTCGGCCGCTCTCTTCGACTCGATGACCGTGGCAGAGAACGTGGCCTTCCCCCTGCGCCGCCACCGCCGCCTCTCGGGACCGGCGCTGCGCGCCCGGGTCGACGAGCTGCTGGCGCTCGTGGGCCTGACGGGTGCCGAGGCGCTGCTGCCCGCGCAACTGTCGGGCGGCATGCGCAAGCGGGTGGGCATCGCCCGGGCCCTGGCGCTGGCACCCGATCTGCTGCTCTACGACGAACCCACCGGCGGCCTGGACCCGATCACGGCGCGGACGGTCGACGAGCTCATCCTGCGGCTGCGGGCCGAGTTGGGCACCACCGCCGTCGTGGTGACCCATGACCTGGCCAGCGCGTTCCGTCTGGCCGACGGCCTGGCGGTCATGGACGCCGGCCGCCTGGTCGCCGTGGGCACGCCCGCGGCGATCCGGGCCTCGACCCATCCGTTCGTGCACCGGTTCCTGGCCTCGGGCGCCCAGGTCGTGCCGGCATGAGCCCCGAAGCGAAAGTCGGGCTGCTCGCAGTCCTGCTCTTCGTCGCGGCGCTGGCGGGCGCCGTGGTCTTCCTGGCGGGCGGGCCCGGCGAGTTGCTCGAGCCGCGCTACGTGCTCCGCCTGCGCGTGACGAGCGCCGGCGGGATGGTCGAGGGCGCACCGGTGCAGCTGGCCGGCGTCCGCATCGGCGAGGTGCGGTCCATCGGCCTCACGCCGGCCGGCCAGGCCGAGATCGTCCTGCGCATCCGGGCGCGCTTTCCGATTCCCCAGGGGTCGCGCTTTGCCATCGGCACCACGGGCCTGCTCGGCGAGCGGTTCGTGACGATCTCCCCGGGCCCGCCGACCGCGCCGCCGCTGCCGCCCGGGAGCATCGTGGTCGGGCAGGAGCCGTTCACGGTGGAGGACGTGGTGACCCGCGTGATCGCCGTCGCCCGCCAGGCAGAGGACGCGCTCCGGCAGATCAACCGCCTGGTCGGCGATCCGGCGCTGCGCGGGGCCCTGGTTGACGCAGCGGAGAACACCCGCCAGGCCACGGCGGTCATGCGCCGGGTGGCCGAGACCATCGACCGCATGACGCGCTCCCTGGAGCGCACGGCCGGCGAGGACGTGCCCGCCATCACGGCGGGCGCGCGCGCCACCATCGACGACCTGGCCGCCGCCGCCCGCGACCTGCGCGACCTGGCGCGGGACGTGGCCGCGGGCGGCCAGACTGCGCAGCAGGTGCGCGACGCGGTGGCCGCCCTCCGCCGCGCGGCGCAGGGCATCGACCGCATGGTGCAGGACCTGCAGGGCGTCGTCAACGAGCCGCAGGTGCGGCAGGTGCGTGCCTCGTTGGGCGAAGCCCAGGCGGCCGTCACCGAGGCGCGGCAGGCGGTGGGTGAAGCCCGGGCGCTGATCCGGCGGGCCGACCAGGTCGTCGAGCGCGTCAACCGCGTCATCCCCGAGCGGCTCGAGCTCCCGGACCTCAGGACCAGCTACCGCCTGCAGTACGACCTGTGGTATACGACGCGGCTGGGCCACGACATCACGTTCACGCTGCTCCCGGACGCGCCCCGCCGGTACATCTTCACGTGGCGGGACGTGGGAATGGCGAACCGGATCGGCCTGCAGGTGGGCCAGTGGCTGCAGCGTCCGCCGGTCTTCCTGCGCTACGGCCTGGTGGACTCCCAGCTGGGCGCCGGCGTGGACTACGGGACGCCGCCGGGCCCCGTGTACTCCCTGGACCTGTCCAACCTCAACCGGCTCACCCTGAACTTCTACGCGTCCTACTTCCTACAGCGCGACTGGGGCATCACGCTGCGGGCCACCGACCTGCTGCAGACGCCCACCTTCGGCCTGGGCTACTTCCGCCGGTTCTGACTGCCCGGCGGGTGCGCCGCCACGCACGTCCGGCGCGTCGGCGTGGCGGCCCGCCGTGGGGGCCCGCACGGAGGCGCGCAAAACGCGCAAAAAAAGAGAGCACCGCGCCTGCAGTGCTCCCTTGCCATCCGCAAGGCAGCCAGCGGGGTTACTTACCCTTCTTCTTGGCCGCCTTCTTCGCCTTCTTGGCCATCGAGGTCGCCTCCTTTCGCACGCGTGACGGTCCCCCGTCCTCGACGCGTACATTCGCGACGGCGCCAGCGATTTCCTTCCTGAGCTCACCGCTGGCGCGCGACGCCCGAAGAGCAGATGCCCAGCGCGGCGTCCGCGTAGTCGTCGGCGGCGTCGGGCGCCCAGCACGGCGTCCGTGCCGTCGGCGGCGGCGTCAGGCGCCCAGCACGGCGCGGAAGGCGTCCACCACCACCGGCACGTCGTCCAGCCCCACGTGGCGGTGCGTCACCAGGCGCAGGCGCGTCGGGCCCAGCACGCTCACCCGCACGCCCAGGTCCCGCAGCCGCACCGCGACCTGCCGCGCATCGCGGCCGGGCACCGCGCAGCGGACGATGTTGGTCTGCACGCGGTCCAGGTCCACGACGACGCCGTCCACGGCCGCCAGCGCCTCCGCCAGCGCGCGGGCGGTCCGGTGGTCGTCCGCCAGCCGGTCGACCATCTGCTCGAGCGCCACGATACCCGCCGCGGCCAGCACCCCGGCCTGCCGCATCCCGCCGCCCAGCATCTTGCGGAAGCGCCGGGCCACGGCGATGACCTCGGCGTCTCCGCACAGCAGCGCGCCGGCGGGCGCCGAGAGTCCTTTCGACAGGCACAGCGTGACGGTGTCAGCAGCGGCGGCCAGCCGCGCCGCCGGCACGCCCAGCGCCACGGCGGCGTTGAACAGTCGGGCGCCGTCGAGGTGGAAGCGTAGCCCGGCCCGATGCGCGGCCGCTCCCAGGTCGTCGGTCTCTTCCGGCGTGGCGACGGTCCCCCCGTGGCGGTTGTGGGTGTTCTCCAGCGACACCAGTCGGGCGGGCGCGTGGTGCGGGTCGGGCGGGCGCAGCGCCGCCTCGAGCTGCGCAGCGGTGATCACCCCGCGCTCGGTGGGAATCGGCCGGGGAATCGTGCCGGCCAGGGCCCCGAGCCCGCCGGCTTCCATGTTGTACAGGTGGGCGTCGGCCTCGACGATCACCTCGTCGCCCTTCTGGGTCTGGCTGAGCACCGCCACCGCGTTCACCATGGTGGCCGTGGGCATGAAGACGGCTGCCGCCTTGCCCGTGCGGGCCGCCGCTAGTGCTTCCAGGGCGTTGACCGTGGGATCCTCGCCGTAGACGTCGTCACCCACCTCGGCCCGGGCCATCGCCTCGCGCATCGCGTCCGTCGGCTGGGTGACGGTGTCGCTGCGCAGGTCGACGACGCGGTCGACGGCCGGGTGGGGACGCGAGAGCTCAGCCTTCATCGGACCCGCGCGCGGCCGCGTACAGGCCGATCCCCCGATTGGCCAGCGCGCCCCCGGCGATGGCCATGACGACCAGCATGACGCCCTTGATCGCCAGGGTGACCAGCGCCGGGCCAGGCTCGGCCGGCTGCCCGGCGGCGGTGACCCGGCCCAGCACCCCGGCGGCCACCACGTCGCGATACGCCATGACGAACACCGCCGCCAGGAACGCCGCCCCCAGCAGGAACACGGCAAGCCCCATCCACTTGCCCGGTGGGTCGTCTGCGGTTCGTCGCATCTCCCTCCCTGCCTTTCCCGGTCTCTCGACCGCGGCCCGCCCGCGCCCCGACGAGGACCCTGCGTGCGGCGCGCCGAGGCCCGGCCGTCCCTGGCGGGGCATCGTCACCGCGCCCGCGCGGGCCTGGGCCGCGCCCGCGGCCACAGGCGCGGCCCGGAGCGATCCGCCTAGCCGTGGGCTCCGGACAGCGCCCGGCCGCACGGACACGTCCGCTCCGCGGGGATCGCCGCGATGATCGCGGTCAGCAGCTCGCGCAGCCGCCCGAGGTTGGCGGCAAACGTCTTGAGGACCTCCTCGGCCGTCACCGGGGTCGCGGTGGGGTCGCCTTCGACCCCCACGTCGTAGTCGGTGATGAGCGAGATGTTCAGGTAGCACAGTTCCAGCTCGCGCGCCAGCACCACCTCCGGGTACTGGGTCATGTTGATGACCTCCCAGCCGGCGGCGCGAAACCAGCGGCTCTCGGCGCGCGTGGAGAACCGCGGGCCCTGCACGACCACCACCGTACCGGCGGGGTGCGCCGGCAGCCCCAGCCGCTGCGCGGCCTCCCACGCGATCGCCCGCAGCTGCGGACAGTACGGGTCGGCCAGGCTCACGTGGATCGTCTCGGGCCCGTCGTAGAACGTGTCCTTGCGGCCTGTGGTACGGTCCACGAACTGGTCGCACAGCACGAACTCCCCCGGGCGCACGTGGGGCTGCAGGCTGCCGGCGGCGCACGGCCCCAGCAGGCGCGTCACGCCCAGCTGCTTCATGGCCGCCACGTTGGCGCGGTAGTTGATGGCATGGGGCGGGTACTGGTGCCGGCGGCCGTGGCGGGGGAGGAACGCCACCCGCCGCCCGGCGATCTCGCCCACCGTCACCACGTCGCTGGGCGGGCCGTAGGGCGTCTGGACAGCGATCTCCTGCGCGCCCTCCAGCAAGGAGTAGAACCCCGAGCCACCGAACACCCCGATCTCCGCCTGGGCCACCGCCTCACCCCGCGCCGCGACACACGAATCGGCCCGGCGACGCCGGGCCGCGCGACTCACTCCACGGGCTGCACGGGGGAATTCGTCGGCGCGTCGCTGCGGTCCTCCCCGAGCCCCAGGGCGGCTGCCAGCGCGGGCAGCACGCGGGCCGCGTCGTCGTGCAGGACGACCGCCGCGCGGTGGTCGTAGGGGGTGGGCTCGCGGTTGACGATGAGCAGCACCCCGCCCGCATCCAGCGTCTCCTGGGGCAGGGAGGCGGCGGGGACGACCTGGAGCGACGATCCGACGACGAGCATGAGGTCCGCGGTGCGCGCCAGCGCCGTCGCCGCCTCCCACGCGTCCGCGGGCACCAGGTCCTCGAACAGCACCACGTTGGGCTTGAGCACCGCCGCGCACCGGTCGCACCGCGGGAGCCGGTCCTGTGCCAGCGCCGCCACCACCACGGCGATGGGCCACCGCTGCCCGCAGCGCGGGCAGACGGCTTCGCGCAGGTTGCCGTGCAGTTCGATGACCCGCTGCGATCCCGCGGCCTGGTGCAGACCGTCCACGTTCTGCGTGATGACGGCGCGCAGGCGGCCTGCGCGTTCCAGTGCCGCCAGGGCGCGGTGGGCGGCGTTGGGTGCGGCGTGCCGCAGCCGGTCGAGCCGCTCGCGGTAGAACTGGTAGAACCGCCAGGGATCGCGCTCGAACGCCGAACGCGACGCCACCATGGTGGGATCGACCGTGGCCCACAGGCCCTGGGGCGAGCGGAAGTCCGGCAGCCCCGAGGGTGTGCTGATCCCCGCCCCGGTGAACGCGACGGCCGCCCGCGCAGCGCGCACCCGCGCCACTGCCTCACCCAGCGCCCCTGCGCCTGCGCGGGCGGTCACGCCGGCGGCTCGTCCTCGCGCTGGCGGCGCAGGCGCGCGATGTACAACCGGGCGGCCGCCTCCATGGAGGCCGCGCGGGCCGCCGCCTCCGCCGGCTCGTCGATGCGCCAGCGGTCCGCAGCCTCGTACTCCATGTCGCCTGCCACCACGTCGGGCGGCGGCGTGCGACGCACCAGGGCCACCGCCGCGGCTGCCAGTCGTGCCGCCTGCTGCTCGATGGCCGGCACCCGCCGCAGCGTCACCTCCGCGAGGAACGCCGCGAGTCCAGCGACGGCCAACGCAGGCCACGCGGGCCGCGGCCGACGCGTCGGCCGCCCTGGCGGCGCCAACGCGTCGGCGGGCCGGGTCACGATGCGGGCGCCGGCCGTCTCGACGATCTGCGAGAACAGGGCGCGGTTGAGACCGACCTGACGGAGCTCGGGCGAGTAGGGGACGGCCACGGCGCGCGCGACCCTGCCGACGGACCGCGCCCCGTCGAAGGCCGCCACGGTCACCACGTACGCGCCGGGCCCCGGCAACGGCAGCGACGCCTCGTACCAGCCCGGCTGGGTCTGCTCCAGTGGCACCTGCACCGCCGGTGCGGCCTCCCCGGCCACGATCGCCCGCGCCGTCCAGGCGACGATCGGCGTGCCGTCCCCCTCCCGTGCGTCCAGGACCACGCGCACGCGGCTGCCGTCGGCGTCCACGTGCACGTCCAGCGGGCCCGTGCTGGCGGCCGCCGCCCAACGCACCAGCTGCGACCAGAAGCGGGGCGTGGCGGGCCACGCGCTCCACTCGGCGGTCCAGCGGAAGCGCGCGTCGGTGGTCACCGCCACGGCGCGGCCGAGCCCGTAGGCCCACAGGGCGACCAGCGGATCGTCCTGGTGGGAGAGCACCGCGACGTCCGCGGCGGGCTTGGGCGCGGTGGCCAGGTACCCGCGCAGCGGCGGCAGGCCCGCGATGCCTGCCAGGGCCGGCGGCGCGCCGACCAGACGCGGGGTGAACCGCTCCTCGACGACGGACGCGCGCGTGGCCAGCATCGCCTCGGCGGTGAGGATCTGCGGGATGCTGTAGAGGTCGCGGGCGACGTAGGCGCGCCCCCGCCCCCAGGTGGCGATGTTCCGCATGATCTCCACGTCGGCGTCGCGGCCGATCGCCACGGTGCTGACGGTGATCCGCTCGTCCGCCATCCCCACGGTCAGGGTGCGGAAATCGCCCGGATCGGTCTGCCCGTCGGACAGCACGATCACGTGCTTCACCTTGGCCTCTGCGCGGCGCAGCGCGTCGCGCGCGGCGGCCAGCGCCGGGTAGAGGTTGGTGCCGCCGCCGGCCTTGATGCGCGCCACCGCGTCCAGGATCTCGGCGCGCCGTGCCGCCGGTGTCAGCCCCACGAGCCAGCGGGGCTGCTGGTCGAATGCGATCACCCCCACCAGGTCCCGCTCACCGAGGAGGTCGATCACCGCCTGGGCGGTCTCCTTGGCGAGTTCGACCTTGGCCAGCTCGGGCCCGAAGGCCCCCATGCTCCCCGACGCGTCCAGCACCAGCACGATGGCCATGGAGGGAACGGCCAGCCGGTGGCGCACGTCCATGGTGACCGGCAGCACCTCTTCCAGGGGCGTCTCGGTGTACCCGCCGATGCCGAACGACTGCCGGCCCGCCACCGCCACCAGCCCGCCGCCCGCCCCCACGTAGTCGCGCAGCGCCGCCATCTGCTGGGGGGTCAACCGGTAGGCGGGGACGTCGTCCAGGACCACGGCAGCGACTTCCTGGTAGGCGGCGGGCGACGCGGGCAGCAGCGTCGGGCTCACGTGCCGCACGTCGAGCCCCTGGCCGGCCAGGAGCGCGGCCAGCGGCCCCGGAGGATCGCCGGCGTAGAGCACGAACGGCCGGCCCTGCACGACCGCCAGGGCGAAGGCGCGGTTGTTGGCAGGCTCGCCGTCGGGCTCCGCGTCCACCGTGGCGTCGATGCGGAGCAGGCCGGTCTGGGTCGTCACCGGTTCCAGGTCCACCTGGGTGCGGCCCCGCGGCAGCCGCAGCTCGCGCACCAGCAGCACGGTGTCGGCGGCGCGGACGCGCAGCGTCGCGCGGGCGGCGGCCGTGGCGCGCAGCAGCACCGTGACGGGAATGCGCTCGCCCAGCGCCACGACCGGCGGGACGCGCACCTCCTCCACGAGCACGTCCGGGCCGGGGGCCGCGGCCACCGGGACCAGCGCGAGCTCCACGCCGCGGGCGCGGACGGCGTCCAGCGCCGGCGGCAGGTCGCTGGCCGTGGCGTTGCCGTCGGTGAGCAGCACGATCCGGCCAGGCCGTCCCTCGGGAATGGCAGCCAGGGCCCGCTCGATGGCCGCCGCGATGTTCGTGCCGTCGGCGCGCAGACGCGAGGCCAGGGCCAGCCGCGGTTCGGGGGACGGCGCCTCTTCCAGGACGGCATCGGCGCCGAACGCCACCAGCCCTACGCGGTGCTGGGATCCGGTCTGCGCGCGCACGGCGTCGAGAAACGCGCGGATCGCCCGGGCGCCCTCCGGCCCGATGCTCTCGGAACGATCGACAACCAGGACGACGGTGAGGTCGGGCGCGGCCGTCATCAGTTCCAGTCCGCCTGCGGCCAGCGCCAGCGCGGCGATGGCCGCCACACGCAGCGCGACCAGGTGGCGCCGGGGCGTCCGGCGGCGCGCCGCGAGCACGATCAGCGGCAGCACGAGCAGGGTCGCCACCAGCGCGGGCGCAGCGAGGCGGATCACCGGACCGTCCTCCGCAGGCGTGCCCGACCGTCTTGGGCGTGCCGTGGCAGCGATCGGATCCACAGCACCCACTCCAGCCCCAGCAGCACCGCGGCCAGCGCCAGCAGCGACGGCGCCAGGCTGATCTGCGCCACCTGCACGCTCCCCGGCGAGGCCGCCGCGGTCGCCGGCGGGGGGACGGCGGCTGCGGCGCTCTCGCGGGGATCCACCGCCGCCACGACCCAGCTGCGTTCCCAGCCTCCCGTGCGCAGTTGCCACACGCCGACGCGGTCGAGTGGCGGCAGCACGAACCGACCGTCCCGGGCCTCGAGGTCGAGGGCCTGGCCGTCCGGCGCCAGCAGGCGCGCGTGCGTCCAGGGGCCGGCCGGAAGCACGGGCTGCGCGCCGGCTGCCACACCGCCGCCGCCGGTGAGCCAGTCGAGCGCGTTGGCCACCAGCACCGGGAAGGCGGGGTGCACGGCCAGGTCGGCGCCCGACGGATCGAACGTCAGCAGCACGACCCGCAGCCCGGCGCCGTCGAACGCCCACACCAGGGGCCAGTCGCCCTCGAGCAGCACGACACCGCCGTGCGGGCGCACGGCCAGGGCCTCGGGCACGCGCGCGCCGCGCAGATCTGCCAGCCGCACGACCGGGTGCGTGGACGCCACCGTCTGCACGACCTGGGGGCCGGCCACGCCCGTCACCTGCAGGGGCAGGTTGGGCGCCACGCTGCCCACCAGCAGGTAGGCGCCCGGTGGCAGCGCAGTCTGGAGCGGCACGCGGTCCAGGACGACCACCGATGCCCTGCCCCACTGCTCGGGCGACGCCTCGGGCACGTGCTCGACCCCCCCGGTCGGCGCG
>Ga0073930_1002856_pt1 | contig 10788 bp, 10 predicted proteins | sample DewCreD2012metaG_5_FD_76968 | JGI IMG/M metagenome (GOLD analysis project Ga0073930, IMG submission 76968) | Hot spring sediment bacterial and archeal communities from British Columbia, Canada, to study Microbial Dark Matter (Phase II) - Dewar... ...
AATTGTGATATTATCCAAGTGATGATTCCAAGGAATATAGCACTAATTATTCCAAGGTAAGAAATTGTTATAGCTAAAGCATTTTCACTTAATTTTACAATCCTTAAAATAATTCCGAATAAAATTGCTACTTCAAGTCCCTCTCTAAATATAATTGTAAATGAGTTAAAAAGTGCCCAATTACCAGAAAATGCTTTTCCCTCAAGAATAGCTCTTGCTTTTTCTAAATCATTTTTGATATTTAGAATTAAATTTTCAACTTCCTTTTCCTTATTTTTTTGTTTAACAATTCCTCTAAGTTGTATAAATTTCTGTTCTAACTTTGAAGTAAATTCAAAGTCTTTAGCAAATAAATTTTTTTCTATTGGTTCAAAATCATTGAAATATAAATCAACGGATAAACTATAAGCTTTCTCATATTCCTCCTTCTGATATAAGTTCTTTATTAAATCAAGAGAACCAAGAATTTCATAAAAATGATCTTTCTTTTCTATTAAATTCTCTATATTAGTCCTAATATAAGCTATTTCATCATTTTTATAACCCATTTCCTTTAAATCCTCATCAGATAATTTTGAAATTAATTTTAAATCAAATTTGTTATTTACTTTTTTCTTTTGGGCATTTTGATATTTTAGAGATAAGACATAAAAGGCAACATTCCACTTTTCATCATCAGATAGATTGTTAAATGAAGGCATATTTACAAGACCAACATTTAAAATTGTCCATATTCTTAACGGACTTAAATCATATCTTTCTAAAAAATTTGCAGGTTTTGGATTTAGTGTTTTACCTGCAGGACCATTTCCATCTCCTTTGTCTCCATGACAAACTGCACAATTGTAAAGATATACTTCCCTTCCTGATTTTAAAGAAATAGGATTTTTGGGATAAATATCTAATTTTGGATTATTTAATATAATCTCCCTAATTTTTGAAAGCTCAGATTTTACCTTCTTAGAATTTTCCTTATTTTTTATTAGTTCATAAACATTTTTTGAGTAAGTTAAAATAGAACTATCTGATGATTCAATAAGATTTTTTGAGAATTCAAGCATTTCCTTATATTCAGAACTATCATTTATAGCTTTTTCATAATCTGAAAAGATATAATCAACAATGTTAAGAATTTTTAAAGGTTCGCTTAAATTTATTATTATCAAAAACATAACTAATTTCTTACTTAAAAGGTCAAAAATTTTAAAGTTATTTTTATTGAAAATGATTTGCAAAATCAATATCTTTAATTTTAAAATTAAATAGTTCTCTAATCATCAAAATTAAAGTATAATATAGAAAACCAACCAAAAGAAAAGGAGAAAGTAATTTGAAAATGAAATAGTTTTTTATCATAAATAAAAAAAGCGATTTTGCTCTTTTAAATTCAGCAAAACTATTTTTAATTTTCCTTGTAATACCAACATCATGTTCAACTACCAAGTAATTTAATAAAAAGAGTTTATATCCACTTTTTAAAGCTCTTAAAGATAAGTCCAAATCTTCTGCATAAAAAAAGAATTTTTCATCAAATCCACCAAGTTTTAAAAAAATATCTTTTTTGAACATTAGAAAAGTTCCAACTAATCCTTCAACCTCAACAATTTTATCGTTTTTATCTAAATATAAAAATTTTTTGCTTAATTTAGAAAATCTAAAAATAGAGCGTCTTCCAAAAAATAATAAAAATGGATTTGTTATTCTTCTTGCTGATGGCCAAATTTTATTATTAGAAATAATTTTTGGGCTAACCGCAAATACTTTTTCATTATTTCTTAAAAAATTATATAATTCATATATTACTTTAACATCAAATTTACAGTCAGGATTTATAAGCAAAATGTAATTAAAATTGGCTAATTTTACTGCTCTATTAACCGCAGGACCAAAACCGATATTGTAAGAACTATTTATGATTTTAATACTATCTTCCAAAATTTCATCTTCCTTTGAATTGTTCCAAACAATAATTTCAAAATTTTCATTTTTAAGTTTTTCTAACAATTTTTTTATATGTTTTGATGTCCAAAAATTTACGAAAATTACACTTACCATAAATGAATTAATATAAAATAAATTGGTATATTGATAATTAAACTATCAACTCTGTCTAAAAATCCACCATGACCTGGTAGAAAATAACCAGAATCTTTGACATTAGCTTCTCTTTTTATAACCGATTCAACTAAATCCCCAATTGTTCCACATATTGAAAGAATTATTGAAAAACATATGTACTTTAATATCCTAAAATTAAATAAAATAGAAAAAAGAATGCTTAAAATTACTGAAAAAACCATTCCACCTAACAAACCCTCAATTGTTTTATTAGGGCTAATATTTGGCGCAAGTTTATTTTTTCCAAAAAATTTCCCAACAAAAAATGCAAATATATCATTTGTCCAAGTAATTAAAATCACATAAAGAACATGATAGATTGAAATTTCTCTTAAATTCACGAATAATGCAGAAGGTATTGAAAGATATAAGAATCCATAAATAGATATAGCTCCATCTTCAATTCTTCTTCCTGAATTATAATAAAAAGGTATTGAAAGAACAAAAATAATAAATAAGCTTAAAAATGTAATAAATGTAATCTCAAAAAATTTAGTATTTGAAGAAAATGATATTAAAATAATAGAAGCAAGGATTGTTAAGAACCTAAAAGGCATAAATCCAATTTTTTTCATCAAGTTAAAGTACTCAATTAATCCCACAATTGCAAGAAAAATTATTAAAATTTTAAAAAAAATACCACCTATAAATACAATTAAAAGAAATAAAAGTGCTCCAACTATTCCTGATAAAATTCTTATAATGATGTTTTTTTGAATATTCTCCAAATTTCTCTCCAATCCTTATTTGAAAGTCCATATCTTTTGGCAAGTTCATAAACTTCTCTTGCAGATGATGTAATGAAAAAAGGAATGTTTTTTTCATGTGCAGAAATTCTAGCATACTCAATATCCTTTGCCATAAGTTCAGTAGTAAATGATATTTCAACATCATTATTATAATATTTGCCATATCTTCTTGCCATATCAATTATTGGTCTATCTCCTTGAATTTCAAAGATTTCATTTTCAATATCAAATTCTTTTATAAATGTGTTAAATTCCAAAGATAAAACATAAAAAACACCATGAATAAAGTTTGACGCAAGTTTTATAGTACTTGCTTTTATGCTATCGTTGACAAAATAAACATTACCAAGATAACTTATGAAATCTAAATGATTTTCATAAAAGAAATTTCTCGTTTCACCAAATATAATTCTTGCTTTTCCTTCTTCTATATCTTTTGGACCCGCAAAAACAGGACTTGAAACATAATTTTTGTAATTTTCTTTAATTTCAATAACAGCTCTTGGATATAAAGTTGAAAAATCTATTATAATTTCGTCTTTTGGTATAAATTTTAAGATACTTTTTACTGCCTCATAATCCGAAAGCATGATTAAAAAAATTTTTGTTTCTTTTACGAAATTTTCAATGTCATAAAAAACATTTGCTTTTTCTTCAAATTCTTTTAATTTTTCCTTTGTTCTATTGAATAAATTTAATTTTAGATTATGATTTAATAAGTTTTTAGCAATTCCTTTACCCATTCTTCCAAGTCCAATTAAACCAATCATTTTAATCTTCAAAGAAAAATTTTAGTTCTCTTTGAGCATTTTCTATTGAATCAGAAGCATGAACAACATTCTTTGTAATGCTTTCACCAAATAAGTTTCTTATTGTTCCTTTTTCTGCTTTTTTAGGATCAGTAGAACCTATAAAACTTCTTATTTTTTCAACAACATTTTCTCCTTCGATCCTAATACCTACAACATAACCACTTGTTATAAAATCAATAAGTTCATCAAAAAATGGTTTTTCTTTATGAACTTCATAAAATTTTTCCGCTTCATCTCTTGAAAATCTTTTCATTCTAATACCTGTTATTTCAAAACCTGCTTCTTCAATCATAGAAATGATCTTTCCTATAATTTTTTTACTTGTTGCATCAGGTTTTATCATTAATAGTGTTTTCATAATGCGGAGGGAGGGACTTGAACCCTCACACCCTTGGAAGGGCAGTGGCCCCTCAAACCACCGCGTCTGCCAATTCCGCCACCTCCGCAAGATTAAAATTTTAAAGCATTAAACAAAACCATTTATTAAACCAATATAACCATTTCTTGAAAATATAATATGTTCTAAAAGTTCAATTTCTAAATGTTTTAATAGTTGTTTTAATTTTTTTGTGAATTCTAAATCTTCAATGCTTGGTTTTAAATTATTAGAAGGATGATTATGAGCTAAAATTAAGAATGAAGCATTATTTAAGATACAAACTTCAACAATATCTCTAAAATGAACATTTACAATGTTTTTTCTTCCTTTTGCTAACATTTCACTTCTTATAAGTCTTTTGTGTCCATCAAGTAAAATTGCTATTAGAACTTCGCTATTTTCATATGTATAAGGAATTAAAATTTTGTAAATATCATCTAAATTTCTAATAACTTCATTATTGAAACTTGAAAACATTCTTCTGCCAAGTTCAATTGCACAAATAATTCTTGAAGCTTTTGCTAATCCAAGACCTTCAACTTGTAATAATGTATCTATACTAACATCTTTTAAATTTTTTAATCCGAATAAATCAATAATTTTTTTTGAAAGCTTAAAGACATTCTCTTTTTTATGACCAGTTCCAATTATAACTGCTAAAAGTTCCTCATCTTTTAAGTTTTTTACACCAAATTTTTTTAATTTTTCTCTTGGTAAAATTTTATTCATCTATTGAATTGTCAATTAACGCTTGCTTTCTTGAAAGTCTTGGCCTTCCAACTTCATCAATATCAATAACTTTAACCATTATTTCATCACCAACTTTGAATAAACTTTTTAGATCTTTAATAGGCTTATCTTCAACTTCTGAAATATGAACAAGTCCAATTTTTCCAGGTAAAATTTCAACGAATAATCCATAATTTTCGATTCTCGTTATTTTTCCTAAATAAACTTTACCAACTTCAATTTCTCCTAAAATTTCATCTATCATTTCCTTAGCTTTTTTAACATTTTCGTAATCAGGTCCAGAAATTAGTGTCTTTCCAGTATCAAAGTCAATTTCAATTTTCGTATTTGTAGAGTTTATTATTTTTCTTATAACTTTACCACCAGGTCCAATAACATCTCCAATTTTTTCAACTGGTATGTTAGTGACAATAATTTTTGGAGCAAATTTTGATACTTCTTTTCTTGGTTCCCTTATAGTTTTTGACATAATATCAAGAATATAATTTCTTGCTTCTTTTGCTCTTTCAAAAGCGGACTTTATAATTCTCAAATCAAGACCTCTTATTTTAATATCTAATTGAATAGCGGTTATTCCTTTCCTTGTTCCTGCTATTTTGAAATCCATATCTCCAAAATGGTCTTCCATTCCTATAATATCTGTAAGTAAAACATAATTTTCATAGCTTTCAAGAATTAAACCAATGGAAATTCCAGCAACCATGGAACTTATAGGAACACCAGCATCCATTAAAGCAAGTGTTCCTCCACATACTGTTGCCATAGATGTTGAGCCATTAGATTGAGTAATTTCAGAAACAAGTCTTATTGTATATGGGAATACATCTTCTTCAGGAATGACATAACTTAAAGCTTTTTCAGCTAATGCTCCATGTCCTATTTCTCTCCTACTTGGTCCCCTTAAAGCCCTTACTTCATTTGTGGAGAATGGATGAAAGTTATAATGGACCATAAATCTCTTAAATTCTTCTTCTTCAAGCTCAGATAAAATTTGAGCATCTCTCTTTGTCCCAAGTGTTGTTATAACAAGTGCTTGCGTTTCACCTCTCGTGAATAAAGCTGAACCGTGAGTTCTAGGTAAAATTCCAACTTCACAAGATATTAGCCTAATTTCATTCAATTTCCTTCCATCAACTCTTATATTACTTCTCAAGACTTCCTCGCGCATAATTTTTGAAGATAATCTATTTAATGCCTCATTTATTTCAATTTCACTATTTGGAAACTTTTCCAATAACTTTTGAGTTATTTTTTTATATAAATTTTCAAGAGCCAAATTTCTTTCTCCTTTTGAAGGAACATAAATAGCATTTTTAAGTTCTTCTTTGAAATTTAAAACTTCATTATATATTTCATCACTTGCTTTTATAATTGTAGGCTCTGCTTTTGGTTTTGAAAATTTTTCTAATAGTTCTTCTTGATATTTAATTGTTTTCTCAATATAAGGAATGCCAAATTCAATAGCAGATAATAATGTAGTTTCGTCTATTTCTTTTCCACCAAATTCAATCATATGGATGTATCCACCTTTTGTTCCAACTAATAATAAATCAAATTCACTTTTTTGTGATATTGTAGGATTAACAATAAATTGGTTTTCAATCATTCCAATTCTTACAGCTCCAACAGGTCCATTAAATGGAATTTCAGATGAACATAGAGCGAAACTTGCCCCAATAATAGCAGGAACATAAGGTGGATTTTCATTATCATAAGATAATAGTAAGGCTACAATTTCAACATCATCTATCATACCTTTTGGAAAGTGAGGTCTTATAGATCTATCTATTGCCCTACCGATTATGATCTCTCTATCAGTTGCTCTTCCCTCTCTCTTTATAAATCCTGCAGGAATTTTACCAGCAGCATAAGCACCTTCCCTATATTCTACTAGAAGTGGAAGGAAATCCTTTTTCTCCTCTGATTTCTTCCAAATAGCACTTACCAAAACAACAGTATCACCATAACTTGATATAACTGTTGAACTTGCTAAATTTCCAATTTTTCCAAATTCAATTTTTAAATTTCTGCCACCTATTTCTATCATATACCCCTTATTCCAAGCTTATCAATAATTTCATAATACTTTTGAGGCTTTTCTCTTTTAAGGTATTTAAGAAGCTTTTTTCTCTTACTTACAAGCTTTTGAAGTCCATATCTTGAATGAATATCTTTTCTATGAATTTTTAAATGTTCAGTTAAGTAGTTTATCCTTTCGGTAAGTAAAGCAATTTGAACTTCAACAGAACCCGTATCATTTTCAGATATTTTAAACTTTTCAATAATTTCTCTTTTTTTATCTTTCGTCAAAGTCATATTGAAAATTTTAAAGGATAAGAAATTATTCATAAGGCTACGCTTTATTCTTTAAAATTTTCAAATTTGACATTATTATTAATTGCTATTGATATTATTAAACCGTACGATAATATTTATAAAATTGACCTTTCAGGTGATAATCAAATTGTTTTCACAAATGAAAGTGTTAAACCACTAAGGGTTCAAATTCTTGAAAATAATGAACCTTTAAGAAATTACGAAATTAATATTTTCCTTATAACACCGAATAATGTTGAAAGATATAAAGTTAGAACGGATAGTCTAGGTTATGCTATTTTCATTCCACCAAAACCAAAATTTGAAGGTCTATATAGGATTATATTTTATAAGGATGAAAGTTTTTCGCATTTTACTTATAATGCAATAGATAGATTTTATATTTTATTTTCAATACTTGAAATGATTGGTGGATTTGTTATCTTCTTATATGGAATGGAAAAATTAAATAGAGGAATAAATGCCCTTGCAGGTGCTACAATTAAGGGTTTTCTAAAAAAATTTTCAGAGAATAGAATTTTTTCATTTTTAATAGGTATTGTTTCAACAATTGCTATACAATCATCAACCGCTATTAATGTTATGCTTGTATCATTTGTGGATTCGGGTTTATTATCCTTGAAAAGTGCTTTAAGTATTGCCTTAGGAGCAGGGATAGGTTCAACATTTACAACACAATTAATATCATTTGGAATATTTGAAATTTCACCATTTATTATAGCAGTTGGTTATATATTAAAAAGGATGGAAGGAAGAATTAGAGCTTATGGTAATGCTATTTTTGGAATAGGTTTATTATTTTTTTCAATAAAAATAATGTCAAGTAGTGCTTATTCACTAAATGTATTTCCACAATTCAGGAGTTTTTTTGAAAGTGTAAATAGTAATCCTTTGTTTGGTATTTTAATATCAATAATTTTTACTTCGTTAGTTCATTCAAGTGCTGCTGTTGTAGGACTTGCAATATCACTTGGATTTCAAAATATTATTGACTTAAGAGGAGGAATTTACATTATCCTTGGAGCAAATATAGGAACAAGTATAACAGCAATTTTAGCATCCTTAAAAACCGGAGTAAGTGGTAAGCAAATTGCATTTGCAAATTTCATATACAAATTCCTAACATTTTTAATTATTTTTATTTTTATAAATGATTTTATAGAAGTTGTTGAGAAAACTGATAATTCGCTTACAAGACAGATAGCTAATGCACATACTTTATTTAACATAATTGGAGCAATTATTTTTTTACCATTTGTAAATTTTGCACAGTTTATCTTCAAGAATTTATTTAAAGAAAAAATTGAAACAAGAATTTTACCAGACCCTTCAATTTTTGAGAATAGTTCAATTGCTATTGTTGTTGCTCACAGGAAAGTTATAGAAATGTCAAATATTATTGAAAGTATGCTTGATAAAATTCCTGAAATTTTGATTACAAAAAGTACTTCTTTAATAAATAAAGTTGAATTAATGGATGAGAAAGTTGATAAAATTAGAGATGAAATTGTCCTATATTTAATAAAACTTCAAAAAATTGAAATGACAGAAGAAGAAAGCAAAAAAGTCAAAATAATTTCAAGTATCATTGATGAATTTGAAGCAATAGGAGATGTTATTTCAAAAAATATTACAAGAAATGTATATAAGCTTTATAATGAAGGAATTAATTTTTCAAAGGAAGGACTTGAAGATTTACTTGAATTTCATAAGGAAATAATGATTAGTTTTCAAATTATGAATATAGCTCTTTTAGATTTTGATAAAGCGAAAGCAAAAGAAGGTTTTGAGAGAAGATTTTATGTGAATAAGTTACTTGATAAATTCCATCAAAAGCATTTTGAAAGATTAAAAGCATTAATTCAAGAAACATTTTTAACAAGTTCTATACATGTTGAATTATTAAATAATTTTGAAAGAATAAACTACCATATTAGTGAAATTTGTAAAGAAATTATGAGTGAATAAAATAACCCTATTTTCTCATTTCATCAATAATATCTTTTAATGTTATTTTTGAAAGAAAGTTTTCAATTTGTTCATTCATCTTTTTCCAGAACCCTTTCATTAAACACATTGAGATAAAACTACAATTATTATCACTTTCAATACATTTAACAATTCCAAATTTCCCTTCAAGTAATTCAATAATTTCAATAATTTTTATATCCTCAGGTTTTTTCTTTAAGTAATAGCCACCCTTGGGACCTCTTTTCCCTTCTACAATTCCTGCATTTTTAAACTCAACCATTATCCTTTCAAGAAACGATTCAGGTATCAATTCAATATAAGATAATTCTTTTGTAGTTAAAGAACCATTCAAATGTAATCTTAAAAGTGCCCTTATTCCATATTCAACTTTATTAGTTAATTTTAACATTTATTCAAAATTTTAAAGCATAGTTAAATTCTCTTTTTGTAAGGCTTTTTAAGTACCTTGGAAAAAGCTTTATGCTGTTTTTCATTCTTTGAAGTGCAGCCCTTCCAATAATTAGTATCACCAATAGAAACTTTATAGCCTGAACCAAAAATATACATAATAAATAGACCGAGCTTGCTAGAAGATGAACCTGGGAACAAAAGCAAATCCAACTTTTATAATGCCAACTAACATTATCATTATAATATAAATTAAAATTAGGGTCACGAATGAGTGTCTTATTGTTAATTTTTATATTGGCAAATGAATAATTTCTTATCCTTTAAAATTTTATATATGACTGAACTAAAAAATGAAATTATAAATTTGAAAAAAAAATTAAACGCTATTATATTAGCTCACAATTATCAAATTCCTGACGTTCAAGATATTGCTGATTTTGTAGGTGATAGTCTTGAACTTTCAAGGAAGGCAAGTGAAACAGAAGCAGATATAATAGTTTTTTGTGGTGTTATGTTTATGGCTGAAACTGCGAAGATATTAAATCCTAATAAAAAAGTTCTAATACCTGACCCAAATGCTGGTTGTTCATTAGCAAGTTCAATAAACCTAAATCAGTTAAGAGAGTGGAAGGAAAAACATCCTAATGCTGTTGTAGTATGTTATATAAATACAACAGCTGATGTTAAAACTGAATGTGATTATTGTTGTACCTCCTCAAATGCTCTAAAAGTTATACAATCAATACCAGAAGATAAAGAAATTTTATTTTTACCTGATATGTACCTTGGAATGTGGATAAAAAGGCAAACCAATAGAAAGAATATATATATCTGGCCTGGTGAATGTCATGTGCATGCTGGTTTTAAATATGAAAACTTAATTAAAAAAATGGAAGAATATCCTGATGCAGAAGTTATGCTTCATCCTGAGTGCGGATGTACTACACAATGCCTATATCATTCCAATGGTAATCTAAAAGTTCTTTCTACAAGTGGAATGATTAGGAATGCCAAAGAAAGTCAATATAAAAAATTTATTGTCGTTACGGAAACGGGTATTTTATATCCTTTAAAAAAAGCCAATCCCGATAAAGAATTTATTCCTGCTGATGAAAATGCTATATGTAAATATATGAAAATGATTACTCTTGAAAAAGTATATGACTCACTTAAAAATTTAAAATATGAGGTAGTTTTAAGTGAAGAAACAATTGAAAAGGCATATGTTCCAATCAAGAGAATGCTTGAAATTGTATAGATA
>Ga0073930_1002872_pt1 | contig 10716 bp, 6 predicted proteins | sample DewCreD2012metaG_5_FD_76968 | JGI IMG/M metagenome (GOLD analysis project Ga0073930, IMG submission 76968) | Hot spring sediment bacterial and archeal communities from British Columbia, Canada, to study Microbial Dark Matter (Phase II) - Dewar... ...
GGTCCCTGGCAATATCCCGAGAAGCTGATCCCGCTGATGTGCACCAATGCGCTGGAGGACGAGCCGCTCCCCGTCTACGGGGACGGGCGCCAGCAGCGCGACTGGCTCCACGCGTGGGATCACTGCGCCGCTATCTGGCTGGTGCTCCAGCGCGGCGAGCCGGGGAGCGTCTACAACATCGCAGGAGGGGAGTCGGTCCCCAACATCGAGATCGTGCGGACCATTCTGAAGGTGCTGGAGAAGCCGGAAACGCTGATTCGGTATGTCGCCGATCGGCCCGGGCACGACCGCCGCTACAGCATCAGCTCCGCCCGGATCGCGGCCTTGGGGTGGCGTCCGCGGCGGCGGCTGGCGGAGGCCCTGCCCGAGACGATCCGTTGGTACCGGGAGAACGAGGCGTGGTGGAAGAAGATCAAGTCGGGCGAGTTCCAGGAGTACTATCGCCGGATGTACCGGGAGCGCCCCACGCTGGAGTCGCCCTCCCCCGCGGCCTAGCGGACGTTGCCTTCGCCCTGCTGCAGGGGATGCGCCCGCGGCAGTGGGTGAAGAACGGCGTCCTCTTCGCCGCGCTGCTGTTCACCCTCGATCAGCGGCATTCCGTCGCCGATCTGATCCGGCTTCTCGGTGGCTTCGCCTGCTTCTGCGCCATCGCCAGCGCCACCTACCTCTGGAACGACCTCTGGGACCTCGAGCAGGATCGCAAGCATCCGCGCAAGCGGCATCGGCCGCTCGCCTCGGGGCGGCTGCCGCGGCGCGTGGCGTCGGTGGCGCTGGTCGTCCTGTTGGCGGCGGGGGTGGGAGGATCGCTCGCGCTGGGGATCCCGTTCGCGGGGGTGGCGATCGGCTACGCGCTCCTCACCCTGCTCTACTCGGTCTGGCTGAAGCACCAGGTCATCCTCGATGTGATGGCGCTGGCGGGGGGGTTCGTCCTGCGGGCGGTGGCCGGCGCCGTGGCGCTCGCGGTCGAGATCAGCCCGTGGCTGCTCGTCTGCACCACGCTGGGCGCGCTCTTCCTGGGGCTGTCGAAGCGCCGCGCCGAGATCGCGCTGCTCGCGGACGGCGCCGCCTCGCACCGGCCGATCCTCTCCGAATACACCGTCCCCCTGCTCGATCAACTGATCGGGATCGTCTCGGCCTCCACGCTCATCTCCTACTGCCTCTACACCCTCTCGTCGAAGACGGGCGCCCAGCATCCCGCCCTCGTGCTGACGATCTTTCCCGTCGCCTACGGCCTCTTCCGGTTCCTCTATTTGATTCACCGGCGCGACAGTGGCGGCGATCCGACCGCCGATCTGCTCGAGGACCGGCCCCTGATGGTGGCGGTGCTGCTGTGGGGGGCGATGGTGGCGGCGATCCTCCGCTTCTCGGTGCGATAGCGGGTCATGCGCGCGGGGGGTAGTCGTAGACGCCGCGCCCCGTCTTCCGCCCGAGCCAGCCTGCCTCGACGTACTTGCGCAGCAGCGGGCAGGGGCGGAACTTCGGATCGCCCAGATCGCGGTGGAGCGCCTCGAGGATCGCGAGCAGCACGTCGAGGCCGATCCAATCCGCCAGCTCCAGCGGCCCCATCGGGTGGTTGAGCCCCAGGCGGATGACCGCATCGATCGCGCGAGCGTCGGCGACCCCTTCCTCCAATGCGTAGAACGCCTCGTTGAGCAGCGGCGCGAGCAGCCGATTCGCCACGAACCCCGGCCGATCGGCGACGACCACCGGCTCCTTCCCCAGCGCGCCGGCGAGGGCCACCACCGCCGCGATCGTCGCGTCGTCCGTCGGTAGGCCGCGCACGACCTCGACGAGCTTCATCACCGGGGCGGGATTGAAGAAATGCATCCCGGCAACGCGCTCGGGTCGCCCCGAGGCGACGGCGAGCGCGGTGATCGAGAGCGAGGAGGTGTTGCTGGTGAGGATGACCTCGGGCCGGCAGCGCGCGCCGAGCGCCCGGAAGAGATCGACCTTGACCGCTAGGTTCTCGACGGCGGCTTCGATGACGAAGTCGGCGGGAGCGACCGCGTCGAGGGAATCGACCAGGGCGAGGCGGCCGCGCGCGTCGCTCGCGGAGAACGGCTCGCGCGGGGCGCCGCCGCGGGCTTCCCACCGCGCCAGTCCCGCCTCGATGCGCGCGCGTGCCGACTCCCGCGCCGCCGCCTCGGGATCGTAGAGGAGCACGCGGTAGCCGGCGCCGAGGCAGACCTGCGCGATTCCTGCGCCCATCGTCCCGGCGCCGACCACCCCGATCGTGGCGATCCCCGCCGGGCGCTCGCTGCCGACGTCCGCTGCCATTGCCCGCTACTCTTCGAGGCTGCACAGAGCCGCGGTCAGCCCGCCGTCGACGAAGAGGTTCGCCCCCGTGACGTAGCTCGCGGCATCGGAGGCGAGCCAGGCGACCAGTTCCGCCACCTCCTGGGGTTGGGCCGGGCGCCGGAGCGCGATCTGCCGTTGCCAGTAGGCCTGCAGCGAGAGCGGACTGGGATGCTGAGCGAGCAACTCCTCCCAGATCCCCGTGGCGGTGAGACCGGGGCAGACGGCGTTGACCCGGATCCCGTGCTCGGCGAACTCCAGCGCCAACGCCCGCGTCATCTGCGTCAGCCCCCCTTTCGACGCGGCGTAGATCGCCGTCTGCGGCAGGGTCTGCACGCTGTGCACGGAGCTGATGTTGATGATCGAGCCACCCCCGCCCTGCTGGAGGAAGCGGTCGATCGCGAACCGGCTCGCCAGGAATGGCCCGAGCAGATTCGTCCCGATCACCCGATCCCAGTCGGCCCGCACGCACTCCAGCGTCGGCTTACGGAGCATCACGCCGGCGTTGTTCACCAGGATGTCGAGCCGACCGAACTCGGTCACGGCGGCGTCGATCATCGCGCGCACTTCGCCCACTTGGCTGACGTCGGCCCGCTGGAAGCGGACCTTGAACCGACGCGATTTGAGCTCGCCGGTCACCGCTTCGCCCCGTTCGGGGTCGATGTCGGCGAGGAGGACGGCGCTGCCGAGTTCGGCCAATCGCTCGGCGCAGGCACGTCCGATCCCCGACGCAGCGCCGGTGACGACGGCCACCTTTCCCTTCAAACTCATCCGATCGCCTCCTTTAGCGTGATTTCAGCCAGGCGATCGCCTCCGCGGGGGAGGCGGCTGGCTGCAAGCGAAGATGCCCCGGGGCGTCCATGAGTCGATAGGCGGCTTGCGCGGGGGCGACGTCGAGGCTGCCGACGTTCGTCAGCAGCAGACGGCGGGGCGCGGCGAGCGCCAGGACCATCCGGAGGCCTCCGTAGCGTCGGGCGTGGGGCAGGAACATCGGATCGCTCTCGGCCATCGCCGCCGGGAATTCGTAGCGATGGGCATCGATCACGGCATCCACGCCCGGAAGGAAGGGCAGCGCGAGCAGGCTCCACGGCCCCGCCTCGCCGATGCCGACGAGGGCGACGCGCTCCATCCGCGCCGGTCCGGCCAACCAGCGCGCTGCCAAGATCAGATCGCCCACCCGCTCCGCCAGTGGGGTGCGGTTGTAGGTCCAGTGGTGCCCCACCAGGCGCCGTGGCGGCGGCGCGAACGGGACGACATATTCGCCGGTGAGATACGGGTCGATCACCAGCGCGGCCCATCCCGCGCGGAGCGCTTCGGCGAGGAGCGGCCCCGGCTCCCCATCCGCGCCGAGCACCCCCGCCCTCCCCGCCGGGTGGGCGATCAGCACGGCGGCCCGCGGCGGGCGATGGCGGGGGCGGTAGAGCGTCGCGGGGACGGGATGGCTGCCGCTCGCGCGGTCGAGCCGCCACGTCTCGGCAACCCATCCGTCTCCTTCCCCACGGGCGACCCGTTCGCCAGCGGCAGGGGTCCACTCCGGCTCGCGCCATCCCAACAGAACGCGCAGCCCGTCGATGACGGTCGCCCGCGCGCGGCGCCACTGGTCGCGGCTGCGCGGCAGCAGCTCGGCGATCTGCCCCTCGATGAGGCTGGCGAGCGTCTGCCGTAGCGTGCTCGCATCGGCAGCGGTAGCAGGCCGGGAGCGCTCGGCGCCCCAGACGGCGAGCGTGGCGCGGGATTCGGGCGTGAACGGCGGCTCCTCGACACGGCCCGCCCCCGCCTGACCGAACAGGTGGCGCGCGAAGAAGGTGTACATCGCCTGGCGCGAGTCGCGATTGTAGTTGTGGGGATAGGGGTAGAGCTCGGCATGCACCCGATCGCCCGCCCCGTAGAGGCGGTAGACCCCGCGAATCCGCGGCAGGACTTCCGAGAGCGTGTTGCGGGTCCAATCGCCCGTGGCGCCGATCAGCAGCAGCGGTCGCGGCGCGAAGCAGGCCGTGATCTCGATGTTGTCCGTGCCGAGCCGAAGCAGCGGGCTATTCTCGCACTGGCAGCCGCCCTGGAAGTACTCGGAAACCATCACCGCCGGCGCCGCGACGCGCACGCGGTCGTCCACCGCACCGAGCAGGAACGTCTGCGTCCCGCCGCCCGAGGCGCCGGTACAGCCGATCCGCTCGGGGTCCACCTCGGGGAGGGAGAGGAGAAAGTCGAGGGCGCGGATGCTGTTCCACAGCTGCAGGCCAAGGAGGTTGATCCCCAGCAGCGTCCCCTCGGCACTGGCGAACTGGTGACCGAACGGCGCCGAGTCGCCATAGCCGACCATATCGTAGAGGAAGACGACCGCCCCCATCCGCGCCAGGCCGATGCAGCGCGCCTGCACGTCCAGCTCGAAGCGGTGGTTCGACCAGTGGCCGTGGGGACAGAGGACGCCGGGAACGCGTCCCCTGCTCGGATGCGGCCGGTAGAGGTTGCCGGTGAGGTAGAAGCCGGGGAGCGTCTCGAGCGCGACCTTCTCGATCGTGTAGCCGTCCCGTTCGATGCGACCGAAGATCTGTGGTCGGAGGTCGGTGCGCGGCCAGAGCGGCCACAGCCCTGCCGAAACGAGGATCTGGCGGCGGATTTCCGCCCGACGCGCCTCCCATTCCGCCAGCGTGGCGGGCGGACGGAAGTCGATCCCCTGGTTGTTGTCGCGGACGGAAGCGACCCGCGTCGCCCCGAACGGCTGGAGCCAGTGCGGTCGTAGGCGGATGCGTGCGAGCCAGTCGGCGGGGCGGGCGGCGCTCCCTTCGGGGATCAGGGCCAGGTAGCCGATCTTCGCCAGCGTCTCCTCATCGAGCGACAGCCGCACCCGCTCCCCGGTGACGGGCACGGTGACGGGTGCGGACCAATCGGCCTCTCCCGGTCCCGGGGGTACGGTGGCGACGAACGGTTCGTCGCCGAGCTCGCCGCGAAGGGTGGTGCCGCGGGCGGCCCAGATGGCGAGGCGGTAGCTGCCCGCTGCGAGGCGATCGCCTTCGGCGGCGAGGCGGAGGAGACCGGCACGATCGTAGTAGCGCGGCATGGGGCGGGGCGGGCTCGCCGGGCCGCTTGCGTCGGGGCGCGGCAGCATCGCCCCGAGGACGCCCGCGGGGAGGGCGAGCAGGATCAGAAGAGATCGGGCGGCGGGCAGCATTGGGTATCCTCGGGAAGCACGGGCGGCGCCTCACCGGTGAGCCCGAGGAGGTGATCGGCGATCGCCAGTAGCGCGTGCGAGGCGGCTTGCGGCGTGCTGAGGGAGCACGCGAAGCCGATGCCGCGCTCAGGATCGGCGAGGTAGGCGCCGCACGCCGCCGCCTCCTGCGCCCGCAGCCGCTCGCGCGGATCGCCGATGCGCGGCGCCAACTCGCACACCCGATCGGGCAGCACCGCCGCCGCTGTCTGGCAGTAGTGGCCCACGGAACCGCAGTCCAGTCGCGTGGCGAGCGCCTCCCCCACCCGGCGCAACGTCTCGCGTCCCTGGCGTTCGTCCGCCTGATAGAGATGCGCTGCGGCTTCGATCATCCCGTCGACGTCGTCGAGCGCCTCGGCCATCGCCAGCCACTGGCGGAAGACCTCCGCCGCGCGCGCCGGATCGAACCGGAGGAAGCAGCGGCCGATCTGGTCGATGCCGAACATCCCCGGCAGGCGCGGATCGTCGCCGGCGACGCGCGCCAGCGCCGCCTCGAGGAACGGGCGCGCCGCCGTGAGGTCGAGCGACGTCTCTCGCCGCGGATCGAAGACGACCTCCGCCACGTAGCCGAGCTCCCAGAGCGATTCGAGGTGCGCCGCCTCCGCCAGCGTCGCGTCGAGTAAGGCCTGCGCCCGCTCGCGATCGAACCGCGCCCACTCCATCGCGACGCAGAGGGTGGCGACCATCCCGCGGAGGCGATCCGGCTCGGCGGCGGCGTCGGCGAGCGCCTGCTCGAAGAGGTGGCGCGCCCAGTCGGGATCGAGCTGGCCCGCGGCGGCGGCGATCCCCGCCCGCTGCATGCTGCGCAGTTGCGCCTCGTTCCCCGCGCAGGCCGCCATCGCCCGCTCGAAGGCGCGGCGCGCCCGCTCGGGCCGGATCGGAGCGAGCGTCTGGCCCAGCCGTACCCAGCCCTCCGCGGCGCGAATCCCCTCGACAAGCTCAGCGTCGGTTTCCCCGTCGCTCGCCAGGAGGTCGATGGCGGCGGGATCGCTCTCCGCGGCGCCGCTGAGGAGCGTCAGCCGAGCGTTGAGCCGCGCCCACGGATCGACCATCTGCCCGACGAGGGCGCGCGCGCGATCGAGGTCGTGCGGCGCCAACGCCTGGGCGAGGAAGGCGGCCAGATGGTCCGCCCCGGGCAGCTCGGTCGCCAGCGCTTCCGCCTCGTCCAGAAGCGCAAGTCCGCGCGGATCGCCCGCCCCGGCCAATCCCTCCCCGACCAGAGCCGCGGCGAGCGCCCGACAGGAGCGCGCCGCCCCATCCTCCTGCTCCCCGGGCGCCGCGAGCAGGGGGAGGACCGTCTCGATCACCGGGATGCCGCGGGCGGGATCGCGTGCGGCGACCGCCATGCCGATTTCGCAAACCTCGTTGAGGAGGTGGAGCCGCGCCTCGGGATCGGGCACGGCGGCGATCGTCGTGGCGGCGCGCTGGGCGATCGTCGCGAGGCGTTCCGTCGGCGCGGGGGGATCGTCGGCGGCGACCGCCTCCAGCAGGTGCGTCAGCGCCCGCGCGCGGATTTCGGGGTCGGGCGCCAGCTCGGGGAGCAGCGCCTCCGCGGCGTCCGGATCGAGCCGCGCCAACCGCGTGCACCAGGCGAAGAGGTGGCCGAGGCGACGCTCCGGCTGCGCGATCTGGCGGGCGCGTTCCAGCCCGGCGGTGACCACGGCGCGAGCGCGCGTTTCCCACTCGGTGGCGGCGGGCGGCGCCGGGGTCAGGGTCATGGTGGTCTCCTTCGGCGGGCGAGGCGCCGTGGCGGTAACGTCTTTCACTTCGTCGCGCGCGCCGACTCGCCCTGCCGTTGACGCGCCCCGCAACTGTTGTTACAGTGAGGCGAGGATGCCACCAACCCAGGGCGACGGAAGCGACTCGTCGGAGAACGGAACCGCGCTCGTATCCGGTCGGCGAGCGCTGCTCGCGGGGGGATTTCTCTGGCTCGCGGGCTGCGCTCCCTTCGCCCCCGAGAGCGTGCGCGGCCGCGACACACTCCGCTCGCCCCGGCTCGTCTTCGGCGAGCCGGGGGAGCACCCGGGCCGGCTGCGGATGCCTCGCTCGATCGATTTTTCGCCCGACAACCGCGAGCTCTACGTGATGGATCGGACCCACCGTGTCCAGGTCTTCGATCGCACCGGTCGCTACCTGCGCGGTTGGAAGACGCCGATCCCGCCCAACATCCCCTCCACCGTCAGCAATCCCCGCGCCGTCTGCGTCGCCCCCGACGGTCGAGTCTGGGTGGCTGATACCCACAACGGCCAGGTCCTCGTCTACGAGCCGGACGGTCGCCTCCTCCGCACGATCGGCCGACCGGGGCGCAAGATCGGCGAATTCGCCGCGGTGACGGGCGTCGCGCTCGATGCGGAGGGGAACCTCTGGACGTGCCAGTACGGCGACGATCTCGACCGGATTCAGAAGTTCGATCCCTCGGGCCGGGTGTTGCTCGCCGTCGGGCGGCGAGGCACGCGACCGGGTGAATTCGAGCGACCCCAGGGGATCGCCGTCGGGCCGCAGGGGCACGTCTACGTCGCCGACGCCGTCAACCACCGGATTCAGGTGTTCGACGGCGCGGACGGCCGGTGGCTGGCGTGCTGGACGCGCGGCGGCGACGCCCCGCCCGAGTTGCGCTTCCCCTACGACGTGGCGACCGACCAGCGCGGCCGCGTCTACGTCGCGGAGTACGGCCACTGCCGAATCACGGTCTTCGATCCCGCCGGCGCGTGGGTGACGGGATGGGGCCGGCCCGGGCGCGCCCCTGGCGAGTTCGATCAGCCGTGGGGGGTGGCGGTCGATCGCACGGAGAATGTTTGGGTGGCGGACACCCAAAACTACCGTATCCAGCAGTTCGCACCGATCGGGTGACGGCGGGATCGCCCGCGCCGACGCTTCCTCGGCGGAGGCGAATCGCCGCCGATGAGGAAGGGGTCCGCGCCAGGTCCAACCTGCTAAGCTGAGGAGGCGCCCGGGGGAAGCGATGCTACCGCGGATCGGCTTCACCCATCCGACCTACCTGCTGCTCTTGCTCGCCTGGTTGCCGGCGATCCTCTGGTGGCACCGCCGCAGCCTGGCGGGCCTGGCGCCCCATCGCGCGCGGCTGGCGCTCGTCCTGCGCCTGATCCTCGGGCTGCTCCTCGTCTTCGCCCTCGCCGGGATGCAGGTGACCCGGCCGGCTCGCAAGCTCGCCGTCCTCTTCGTCCTCGACCGATCGAACAGCATCCCCGAGGAGCTGCGCCAGGCGTCGCTCCAATTCGTCAACCAGGCGGCGGAGCGGATGGGAAGGGACGACCTCGCGGGGCTGGTCGTCTTCGGCGCCGATCCCCATCTCGAGGTCGAGGCGAGTCCGGCGCTGCGGCTCGGCCAAATCCACAGCCTTCCCGGGCGGGACTTTACCGATATCGCCGCCGCCATCCGGCTGGCGCTCGCCGCCTTCCCGGACGACGCCCAGAAGCGGATCGTCCTGATCACCGACGGCAACGAGAACCTCGGCGCGGCGCTGCAGGAGGCGCAGACGGCGCGCGCCGCCGGCGCTCAGATCGACGTCGTCCCGATCCGCTATCGCTATCCGAACGAAATCCTCGTCGAGAAGCTGATCGCGCCTGCCGAGGCGAAGGTGGGCGAGCCGTTCGAGGTGCGCGCGATCGTCAGCAGCACCGCGGCGGGCGCCGCCACCCTCCGCCTCTTCCGCGACGGCCAGCAGATCGCCACGCGGCGGATCGCCGTGCGCCCGGGGAAGAATCTCGTCCGGTTCGAGCAGTCGCTCACCCGCTCGGTTCCCCACACGTTCGAGGTGACGCTCGAGGGAGAGCCGGACCAGCTGCGGCAGAACAACCGAGCGCTGGCGCTGACGCTGATCCGCGGGCGGCCGCGCGTGCTCCTCGTCGCTTCCGAGGCCGCGGACGCGCGGTTCCTCGCGAGCGCGCTGCGCACCCAGAAGATCGACGTCGAGGTGCGGGAGCCGGGGCAGCTCCCCCGCTCGCTCGCCGAGTTTCAGGCGTTCGACACGATCATCCTCAGCGATGTCAGCGCCGATCGGCTCACTCCCGCGCAGATGCGGATGATCCAGAACAACGTCCGCGACACCGGCGCCGGGCTGATCATGGTCGGTGGCGTGAACAGCTTCGGCCCGGGCGCCTGGCGCGGAACGCCGGTCGAGGAGGCGCTGCCGGTCAGCATGGAGGTGCGCAAGCAGCGGGTGATGCCGACCGGCGCGATCGCGATGGTGCTCCACACCTGCGAATTCCCCGATGGCAACCGCTGGGCACGGCAGACGGCGGCATTGGTCATCGATGCGCTCGGGCCGGACGACGAGGTGGGCGTGCTCCTCTTCGGCAGCTTCGCGCGCGAGGAGTGGGGGATCGAGCTCCAGCGCGCGCGGGACAAGGAGTTCCTCAAGTCGCGCCTCTTTCAACTCAACCCCGGGGATATGCCGCATTTCCAGCGGATCCTCGAGATGGCGCGCGACGGCCTGCGCCGCTCGCGTGCCGCGGTGAAGCATATCCTGATCATCTCCGATGCCGATCCCCAGCCGCCCAGCGACGCCCTGATCGAGGAGCTGCGCCGGCTCCGGATTTCGATCAGCACGGTGACCGTCTTCCCCCACTCGATGGAGATGGGGGTCGCCACGATGGTGCGGATGGCGGAGCGGACTGGGGGCCGACACTACCTCGTGCAGGCGCCGGAGGAGATCCCCGCCATCTTCCTCAAGGAGGCGCAGCGCGTGCTCAAGTCGGCGATCGTCGAGGAGCCGTTCACCCCGCGGGTGCTGCCCGACGCGCCGCTGCTGCGCGGACTGAGCCCGCCGCCGCCGCTGCGCGGATATGTCGCCGTCTCGCCCAAGGAGGCGCCCGGGGTCGAAGTCCTGATGGCCTCGCACAAGGACGATCCGGTGCTCGTCACCTGGCGCTACGGCCTCGGAAAGGCGATCGCCTTCACCTCCGACGCGACCAACCGATGGGCGGCTCCCTGGATCGCCGAGTGGGGCGCGCAGTTCAACCAATTCTGGGCGCAACTGGTGCGATGGAGCCTCCGCTCGACAGCGCGAGCGAACTTCGACACCGCCGTCGAAATCCACGAGCGACGGGGGCGGGTCATCCTCGAGGCGCTCGACGCGCGCGGTCGGTTCCTCAACTTCCTCGATCTCCGCGGCACGGTGACGAGAGAAAGGCAATCGACATCGCTGCGGATGGAGCAGACCGCACCGGGCCGCTACGAGAGGACAGACGAGGAGA
>Ga0073930_1002882_pt1 | contig 10681 bp, 10 predicted proteins | sample DewCreD2012metaG_5_FD_76968 | JGI IMG/M metagenome (GOLD analysis project Ga0073930, IMG submission 76968) | Hot spring sediment bacterial and archeal communities from British Columbia, Canada, to study Microbial Dark Matter (Phase II) - Dewar... ...
CGGGTAGATCAATTGATGCGGCGGGTGAATCTTGATCGCGCGAATGCCGAGATCGGCCAGCCGATTCATCTCTCCGGCCGGGTCTTTGGAGAATCGCGGATGGACGGAGCCAAAGGGGATCAGCCGATCCGGATACCGACGGGCATATTGCGCGGAGAAATCGTTCACCTCCTCGGTGAACCCCATGATGTCCGGACTCACGTAATTGATGAGCCCCGCCTTCTGGACGCCCGCCGCATCCAAAAGCTCGATGAAGCGATCGGGGTCTTCCATGATGCGAATCAGCTCCTCAAACGCGCGCGCGTCGCGCTTCAGGCTCGTCGCCGCCTCCGGCTTGATCATCCACCACGGCATGATGTGCACGTGAACGTCAATGGCCATGTACGCGCGTCCCATGCATCCCCCTCGTCCGTGTCAGCGATGGCCCGTCGAACCTCCGATGCTCGGAAACCTCATGGGACGTTCACTCCAGCAGGCGGATCGTCTGACCGAAGCCCTCCTGGCGAGCGCGCTCGAAGACGCGAGCAGCGACCGCCACATCCTCCAGGGCGATGCCCAGGGATTTGAAGAGCGTGATGTCCGAAGGGTGCGGCCGAGCGATGAGGCGTCCGGCGACGACCTCCTTCAACTCATGGACGGCCTCCCACGTCAAGCGTCCGCGCTCGATGGCATGAAGGAACTCCCCGCATTCGATCCGCGCCTGATCCTTGGAATCCACGACGATGGTGCGTGCCCGTCGGATCACTTCGTCGTCGAACTCGCGGCGAAGGAACGCATTTCCCCCGATCGCGTTGATGTGAACGCCTTCGGGCACCCACCGTCCATCGAAGACGGGCTCGCGCGCCGTCGTCGCCGTGACGAGAATGTCGGCTGTGGCGACGACGTCTTCGGGCCGTTCGGCCGGGATGATTTCGATGCCCAGTTTCGCCGCCATCTCCCGGCAAAACGCTTCCCGCCGCTCCGGCGTGCGGCTGTAGGCGAGGACTCGCCGAATCGGTCGGACGGCGCAGATGGCCTGCACTTGGCTTTGCGCTTGCCAGCCGGTCCCGAAGATCCCGAGCGTGTGCGCGTCCGGCCGCGCCATGTATCGAGTGGCGACGCCGCTGGCCGCTCCCGTGCGCATCTGCCCGAGCCGATTCGCCTCGATGAGCGCCAAGAGCGATCCCGTCTCCACGTCGTAGAGGAGAACAAGAAACCGCACGCCGCTGGGGAACGAGGTATAGGCCTTGAAGCCCAAGACCCCTCGCGCGAGCACCGCGGCGCTCATCACGTGCAACGTCCCACGCGGAACACGAAGACGGCGACGCGGTTCGTTGCTCGCGCGACCTTCGGCCTGCTCACGGAAGGCCTCCTCAACAGCCTCAAGCGCCAGCTCCATCGTCAACAGATGTTCCACATCCGATTCGGTGAGAAGCAGCGCCATGGCGGTCTCCCATCCGATTCAGCTCCGTTCTCCGCGCGAGGGCTCATATGTCGCGAACGAATCGGCCGTCTCCCACACGGTCACGCGCGCGACGGGAAAGCCTCGCTCGGCGGCCACATCGAAGATGAGCTTGGCCAGCGCTTCGGCCGTCGGATTCGTCTCCAGGACGAAACACGCCACGCCCTGCTCGCGGAGCACGGGCAGCAATGGATCATCTTTGCACAAGATCATCTTGTGATCCAGATGCTCGTCAATCCACGACTTCACGACCGCCTTGATCTCGTCGAAATCCACGACCATGTGGCGGTCATCGAGGCGCTCGGCGGCCAATTCGACCTCCGCGCGGGCATTGTGCCCGTGCAGATTGCGACACTTGCCCGCATAATTCAAGAGCCGATGGCCGTAGCAGAAGAAGATCTCCTTCGTCGCTCTGAACATCTCGCCCTCCCCTCCTCGTTCGTGCGCTCGGCTCATGAAGCGATGAGCCGGCCTCCATCTACGACGAGCGTATGTCCGGTGATGAAATCGCCCCCTTCGATCAAAAAGAGCACGGCGCGAGCGACGTCCTCGGGCGATCCGAGCCGCTTCAGCAGTGTGCCCTCGATGATCGCGCGCGCCTCCTCCTCGCCGTAGTCCTCCGGCAGGAGGACCGGCCCCGGCGCGACGGCATTGACCAAGATCGTCGGGGCCAACGTCTTCGCCAAAACCTGCGTCAACGCGATCAGCCCCGCCTTCGAGACGCAATAAGGGATGTATCCCGTGTAGGGCCGAAATCCGGCCCAATCGGCGATGTTGATGATCCTCCCCTCGCCGTGCTCTCGCATGAAGCGCGCCGCATATTGGGCGCAGAAGAAGGGCGCCTTGAGATTCACATCGAGATTGAGATCCCACTGCTCTTCGGTGATCGAGCCGAAGGGCGTTCGGAAGAAGACCGAGGCGTTATTCACCAAGACATCGAGGCGGCCAAGAAAACGCGCCGCGTGCTCGACCAATCGCTCGATCTCGCGGACCTCGCCGAGATCCGCCCGCACGGCGAGGGCGCGAACGCCTCGGGCTTCGAGCTCGCGCACGGTCTCGCGCGCGGCTTCCTCGGAACGATGGTAATGCACGACGACATCCGCGCCGCGTTCGGCCAAAGCGAGCGCGATCGCCCTTCCCACGCGCTTGGCCGCTCCGGTAACCAACGCGCCTCGTCCTGTGAGCTCCATACTCGGCTGCCCTCTTCGGAGAGAGAGGAGATCATACGCGCTCCCGGCACGCCGCGCAAGCTCGTCCCTCGCGCGAGGTCGTCTCCATCGCGATCCCTTCGACCACGGCGAGACCCGAGATCGCGCGATCCATCACACTCGCGGTCAATTCGTCGCGCTCCTCGTTCAAGACGCCCGGCCCGCAAACGAATGGCGGCTGCAACGTCTCATCGAGCCGCTACGCGAATCTCTTCCAGCTCCCGCACGAGCGGGTGACGCCGCATGTCATCTGGAAAGCCATCACGAAAGGGCTCGCCTTTCCCTTCGGACGTTATCGCAGGCCTTGCGTAGGGAGAGACGCACCGCCGTGGCGGTAGCGTCTGGGCGATCGGCTCACCCGCGGGATTTAGGCGCGCTTCTTCCGAGGACGAGCGTCCACGGTCGGATCGCCGACTCCAGGATGATCCGCGCGCTCATCTTCGAAGCGCCAGCATTCCGCTCGGTGAAGATGATGGGGACCTCGACGATGCGATGCCCGAGCCGATGGGCGCGATAGAGGGTCTCGATTTGGAACGAATAGCCTTCGGATCGAATCGAGGGGAGGTCAATGGCCCGGAGCGCTTCGGCGCGCCAACAGCGGAAGCCGCCGGTTGCATCGAAGACGGGCAGGCGCGTGATCGTCCGAACATACGCATTGGCGAAGACGCTCAGGAGCAATCGCGAGAGCGGCCAATTGACGACGTTCACGCGCCGCCCCACATATCGTGACCCGATGACCAGATCGGCCTCCGCCGCAGCGCGGAGGAGATCGCCAATGTACTGCGGATGGTGCGAGAGATCGGCATCCATCTGGATCACGAACTGCGGCTCGCGCGCGAGCGCCCAAAGCATTCCCTCCACGACCGAGCGCGCAAAACTGCGACGTCCTCGGCGGCGCAAGACGTGAAGCCGGGAATCGCTCATGGCCATCCTCTCCACGACATCGGCCGTGCCATCGGGCGAATCGTCGTCCACGACGACGACGCCCACGTCGGGATGACGCGCGCGAATCTCCGCGATGAGGCGCGCGATGTTCTCTCGTTCATTGTACGTCGGGATCACGATCTGGACGGCCGATCCCCTCATGCCATCGAAGAGCGTAGTCGAACGCTTCCTTCGGCGTCAATCGGGCGCTCGGGTCGGAACCCACATGGCTTCTCGCCGGCGGAGGAGACATCGCGTATAATTTTTGCTTCATTCTCCGAACGTATGCGGATGCTTTGGCCGACGGTGAACGCGGCGTTGAATCTGGCGAGCGCGTTCCTTCTGCTTGCGGGGTACCGGTTCATCCGAAGGCGAGCGGTGAACGCCCATCGCGCGTGCATGCTCGGGGCGGTGACCAGCTCCCTCCTTTTCCTGATCTCCTACGTGATCTACCATGCCATTCATGGAGCCACCCCTTTTCCGAAGAGCGGAGTCATCCGAGCCTTCTACTTCACCATCCTGATCTCACACACGGTCCTGGCGCTCGTCATTCTCCCCATGGTGCTTGTGACGCTCACCCGCGCGCTGCGCGGGGAATATGCCCGGCATCGGCAGATCGCGCGGCGGACGCTTCCGCTTTGGCTCTATGTCTCGGTCACGGGCGTCGCGATCTACGTGATGCTCTACCACTTGTGACGTCCCTGGCTTGGGGCGGGCTTTTTACCGCGAGGGTCATCCTCCTCACCCCACGACGTGATCGGGACGCCGATTCACGACCGCGAGGGCCAGGAGGAAGACGGCGGAGCTGAAAAGAAGCGTCACGCCGAGCGCCAGGGAGAAGCTCGGCGTCTGCGCCACGGCGAAGGGATGGTGCAGGAAGAGCAACCGTTGAAGGCCGGCAGTGCTATAGGTCAACGGATTCACCCGCATGAGCCAAGCGACCCATGGGGATGCGCCACTCACGGGAAAGAGTGCTCCGGAGACGAGCCACATCGGGATGAAGATCAGATTGACGACGGCATGAAACCCATGCGTCGAGTCAAGCTGCCAGGCGAGGATGAAACCGAACGCCGTGATCCCGAAAGCCAGAAGGAAGAGGAAGGACACGATCCCCACGACCTGCCCGAGCGTCAGCGGGATGCCGACAAGCAGCGCCAGCGGCAGCAGGATCGCTCCTTGCAGAGCGGCGAGCGTCGTCCCCCCTAGAACCTTTCCCAATACGAGCGCGGCGCGCGGGATGGGCGAGGCCACAACCGATTGCAAAAATCCCGCATGCCGGTCCTCGATGACCGACATCATGCAAAAGACCGATGTGAACAGGACGATGAGCAACACTGTGCCGGGGAAGAAGTACTGCAGATACCCCGTGCCGTGTCCATTCGCGCGAAAGGAATCTCCCAGCCCGGACCCAACCAGCCACCAGAAGACCAACGGGGAGCCGATGACGCCCAGGACGCGACTCCGTTGACGATAGAAGCGGATCAACTCCCGATGCCAGAGCGAGAGCGTGGCCAAGAGACCGACCGAGAGACGCATCGGGAGGAGACCGGCCTTTCGCTCGGCCGAAAGTAAGGCTTCGACGCTCTCGGGCATGTGTCCCGTCGGACGATTCACTCGACCGTGACTTTCTCTTCCGCCACCGAAGGCGGCGTCGGTTGGGCCGGCTCGGTCGTCGGGCGCTTCACGCGGACGCGAAGGCGTCCAAACAGGCCGCTGCGCTTGAGCGCCAAGATCGGCGGGATCGAGAAGAGTAGCGCCAAGAGCCCGCCCGCCAGCACGAGGAAAAGGTCATCAATGCCCCCCTTGAAGCGATCGCTCACCACCGTCCAAATCGCCAGGCCCAATGACCCCAGGGCGATCATCAGAGAGATGACATGAATGAGCACCGCTTCCTTGATCGCATCCCACATCGAACGTTCCTCCTTTACCGTGGTCGCTCTCTCATGTCCCTCCCACACGACCTCGTTCTTCCGAGAGCCTCATCGCGAGAGTCATATATGATAAGGAGCCGCCCTCGGCGTTTCAAGAGAGCCCCTCGGCACATACGACGAGCGAGAGCGCGCGTACGCCTTTCTCAGGACGTGCGAAGCGACGGTCGCGTCACTCCAGGATATCGGCGAAATCCCGGAGATGCGCCCGCACGCGCTCGACGTCGGGAGCCAAGATGCGATCTTCGGTCAACGTGGGAACCAGCGCGCGAAGGCGTTCGTAGGCCAGACGCACGCCGCGTCCAGGGCGCAAGGGAGCCAGATAATCGAGCCCTTGAGCCGCGCACAGCAGCTCGATGGCCAGGATATGCTCGACATTCTCGAGCACCTGCCGGAGCTTCAAAGCGGACGTCATCCCCATGCTGACGTGATCCTCCTTGTTCCCCGATGTCGGCAGCGAATCCACGGAGGCCGGATGCGCGAGGACTTTGTTCTCTCCGACGAGCGAGACGGCGACGATCTGCAGGAGCATCATCCCAGAGCACATGCCGGGATTGGTCGTCAGAAACGGCGGCAACTCGCTCAAATCCGGGTTCACGAGCCGTTCGATCCGACGCTCGGAGATCGCTCCCAGCTCCGCGAGCGCCATCGCCAAATAGTCGAACGCAAGCGCGAGGGCTTCGCCGTGGAAGTTCCCCCCAAGGAGCACCTCTCCCGTCTCGGCGAAGATCAAGGGATTGTCAATCGCGCTGTTCAATTCGACGCTCACGACGTTCTCGACATGGCGGATGACATCGCGCACGGCACCGTGCACTTGAGGCATACAGCGCAGGCTGTAGGCATCCTGCACGCGCGGGCAGTCCTTGTGCGAGAGCATGATCTCGCTCCCTTCGGTGAGGCGGAGGATGCGCTCGGCAACCTCGCTCTGCCCGGGATGCGGGCGCAGGGCATGGATGCGCGGATCGCAGGCGGCATTCGTCCCATGCAGGGCTTCCAGAGACATGGCGCCGGCGACATCGGCGACATCGGCCAAGCGTTTGGCGCGCTGCAGGCAGAGCGCCCCGACGGCCACCATCGCCTGCGTACCGTTCAACAGCGCGATCCCCTCTTTCGCTTCCAGCTGCAAGGGCGCGATCCCCGCTTCCGCGAGCGCCTCGCGAGCGCTCCGACGTTCTCCACGATACACGACCTCTCCCTCGCCAATCATCGCCAAGGCCAGATGCGCGAGCGGAGCGAGATCTCCACTGGCGCCCACCGATCCACGCGAGGGGACGAGAGGATGAACGCCCGCGTTCAACATGCGCACCAGCGTCTCCACGACGAGGGGGCGCACGCCCGAATACCCCTTGGCCAAGACATTGGCGCGCGCTAACATCATCGCGCGCGTCTCGGCCTCGCTGAGCGGTTCGCCGACGCCCGCCGCATGACTGCGCACGAGGTTCAGTTGCAACTGGCGCGTCGCCTCGCGCGGGATCGTCACGCCGCTCAATTTCCCGAAGCCCGTGTTCACGCCGTAGACGACGCGCCCGCTCCGTAAGATCTCCTCGACCACACGGCGCGACGCCTCCATGCGAGCGAACGCCTCCGGCGCGATCTCCACCGATTCCCGATCCACGGCCACGGCCTCCAACTGCTCCAACGTGAGCGAATTCCCATCAATCGCGATCATGGTCTCCCCTCGATCTCGCGATTTCGCCGCTGCCGCGCTCGGATCTCCAACGTCCGCACCCAATCCTTATAGGCCTCATACCGATTCCGCACTTCCCCCGATACGACGCGATCCGTGTTGTCCTCCCATCGGCGCGCCAGGTAGATCGGCTCGAAGAGGCGACCGATCTCATACTCGCGACTGAGACGCAAGCCGATGGCGTAATCTTCGCCATAGCTCACGTTGGGAAATCCGAAGCGCCGCAGAAGCGGCACGTAGTAGGCGCGAGGAGCGCCCAGGCCTTTCACACGTAAGGCGTTGTTTCGCCCGTTCTCGCGCGTCCATTCGCGATGATCCACGATGCCGGGCGGGATCTCCTCAAGCTGAAAGTTCACCGTGCGATAAGCGCCGATGACCATGGCATAGCGCGGCGTCGGCCACTCCCGACACGAGCGCTCCCACACGGCTTGCGCGAAGGCTTCCGGATCGAAGAAAGCGCGCACGATCGCCTCCAGCGCCGTCTCGTCCGCGTACAGATCATCCGAATCCAACTGCACGGCGAGCAGCCCGCACTCCGGAGAGAAGATGGCTTCGTTCCAACATCCTCCGATCCCCAGATCGCGGCGCTCGGGAATCTTATGGATGAGCTGCGGAGACGCGCTCGCCCATCGCCGCACGATCTCCGTCGTCCGATCCGTCGAATGATTGTCCACGACGATCACATTGTAAGGAAAGGACGTGCGCTGCGAGAGCGCACTCCGCAAGGCATCGGCGATCGTTCGCTCGCGATTGCGCACAGGGATGATCACGCTCGCGAGCACCGGATACTCGCCTTCAGGCGGAGGGATCGGGGCGAACGTCGGCTCCAGATACGCGCCCACGCGTCGAAGATGCTCGGTGAAGACGCGTTCCATCTCCTGTTGCGCCGGACGATTCCGAGGATCCACGTAGCGGAAGATCGCCTCAAGCGGAAGCTCGGTGCTCGTCGTCTCCCGAGGCCCGGGATGACACATGTAGAGACACTCGGGAACATGCAGGATGTCGCCGACGGTCGCGATCTTCAACCGCAGATCGTAGAGCCCACCCCACCGCAGATCTGAAGGGATCGGTCCGCATCGCGCGATCGCCTGACGTGCGACCCGATGCGACAGGAGCAGAAGCGGTCCGAAATCGAACTCCTCGCTGACGCTCCCCAGTTGATAGTCGTTCAGCGGACGCGCGCGCAGCTCGCTTGCGCTCGCCTCGAAATAATCGGCATAGACGATCCCCGCTCCGCTCTCTTCGGCGACGTGAAGAAGCCGCCTGAGCGATCGCTCACTGATCTCGACGAGCGCCCCCGTTTGAAGGAGCAGGAGATAGTCCGTCGTCAGCGATTCAAGGAGCGCGTTCAAAGCTCCGCCCGAGAATCCGGGATCGAGCCGCAGGCCGCGGATCGGCAGCGGCTCACTGAGCTGTTGAAAACACGCCCTCTGCCGCTCGAAGATCGCCCCGTCCTCATAACCGATCACGATGGTGAGGCGCTCTCTCATACTGATGGACGCGCGATCGCCTGCAAGCGCGGATAACAATGGAGAAGCGGCGGTGGGACGGCGATCTTCTCCCTCTCTAAGGCCGCTCGCAATTCCAAAGCATTGACGGCGCCTTTCCCCTGCACGTGATTGTTCGTGATCACGTAGACCTCGTTGGCGATCTCACCGATATATCGGATCTTCTCGATCCATGGCTCCAGTTCTTCGGGCGAATACAGGTAATCGTAGCGGGCCCCCGGATCAGCGTTCTCCGCGAACCAGTTCTCGTAGTTTCGACCGTGCAAGCGCACGTAGCCGACGGCGGCCGTCACGCGCGAGGTCGGGGGCAAGGAGCGACGGAAGAGCGGCTGATCGATGTTGCAAAATCCGACGCCGCGCTCGGCGAGAAACCGATAGACGTCCTCAACGTTCCATGAGCCATGCCGCACCTCGACGACGAGCGGATATTCGCGGAATCGCTCCAGCAGCTCCCGCAGGTACGCGCGCGCTTCGGGCGTGTTCTTGAATGACCAAGGGAATTGAACGAGCAGGGCGCCGAGCCGATCGGCTTCCAAAAGCGGCTCCATCCCGCGCTTGAAGAGGCGTTCGTCCTCGACGCCCGCTGTCCCCCGCTCATGCGTGAACTTCTGATAGAGCTTCGCCGTGAACTTGAACCGAGGGTTGTGCGCGACGCGGCGCACCCAACTGCGGGTCATCTTCTCGGTCGGGGGCCGATAGAAGCTGCTGTTGATCTCAACGGTGTCGAAATACTCGGCGATATACGGAAGCGGATCGAATCCGCGCGGCGGAGGATCCGGGTACACCGTCCCTTTCCAATCCTCGTACGACCATCCGGCTGGCCCGACGCGGATCATCGTTGCGTTCCCCGCATCCGAGGCAAAAAGATACCATGAGCGAGGCGCCTTTCTCAACGAGCAGGATGGACTCCCCCCTCCTTCGGGAACTCGGCGCGAAGGAGAACGCCGGGGCGTCGCCACCCCGGCGTTGCGCGCAGACGGAAGCGACCGGGCCTTGAACGCCCGGTCGCTTCCGAAAGGTTCAGAAGCTCAGCTTCAAGGCGAATTGGATCACGCGATTGGGCTCGCCCGTGGCGATGATCGTCGCCGAGCTGGGCACAGCGGCCGTCACGCAACAGGTTTGCCCGAAGAGCGAGCTGGTGATCGTCGGCGATCCCACGCTCGCATTCCGCGGGTTCTCGAAGTTCGGGTGATTGAAGACGTTGAAGAACTCCGTACGGAAATCGAGCTTCACGCGCTCGGTGAGCTGGAACTTCTTAATGAGCCCCATGTCCATGTTCCAGAAGCCTGGTCCCTGGACCGCATTCCGCCCCATTCCAGCCTGCCCAGGAGCCGGGATGCAGAAGTAGCTCTCGGTTCCGATCACCTGACGGCAGTTGAAGAAGGGGCTGGCCGGATCCACGATGCGATCCCCGACATGGAAGACCACCGGCCCTTGGATTCCGGGGACGAACTGGAGCTTCGACTTCGGCATCGGCCCGCGCACTTCGGCGCGCGATTGCTTGGTCTGATGGACAGTGCGCACGCCCGAATTGAGCGTGTACGGCTCGCCGCTTTGATAGATGGAGATGCCCGTGATGGTCCAGCCGCCCAGAATGTGCTGCAGGACACCCGGCCAATCGCTCCCCCACTTCTGCCCACGACCGAACGGCAGGTCGTAGAGCCAGTTGACGACGAGCACGTGCCGATTGTCAAAGTCCGAGCGCGCGCGATCGAGCCTGAAGTTCCGCACGTCGGTCGGCGTGCGCGAATTGGTCGTGCTCAAGCCGCCGCCGGAGGTCGCCGCCACCGGATCCACCGACATGTCGTCAATGGACTTCGAGAGCGTGTAGGCCAAGCCGAAGGTCAACCCCTTCTCATAGCGACGTTGCACTTGCACGATCATCCCGTGGTAGCTCGAGCTGCCGCCGGAATCGAAGTAGAAGATCTGCCCGAACTGCGCATTGGGCCGGAAGTAGTTGGCCGGGAAGCCGCGATTGACGATCC
>Ga0073930_1002883_pt1 | contig 10680 bp, 8 predicted proteins | sample DewCreD2012metaG_5_FD_76968 | JGI IMG/M metagenome (GOLD analysis project Ga0073930, IMG submission 76968) | Hot spring sediment bacterial and archeal communities from British Columbia, Canada, to study Microbial Dark Matter (Phase II) - Dewar... ...
GAGCAGCTTCCGAGCCCACGCGGGTCAGCCCGACGGGATTACTGCGGTGGCCGCCCTGCGAGCCCTGCTGGACGTGCACCACCCCGACGACCTCACCTGGCAGACCCGGCCTGCTGCTACACCTGCCACCGTGCGACCCACGCCCCACAGCACCCCGCCGCAGGCGCCCACCTGAAGATCTGTCGGCCGGACAAGCCTGGGTCGTGGCGATCGCGTCTGAGGGCGCCAGAGAGAAGTCTCGATCTCGCTCCCGCTGGCGCTTTGCCTCTGCCTCCGTCGCTAACTCGGATGGCCTAGCCCGGGCCCTGTTCTCCCTGGTCTCTGTCCCTCAGACCCCTGTCCCCCTGGAGCTCTCTTCCCCGGACCTGTCCGCGGCCCCCCGTCCCGGGATCGCTGTCCCCGGGGACCTGTCCCCCTGGGGTCTGTCCCGTGGGGTCTGTCCCTAAGGCCCTGTCCCCTGCGCCCCGTCCCCCGGGCCCTGTCCCTAGGCTCCGTCCCCAGGTCTCTGTCCCCAGGGGACAGGCCCCAAAAGACCAGGTCCGCTTCGATGGCCTGGAGCTCGGCCTCTACCCTCCGGCGCTGCCGCAGGGCGCCGAGCAGGAGTACTCGGTCCACTTCAGGCCGCGAAGGAAAAGGCTGACAATCTACTAGATCTCCGCGGATTTTCTACGAGATCTCCGTGGATTTTCCACATCGGCTGGGTATAATGGTCCCGTGTATCCCCGCTACCTTGAAGCCCGCATCCGGGAAGCCCTGGCCGACACCCCAGTGGTCTTCCTGGCCGGGGCCCGGCAGGTGGGCAAAACCACCCTGGTCCGCCAGCTGGGCTACGGCCACTACGTCACCCTGGACGACCCTCTGGCCGCGGCCAGCGCCCAGGCGGACCCCATGGGCTTCCTCCTGGCGCAACCCACGCCCCTGGTCCTGGACGAGGTGCAACGGGCGCCTGCCCTCCTCCGGGCCCTCAAGCGACTGGTGGATGAGGACCGGCGCCCGGGCCGCTTCCTCCTCACCGGCTCGGCCAACGTCCTCACTCTGCCGGTAGCCTCTGGGGAGCTGGTGGGGCGGATGGAGATCCTCACCCTCTGGCCCCTCTCCCAATGGGAGGTGGAGGGAAGACGGGAGGGATTCCTGGACCTCCTCTTCTCCCCACAGTTTCCCGCCCACGCCCGGGTAGGGGCCGTGGCCCTGGAACCCTTGGTGCGGAGGGGTGGTTTCCCCGAGGCGGTGGCCCGGGAGGGACGGCGCCGCCAGGCCTGGTTCCAAGCCTACCTCAGGACCCTATTGGAACGGGATCTCCGGGACCTAGCCCGCATCCACCGCCTCCTGGACGTGCCCAAGATTCTCGGTCTCCTGGCCGTCCGGGTGGGAGGCCCCTTGAACCAGTCCGAGGTGGCCAGGGGGACGGGCCTTCCCCTCTCCACCCTGCGGGACTACCTGGCCCTTTTGGAGGCCCTCTTCCTGGTGGTGCGCATCCCCCCTTGGACCCCGGGCCTTGAGGGGAGGCTCGTCAAGGCCCCCAAGCTGTACCTGGTGGACTCGGGCCTAGCGGCGAGCCTCCTGGGCTCTGGCCTCCACCCCGGAGGCCTCGGCCCCCTCCTGGAGAACTTCGTGGCACTGGAGCTCCTGAAGGCTCTCGGCTGGAGCGGGGTGGCCCCAGGGGTCTTTCACTTCCGCACCCACGGCGGCCAGGAGGTGGACCTCGTTCTGGAATGGGAGGGCCGGGTCGTGGGCCTGGAGGTTAAGGCCAGCCGCACCCTGGGCCTCCAGGACTTCGCCGGCCTCAAGGCCCTCAGGAGCCTGGCCAAGGAGCGCTTCCTCCGGGGAGTGGTGCTCTACGGGGGAGAGGAGGTGGTGGCGGTGGAGCCCGGCCTCTACGCCGTCCCCATTCCCGCCCTCTGGCGGCTCTCCTAGGGAGCGAAGGCCCCTTCCCCGCCCAGAAGCGGCTAGACGTCCGCCGTCCAGACGGCCTCGCAAGAGAACTCCTCTGGCACTAAAGGGAGCCGGACGTCCCTGAAGAGGGCGTAGCGCCTCGCCCAGGCCTCCGGAGGCACCGCCGCCTGCCGCCTATGGGCGATGGGCGCTCCTGGAGGACCACAAGAAGGCGTAGCCCCCCTGCGGCGGGCTCTGTCCCCCGGGCTCTGTCCCCCGGGCTCTGTCCCCTGGGCTCTGCCCCCTGGGCTCTGCCCCTTGGGCTCTGTCCCCTAGGCCCTGGGGTCTGTCCCCTGGGGGTCAAGACTCAGCCGGCCGAAATGGGGCAAAGCGGGACCGGCGTTGCAGCAGAATCGGTGGTCGGCTCGGTCAGTCGGCGGGAGGCGGGACTGGGAGCGCGTCCACCCCGGTGTGGCGCCACCTGTCGCCTTCCTCCACGAGCATCACCGGGATGCCATCGCGAATCGGGTACTTGCGGCCGCAACCCGGCTCCGTGCACACCAGCCACGAGTCCTTGACGAGCTCCAGCCGACCGGGGTCCGAGCCCTCCCCTCGGCCGGGGCCGGAAACGCAATGCGGGCAACGCAGGATGTCCAGAAGCTCCCGGCTCACCACCGGTAACCCTCCCCGGCATTCACGGTCTTGCGAGCCCGGCAATCCGCATTGGCTGCTACCGCCCCGGCGCTCCCGGCGGGTAGATGCGGGGGCCGGGCAAACGGGTCAGGCGTACAACTAAGCAAGCGGCGAAGCTCTCCGGAGCACGTTGTCCGACGCGCGCCGGTGAGGCTGCCGGCCTAGATACCATGACCTTGCTCCCAGGAGGCCGCAGGGGAGTTATCCGCCGGGAAGAACCACGGCCCTGGTGAGCACAACATCAGCTGCTTCGCGCAGCCTGGCACCGACCCACGCGAGCCGTCGGTTCGTGTCCTCCCGCATCACTGGGGCAGGCGCCCATCCAGGTCCTCCCGGAGCTGCTACGGGTGGGTGTTCACCTCCTGGCGCAGGTCGTTCAAGCCCCGGTGGAGATCCTCGATCCGACCGTTGATGTCGTCGGGCGGTTGATGTTATCGAAGCAGCGGTAGTTGTAAGCGGTACCAGCAAGGACCGCCTGGTTCGCAGTCAGATGATCGTGGCCCACGAAACCGGGCAAGACCGCGGCTTCGGGGCCGCCGTAACCGCATCCCTACTACTGTTTTGTGCAGCTGGTGTTTTGTGCAGCTGCGGTCGGCCCTGGCCCCGGGGGCCCGTAGCTGCTTCCGGTACCTGGAGCCGGTAGCTGGTTTCGGTACGTGGAGCCGGTACCTGGTACCTGGCTTACGAAAGGTAAGCGGCTCCGTCTAGCCGGCACCTTCGGTCGGCGCTGGTCGCGGGGCCCATACCTGGTCCCGGTGCCTGGTGCTGGTACCTGGAGCCGGTACCTGGTACCTGGCTTACGAAAGGTAAGCTGGGCCGTCCAGCCGCCCTACGGAAGGACAGGGGCAACTGGGGCCATGCACACACGGGCGTCCCGATGCCCCACCCGAAGATCTCGCAGGCTCCGAACAGGATGGGGAATAACGCTTCTATGCGGCGGCCGCCCACGAGGCCGCGGGAGGATCCTGGGCGACGCACCTGCAGTCCCGTGCTCGGCTCGTCAGTAGGCGCCGCGACCGGTGAGGACCACCCAGACGGTGCGGGCGAGGATGTACAGGTCCAGCCAGGGGGACCAGTTGCGGACGTAGTAGCTGTCGAGCTCCACCCGCTGCTCGTAGCTGGTGTCGTTACGTCCGGAGACCTGCCACAGTCCCGTGATCCCCGGCAGAACCTGCGCGTACAGCGTGAAGCGCGGCCCATACTTGGCCACCTCCTCGTCCACGATGGGGCGCGGGCCGACCAGGCTCATTTCTCCCCGCAGCACGTTCCACAGCTGCGGCAGCTCGTCCAGGCTCGTCCGCCGGAGCAGGCGGCCTACCCGGGTGACCCTGGGGTCGTCCCGCAGCTTCTGGTCCCGCTCCCACTCCGCCCGCAGCGCGGGGTGGTCCTGAAGGAACCGCTCCAGGAGCTGTTCCGCGTCCCTGACCATGGTCCGGAACTTCCACGCCCGGAACTTGCGGCCTCCCTTCCCAATCCGGGTCTGCGCGAAGAACACAGGACCGGGAGAATCGAGCCTGACCGCAGCCGCCACCAGCACGATCAGAGGGAGACTCACCAGTCCGAGTAGCACAGTGGCAGCGAGGTCCAGCGTGCGCTTGAGCAGCCGCGGCCCCCGGAGCAACAGCTGCTGGCGTACCTCAAGAGCCACCGCGCCCTGCAGGTCCCTGGTTTCCACCCACAGACTTGAAAGCCCAAACAGATCCGGCACCACCAGGAGGTGCGGGAATACAGAGGCGTAGCGCTCGACGACCTGCAGCAGGCGCTCGCGGCCGGCACCGGGCATGGCCACGAGAGCATGTGAGATCCCCGCCTCGCGGGCGACGCGCGGGGCTAGGTCGATCCCGCCCAAGACCGGCAGGCCCGCCACCCGCGCGGGCTTGGCGGGGTCGTCGTCCAGGAAGGCCACCGGCCGCAGTCCCAGGCCCGGCGCTTCCTGCAGCACCCTCGCCAGCAGCTCGCCCGTACGACCCGCACCCAGGATCAACACCGGGTACCCCCACCAGCGGCTCCGGCAGAAGACGTGCCGGACTGCGGCTCTCGCGACCGGGACCAGGACCAGCGCCAGCACCCACGCTACTAGGAATACAGCGCGGGAGTACACCTCCGCGCCCCGGACGACGAACGTCGCCGCGCCGGCCAGCAGGTGGACCAGGCTGACTGACACGCTGGTCCGGCGCAGCTCCGCAACTGGGTTCGTGCCGAAGCCCGGGTACAGCCCCTGGAGCGCGTTCGCGACGACCAGGAGGACGGTGCCCGGCCACAGCCGCCAGTACAGTTCCGGCGACAGGACGCCACCGGCCGCCAACCGGCCCTGCACCGCTAGCCACCAGGCCACCGTCAGGGCGGCTGCGTCCGAAGCCGCAAGCAGGAGCGACGCGAGCCCCGGCCGCGCCGGCGTCACTACCACCGGGAGTTCGAAACCGCGGATGTCTCTCTGCTCGCGCATGCCTCGCACGCGGATTCACTTGCCGTCAAACTCACGCCCCCTTCGGCCTCTTCCCTTCGCAGCCGGCTCAGCTCCTTCTGCCTCACCCCACCGGAAGCGTCTATGAGCGCGAGCGCCGCGTCCCGCAGCTGGCCCGCGCTTACTCCGTTTGCTGGAGCCCCCGCGGTTGCTCCGCCTCCCGCTCCCAGAAGTGCTTCTGGAGGCTCATCCACCGCTTGAACGCAAGTGGCAGATACCGCTCCGCCCGTCCGAGGCGATAGCCCAGGTACTTCAGGCCGGCACGCAGGAAGGACTCAGGGATCAGCCACCGCGCGTGCTCCCAGAGGTACCGGATCTCGGACAGGACGAACCGCAATCCCTCCCCTTCGGGCTTCCCGAACTCCTGCAAAATCCAGCTCTCTCGGGCGTGAAACACCCCGATGTCGAAGTACCTCCGCATCTCCTGCGTCGGAGTCAGGTCGTGCGAGTGGTACACGCACGCGTCCGCCACGTACGCGATCTTCCAGCCTGCTTTGAGCAGTTTCGCTGCCACGATCACGTCCTCGCCCACAATTGCGCGCTCCGGGAACCCGCCAACGTCCTCTAGGGCCTTCACCCGATAGGCCGCGAACGAATCTGAAAAGAAACACGCCTTGATTCCCAGCCTCCACCGGTCCTCCAAAGATCTAACCTCAGATCGCTCCGGGTAATTGAACAGCCGGGCGTGCGCCTCGAAGGGCTTCGCCCCTGGCCTCGGCAGTTGACGGCCGTAAGCTGCGGCGACGTGTTCATCTTCAAAGCTTCTTAGCAATCGGTCGAGGCTCCGCCCCTGACATAGCCCAACGTCCTGTGTTAAAAAAACCACTAACTCAACCCCCTTAAACCACCGCCGCACACTCTCCACCGTCCATCGCCTGGTCCCTCCGTGGTCGAATGGTTCGGGCGCGTTCAACACACGCCACCCAAGCCGCTGCGCAGCATTCTGCGTGCCGTCCTCGGACCCTGAATCCACCAGCACTCTTTTCAGCCTCTCATCCTCTCCACCGAACTCCCCGAGAAGTCGACTGCCGACCCGGCTCGCATTTTTCGCGAGCACGCAAACTACCACGTCACTTCCCGCCGCCATCCCTTACAGCCGCCCTTGCGTTCGTTTACCCATACACCAATCCCGGGCTCCCGAGCCTGCGCCGCCGCCAATCCTACGCACGTGTAGACGAGGTACGCAACTCTACTAAAATACAGAACATCGAGAACCAGTGCCTGCGCGAACAACGCAAGCAGACCTAGAGACACACCTTCCGGAGCCGTCACTCGCTGGCGGACGATGCGATACAGTGCCAGCCAGTGCAGCGTGTATGCCACCAACCCCGCAAACCCAAACTCACCCAACACGCGCATTACAAGTCCGTCCGCTGCCTCACTCACCGCTCCAGGTCCCAGGCCGAACATCCAGCCTACTCCGCCGGCATCTCCCAGTCTGTTTATTATCCATGACCACTTCAGACATCTTGAAATCAAGCTAGGGTCGCCGGTGTCATCGTCCCCCACCTCTACGCCAGCGATTTCCGTCCGATCAGATGTGCCCGCCCAATCGGCCGCCATCCTACATCGCTGGAGCCCCTGCCACAACCCCGGTAGGCCGCTCTCTCTGACTTGAGCCGCGATCACCACGCCGCTCGCCAAAAAGGCTCCGGCCACCAACCCCCGCGCGATCCGGCTCGCCAGGCAGCGCACCCGGTCCTCCATTCGTCCCAGCACCGAAGCCCGACCCCACAACCATAGCGCAAGCACAACCGCCACACCCACGCTTCCCCCACGGTTACGCGCTTGGTAATTCGCAAAGGCGGCCGTCGCTATGGCTATCAACTTCAGCAGAGGATACCTGCTGCCGGCCACAGCTATTGCCAACAAAAAAGAGGCAACTGCCCCCAGTTCTGTAGGATGCGAAAAGATTCCGGACACCCGTCCCTCTGCCGCACTCCAGTAGCCTAATGTAGGCACGGCCAGCATGCCTGCCGCCTGCAATCCCATTAGAGCAACAACCCACACGAGCGCGAAAGCTGCGGCCGCCTTCAGAAAGTGTCCAACCCTCCTCGCACCGGCCGTGAGCCCCGCGCAGTACGCGCCCCACAACCAGTACATCCAGAACCTTAGAGCAAATTCAATGCGTCCCGAACCGTTCACAACGTGGCCCAACGAAAGCCCCACAAGGACCGATGTCGCCGCCACCGCTAGCGGACCCGAGCAAAGACGGCACACGCGAAACGCACCCCTCAGAATTGTCGGTACTCCGAGAACGAGCCAAGCCCCGATCCAGATATCTTCTGGTTTCGGCCCGATATAGGTGCCCTCAGCTGGCCCGGCCACGTTCACTTTAGGCAAGAACAAAAGCACCGTGAGAGCTCCGTAGACCGCCAACACGCCGAAGAAGCCTTCGAGTCTCTTTGTCGTCAACGGCCGCCTCATTCAATGATTCCTACCGTTGCTGCAGTCTCCACCCTTACCTACGCCCTTCCCCGCCGTTCCCCCAATAGCTTACACCCTATTGCGCCCTCAGCTAGGCAACCCTCCTAGCCATCCCGAATCCTATAAAGAGCAATCACCAATCCCGAATAGCCTCTATTAGCGGCGCCTTCTCCCTACTTGCCTACCCCATTGAGGACTTTCCGATCGCGTTTGCGAACGACGCGCTCGAGGCATCCGGGGATCAGCCACGGCGCTAGCCCCAGAGGTAGCGGCTCTCCGACAGCAAGAACCGCTCCTGTGTCAGCGTCAGGTCATGCGAAGTGCTACACATACGCATCCGCAACATACGCCATCTTCCACTCATCTTCACGGGCTTCGCTGCGACCATCTCGTCCTGCCCACAAATCGCGCGCTCCGGAAATCTACCCACCTCTCCCCGAGCATGCGCCCGGTACGCCACGAATGAATTAAAAAAGCCCTGATTCCCCGCCTCTCTTCCGGGACTTCACCTCGGATTACCCGGCGTAAGTTACACAGCCAGGCGCATGCCTCAAAGGCCTTCACCCCAAGCCTCGACAGCTGTCGCCCCGTACGCCGGCCCGAGTTCCCGCTCATGAGCCAATGCTGAACACGCTCACACAGCCAGAAGCCAGCCGATATTCCTAATAAGCCCGACCTTCAACAAGCCATTCCGAATGACAAACAACTTTCGCGCTAGCACCCCCTTCGCCTCCAGACCTATGTATCCGTCCAGAAGCCTCAAATCCTCCTGACTCAACTGACTAGAGTACTGACTACGGAACGCTGCAGCTTGCTGCTGCGTCCGCCGGAGAGCCTCTTGCCAACGGGTTCTTCTTAGCTCTGCCGCCTTTGTCGCGATATAGCTCACGCCCCACCGCTTCGCCCCTGTATCGTTACGACCGTGCTGCCTGTACTTCACCGTAGCACGCTCTACGTGCCCCACTCGTCCAAATCTTGCGGCCACGAGCGCCAACCACCAGTCATGCATAATCGCCTCTCGCGGGATTCGTGCGGCCATGTCCCGCAACGCCGCATTAATCAGTGTTGCACAACCTGTGACTACGTTCTGAACGAGCAGCCTCCGCCAATCGTCCGCCACTTCCGGCCGCAGATATTGGTAGTTCCAGAAGGAGCGGCTAATCTCGTGCCCCTCTTCGTCGATAACCTGCAGATCCGAATGAACGAGTATCGGCCGCGCTGCTCCGGTTTCACGCTCCATCCTTCGCATTTCCGCAAGTAACTGTTCTATCCTGTCTGGCATCCACACGTCATCCTGGTCACAGAAAGTTGCGTACGCCGCGTCGCTCAGCCTCAGAAGGCGCCCGAAATTCAGCGCCGGCCCTAACCTTCCTAGCTCATCACGTACAATCTGCATCCGTTCGCCGATCCGCCGCTGATATTCTTCAAGGATGGCCGCTGTCCCATCAGATGAGCCATCATCGCGGACGAGCAGCCTCCAGTGCGCATACGTTTGCCCTACTATGGAGTCGAGTTGCTCACGCAGAAAGCGTGCACCGTTGTACGTCGCCAGTAAGATGTCCACGACCTCGACGCTCACGGCAGTCCTCTCCTCGCAAAAGGACGTGGCGCTTCAGAGCCCTCTTTGCCTTCTCGTGAAGTAGGATATGTTGATTCGCTTGTTGCAAAATCCCAGTTTTCCTACCGGGCCGGGTTCCAGCGGAACGGATCGACGCAGCCCGCAGACGCTCTCATCGGCCTAGTAGGCAACCGGCGAGCACGGTTGGCAGCACGCAGCGCCGCTGCAGATAGCCCATCACGCACGCTCTTTCACGCAGGAGCTCTCGACCCTCGCCGCTACTATCGCCCAGGCCCGGATCCGATCCACCGAGTGCGCCCATCGAGCCGCTGTCCACCAGTATCACCAGTTCAGAATAGTGAGGTGCCCGTGCGATTCGAGGCAGCCCACCGTGTACTGCCAGCCGTTATAGTTCAAAATCACGATCGCCACTTGGTACCCCGAGTCCCACTGCCGTGGGTTCGCTAGGCGACGTCTTCGGGCTCCGCTCAGTCACTCGTTTCTCCTCCACTCCGGCAGCCTACCCGCCACGGTCGCGCACACTGCAGATCACGACCAGCTCCTCCCCGCCGAACCTACTCACGGGCCACGCTCCCTCCACCAGCTGGAGTAAAGCATACTGACCTGAGTAGACACCCTAGCTCGCATCGTAGTTCCGCTGTGACGTATGGGAACATTCGGGCGGTAGCTGCTCCCCGCTGACCTCGACAACCTTCCGAAGCCGACCCCCGAGGCTCTCCCACGACCGCTGGACGCGTTCCACTACCCCAGCCGTGCTACCCCACCGGCCTAGGTGCCCCGTCACTTTGGCCTCCACAGTCAGCTGCAGGAGCCGCTCTGTCGCGCGCCGGAGCCACTCTCGCGGGGCTTCTCGCCTTCGGCTCGACGCCTGCATCTCCCCGACACGTCTTCCGGTCCGTCGCGGTGCATCACCCCCTTCTCCGCCCGCAGCCCGCCTTTTTCCTCTAGAGCAGGACGCCTCCGCAGAGCAGGACGCCTCCGCACTTCCACGCCTTTGCAGCGTACCCGCTAACCCTTGTTCCTAACTTGCGTCCTCACCGTTGCCCAAGTAAGCGTTATCCGCCTAAATTCCACTCATCCCGCTCCTCTTCCCACTCACGCCGGCTGTGCTTGGCACTCCTTTAGAATCTCTATAAGTCTGCGGCCCGCCGCATCCCAGTCAAACCGCTTAGCCGTGCTGATCCCGTTCAGGGCTAACCGAATAGCTAGTTCCGGGTCACGGGCTATCCGGATGATGGCCTTTGCCAACTCCTCAGGGCGCCTGGGTTCCACCCACAGACAATTGACCGTATCGACTGCATAGTCCTCCGTTCCGACCGGCGTGCATACGACGGCTGTTCCACAGGCCATCCCCTCCAGCGGAGGAAGCGGAAAGCTCTCACACCACGAATTCATAAACACCACATGCGCCTCGCTATACAACCTCGCCAAGTCTACTCCCATTACCTTCCCCACGAACTTAACCGGCAGCTCCGGAGTCCTCACCGGTCGGCCACCGAAGACGCGCCACTCCACTCGGCCTCGACCCAAGACCTCGAAGACTTTCTTCATCGCCTCTACGGCCTCTTCCCAGGCCTTGAAGCGAAGCGGGGAGTAGTACGACACAACCACAAGCCTTTCCGTCTCCCGATACTTTTGTTCAATA
>Ga0073930_1002886_pt1 | contig 10662 bp, 6 predicted proteins | sample DewCreD2012metaG_5_FD_76968 | JGI IMG/M metagenome (GOLD analysis project Ga0073930, IMG submission 76968) | Hot spring sediment bacterial and archeal communities from British Columbia, Canada, to study Microbial Dark Matter (Phase II) - Dewar... ...
GGGAAGTTGGCTCAGGCAGTAAACCCAGCGGAGGTGCCCTATGCAAAATGGGCTGCAACGGCAGCTGGAAATCTTTCGGCAGGGCTTAATTGGGCAGCGGGAAAGGAATTTTCGAACACCCTCCAAACCCCCTTGACAAAGACCCCTTTGCACAGGGTATATTAATAGGCGGTTGTGCGGGCGTGGTGGAATTGGTAGACACGCTAGATTCAGGTTCTAGTGGGCTTTCGCCCGTGGGGGTTCGAGTCCCTCCGCCCGCACCACTGCTCTGGCGGCGTAGCTCAGTTGGTGAGAGCGACCGGCTCATACCCGGTAGGTCGGCGGTTCGAATCCGCCCGCCGCTACCAGTCATGTTCCACACCCTCAAACCTCGCTGAAACCCTCTACCCGTAGTGGGGCACCTGACGCAGAAGAGAGAGCATGACCCATTGGACAACGAATGTGTGGCTACATACACACAACAGAACTGAACTGCAGGAGTTATGGCTGGGGAATGTAATCGCGCGAAACCTCACAGAACATTTGACAGCCTATCCGCCCCGCAGAGGAATACCTTGCCTGAAAAAGGAGCTTCAAGGTGAGTGTCTCTACCGCCCTTGTTTTCTCATCTCTGCAGCGACTTCCGCCAGCGCGTAGACGCGCCATGAGGGGTCTTTGACGCGCCGCGCCCATCGTGCCGCCGTCCTGTACTCGCCTCGCTTCGCCAGCCCTATCGCATAGCCCACTTCATAGAGAGTGTTCAGATACCAGTCAACGCGCCCTGCGGCACGGCGTAGCCTTTCTGCCTCTTGCAGCTGTCCCACCTGTGCCGCAGCCGCCGCCGCTTGCATCAGATACTTCTGGCGTGCATACCCCAACCAGTCGTCGTCTTCTTCATACGCCAGTGCCACCTCGCCCAAAAGCAAATCATAAAATTGATGATAAATTGCAAATCCTGCTATCTCTTGAAGAGAATATTCTATCTCAATACTGAATTCCGAGTTATTGATGCTTTGCCAGTAGCGCAGCACAAGGAGCAATTCAGGGTACAGCCGTGCATCGCGTAGTCTCAAGATACGGTAGGACGCATCGGACAGAATAGCCTCTAACTCATGCAACAGGCTACGCCGACTGACTGGAGTGGGAGACGCGAAGCGAAGTGGTTCCAGAATTTGCAACGCCACTTCATCATAGCGCAATATCGTATAAATGGCGTGAACCACTTCAGGGGGCATCGAATTGGGCGGTTGCCTCAGAAATTCCAGCATGTTCCGCAAGTCCTGTGCCTCGTCCCTGAAGGGGACGGCACGAAGAAGTTCGTGCGCCTCTTGGATGCGTCCTGCACGCGCATAGCGAAGTGCTATCTCAGCAATCACGAGCTCTTTTAGCGTGGGTGATTGGATAGAACGCAGCCATCGCTCTGCCTGGCTGATGCGTCTCTGTTCCGCAGCGGTCAGGGAAAGCAGTCGATACACCTCGTCTACCACATACCGATCAGCAAAAGTGGGAAGTATCTCTTCCAGCGCACGCTCACGCCCTGAAAGCGCAAGACCGCAGAGAAATCCAATGTCTATGTGTGTTTCGGCGCATTCGTAGCGCCGTGTGGGGAGTCGAAGCAGCATGCGGTGCGCTTGGCTAAAGGGCAACAAGGTTGTCAGGCGGGCGGTCAGGTGCGTTAACAACTCGTAATCAATGGTGCGCTCGTTATGGCGATTCAGATAGTCAAGCAGTGTCTGTTCCGCAAGAGTTAGGGCGCGAGTGGTCTGCCCCCTGCGGGCTAATGCTTCGACCTGACGCACTCGTGCTATGAGGGTGGATGGTAGCGGCGCAAAGAGCTTTTCTATTGAACGAGGAGTATACAGGAGCGATGCACTCTCATAATAGCGCTGGAGCCATTGCGCGGCTCTACGCCAATCACCCTGCTCCATCGCCAGTCGGATAAGGCGTTGCCACGGCACCTCATGCCATTTCTCTTTGGGCAATACTTCTATCGCCGTGGCAGCGACTTTTATCTGAGCCCTTTCTGCCGCTTGGTGAACAATTGTGCAAAGGAGATCCACCCTCGCATCCTTTGCCTCAGCGTCTGCCTGTAGCATTTGAGTGACCTCATAGGCATCACGCAAGCGATTCGCGGCAATTAGCACACGGGCAAGACGCTGAAAAAGCAAGCTGGAGTTGGGCATACCATCGGGAACCCGGAAGCCGCTAATATTGAGATGGGCATTATAGAAGCCATATTGCCGATGGATATGCCGAGCAATATCAAGGGCGTCATCTAACTGGCCCTGGTCAATAAGGGCATGTCCCACCTCATACGAAGCGAACAGCTGAACCGCAAGTGGTGAATCGGTGATAAATCGTCGCGCCTCCTGAAGGTTGCCCGCATGAACGAGCGCACGCGCGATATGTGCCATTGCAATGGCACGATTGCCAGCAGGTTCGATAGTGTCCGCGGCAATATATGCCTCCTGCATTAGGAAGGCTGAGCTTACAGGGAGCAACTCGCGATAGATATACTGCATCAGCCATAGCAGGATCACGATGTCCACCGCGATAATCAGCATTCCCTTTCGCATCTGCCACGCCCAACGCATTGTGGCTCCCTTAGAGTCTATCCTTGGCGCAATTGCCGGATGATTTGCACGCTGTGTGGGTTCTCCAGTGCGCTCAAGTCGCCCGTTGGCTCGCCCAGATAGGCGGCGCGGATGACCCTGCGCATAATTTTCGCGTTGCGTGTCTTGGGCAGTTCAGACACCGCGTGAACCGCTTTCGGCATCAGCGGTTTGCCTATTCGCCGCGCCACAAGTTGCAGCAGTTCCTGCGCCAGCGTGTCGCTCCACTCGTAGCCCGGCTTCAGCACCACGAAGGCGACCGCCGCCTGACCCTTTATCTCATCGGGAACGCCAATCACGCCCGCTTCCACCACCGCCGGGTGTTCCACCAGCACACTTTCAATCTCGGCAGGACCGACACGCTTGCCCGCGATTTTGAGCGTATCATCCGCACGACCAAGGATATACCAGTAGCCGTCCGCATCGAGTAGGCACAGGTCGCCATGGTCCCAAACACCCTCCCAGCGGCTCCAGTAGGTCTGCAGGTAGCGGTCGGGATCGCGCCAGAAGCTGCGCGTCATCCCAGGGTTCACATTCCGCACCACCAGATAGCCAACCTCGCCCTGGACTGGTATACCCTGTTCGTTAAACACGCAGGCATCCACACCAGGCACCGCGGTATTGAAACTGCACGGCTTGAGCGGTCGCAACACCACGCAGCCCAGAATGCCACCTGAAATCTCCGTGCCACCTGAATAGTTAATAATGGGTACGCGCCGCTTGCCCACATGCTCGAAGGTCCATAGCCACGGTTCCGGGTTCCACGGCTCGCCTGTGGAACCCAGCAGGCGCAGGCTCGGCATCGAATGGCGGTCGGCATAGGTCTCACCCTCGCGCATCAGCGCACGAATCATGGTGGGCGTGATGCCGAGCACGGTAATCCCGTGCCGTTCCACAAGAGTCCACAGACGGTCAGGGGCAGGGTAGTCGGGTGAGCCATCGTACATAAACACCGTCGCGCCCAGAATCAGCCCGCCCATAATCAGCCACGGACCCATCATCCAGCCAATGTCGGTCAGCCAGCTAATCGTGTCGCTCGGCTTCAGGTCGAACAAGTGATACATATCCTGCGCCGCTTTGATGGGGAAGCCCGCGTGCACATGATACGCCGCCTTCGGCTTGCCCGTCGTGCCCGAGGTGTAAATCATCATGCAGGGGTGATCACTATCGAAAGCGGGCGGTTCAAAGGCTCCCGGCTGCAGCAGGTCGGTGTAGCGGATTTCGCGGGGTGAGTTCAGGGTCAGCCCGCGCCCCGCGCGTTCCACCACAATGACCCGCTCCACCGTCTCTACCGCCTGCAGCGCGGCGTCGGCAACTTCTTTCATGGGCACAATCTTACCACGACGCGGGAAGCCATCGGCCACAAACAGCCAGCGCGCTTCAGCGTCCTGCAGGCGGGTCTGCACAGGTTCTGGACCGAAACCCGAAAAGAGGGGTAGTGCGATTGCGCCAATCCGTGAGAGGGCTAAAAGCGCAATCGCCACTTCGGGTGTAAAGGGCAGGAACAATCCCACGCGATCGCCTGGTTGAACGCCCAGCGACTGCAGACCGCGCGCGAGTGCGTTCACCTCCGTCAGAAGCTGGTGGTAGGTGTAGTGGCGCGTTGCTCCCTCCTCGCCTTCCCACACCAGCGCGAGCCGCTCGCCATTGCCTGCCTGCACATGCCGATCCAGCGCGTTATAGGTCCAGTTCAGCCGCCCCCCGACGAACCATTTCGCCCACGGCTTGCCTGCACTGAGATCCAGAGTCTGCTGATAGGGGGTGTGCCAGTGGAAACCAATGTCCTCAAAGAACGCTCGCCAGAACCAGTCGGGGTCTTCGAAGGAGCGCTGTAAAAACGCCTCATACGAATCGAGGCCGTATTTGCGCATCTGCGCCGTGAGGTTCGCCTGCGCAATCAACCCTTCCTCGGGCGTCCACGCAATAGGCAGATCCAATTCCTGCATCGTTGCCTCCCTCCACAGAAAGGATACCTTACGAAACGCCATCAAACCCGCTCTCGACGGAGAATCAACCCGATAGCCAGTGCCAGCCCAATGAGATTTGGCAGGAAACTGGCGAGCAGGGGTGGAAGCGCGCTGCGCCCCAGAATCACCAGATAACGCGCCAGCACCCAGTAGAGAAAGATAATGGCAACGCTGAGTGCAAAGCCGACCGCAGGACCGCTCCGCTGCGGGCGAATACCCAGCGGCGCACCGACCAGCGCAAAGACCAGACTCGCCAGCGGCACCGCCAGCTTGTTGTACAGTTCCACCGTCAGCTGGCGCAGCATCGTTGGTTCCACACCCTCCTGACGATAGAACTCGATCTGCTGGCGCAGCTGACGGAACGAGCGCGCATCCACCTCGGTCAGCAACGCTTCGATCTGCAACGGGGTGCGCCGTATCTGGATACTGGTCAGGGGCTGGGCGCGAAACTCGTGAAAAGTGCCATACTGCCCTTCCGCAGTGCGCCACCACCCGTCGTACAGCACCCATTCGTTCGTGGCGCTCCATTTCGCCCGCTTCGCATAGGCAATGACCTCTGGTTCGCGCGTTGTGCCCGTGCGATATTTGACAATCGTCACCTGAAACAGCTCCTGGGTTTGGGGGTCGCGCCCGCCCGCCACAATCACATAGGAATCCAGTCGCCCCTCGTTCCACTGGGGGAAGCCAAACGCTTGCTGCTCGGTCAACTGGAGCTGCTCCAGAATTCGGACGCGGATGGCACTGGCGCGGGCGGTCGCCCACGGTACCAGCGTTTCGTTGAAGCCGATCGCCAGCAGGCTCACTATCAATCCCATCCAGAATACGGGCGCCATGAGCCGACGGACACTCACACCCGCCGCGCGCAGCGCGGTAATCTCCCAATCGGAAGAAAGTCGCCCAAAGCCCAGCAGCGCCGCCAGCAGCATGCCCATCGGCAGCGTCTTGACCGCAATCTGGGGCAGATACAGCGCGGCTAACTCCACCACCTGCCTGAGCGGCGCCCCCTTCACCGCATATTCGGTAATCATGAACACATAGCCGCCGGCAAAGATGAGAGTAGTGAACAGACCCACGCCGAACAGCAAAGGTGGGAGCAACTCGCGCACAATCAGCCGATCCACCAGGCGCATCAGCCAGAGGATACCCTATCAGCCACTCGTTGCCAGATTGTTTCGCCAGGAGGGGCAAAGCCAGTGAGCCACGCCGTCTGGATGTTCCCCAACGCTTTCGGAATCGATTCCAAAGGCGCCGGAAACGATAACCTCGCCAGCGTTATCGATAACATCGGCGCCGGAAACGATAACCTTGCCGATGTTATCGATAACATCACCGCCAGAGACGATAACACCGTCGATCGGATGCTCCCGAAAGCCGATCTTATCGATAAGATTCCGTTTCGGGACGATCTTGCCAGGCATAACGCGCCCACTGGAGCAGGTCTTCCAAAGCCCGGTTCTGGCACTCCGCTTCGAGACGGGCGCGTTCCTCCTCATCGAGCGGGAGGCGGTGGAACAGGGCGAGTGCGTAGTCGTAGTCGGGCGAACCATATTGCTGAAACAACTGCATCGCAGCGAGCAGATGGCATGCTGCGGCGACGGTTTCGCCCAGTAGCATCAGCCCTTCGCCGAGGTTGCACAAGCCGCGTGCGATGCCCAGCCGATTGCCAATCTGGATTTCGCATTCCAGTGATTCGGTGTAGTAGCACAGAGCCGCCTCCAGCTCGCCCTGCATCTGATGTGTTGCGCCCAGATTGTTGAGCGTTTCCGACAGCCCGCGCGTATCACCCAGCGTGCGCTGCCGTTGCACCGCCTGGGTAAAGAAGCGCTTCGCCTCCTCGAACCGTCCCTGCTCATATTCCAGCAGCCCCAGATTGTTCAGGACGAGAGCGACATAGGCGGGCATGTTCGCCTGCAAAAAGCCCTGTAGCGCGCGCTGGAACTGTTCCCGCGCCGGCTCAAACTGTTGCGTACGCAGCAGCACCAATCCCAGCAGATTGCGCGCTCGCGCCTGCCCGAGCTGAGCGCCGAGCGATTCGTACTGGCGTAGTGCGTCCTGCACGGTCCGCTGGGCGGCTTCCCATTCGTGTCGTTCATAGAGCAGTGCGGCGTGTTGTAGCATAATCTCCGCAAGCAGCTCCCCCTGCACGGCATCCAGGAAAAGGGTGGCATCGAGCGCGTGCTGCAGGTAAGTCGTTGCATTCAGCAGCCAGCCGAGCCGATCGCACAGTTGCGACAGGTACAGAGCCATCTGCGCATGCTTTCCCCAGTCGCCTTGCTGCGTGAACCATTCCAGCGCGGCGCGCATGTTATCCATTTGCAGTTCTGCCAGATGCATCGCCTCGTTCTCGAGGGGTGTGCGCACTTGGGCGAGGCATGCCTGGGCCAGCCGAAGAAAATGCTCTGCATGGCGCTGGCGAACCGCGGCATAGGCTTCTGGACGCTCGCGCAACATGCTCAGCGCGAACAGGCGCATCGGATTCAACAGGCGAAAGCGGCGCCCGTCCTTGTGCGGAACCTCCATCAGCATTGCACGCTGGTGCAGCTCCAGCAGGTCATCCAGAGGGGCAGCCGACTCGCACACCGCTTCCACATCGTCGAGGGTAAAGCTTCCGTGGAACACACCGAGCTGCTCAAAAAAGGCGCGGATGGGCGGTTCCAGCTGGCAGTAAGACCATTCGATAGCGCTTTGCAGGGCACGCTGGCGAGGTGGCATGTCGGGGCTGCGTGTCTGCAAAATCTGGAACCGCTCGTCGAGCCGCTTCAGAATTTCTGCAGGTGAGAGCAGTGCGAGCCGCGCCGCGGTCAGCTCCAAGGCGAGGGGCAACCCGTCCAGCTGGCGGCACAACTCGGCAATGGCAGGCGCATTCGCGGGCGTAATCTGGAAATCGGGCGCATGGCGACGCGCACCTTCTAACAGAAGCTGTACCGCGCCATAGCGCTCCAACAGCAGAGGGTCATGGTCGGCCGATGGAGGCGGCACACTGAGTGGTCGCACTTCATACAGATGCTCCGCCCGCAGGTGCAACGGGTTCAGGCTTACGACAAGAAGGCGCACCCCTGCCACCCCCTGAATCAGGGCACGCACGACCAGCGTCAGCGCGGGTAGTGATTCAATCCCGTCAAGCACGAGAAGCATGGCGCGCCCCTGTGCATAGGCAACAAGCTGTTGCAAAGGGTCGATATCGGCGCGAGGGTGCATCGGCAGCTCCTGAATGATGCGCTGCGCCATCGCTTCGGGCGTGGTCAAACCGTCCAGCGGAATGAACCAGACGCCATCCGCAAAATGCTCCAGCAATGCCTCCGCGACCGCCTGGGCGAGCCGTGTTTTGCCCACTCCGCTGGGACCCACCAATGTGGTCAGCAGATGGTTGGGGCGCAGCACGAGCGCGGTCAGCTCCGCCACTTCGCGCTCACGTCCAATGAGGGGCGTCTCCGCTACCGCAAGGTTGTGCAGCTCGGCGCGCGGCGCGTTCGGCGGTGGGAAAGTGTCGGGCAGGTCCGATTGCCATATCTGCCAGAGCCGCTCGCGCCCCACACCCTTGAGCCAGTATTGACCCAAATTGCGAAACTGCACCGTGTCGCCCAGCGTGTTCAGGGCCAGCGCCTGCGCCGCCGAGGAGAGCAAAATCTGCCCGCCATGCGCCGCCGAACAGACGCGCGAGGCGCGATTGACATCCGGACCCACATAGTCCACTGAGCCATCCGGATGCTGAATCAGTTCCGGCTCGCCTATATGGATGCCGATACGGATACGCAAGGGCAACTCGGCCACGGTGCCGTTCGGTTGCGTGATCTGCCAGGAAGTGTTTAAGATGGCGCGCTGTGCGTCCAGCGCGAATCGTGCTGCCTCCTCCGCACTGCCGAAAACCAGAAAGAAGGCGTCACCCAGTGCCTTGACCTCGTAACCGTTATACTGGTGGCAAAGTGCGCGCAGCAGCTGATTGTGCTGTTGCAGCAGGGGTCGGAACGCGCCACGATAGCGCTCCGACATCTCCGAGTAGCTCTGGATATCGGTAAATACCAGCGCCACGACCCCGCGCGGGGCTTCAACCGGCTGTATTCCCCTTACGCTCACGCCGCAACCCTCCTTGTACTGCCTTCCTAATTATAGCATATTTGTTCCAGCCGTCATCACCTGACAGCAGGGGGTAATTTCTCAAGGTCGTTGCAGGGTTTCTGCAGCAAGCCCATAGGGGCTTCGCCTGTATCGGGCAAAAATCAGGTGGTAAGGAAGTAATAATTCCCTCTCCCCAACGGGGAAAGGGTTAGGGTGAGGGGCAGAAACGCCTGCTCCGAAATGCTTAGGTAGAGGCGATTACTGGCAGCGGTCGGAATGATTTGCCCAGCACCTCTTCTGGGTCGCCACCGAGCCAGGTCAGCACGGTGGCATAGACGCTGCGAAAATCGGTCTGCATGCGGATGTCGCCGTTGGTATCCAAATCGCGCAGGTTCGGCAAGTCGCCGTACAGACCACCCTTGACCTGTTTGCCAACGAGAAACATAGGGGCTGCAGCGCCGTGATCCGTGCCGGCACTCCCGTTCTCATGCACGCGCCGCCCGAATTCCGAAAAGACCATCAGCAACACTTTTTCTGACTTCCCCTGTTGCTCCAAATCCTGGAAGAAAGCGCGCAGCGAGTTGCCAAACCGTTGCAACAGCTGCTCATGCGTGCGTGCCTGGGCCGCATGCGTGTCGAAGCCGTTCACCGACACATAGAGGACGCGGGTGTTCGCGCAGGTTGTGATGAGCTGGGCTGCCTGCTTCAGTCCCTGTGCGAATGGGTCGTTGGGATACTCCACCTGCGAGCGGTAGTTGCGCACGGCTTCGCGTAATCGCTCCACCGCAGTCAGTGCGGTGCGCGTCGACTCACGAATAACGCGCGTGGCGCTGGCAGGTCTGGCGTCCATTTGCGAAATAGATTTCACCGTGCGCTCCAGGTCAGGATCAGCAGTCATGAGCTGCAGATCGCCAAGGCTGGCGAAGCAGGGCACCGAGACCTTGCGCGCCTGCAACGCGAGAGGCAGCTCCTGGGTGAAGCTGACCGCAATCACGGGATTCGCCGCAGCGTCGGTCAATGTATCCAAATAGCGCCCCAGCCAGCCGTAGCGGCTGTGCCCATCCGGGTCGGCAGTCTGCCAGATTTCCATCGAGCGGAAATGCGAGCGGTTCGGATTCGGATAGCCCACCCCTTGCAGAATAGCGACCATACGCTGGTCATACAGCGCTTTCAGCCCCTCCAATGCAGGGTGCAAACCTGCACGACCCTCCAGCGGCAGCACGCGCGAATCGGGGATCGCCAGTGTCGGACGCGCCTGATAATACAGGGGATCGGTATAAGGGATGACAGTGTTCAGCCCGTCGTTGCCACCTGTAAGTTGCAGCACGACAAGGATACGGTCGTTGGGCAATTTCTTGCCCTGCAGGATACGGGCAGCGTCGGCACGGGCGATCTGCGCCAGCCATGGGGGAGCTGCCAGCCCGACGGCAACAAGAGTAAAGCCCGCGCGCAGGAACTGGCGACGCGACATCTCCGCCGCCCAGAACTCACCCGATGGGCGCTCACACAATCGGCACGACTCCGCCAGTTGCTGTTTCTTCGCCTCGCTCATGGTTCGTCTCCTCTGCCGGCGAGGGGAAGCGCGCAAGAACCGCACCTGACCCCGTTCGCCACTGACTACCCGCTATCGACGCTCATCTGCTACTAATGTTCGGTCATCCTCTTACGCTTCCACCGAGTCCTCCGAGGGCAGCTGGCGGAAGTACAGAAAGCCCTGCGATAGCCCACCGCCCACCATCCACTCCACACCCTCTTGCTGCGCGAGCGCCTGCGTTTCGGGAGTTGCCCATTCTTCACCAAGCACGGCAGGCATAGCGTTGATACCCACCTTGCGCAGGGTATCGGCACGCTGGCGAGCCCGGTGAATGTCGCTGGCGTCCACCTTCAGCGAAACCTCCACCACCAGCACCTGATCGCCTTTCCACCAGATGGGGTCGGCAGCGAAGGGGTCAGCGGTCGTATCGAGGATCTGCTCGCTCCGATAGAAAGGCTTGAGCCACTGGGCAAGCTGCCGATCCACAAGGGGCCTTTCTGGTGAACCGCCCCTA
>Ga0073930_1002901_pt1 | contig 10631 bp, 10 predicted proteins | sample DewCreD2012metaG_5_FD_76968 | JGI IMG/M metagenome (GOLD analysis project Ga0073930, IMG submission 76968) | Hot spring sediment bacterial and archeal communities from British Columbia, Canada, to study Microbial Dark Matter (Phase II) - Dewar... ...
CCTCGGCCGCGACCTCCTCGGTGGGGACGAGCCCCGGCGCGTTCCAGGCGGTGTCGGGGAGCCAGCGCTCGCGCGACTTGATCGCGAGCTTGAACATCTTGTCGATCGCGTCCGGATCCTCCGAGCCCGGCCGCCACTCCACGACCCCATCGGCGACGGCCCGCTCCCAGAGGTCCCGGCCCTTGTCGGTCCGGATGATCGTGAGGGTCCAGCCCTCGCCCTGACCGAGGCCGCCGAAGGAGATGTCGGCGTGCTCGGCCGTGAAGTCGGGGCAGTGCAGGCAGCCGGGGCGCGTGAAGCGGTGGGACTTCTTCAGCCCGTACGTGAGCTCCCGGCCGTCCTTCGTGTAGAAGAGGAGCTTGCCCTTGATGTTCACGCGCACGATCTCGTCGAGCGACAGGCCGAGCTCCTTCTGGGCGATCTCGACCATGAGCCCGTCGTACGTGAAGGACTTCGAGCAGAGCAGGCCGAAGGTCCACTTGACCTTCTTCGCCCACTTGTTGACCCGGCGGGCCGCCATCGAGCCGGGGGCGCTCGCCTGGCAGCCCATGCCGACCAGCGCGAGGTTCGACAGGCCCATCTCGGCGGCCTTCAGCATCGCGAGCGGGTTCGGCGAATAGGTGTAGCGGGAGCCCGCCGCCGCGAGCACCCCCTCGCGATCGGTGACGACGGCCGGCTCGCAGTCCCACGGCCGCTCGTCCGAGAGCTTCGACGTGCACACCCCGTCGATCTCGCCGTGCTCGAGCCCCCAGATCAGCAGGGCCGAGACCACCCCGCCGTCCTGGCCGTGGGCGAGGATCTCGGGGTCCGTCGCGCGGGCGAGGACGATGTCCTGGTAGAAGCCGATGACCTCCTCGGGCTCGCGGGGCCGGCCGAACAGCTGCTGGTCGACCTCACGCTCCCAGTCGCGGAACCGCGGGCAGGCGAGCGTGCAGAGCGAGCAGCCCTTGTCGCCGTGCGCGCACCGATCGACCCCGTCCTCCTGGAGCTGGACGGGTCGGTAGTCCTCGTAGCCGAGGACGTGGAACGGACAGGCCACGATGCAGGCGGTGCAGCCGGTGCACAGACCGGCCTCGACGACCTCGTGATAGAGGTCGTACCACTGGGTGTTCTCCTTGGGTGCCATGCGGGCAGGATATCGCCCCGGTCCGAGTCCCCGGCGGGGCCGAACGGCCCAAGCGGCGTCGGGTCCTCTGGCCGATGCGGCCAGGGAAGCTCAGATCGAGAAGGACTCGCCGCAGGCGCACTCGTGGACGGCCTGCGGGTTGCGGACCTTCAGCCCGCCCCCGAGGAGCGCGTCGTGGAAGTCGAGGGTGGAGCCGCGCACGATCGGCGCGCTCCTCGGATCCACGACCACCCGGACGTCGCCCGCCTCGATCACGTGGTCGTCGGGCTCGGGCGCGTCGACGAAGGAGAGCTCGTAGCTGAAGCCCGAGCAGCCCCCCGCCACGACGCGCAGCCGCAGGATGGCGTCGGACCGGCCCTCCTTCTCGGCGAGGGCCCGGACCTTCCGCGCGGCGCGCTCGGTGACGTGCAGGACGGCGGTCTCGGTCTCCATCGCCCCTCCAGCGTACCCCAGGGCTCGCGATCTGCGGGGTCGTACCATCCTGACTCGTGGCCTGGCTCGTGGATCCCTCCGACCTCGCGGTGCGGCTGCGGGCCGCGCTCGACCCATCGCCCGCCCCGGCGCTCGCGCCGGGCGACCGGCTCGCGGCGGTCCTCGTCCCGCTCGTGCGGCGCCCGGAGCCGGCGCTGCTCTTCACGCGTCGGGCGGCGGCGCTCTCGCGTCACGCGGGCGAGATCGCCTTCCCCGGGGGCCTGGTGGATGCGGACGACGCGGGGCTCGCACAGGCCGCGCTGCGGGAGGCGGAGGAGGAGATCGGGCTCGCCCGCGACCTCCCCGAGGTCCTCGGGGCCCTCCCGCCGGTCCACACGACGGTGAGCGGCATCCTCGTCGTGCCCTTCGTGGGCATGCTGCGGGAGCCTCCGCGGTTGCACCTGCGGGACGCCGAGATCGCCGAGGCCTTCGAGGTTCCCGTGGCGCGCCTGCTCGAGCTCGAGGTCGTGCGGACCTGGGAGCGGCCGGACGGAGGCCGGTGGACCGGGTGGGTGTACGAGGTCGAGGGCCGCACGATCTGGGGGGCGACCGGGCGGATGGTGCACGAGCTGTTGGAGATCTGGCGGAGGGAGATGGGATGAACGCGAGCGAGCCGGCCGGGCCGAGCGACGCGGAGCTGCGGGCGATCCTCGGGGAGGCGCGCACGATCGCCGTCGTCGGGCTGTCCTCGAACCCGTTCCGGGACTCCTTCGAGGTGGCGGAGTACCTGCAGGCCAAGGGCTACCGGATCGTCCCGGTGAACCCGAACGAGACCGAGGTGCTCGGCGAGCGCGCGTATCCCTCGCTGCTCGACATCCCCGAGGACATCCGGGTGGACGTGGTCGACGTGTTCCGCCGGGCCGAGCACACGCCGGAGATCGCCCGCCAGGCGGTGCGGATCGGGGCGAAGGTGCTCTGGCTACAGGACGGGATCGTGAACGAGGAGGCGCGTCGGATCGCCGAGGAGGCGGGGCTTACGGTCATCATGGGCCTGTGCATCCGACGGACGAGCAGGCGGCTGGAGCGGGAGGGCTGAGATGCAGCGGTGGGAGTACTTCGTGGCGCCGGTGCTGGAGCACAAGGCGGCGGAGATCCTGAACACCTTCGGCGAGGACGGGTGGGAGCTCGTCGCGGTGGTGACGCAGCCGACCCCGATGGGCGGCCAGTCGCTCGTCGCCTACCTGAAGCGCCCCAGGGGCTGAGTCAGGCGCCGCCGAGCGCGCGCTCGAGGTCGGCGATGAGGTCCTCGGGGTGCTCCAGGCCGACCGAGAGCCGGATCAGGGTCTCGGGCACCTGCAGCGGCGAGCCGGCGACCGAGGCGTGGGTCATCGCCGCGGGGACCTCGATGAGGGACTCGACCCCGCCGAGGGACTCGGCGAGGAAGAACAGGCGGGTCGAGGAGGCGACCCGGACGGCCTCCTCAGCCGAGCCGACCTCGAAGCTCACCATGCCGCCGGCGTCCCGCATCTGGCGCCGGGCGACCCCGTGGCCGGGGTGCTCGGGCAGCCCGGGGTAGTGCACGCGCCGCACCCGCGGGTGCTCGGCGAGGAAGCTCGCGACCGCCCGGGCCCCCTCGCAGTGGGCGCGCATGCGCACCGCGAGCGTCTTCAGCCCGCGGAGCGCGAGGTAGCAGTCCATCGGGCCCGGGACGGCCCCCACGGCGTTCTGGAGGAACGCGAGACGCTCGGCGAGCTCGTCGTCGCTCGTCACGAGGGCGCCCATGACGAGGTCGGAGTGTCCGCCGAGGTACTTCGTCACGGAGTGGACGACGACGTCGGCCCCGAGCTCGAGCGGCCGCTGCAGGTACGGCGTCGCGAACGTGTTGTCGACCACGCACCGCGCGCCGGCGGCGTGCGCGATCTCCGCGACGGCGGCGATGTCGACGATCTTCAGCGTCGGGTTCGTCGGCGTCTCGACCCACACGAGGCGGGTCTGCGGCCGGAGGGCCGCCCGGAGGGCCTCGAGGTCGGTCATGTCCGCGACGTCGTGCTCGAGCCCCCAGGCGCGCAGGACCCGGGCGAGGAGCCGGTACGTGCCGCCGTACACGTCGTCGGGCAGGAGCACGCGGTCCCCGGGCGCGAGCGTGAGCAGGAGCGTGGTCTCGGCCGCGAGGCCCGAGCCGAAGGCGAAGGCATGGGTCCCGCCCTCGAGCGAGGCGAGCGCGGTCTGGAAGGCCTCCCGCGTGGGGTTGCCGCCGCGCGCGTAGTCGTAGCGCTTCGGGCGCCCGACCTCGGGCTGGGCGTACGTGGAGGTCTGGTAGATCGGGACGTTGACGGCGCCGTAGAGGTCCTCGGGCTCCTGGCTGACGTGGATCGCCCGGGTCTCGAACCTCAGCGCATCTCCGGTGGGATCTGCCATCCTCGCTCCTCCAGCTCGTCGAGCGCCTCGCGCCCGGCCCGGGCCAGGCGCCACAGGATCGACTTGCGCTTCGCGTCGTGCCCCGGGGCGAACTCTCCCGCCGTGAGGGCCGTGCAGGCGGGGTCGCCGCAGGTGCACCGGGCCATCCCCGGGAGCGGCGGCTGCTGCTCCTGCGGTCTCGGCGCGTCGCCCCGGCGGTACGGGTGGGCCGGCAGGCTCGCGGCCGGCACCACGATCCGGCCCTCGAGCGGGTCCCCGGGGGCGCTGAACCGGCGCTCGAGCGCGTACAGGCCGGTGAGCGCGGCCAGGGCGGCGTCCACCTGGTCGGCCGAGCGCAGCGCCTCGGCGTCGACCCCGTGCTCGCGCAGGACCTGCCGCCGCCAGGCGTGGGGCGAGACGCCGCGCGGGGGCAGGCACCCGGCGAGCACGACGGCGGAGGCGTGGGGGAAGACCTCGATCGCGGTGCCGCGGACCGAGCCGCTCCGGTAGCGGGGGAACCGGTCCTCGATGGCCCGGTAGACCTCGAAGCCGACCGTCATCCAGGCGAAGAACGGATGCTCGGCCATCCGGGCATCGCTCGGGGTGTTGAAGCACTGGATGCCGAACCAGCGGAGCTCGCGCTCGGTCAGGCGCGAGCGGCCGGAGCGGGCCCAGTCCGGCGGGGCGTCGATCGCGACGACGTCGGGCTCGGCCTCTCGCACGAGCGCGGGGAGCGCGTCGGTCGGGACGTGGCGGTGGGTGTCGAGGACCCGTCGCTCGCCGCTCAGCAGGACGAGGTCGAGCCCCTTGCGGACGCCGACGTCGATGCCGAGGGAGCGCACGGCCGCTAGGGGGTCCTCGGGCGGTGCGCGAGGAACTCGAGCAGGTCGCTGCGGGTGAGCACGCCGAGCGCCCTGCCCGCCCGCGTGACGAGCACCGCCGGCTCGCGCTGCAGCTCGGCGAAGGCCACCTCGACCGGCTCGTCGGCCTCCACCATGGGGAGCGGTGGGCCCATGACCTCGGCGACGTCGGCCTGGAGCGCGTCGGGGTCGCGGAAGATCCGCTCGAGCAGCGCGCGCTCCCGGATCGAGCCCACGACCTGCGAGACCTCGTCCGAGGGCTCGCGGACGACCGGCGCCTGCGAGATCCCGTACCCGTGGAGCACGTCGATCGCCTGCCGCACCTTGTCCTTGGCCCGGACGGTGACGAGCGGAGGCACGGAGCCGCCGCGCGTCGCGAGCACCTGCTCGATGCGCACGACCTCGGGGCGCTCGAGCAGGCCGTACTGCAGCAGCCAGCTGTCCGAGTAAAGCTTCGAGAGGTAGTTGCGGCCGGTGTCCGGCAGGATCACGACGACCGTCTTCGTCTCGTCGAGCTCGGCCGCGACCTGCAGGGCCGCGACCACGGCGGTGCCGGAGCTGCCCCCGACGAGGATCCCCTCCTCGCGGGTGATCCGCCGGGCCATGCGGAACGCGTCGCGGTCGGAGACCCGCACCCAGCGGTCGACGAGGGAGGGGTCGAAGGTGGCCGGCCAGAAGTCCTCGCCGATGCCCTCGGTGAGGTAGGGGTGGACCTCGCCGGAGTAGATCGACCCCTCGGGGTCGGCGCCGACGACCACGAGGTCGGGCTTGCGGGCCTTGAGGTACCGGGCCACCCCGGTGATCGTGCCGCCGGTCCCCACCCCGGCGACGAGCACGTCGATGCGGCCCTCGGTCTGCCGCCAGATCTCGGGGCCGGTGGTCGCCTCGTGCGCGGCCGGGTTCTCGGGGTTGAAGTACTGGTTCGGCTGGAAGGCGCCGGGGATCTCCTGCGTGAGGCGGTCGGCGACCCGGTAGTAGGACTCGGGCGAGTCCGGCGGCACGGCGGTCGGCGTGATGACGACCTCGGCGCCGTAGGCGCGCAGGAGCGCGATCTTCTCCTGGCTCATCTTGTCCGGCATCACGAAGATGCAGCGGTAGCCCTTGAGCGCGGCGGCGATCGCGAGCCCGTGGCCGGTGTTGCCCGAGGTCGGCTCGACGATCGTCCCGCCGGGCCGGAGGAGGCCGGCGCGCTCGGCCGCCTCGATCATCCGCAGGCCGATGCGGTCCTTCACGCTGCCGCCGGGGTTCAGGAGCTCGAGCTTGGCGAGCACGGTGGGGCGGATCCCCCGCGTGACCGAGCGCAGACGCACGAGCGGGGTGTTCCCGACCGCGTCGAGGATCGAGTCGAGGATCTCCATGGCGCTCCTTCCCGGGCGGGCCCTATCGTGCCACGCCCGGGCCCCGGCGTCCGGCCTTCAACCCGGGTCCGGTCGGTGCCGATGGCCTTGGGGATGGACCGGGAGCGGGCGCTCGAGGCCCCCGTGGAGGGGGAGGAAGGCCTGTTCGACTCGCGACGGGGCGAGTCGATCCTCGTCGTGGACGACGACCCGTTCATCGCTCGCCTGCTCGAGATCGAGCTCCGGGCGGCCGGGTACGAGGTTCGGGTCGCGAACGACGGGGAGCGGGCGCTCGAGCTCGCACGCGAGCGCTGCCCCGAGCTCGTCCTCGCCGACGTGATGATGCCGAACATGGACGGGTTCGAGCTCACCCGCCGGCTCCGGCAGGACAGTCGGACCGCCTCGGCCGCCGTGATCATGCTCACGGCGCGCGGGCTGTCGGCCGACAAGCTCGAGGGCTTCGCCGTCGGCGCGGACGACTACATCGTGAAGCCCTTCGACACGCCGGAGCTCCTCGCGAGGATCCGGGGCGCGCTCCGACGCTCGCGCGAGATGCGCGCCCAGTCGCCGCTCACCGGCCTGCCGGGCAACATCCGGATCGCCGAGGAGATCCAGGCGCGGATCGAGGCCGGGGCGACGTTCGCGGTCCTCTACGCCGACCTCGACCACTTCAAGGCCTACAACGACCACTACGGCTTCATGCGCGGGGACGAGGTGATCCAGACGACCGCGAGGCTCCTGCAGGACGTGACGCTGGAGGTGGCCGGCCTCGGAGCGTTCGTCGGGCACGTCGGTGGCGACGACTTCGTGATCGTCTGCGACGCGAGCCTCGCGGCGGCCCTCGCCGAGCGCATCATCGAGCGCTTCGAAGCGTGCATCGGCGATCTCTACGACCCGGTCGACCGCGCCCGCGGCGGCATCGAGGTCGCCGACCGCCGCGGCGAGCTCCAGCGCTTCCCGATCATGACGATCTCGATCGGCATCGCGACCACCGAGCGCCGTAGGTTCGGGCACTACGCCGAGGTGGTGGCCGTCGCGACCGAGATGAAGTCCTACACGAAGAAGGCCCACGAGGGCTCCTCGTGGGCGGTGGATCGTCGGACCGCCTAACCCGAGCTCGCCTGGTCCGGGTCGGGGTCGCTCTCGAGCGGCCCCGGGCGCCCGAGGTGGTACCCCTGGCCGAGACGGACCCCGAGCTGTTGCAGCGTGTGGAGCTCCTCGTCCGTCTCGACGCCCTCGGCGACGATCGTCATCCCCATCTCCTCGGCGAAGGAGATGAGGGTCACCGCGAGGGCTCGGCGCCCCGGGTCGGAGTCGATGCCGCGCGTGAGGTCGATGTCGAGCTTCATGATGTCCGGGCGGATGTTGAGGATGTGTCGCAGGCTCGCGAACCCGGCGCCGGCATCGTCGATCGCGACCCGCACGCCGAGCGAACGCAGCCGGTCGAGGGCCGTCGTCAGCTGCTCGTAGTCGTCGATCCGCTCGTGCTCGGTGAGCTCGACGACGATCCGGTCGGCGTGTGGGCGCAGGGTTTCGAGCAGCGTCGGCGAGAGCACCGTGCGATGCGAGACGTTGATCGCGAGGTAGGCGTTCGGTGGGATGCGGCGTACGGCGCGGAGGGCGGCATCGGCCGTCGCGAGCTCGAGCTCGACCCCGAGGCCGACCTCGGCGGCCTCCGCGAACCAGACCTGAGGCGGGCCCGGCGGGTCGGTGAAGCGCGCGAGCGCCTCGATCCCGACGACCTCGCGGGTGGCGAGATCCACGATGGGTTGGAACACGAGGTGCCACCCGTGGCCGGCGACGGCGCGCTCGATGCGCGCCGTGCGCTCCTCGGTCTGGAGCGCGGCCTCGCGGCGGCCCCGCAGGTGGCTCGCGAGGTCGCGGACGAGGCCGGAGAGGAGCTCGGGCGAGAGCGTCTCCTGGCCCTCCGCGGCCCGGTGGAGGGCGGCGCGGATGTCGGCCGGAGAGGTGCCCTTCAGCAGGTAGCCGACGGCCCCCCGCTCGAGCATCTGCACCACCGTCGCGTGGTCGGCGAGCGCCGAGTGCGCGAGCACCCGGACCTGCGGCGCCGCCCCGCGGAGCTCCTCCACGACCCGCGGTCCGCCACCGTCCGGCATCCGGATGTCGACGACCGCGACCTGCGGCTGACGCTCGATCGCGAGGCGGATCGCCTCCTCGGCCGAGGTCGCCGTGCCGATGAGCTCGAGCTCGGGATCGGCGCGGACGACGTCGGCGAGCGCCTCCAGCACCATCTCGTCGTCGTCGGCGAGGAGGACGGTGATCCTGTCCATCGGCCCTCCACCGTAGGGTCAGGCCAGGCCTCTCGCAAGCACCGTCGCGGCGTGGGCCACCGAGCCTATGATGCGAGCGGGAGGTGGGGAAGGTGACGGTGCGGGAGATCCGGGCCCCCCGCGGACCCGAGCGCACCTGCAAGGGTTGGCCGCAGGAGGCCGCCCTGCGGATGCTCATGAACAACCTCGACCCCGACGTGGCCGAGCGCCCCCAGCACCTCGTCGTGTACGGCGGCACCGGGAAGGCGGCGCGCTCGTGGGAGGCCTTCGATCGGATCGTGCGGACCCTGCGCGAGCTCGAGGACGACGAGACCCTGCTCGTCCAGTCGGGCAAGCCGGTGGCGGTGTTCCGGACCCACGAGATGGCGCCGCGCGTGCTCATCGCCAACGCGCTGCTCGTCCCGAAGTGGGCGGACTGGGAGACCTTCCGCGAGCTCGAGCGCCAGGGCCTGACGATGTTCGGGCAGATGACCGCCGGCTCCTGGATCTACATCGGGACGCAGGGGATCCTGCAGGGAACGTACGAGACGCTCGCGGAGGCCGCGACCCAGCGCTTCGGCGGGTCCCTCCGGGGGACGATCACGCTCACCGGCGGGCTCGGGGGCATGGGTGGCGCCCAGCCGCTCGCCGTCACGATGAACGGGGGCGTGGCCCTGTGCGTGGAGGTCGACCCCGCGCGCATCGAGCGGCGCATCAAGACCCGGTACCTCGACCGCGAGACCGACGACCTCGACGAGGCGGTGCGCTGGGCCGAGGAGGCGAGGGCGGCCGGCGAGCCCCTGTCGATCGGGCTCCTCGGCAACTGCGCCGAGACCCACCCCGAGCTGCTCCGCCGCGGCTTCCGGCCCGATCTCGTGACCGACCAGACGAGCGCCCACGACCCGGTCGGCGGCTACGTCCCGGCCGGGCTGAGCCTGGAGGAGGCGGCCGCCCTCCGCCGCGACGACCCCGCCGAGTACCAGCGGCGAGCGTACGCCTCGATGGCCGTGCACTGCGACGCGATGGTGGGGTTCCAGGAACGGGGGGCCGTGGTCTTCGACTACGGCAACAACCTGCGAGCCGGCGCGGAGATCGGCGGGCTTCCCCACGAGCGGGCGTTCTCCTACCCGGGGTTCGTGCCGGCCTTCATCCGCCCGATGTTCTGCGAGGGCAAGGGGCCGTTCCGGTGGGTCGCGCTCTCCGGCGACCCGGAGGACATCGTGCGTACCGACCGGGCCGTGGCCGAGCTGTTCCCCGAGAACGAGCGCCTGCAGCGGTGGCTGCGGATGGCCGAGGAGCGGGTCGCCTACCAGGGGCTCCCGGCGCGCATCTGCTGGCTCGGGTATGGCGAGCGCGCCCGGGCCGGCCTCCGCTTCAACGAGATGGTCGCGAGCGGGGAGCTCCGCGCCCCCATCGTGATCGGGCGGGACCACCTGGACGCGGGCAGCGTGGCGAGCCCGTACCGGGAGACCGAGGGCATGCGCGACGGCTCGGACGCGATCGCCGACTGGCCGATCCTGAACGCGCTCGTGAACACGGCCGCGGGCGCCCACTGGGTGAGCGTCCACCACGGCGGCGGCGTGGGCATCGGGTACTCGCTGCACGCCGGCATGGTCGTCGTTGCCGACGGCTCGGCCGAGGCTGCGCAGCGCCTGGAGCGCGTGCTGACGACCGACCCCGGCCTCGGCGTCGTCCGACACGCCGACGCCGGGTACGAGCGGGCGCTCGAGGTCGCCCGCGAGCGGGGCGTGCGCCTGCCCTGGCTCGAGTGAGCCCTCGCGGCGTGGTGGTCCCGACGACGGGTGGTCCGGCCCGCGGCCGCGTTCGGTTCCGGTAGCGCCTCGCGTCTACGGGTCCGGCCCATCCCGCGCCTGCTCGGGCGCGAGCCCGAGCCCGTCCGGCACCGGCCCCCGCGCCTGCTCGGCCTCGAACGGGCCGAAGACCTCGAGCTCGGGGACCCCATCCACGTCTGCTCCCCGCAGCACCGGCCCGGGCGAGTGGCGCCTGCCGTCCGGGCGGTACCAGGAAAGCTCCCCCGATGCCTCCCTGCGGATCTTCCAGCCGTGCTCGTGCACGAGGCGGTGGTGGAAGGAGCAGAGGAGCGTGAGGTTCTCCATCGTGGTCTTGCCCCCGAAGCGGTGGAAGCGGATGTGGTGGGCCTCGGTGTAGGCGCGGGTGCCGCAGCCGGGGAACGTGCAGCCACCGTCCCGGTAGCGCACCTGGCGCACCA
>Ga0073930_1002903_pt1 | contig 10620 bp, 8 predicted proteins | sample DewCreD2012metaG_5_FD_76968 | JGI IMG/M metagenome (GOLD analysis project Ga0073930, IMG submission 76968) | Hot spring sediment bacterial and archeal communities from British Columbia, Canada, to study Microbial Dark Matter (Phase II) - Dewar... ...
CTCTCCTCGGCCGCCCGGTCCTGCGCGTCGTAGCGGGTCTCCCAGGTGTAGCCCCGGGGGTCGGTGAGGCGGATCTCGTTGCCGACCTCGTCGTAGACGTGGACGATCCTCGGGGCCGGAAGCGGGCCGCCCCGGTCGGGGTCGGGCAGGGTCTCCACCATCTTGGGGTGCGGGGTGGCGTAGTCCTGGTAGTCGTAGGTCGTGACCGCGAAGGTGTCGGGGGCCTGCACGAGGACCTCGGTACGCACCAGGCGCCCCGCCCGGTCGTAGGCGTAGCGGGTGAGGCCCGGGCCTGGGGGATCCTCCTCCACCAGGCGGCCGGCGGCGTCGTAGGTGAAGCTCGTGGTTCGGGTCTCGGCCTGCTGCAGCACGGTCTGGCCGTCGGTGACCTCGCGGATCCGCACGCGCTCGGTGAGGACGTCGCCCCAGCGGCTGCACTCGTACTCCGTCACGGCCCCCGTCGGGCCCTGCACCGAGGCGAGGCAGCTGCCGGTCTGCGGATCGTCGCTGAAGGTGCGCACGGTCCTCGCCTCGGCCGCGGTCCCCGCGTAGCGCACGATCTCGGTCCTGCGGCCGTAGTCGTCGTAGGCGAACGTCGTCCGCCTGGTGTCATCCGGGCCCGTGTAGTCCTGATCGAGGTCGGTGCGGGTCCGCGCGGTCACCAACCTGCGCGCCTTCGCCTCGTCCCCGGAGTAGGCGTAGGTGACCTCAAGCGCCAGGTTGTCCGAGCCGGTGTCCGGGCCGCTGCGCACCCGCGTGAGCAGGCCGAGGTTCGGCACGAGGCTCGTCTCGGGGATCACCTGCCAGTCCCCCGTGCCCTGGTCCCAGCGCAGGCTGAGGTTCGCCTGGCCGGCGCGCTCCTGGTACTCGAGCACGATGGGTCGCAGGCCCGGCGTGAGCTTCGCCTTGGGGTCCTCCGAGGCGCCGCAGTTGCGCCCGGAGAAGCTCTGGCCGAAGCAGTCGAGCAGCACCCGGTCGCCCACGACGAGCGTGACCCCGTCGTCGGAGTCCACGCGGAACCGGTAGGTGCGGGCCTGGTTCCCCGGGACAACGAGGTAGCCGGAGAGCCGGATCGAGAAGCCATCGTCCACCGAGATCCCCGCCGGGTGCCCGGCTCCCCAGTCCTGCGCGAGGTCGGTGAAGCGCCGCTCGTCCTCGGGCACGCCGGAGAGCACGCGGTTCTCGTAGAGCTCGGCCCACAGCCCGGTGAAGTTCGGACCGTCGTCGTAGGCGTAGGTGCGCTGCAGCCGGACCTCACCCGCCGCGGGGGCCGGGTCGGTCTGGGAGCTGAGGCGGAACGGGCGGAGGCTCGTGTCGTAGCCGTACTCGGTGTTGAGCTGGTCGCGCTGGTCGGCGCCCATGCACTGGGTCTGGTCCAGGGCGTTGGCCTGCGGGCTGCGGGTGCACCACAGGTTCCCCTCGGCGTCCCAGACCATCGTCGTGATCCAGTCGTCCTCGGTGGCAGGGTCCACCTTCGGGGCCACGATCCGGATCGGCAGCCCCGAGGTGTTGAACTCGACCGTCGTCGTGAAGTCGTCGGCGGTGGCGGTCGCCACCCCCCGCGGGTCGGTGATCCGGGTCGTGAGCGAGGTGGAGCCCTTGTAGCCGGAGGAGCCGTAGGAGAAGATCCAGCGCTCGGTGCCCCCCTCCGGCTGCGGCGGGAAGAGCTTGCGCGCCCGGCAGATGTGCCACTCGTCCTTCGCGGGTTGCGTGTCGTAGAAGTGCTCGATCCGCCAGCCGGGCCGCCCGAGCGCCGACCGCTCCCCGTCGCGGACCTCGGACAGCAGGGCCGCGCCGTTGCAGGTATCGCCGTAGGAGAGCCGGATCGTCTCCCCCGCCGGGGTCGTGATCTGCGTCGGCCCGGCCGCCGCGTGGGTGAGCAGGACCCGGTGGCCGAGGACGTCCACGGCCGTGAGCCTCGTGGGGGTCCCCGACCAGGTGAAGGTGATCTGCCGCCCGAGGGGGTCGGTGAGGGAGGTGAGGTGCCCGGCGCCGTCGAAGGCGTAGCGGTAGGAGGCCGCCTGCCCCGCGACCTTCGGCTTGCTCGTGACGGGCTTGGCCCGAAGCAGCTCGCCCTGGGCGTCGAAGGTGTAGAGGTCGCCGCCCGCGGTCCGGTACGTGAAGGTGCCGTCCGCCGCCTTGCGCACCACACCGGAGCCGGAGCCGACGGTCGCGTACGCGCCCCCGCCGCGCCAGGGGTAGAGCTCCGCTCCCCCGCCCCGCAGGTGGACCTTCACCCCCGCGTAGGGGGCCGGGGAGAGCTCCTCGATCTGCACGGGCATCCTCTGGCCCGAGGAGCCCGGGCCGGCCCACAGCCGCCAGCCGGGCCCGAGGCCGCGGTCCCTGCCCGCCGCCGCATCGGCCGCGGCCGCCTGGGAGTTGTAGGAGAGCCCGATCCGCAGCCACCCGAGGGGGGTGCGGATCGCCTCGAGCGGCACCTGGAGCACGAGGTTGCCGTTGGCCTCGTTCACGCTGAGCTGCATCCCGTTGCCGAGGGTCCGGGACCAGGTGGCGTAGCGCGCGTCCAGGCCCCAGTTGCGCTTGAGGATCGTGAAGCTGCGCACGGGGGAGGCCGGGTAGGCACGGACCCGCCCGGTGCCGTCCTCCATCGGGCAGAGCGTGTCGGGCTGGGCGCAGACATCGGCCGCCTGCACACGCCAGTAGTACGTGCCGCCGTCGGTGAGCCAGTCGGCGGGGACCTCGAAGGCGGGGTCGTCGGTCCAGGGTGAGCTCCGGCCGGCCGACCAGTCCCACTGCACCGGGGTGACCTGGTAGCGCACGAGCACCTCGTCCCCGTTGGGGTCGGCGGGGATCCGGTCAAGGCGCAGGCTCACGCCCGAGGTGTCCTCGAAGGCCTTGCCGTCCACGGGGGTGTTCAGGTTCGGGGTCGCCGGCGGGTCGTTGTAGGTGATCAGCAGGTACGGGTCGCAGCTGGGCGTGCAGGAGGCCTCCTTCGTGCGGAAGACCTTCTTATCGGGGGACTCCAGCCGCACGCCGTAGTCGGGGAGCTCCCCGTCGTTCGCCCGCTGGTAGAGCTCCTTCAGCTGGAAGGTGAACCAGCCCCCCGCCGGGCCGTTCGCGGTGCGCGGGCTCGGGGTATCCGAGGTCCCGGGCATGTTCGACCAGGTGAGGCCGCCCTCGGTCCAGCCCGCGGTGATCCGCCGGGCGGTGAGGTCGGCCCCGTCGTTGCCCTCGGAGACGTTCTTCAGGCTGAGCTGGGCCGAGTAGATCAGCCGTCCCGGCCGCTGCCAGGAGGTCGGGAACCTGATGAACCCGAGGTACTTCGACGAGGGGCCGGTCTGCATCGTGGCGTCCGCGCCGTAGTTGCGGCTCGCCGCGCCGCTGTAGGCGTAGGTGTCGGCCTGGGGATCCAGCGTGGTCTCGTAGCCGGGGTCGACCGTCACCGGGTAGGTGGCCTTGGAGAGGTAGGAGGCCGGCACGGAGACCGAGATGCGGTAGGAGCCGCCGCCGAGGTCGGACAGCCCGTAGGCAAGGGCGAGGGTCCGCGGCGGGGACGCGGCGTCGGCGACCTGGGCAGGCGGCACGCGCCCGACCTGGGCGCTGCCGGCCGACAGGGCGAGCCCGCCCGAGGCCTCGGTCGAGAGCGCGAGGCCTTCTGCCCGCACGTCCCAGGTGAGCGAGCCCGAGGCGCCCTTGCGCAGCACCACGTGCTCCTTGAACCCCTCCGGGGTGACCTCGTAGCGCAGGTCGGTCCCCGGCAGGGCCCCGGCGTAGATCACGGTCGTGCCCGAGGCGCTGCCCGCCACGCCTGCGACGCCCGCGGGCGCCGTGGCGATGCGCCCACCGGCGGTCTCGTAGACGATCGGGCTGTCGGGCCCGAGCTTCGCCGGGAAGCGCACGGTGAAGGCCGGGGTGGACAGGGACCACCCGTGGTCGTCGGGGACGAGGGCGGCATCGACCCAGCGGCCCTGCGCGTCCTGCACGTTGAAGACCTCGGGCGAGAGCAGGGCGAAGTGGTCCCCGACGCCGCTTCCCGGGGAGAAGGCGTCCTGCTGGGGGCCACCGGCCTCCGGCACCGGCACGGCCCCCGCGAGGGCGGCGAGCGGGTCGGCGGCGGGGCCGGGGAGGGCGGGGGGTGCGACCTTGGGGTCGGTGATGCCATCCAGCGGCGCTCCGACCGGCACCGGCACGCGGTCCGCGGCGGTGAGCGGCACCGCCCGCACCGGCTCAGGCGCGGGCGCCGCATCCGCGGCGGAGGCGACGGAGGCCGGTGGCGCCTCGAGCCCCCGGCGATCACGAGGAGCGCGAGCCACCGCGCGAGCCTCGACCGACCTGGCCCCCCCGCGGACGATCATCGTGGCAACCCCCTGGTGCGCAACGCCGTTCGCGCGATGCCTACACCGGGGCTCCCCGAGCGGTCAAACGCGCAGGCCAGGAGCCGTTGCGGCCCAGGCGATCCGTGCTGGGGCCGACCGGTCAGGCGCCGGCGGGATCGTCGCGGAGGGCGGCGACGAGCTCCTCGACCGTGCCGGCGAGGCCGTGGCGTGAGGTGTAACCCGCGGCGAGACGGTGGCCGCCCCCGCCGAAGCGCTGCGCGAGGGCGCCCACGTCGTGCTCGGCGCGCGAGCGCAGGCTCACCTTGAAGCGCCCGTCGCGCTGCTGCTTGATGACGGCGGCGACGTCGGCCTCGCGGGCCGTGCGCACCACGTCGATGAGGTCGTCGGCCTCGGCGGGCTGCACACCGGCGGACGCGAGGTCGTCGAGCGTGAGGTAGGTCCAGACGAGGTCGGCCTCGGGGACGAGCTCGATCCGCGACAGCGCGACCCCGAGCACCCGCAGGTACGCGGTCCGGTTGTCCTCGTACAGGACCCGCGCGAGGCGGGCGTGGTCGAAGTCGTGCTCGCGCAGCTCGGCCGCGACGCGCAGCGTCTCCGGCCGCACGGCCTCGTACTGGAAGCGCCCGGTGTCGGTGACGATCCCCGCGTACCAGCACATCGCGGCCGCATCGGGGATCTCGCCGCCGATCTCGCGCGCCAGCCGGTACACGAGCTCGCACGTGGAGGAGGCCGCCGGGTCGATCACCGGGATCGTGCCGAGCCCGTCGTTGCTGCGGTGGTGGTCGATCCAGATGAGCTCGCCGGCCCGCTTGGCCGCACGGCCGAGCACGCCGAGGCGGTCCATCGAGGCGGTGTCGCACGCCACCATCACCGCCGGCGCCTCCGGGAAGGACGAGGGCGGCACGAGGTCCTCGTGGCCGGGGAGCTCGAGCGCCCAGCGCGGCAGCTCGAAGGGCTCGTTCGGGAACGAGCAGACCGTGCGCGCCCCGCGCGAGCGCAGGAACGACGAGAGGCCGAGCGTCGCCCCGAGCGCGTCCGCATCGGGGTTCACGTGGCAGGCGATCGCGACCTCCCCGGCCTCGCGCAGGACCGCGGCGGCGCGCGCGAGCTCGGGGCTCACGCGCGCTCCTCCGGGGCCGCGCCCTCCTCGTGGAGCTTGCGGATCAGCTCGTCGACGCGCTCGGCGGTGCGGATCACCTCGTCCTCCCGGAACTCGAGCGTCGGCAGGACCTTCATCCGCACCTGGTGCCCGATGACCTGCCGCAGGTGCGGCGTGGCCGAGCGCAGCCCGGCCGCGGTGGCCCGGCGCTCGCGCTCGTCCCCGAGCGTCGTGTAGTAGACGATCGCCCGCCGCAGGTCGGCCGTGACCTTCACGCCGGTGACGGTGACGAAGCCGACCCTGGGGTCCTTCAGCTTCGGGATCTCCTCGGCGAGGATCTCGCGGAACTCCTCCTGGACGCGGCTCGGTCGGGTCCCCTCGGCCATCTCAGTCCTCCGGGTCGTGCAGCGTGAGCTCGGCCTGGATGATCTCGACCTCGGCCCAGCGCTCGACGAGCTTCTCGATCTCGTGCAGCACGCGCTTGGCGTGGTAGCCGTCGGTGGCGACGACCGAGACCCCGAGCGTCGCCCGCTGCCAGAGGTCCTGGTGGTCGACCTCGGCGACGGACGCGTTGAAGCGCGAGCGGATCGCGGTGGTGAGCGTCTTCACGACGTGCCGCTTCTCCTTCAGCGACCCGCACCCGGGGATGCGCAGATCGAACCGTTCGACCCCGACGAGCATCGGCGCTCGGACTTACAGCTCGCGGGCGACCTCGCGGACCTCGTAGGCCTCGATGACGTCGCCCTCCTTGACGTCGTTGAAGTTCTCGATCCCGATGCCGCACTCGTAGCCCTCGGCGACCTCCCGGACGTCCTCCTTGAAGCGCCGGAGGGAGGCGATGCGGCCGTCGTAGACGACCACGCCGTCGCGGACCACCCGGGCCTGAGCCCCTCGGACGATCTTGCCCTGCAGGACGTAACAGCCGGCCACGGTCCCCACCTTCGGGACGCGGAACAGCGCGCGGACCTCGGCGCGGCCGAGCTCCGTCTCGCGCTCCTCGGGCTTCAGCATGCCGGAGAGCGCCGCGCGGATGTCGTCGATCGCGTCGTAGATGACCCGGTACAGACGCACGTCGACGCCCTCGCGCTCGGCGAGCTCGCGCGCCGCGGCGTCGGGGCGGACGTTGAAGCCGACGACGATCGCGCGCGAGGCCTGCGCGAGCTTGATGTCGCTCTCGGTGATCGCGCCGGCCGCGCTGCGGATGATGTTCACGCGGACCTCGTCCTGCGGCAGCTTCATGAAGGCGTCCACGAGCGCGCCGATCGAGCCCTGGACGTCGGCCTTGATGATGAGGTTGAGCTCGGGCACCTCGGCCTCCTTGGCCTGGGCCATGAGCTCGGCGAGCGTCGGCGGGCGCGTCGTGACGAGCTCGGCGGCGCGGAGCTTGGCCTCGCGCTCCTGCGCGATGTGCCGAGCCTCGCGCTCGTCGGAAACCTCGCGGAACTCGTCCCCGGCGTTCGGCACGTGGGACCACCCGACGATCTGCACCGGCTTGCTGAGCCCGGCCACCTTCACGGGCCGGCCGTTCTCGTCGAGCATCGCGCGGATCTTCGCCCATGCGGTGCCGGCGACGACGGCGTCCCCGACCTCGAGCGAGCCTTTCTGCACGAGGACGGTGGCGACCGGCCCGCGGCCGCGGTCGAGCTTGGCCTCGAGCACCGTGCCGCGCGCCCGCCCCTCGGGGTCGCCCTTGAGCTCCTCGAGCTCGGCCACGAGGAGGATCGTCTCGAGCAGGGCGTCGAGGTTGGTCCCCTCCTTGGCCGAGACGTCCACGAACTCCACCGTGCCGCCCCACTCCGAGGGGACGACCCCGAGCTCCACCATCTGCTGGCGCACGCGCATCGGGTCGGCCTCGGGCTTGTCGATCTTGTTCACCGCCACGACGATCGGGACACCCGCCGCGCGGGCGTGGTCGAGCGCCTCGATCGTCTGCGGCTTCACGCCGTCGTCGGCGGCGACGACGAGCACCGCGATGTCGGTGACCTGCGCGCCGCGGGCCCGCATCGCGGTGAAGGCCTCGTGGCCCGGGGTGTCGATGAAGGTGATCTCGCGCCCGTCCAGGTGCACCTGGTAGGCGCCGATGTGCTGGGTGATGCCACCGAACTCACGCGAGACGACGTCGGTCTTGCGGATCGCGTCGAGGAGCTTGGTCTTGCCGTGGTCGACGTGCCCCATGATCGTGACGACCGGCGGGCGCGGCACGAGCCGGCTCTCGTCGACGCGCTCCTCCTCCGGCTCCTCCTCGAGCCCGACGATCTCGACCTCGTAGCCGAGCTCGGCCCCGAGCAGCGCGAGCGCCTCGTCCGAGAGGGACTGCGTCGCCGTGGCCATCTCCCCCATGCGGAACAGGATGCTCACCACCTCCGCCGGCGTGCGGCCGGTGCGCTCGGCGACGTCCTGCGGCGTCGCGCCGCGCACGAGCTTGAGGACGGGGAGCGCGGGCTTGGCCGGCTCGGGCTTCGGGGGCGCCTCGACCGCCGCGGGGGCGGGCGCGGGCTGCGGCGCGGGCTTCGGGGCGGGCGCGACCTCGACCGCGGGCGCCGGCTCGGGCTTCGGGGCGGGCGCGGGCTTCGCCTCGGGTTTCGGCTTCGGCTTCGGCCGCGGCTTCGGGACGGTCTCCTCCACGACCTCGCGGAGCTTGGCCTCGGGCACGGGCTTGCCGCCGGAGGCGCGCAGGCGCGGCACCGCCTGCTCCGGCACGGAGGAGGAGGCCGTGAGGCCGTCCACCCCCATCTCCTTCAGCGCCGCGAGCAGCTCCTTGCTCGTGACGCCGAGCTCCTTCGCGAGCTCGTGCACCCTCACGTTCCCAGCTCCCTCTCGATGTCCTGCCCTAGCCTAGCGGCTTCCTCCGGCCCGAGACCGGTGCGCAGCGCCCGCGCGAGCGCGCCCCGCGAGAGCGCGCGCTCCGCACACGCTGCGTCCCGGTGCACGTACGCTCCCCGGCCCGGCGCGTGCCCCGATGGGTCCACCCGGACCTCCCCCGAGGGCGAGCGCACGATGCGCAGCAGCGCGCGCTTGCCGGCGGGCTCGCGGCACGCCACGCAGGTGCGCTGCGGCTCCCTGCGGGCGCGCACCGCTCAGGCCTCCGCGGCTTCCTCCGACACGTCGGACGCCGACCCCGGCTCCGCGGCCGCGGCCTCCAGCCCGACCGGCTCGGACGGCTCGACCGGCTCGACCGGCTCGGACGCCGCCGGAGCGGGCTCGACCGGCGCGTCCCCGGCCTGCGGCGCCGCCGGGGGCTCGTCGGCGGGTCTCGCGGCCGGCGCCGGGCGGGGTCCGCCCTCCGGCTGGGACTCGGCCCGGATGTCGATCCGGCAGCCCGTGAGCCGAGCGGCGAGCCTGGCGTTCTGCCCCTCCTTGCCGATCGCGAGCGAGAGCTGGTAGTCGGGCACGATGACGATCGCCGTCTGCGTGGCGGGGTCGACCCGGACCTCCTTCACCTTGGCCGGCTGGAGCGCGTTCGCGACGAAGCTCGCGAGGTCGGGGCTCCAGGGCACCACGTCGATCTTCTCGCCGCGGACCTCCATGACCACGTTCCGCACACGCGAGCCCTTCGGCCCCACGCACGCGCCGACGGGATCCACCGCGGGCTCGCGCGAGGCCACCGCGATCTTCGAGCGGTGGCCGGGCTCGCGCGCGACGGCCTTGATCTCGACGATGCCCTCGGCGATCTCCGGCACCTCGAGCTCGAACAGCTTCTTCAGCAGCCCGGGGTGCGTGCGCGAGACCACGATCTGGGGCCCCTTCGTGCCCTTGCGGACCTCGGTGATGTAGACCTTGAGGCGCTCACCGTGCCGGTACGTCTCCGAGGGGATCTGCTCGGAGGCCGGCAGCAGCGCCTCGACCTTCCCGAGGTCGAGCAGCACGTAGCGCCGGTCCTGCTGCTGCACGATGCCGGTCACGACGTCGCCCTCGCGGCCGGCGAACTCCTCGTAGGTCATCTCGCGCTCGGCCTCGCGGAGCTTCTGCATGATCACCTGCTTGGCCGTCTGCGCGCCGATCCGGCCCTTGAACTCGTCGGTGACCTCGACCTCCTCCTCGGAGAGCACGCGCTCCTCGGTCGTGATCTCGCCGGTCTCGGGGTCCTCGTGCTCCACCCGCTCGAGCTTCTGCAGCCACACCCGGAGGTCGCCCGAGGTCGGATCGATCTTCGCACGCACCCCGACGGTCTCCTCGTCCTCGTCGGGGTGGTGCTGCCGCCACCACGACTTGTACGCGGAGGCCATGGCCTCCTCGAGGCCCGCGAGGATGGTCTCGAAGGCGATGCCCTTCTCGCGCTCCAGCTCGCGCAGGGCCGCGATCATCTCCTGGTTCATCGTCCGCTCCTCGCCTGGTCCCACTCGAAGACGGTCCGCGCCGAGCGGATCTCGGCGTAGGGGACGCGCAGCTCTCCGCCCTCGGCGGCGATCACGATCGCCTCCGCGTCGGCCGAGACCAGCTCGCCCTCGTGGACCGTCCTGCCGTTCACCTGCACCACCGTCTTCACCTTCACGCGCTCGCCGACGCTCCGCTCGAAGTGCCGCGGCGTCCGCAGCGCTCGCTCCACGCCCGGGGAGCTCACCTCGAGCACGTACCCGGCCGGGCCGAAGTCCTCGAGGTCGAGCCGCCGCGAGAGGCGCTCGGAGACCTCGGCGATCGTGTCGAGGTCCACCCCGCCCTCGCGGTCGACCGTCACCCGCAGGACGGCGCGCCGCCCCTCGCCGTGGAACGACACGTCCCACAGCTCGAGCCCGGCGGCCTCCACCACCGGCCTGACCAGCTCCTCGAGCTCCATGCTCCGCCCTCGAAAAAGAAAGTGGGCGCGAGCCCACTCCCCGTGCAACCGCTCCGTTGACGGCCCCAGTATACCCGAGGCGAGACCCGACCGCCCGAGCCGGCCCGAGGGACCCCGCAGGTCAGAGCGCGCGGCGGCGGCCGCCCGGGGTGCTCCAGGCATCCCGGGCGTTCATCCGGCGAGCCATCCGCGGGTCGTCCCATCCCCGATGCATCCGCACCCCGAGCCAGGAGCAGACGGCCTCCGCCTCCTCCGGGCTCTCGACGACGTCGCGGACCCAGTCCCCCTCGACGTCGACGAGCAGGAGATCCCAGGTGCGCCGACCGACGTGCTGCAGGACCGCCTCGACCTCCGGATGGAGCTTCGCGAAGCCGTAGACGTGCGAGCGGATCCGCATGGCTCCGCCAGCCTACGACGCCCGGGCGAGCAGGTCCAGGGCGGCCCGAGCC
>Ga0073930_1002904_pt1 | contig 10618 bp, 9 predicted proteins | sample DewCreD2012metaG_5_FD_76968 | JGI IMG/M metagenome (GOLD analysis project Ga0073930, IMG submission 76968) | Hot spring sediment bacterial and archeal communities from British Columbia, Canada, to study Microbial Dark Matter (Phase II) - Dewar... ...
AAGAGAGGTTCACGTCGAGCCCATTCGGACGCTGAAGGCGCCGCTGCTCATCCTCGGCATGCACCGTTCGGGGACATCGTTGCTGACGGATCTCTTGAACGAGCTTGGCCTGATCACCGGATGGAGCCTCAATGAACTGCAGATCATTGCTCGAAAGCGCGAGAGGAGAGAGCGGGATGATGGTGCTGACCACGTGGGGGAGCAAGAGGCATTCTTCTCGTGGACGAACCGATCGCGGTAGATCGAACGAGGAATCAACGACGATGAAGTCTGAAGAAAATCGCAAACAGGTGCGGCTTCTCGCCGAGCCCGGATGCGGTTCGCTCAACATTGCTTTTATCGTTGGAGTTTCACGATCGGGAACGAGCATCTTGGGTGAATTGATTGCTGCCCACCCTGAGGTGAAATATATTTTTGAGTCCTATGTTCCCTGGCGGATGGCTGGTCGGGGAGTGAATGGATCGGATCGGCTCACGGCGGATCAGGCGACGCCAATGGTTCGGTCGTTCATTCGGTGGTGGTTTCGCTGGCGTAAAGGAGATGCTCGCATCATTGTCGAAAAGAATCCACGCAACATTCTCCGGATCCCCTTCCTGCGGGCAATCTTTCCGGAGGCGAAGATCATTCACATTGTGAGAGATGGGCGAGATGTCGCCTGTTCTCTCGTTCCAGGGATAGGTGGACGGTGGTGGGCTCATGAGCGTCCCCCACAGTGGCGTGATATTTTCGCTCGATACCAGGGAGTCATTCGCTGCGCCCATGCTTGGAATGAAATTGTTCGCACGGGCCTGGCTGATCTCGTCGGTGTTCCCCACCTTCAGATTCGTTATGAGGATTTGGTCGCTCATCCCCACGACACGGCGCAACAGATTTTCGAGTATCTCGGCCTGCCGTTCCACCCCGCCGTTGCGGAGTTCTGTTGCCGCATTCAAAATTCAACGGAGGGCTCCTACCAAGCAAAGTACCAATCGGTTTGGTTCCGCCGTAATCACCGTCAGCGTGTAGGACGCTGGCGCGAAAATCTCAATGATGAGTTGCAACGAGAGGTGCTGCAAGTCCTCGAGCCCACCCTCCGGTCGCTAGGATACGTGGTCTGATCAACGCAATGTCTACAGTCACAGTTGTCACGTCAATGTATAATGCCAGATCTCCCGTGCTTGAGGTCATTGACCGCCTCTTTTTTCCGAGTCTCGTGCGGAACGGTTCGGCCGATAAGCAGCTCATCTTGCTTGATGATGCATCCCCCCTTAGGAAGGAAACCCTCATGCTGGTGGGGAAATATGAGGCGGAATTTCGTCGCGCCTTTGGGGACTTCCAATTCCTGCAGAATGCTCATAACTGTGGATTCGCCGGCAGTTACAATCGCGGGATGCGTCGGGCCGAGGGGGAACACGTGATCCTCCTGAACGACGATGTCTATCTCCCCCGAGGGTCGCTTGATGGTCTACTGGATGTTTTGCGTAGCGAGGTGGGAGCGGGATTGGTCGGCCCGGTGACGAATTGGGTGTGTGGGTATCAGAACACGCGCCTTTTCCCACGCTTGAAGGATTTCTCGCCCTCGGAGCTGGAGCGCATCGAGACATTCGCCCGCGAGTTGCGGCGGCGCGTGGGGCGCCGCGTGATTCCCGTCCCTCGGCTCATCGGGTTCTGTCTCGCCATCTCGGGCGATCTCATTCGCGAGATCGGGTATTTGGATGAGTCCTTCGCGCATGGCCTCTACGAAGATGACGATTATTGTCTGCGGGCCCGTAAGGCCGGCTACCGAGTGCTTGTGGACGCGGCGACGTTCGTCGAGCACGGAGGGCCGCGGGGTGGGGGTATGTCGTTTCGGCAAAATTTCCTGAAGACGCTCGCGGCGGCGTTCGCCAACGGGGTGCGTCTGGCCAAGAAACACGATCTCCCCCTTTCGGCCATTGCGCGACAGAGCCTGGAAGGTTTTTTACAGTTCTTCCTGGATCGGCATACCGTCACGGCGTATCTGAAGCCTTATCTGACCGATGGAGTGGAGGGACGCCATGCCTGAGCGTGATGTCCTCCTCACGGGGATCCCGCGATCCGGGACGACGCTCGCGTGCTGGTTGCTCAACCACCTCCCCGACGCCGTTGCGCTGGTCGAACCGGCGATGGGCGTGCGATTTTGGCTCGGCCGCTGGGATCGAAGGCAAGCCAGCGCGAGCGTTCGCCAATTCTTCACGAGGGTCCGCAAGCGCATCGCTGCGCGGCGTCCGATTCCCTCTTTCCACGTTGATGGAGAGATCACCGCGAATACCGTGGAGGAGCAGCGCGTGGGGACATCGCGCCGACCTATAGCTCGGTATGGGAAGGTTCCTATAGCGAAACGCCTTTCCGCGCACTTCTGGCTCATCGTGAAACATCCGGCTCCTTTCACTGCGCTCTTGAATGAGTTGGTGGAGCATTTCCCCGTATACGCCATCGTTCGCAATCCTCTGGCCGTCCTCGCCTCGTGGAATTCCGTCTCCCTGCCGGTGAATAAAGGGCATGTCCCCGTGGCCGAATGGTTCGATCCGCTTCTCCGGAGAACGCTCTCCCGGATTCCGGATCGGTGGGCGCGGCAGCTCGCTCTTCTCGATTGGTTTTTCGAGACCTATCGGCGCGTGCTTCCCGAAACGGCGATCCTTCGCTACGAAGACATCGTCGCTTCCGGTGGACGCGCGCTCAGCGTGATCGTTCCGGCGGCCGCCGAGCTCAACGTTCCTTTGCCGAACCGAAATGCGAGTCCGCTCTACGATGTCTCGCTCATGTGCGCTCTGGGCGAGCGATTGCTCAAGACCGATGGGGCGTATTGGGATTTCTACTCGCGGGAGAGTGTGGAACGATTGATCGCTGAAGTGAGGGGATGATGCGCCTGGCCGTTGTCGTGCGTTCGGTGGATGCGCCGAGTCATCGGGTCTATCGGGAGAACGTGGAGCGGGCCCTTGCGGCTTCAGGGATCCACGTGATTCCAATCCGGAGACACGGGCCGATTCCCCCCGATTGCGACGTGGTTTGGGATCCTGGGCTGGGGATGCGCCCGATCCCCTCGATCTTGCGGGAGAGCCGCGTTCCTGTCATCGTGACGTTCCACGGCGCGCGCATCTTCTCGCCCGCTTACGTCTCCGAGGCAGAATGGACGGTCGCCCGTCTCTACCACCCCTGGTTGAAATCCCGAATTCTGCGGGATCGAATATGGTTTAGAGAGCTCGTGACGGCGGTGATCGCGCCCTCGCAGTTCGCCGCTCAGGAGGCTGCGGAAGTTCTCAACATTCCGCTTGAGAAAGTTCATGTCGTCCCGCATGGCATTGAGCATACGCTTTTCAAGCCGGACGGAGAAGTCTTCGTGCGCGAGCGCCCGTATCTGCTTCACATCTTCGGGGGGAATCCGATGAAGAACACCGAGCGGGTTGTCGCGGCGTATGCTCGGCTACCGGAATCGTCTCGCCCCGATCTCATCGTGATCTCGCCCCGGGACTGGCGCATTCTCGGAAAATTTCGGGTTCAGGGAGTGAAGATCACTCGTCGGCTTCTGCCTCAGCATGAACTCGCCAAGTGGTATCGAGGGGCCGTGGCGCTGGTTGCGCCTTCGCTACGGGAGACGTTCGGGCTTTCGATCCTCGAGGCCATGGCCTGCGGATGCCCGGTGATCACTTCCAATCGCACGGGTTGTGCGGAAGTCGCGGGCGATGCCGCCCTGCTTGTGGATCCGTATTCGACTGAGGAGATCGCCGAGGCGATGCGACGGTTGATCGAGGAGGAATCCGTGCGGCAGCGCTTGCGGGAGCAAGGGCTGAGGCGCGCACAGGCGTTCAGTTGGAGCCGCTCGGCGGCTGAGCACGCGCGGGTATTTCGGAGCGTCCTGGCCGGAGCTTCCTCACGATCGGTGTGAGCGGCTTCGCGCGATCCGTGCCGTTCTTCGCATCCGTTCCCTTTCCTGCAGCCAGCCTGTACAATTATCCCTGTGTGGACTCTGATCGAAGGAGCGTGAACCTTGCTGCGCGTTGGGATCATCGGGCTTCCGAACGTCGGGAAGTCCACGCTCTTCAACGCCCTCATGCGCGGACATGTGGCCGAGGTCGCGAGTTATCCCTTCTCGACGGTGGAGCGCAATGTCGGGATCATCGCCGTGCCGGATGAGCGGTTGGCGCCGCTCGCGCGCGTGTACAAGACCTCGGTGATCGTCCCCTCGACGATCGAGTTCGTGGACATCGCCGGCTTGGTGCGCGGCGCGCATCGGGGCGAGGGCTTGGGGAATCAATTCCTCGCGCACATTCGCGAGATGGATGCCTTGGTCGAAGTCGTGCGCTGTTTCGAGGCTGAGCGCGTTGCGCACGTGGAGGGGGCGCTCGATCCGATTCGCGACATGGAGACGGTGGAGACGGAGCTGGCGCTCGCGGATCTGGCGACGGTGGAACGGCGGAAAGAGAAGGTGCAACGGCAAGCGAAAGTCGGCGACAAGACGGTCGCCTTTGAGCTGGCGGTTTTGGAGAAGCTGGAAGCGGCCTTGAACGCTGGGATCCCGGTGCGCCGAGTGGACCTCTCCGAGGAAGAGCGAGCCGTCGTTCGGCGACTTTTCCTTCTGACGGCCAAACCGAAGCTTTACGCGGCGAACGTTGGCGAAGAGGATCTCGGGCGCGAGACCCCATGGGTCGCGCGCGTGCGCGAGCGCGCGCACGCCGAGGGAGCGGAGGTGGTTGTCCTCTGCGCACAGCTTGAGGCGGAGCTCGCCGATCTCACCGAGGAGGAGGCGGCCGAATATCTGGCGAGCCTCGGCGTGACCAGCACGGGCGTGCGGGAACTCATCCGCGCCGCCTATCGGCAACTGGGGCTCATCACGTTCTTCACCGGCAACGAGAAGGAAGTGCACGCGTGGGCCGTGCGGGCGGGGACGAAGGCTCCGCAGGCGGCCGGGTTGATCCACTCCGATTTCGAACGCGGATTCATCGCCGCCGAAGTGATCCCCTTCAAAGAGCTCATCGCGGCCGGTTCCATCACCAAGGCGCGCGAGCACGGCTTGATTCGCCTTGAAGGGCGCGATTACGTCGTGCAGGAGGGCGACGTGATCTACTTCCGGTTCCATGTCTCCTGAAGAGGCGTCGGGATGCGCCGACGGAGGCTCAATATACGCTGATCTCCCCCGCGATCAGCCGGCGCCAGAGGGAGGGCAGCTCATCGAGTTTCGCCATCGCCAGTTGGGAAGCGCGACCACGCAAGCCGCGCGTGAGCCGCCGCGCGCGCAGCTTCAGGTTCACGACCTGAGGCTGCGTGATCGGCCGGCCGATCTGGCTGAGGATATAGCAGTACGCTTCTTCGACCTCCTCGATCTCTTCGAGGACCTGTTCGGCGATACGTCGGGCCGTGATGTTGTAGAGCTTCCCCACGTGGCTGATGGGATTTTTCCCGGCCGTCGCTTCCAGGCTCATCGGGCGAAAGGGTGTGATCAGCCCGTTGACCCGATTCCCGCGCCCGACTTGCCCGTCGTCGCCCGCTTCGGCGCTCGTCCCCGTGAGCGTGAGATAGATTGAACCTTTCGCTTCATCATCGGCGGGGTTGACATACACGGTGACCGGACGGTCCACAAGCTGTTCGGCGAAGTGCGCGATCTCGCTCTGGATCGCCCGCTTCTTCTCCTGATAATCCGAGAGATCGCGAACGTGAGCGGAGACGAAGGCGATGGCGACGGTGAGCGCGATCTCCTCGCTCCGCCGCATCCCCATCACTTTGATGTCCTCCCCGATCTCCGGATGGGTGGCCTTGAGCGGCTCTGAGTTCAGAAATCGTTCCGTCTCATAAACCACCCGTTCGAGTCGAGTCAGCGGGGCATAGCCGACACCGAACGAGGTGTCGTTGGCGAGCGGCGTCGTCGTGGCGCGTTGGAAGAGATCCACGAGGTCGGCACTTCCCGGTCGGATCACGCACTGGAAATGCACATGCTGCTCGGGATCGAGATGCCGAAAATGCCCCGCGATCCACGCCCTCGCCGCTTCGCGGTACAACTCCTCGATCGGGACGCGCCGGTTCGCGACGTCGAGCGTCGCGCGCCCGACGAGCGTGAAGAGGATGGGATCGAGCATCTCCCCCCCACCGAAGCGCGAGATCGTGCGCCCGCCGACGAGCAAGGCCTTGTCGAGATTGTAATGGAGGACGCGCCCGAACTCTCTCTCATAGTAGCGGCACAGAGCGACGCTCGTGGCTTCGGCGATCCCATCGCACATTGTATCCGGGTGCCCGATCCCTTTCCGCTCGACGATCTCAACTTCCAACGCTTCGACTTTCGGAAAATTCAGCTGGTCCACGACGATCATCGTCCGCTCTCCTGCTTCGACGTTCACTAAACTGTATACCACGCTGAGGGTTTTCGTCCAGGCGGTCTTCACAGCTCTTCGGGAGGAGGCGCTCTTTCTCGTGCACGATGAGCGTGATAGAATGCAACGCCTTACGGTCAAGGCGAGGGAGTTGCTGGAAGTTTGACATCTCTTTCAGGAGATTGGGCGATGAATGCGCTGCGTTGGTTCATCGGCGTCCTCGCTTTCGCCACCTTCGTCGCGGCCCTCTCCAGCGGACCGCCTCCCGGATTCACGGGCGCTCCGGGAGAACCGAGAGAACCGACGTGCACATCCTGCCATCAAGGATTCCGAGAGAATCCCGACGATCGTGGGAAAGTACGGCTCGAGGGGCTGCCCGTCGGCTATATTCCCGGCGAGCGATACCTCCTGAAATTATCGGTGACCCATCCTGATCCGGATCGTCGGCGATGGGGATTTCAACTGACGGCGCTCACCAGCTCCGAGAATGATCCGGCTGGGGAATTCCTTGTCGTCGAGGGGAATCTGGGATGGGCCGATCCGGTGCGGACGCAGCGGGAGATCGGCGGACCTGGAGGTCGGCGACAGTACATGTTCCATACCTCGGAGAGCACTGCGGATTTCCCGAAGCCCGGAGGCGATCATTGGCCGATCGCCTGGGAGGCACCGATGTCGGACGTCGGAGGCGTGACGTTTTACGCCGCCGGGAATGCCGCCAATGGAGATAGGAATTCGACTGGAGACAAGATCTTCACGGCCTCATTCCCGATCCCCGGAGCGCTTCGTTTCTTTCAGGGGGAGGCTTTCGCCACGCCTTTCGCTCGCCGGATCCGGGCGCTCGCGTGGGGCGACTTCGATAGGGATGATCTCCCCGACCTCTTCCTCATCGGAGAGGGAGAATATGTTCTCTTCCGAAACGATCTCGGGAAACTCGTGGACGTGACCGAAGCCTCTGGAATCCCGCGTTTCGGCCGGGGACGTGCCGCTGCGTGGGGGGATTTCGACGGCGATGGGGACGTGGACCTCTACATCGTCAATGAGGAACAGGATCTTTTGCTCCGCAATGAAGGGGGAACATTTCGCGACGTCACTGCCGCTTCGGGAATCGTCGAGCGCGCTTCCGGCCGCGCTGCCGTATGGGGCGATTTCGATGGTGATGGGCATTTGGATCTCTACGTCGTCAACGATGGGCAGGATGTCCTCTACCGAAACAAGGGCGATGGAACGTTCGTCGCGCTCGATCCGACTTCAGCCGGTCTCGCGGAAGATGCGAAGGGGCGCGCGGCCGCATGGGGAGATTTCGACGGAGACGGACGCCTGGATCTTTATGTGGCGAATGAAGGGCCGGACTTCCTCTATCGCAATCTCGGCGGCGGAAGATTTCAAAACATCGCGCCCTCGGCCGGAATCCTCCAGAAAGGGATCAGCGCGGACGTCGCTTGGTTCGATTTCGATGGCGATGGCCTCTTGGACATCTTCGTAGTTCGAGAGGGGCAGGATGTCTTGTATCGGAATCGAGGCGATGGGACGTTCGATATCGTTGACCCGGAGGTCGCCGGATATGCGGATGAGGGAAGCGATGGCGTGCTCGCCGTCGCCGATTTCGATGGGGATAGGCGCACGGACGTTTTCGTCGCGAAGGCGGGAGTCGTTTTCCTCTTCCGCAATCGGGGTGATGGGACGTTCGGTCGGATCGTGGGGAAGCGCGGATTCGCGATAGAGCCTGTGTCTCTCCCTCGTGGAGCGGCATGGATTGATTTCGACGGCGATGGGCGGATGGACCTTTTCCTCGCTGACGCGGACGGAACGCATGCGCTCTATCGTGGGCGCGTCGGCGGATGAACGGGTGCGGCGTTGGGCGGCGAGCACGTCTGAGGATGCCCGCTGTCAACCATGCGAGCCCGCGAGGTGGGCATCCGAATTCAGCCTGGGGTGAGCGCGCGTGGATCCCAGGACCGAATGCGCGGGCAGATCTCGGTGCATCCGGTGCATCCACGATGGCGAGCGAGATCATCGCACGGCTCTCTTTGTGGGCATCCCGTCTTCTTGAAGCAGCGCCATAGGTTTGGTATCGTATCGCCCGTGGTTCCGGTCGAGGAGGCGCAAGCGATCATTTTGCAGAGCGTCGCTCCGGTCGGCGAGGAGACGGTTCCGCTGGCCGAAGCGTTAGGGCGAGTCTTGCGTCAACCGATTCGCGCCGATATGGATCTTCCCCCTTTCGATCGCGCGATGATGGATGGCTACGCCGTGCGGGCCGAGGATACGGCGAGAGCGCCCGTGCGCTTGCGCGTGGTGGGAGAAGTATTGGCCGGGATGACCTTCTCCGGCCCGATCGCTCCGGGCGAGGCGGTGAAGATCATGACGGGAGCGGCCGTCCCATCGGGAGCGAATGCCGTTGAACGCGTCGAGAAGACGGAGCGCGAGGGCGAGTGGGTGATTCTTCGCGAACCCGTTTCGGTGGGACAGCATATCACGCGACGTGGGAGTCAGGCGCGGGAGGGGGAGATCGTGCTCGAGCCGGGGATTCGCCTTGGTCCGGCGGAGATCGCTGTCCTCGCTTCCTTCGGCTATGCGACGGTTCGCGTCGCGCGCCGGTTGACGCTGGGCGTGCTCTCGACCGGGAGCGAATTGGTGGACGTCGGCGCGCGTCCTTCGCCCGTTCAGATTCGCGATTCCAATAGCCCGACGCTTCGCGCCTGCTTGACGATGGCGGGCGTGGGGGCGCATCCGTTAGGGATCGTCGCCGACGATCTCTCGGAGATCGAATCCTCCATTCGTTCGGCTCTGGAGCGCTTCGATGGGCTCCTCATCACCGGTGGGGTTTCGATGGGCGAAGCCGATTTGGTGAAGGTCGCGCTGCGCCAGATTGGCGCACGCCTGCTCTTCGAGCGGGTGCGCCTTCATCCGGGCAAGCCGTTCTGTTTTGCCCTCTTCGAGGGGAAGCCGGTCTTCGCCTTGCCCGGCAATCCCGTCTCCGTCGTCGTGACGTTCCTGCTCTTCGTCCTTCCGGCGCTTCGTCGCATGTTGGGATACCGGGAAGCGCACCTTCCCCTCTTGGAAGCGACGATGACCGAAGAGGCTCGGCATTCGCCCGAGCGACGGAGTTATCTGCCGGCCTTCGTGTGGTTCGCCGAAGGCCGAGCGTTCGTTCGACGCGTCCCTTGGGAAGGGAGTTCCGATCTCGTGGGGTTCGCCCGCGCGAACGCGCTGCTCATTGTCCCGGAAGGTGTGGCGTCGGTGAAGGCGGGGGAGCGCGCGCGCGTACTCCTGCTGCCGTGGGGGGGATCGCCGTGAAAGACCTCACCCACGTGGATGCCGAAGGGCGAATTCGAATGGTGGACGTGAGCGCTAAGCCCGTGACCGAACGGCGGGCTGTGGCGAGCGGCTTCGTGCGCCTGCGCGAGGAGACGTTGCGCGCCATCCGAGAGCGGCGGACGCCGAAGGGCGATCCGCTGGAGGCGGCTCGATTAGCGGGGATTCTCGCGGCCAAGCGGACGGCGGAGTTGATCCCCCTTTGTCATCCGCTTCCGCTCACGCACATAGATGTCGAAGCCGAGATGAAGGCGGACGGCATCGTCCTTACGGCCTCGGTGGCGACGACGGCGCCAACGGGTGTGGAGATGGAAGCGCTTGTGGCCGTGAGCATCGCCGCGCTCACGCTCTATGATATGTGCAAGGCCCTGGATCGGGAGATGACGATCACGGATATTCGTTTGGAGCGAAAGACGGGGGGGACGTCGGGGGATTACGTGCGACAGGAGGGCGGGTGAGGCGATCTCTCGTTCGAGCGCCGAAGTGTGATCTTCCGCGAGATCGTTTTGGGGCGGGGAAGATGAAGTGGGCTCTTTTGAAGGAGGCGAGCGCTCTCGTCCGAAAAGTCGCTGTGCTCGCCGTCTCAAGCCATATGCTGTTTGTATGGGGCGTCGGCGTGGGGTGGGGGCAGCAGGCGACGCCGCCGACGCTCGATCTCGGTGCGCCGGGCGCCGTTTCCGTCACCCTCAATGGCGCATCGAGCGGCGATCGCTTGGAGATCCTTCGCGTGGCCGATGTCAATGGCGATGGTGTGGACGACGTTGTGGTCGCCGGGCGGTTGGCCAACGGGCCGGAGGGGTTTCGTTTCGATGCCGGTGGCGTGTTCATCGTGCTGGGAGGGGTGGACTTGATTCGCGGGACGACGCGGGATTTGCACGATCGTGCGGACATCGTCATCCATGGGGCGGATGCGAACGACCGCTTGGGTACGTCGCTCGCGGTCGGGGATGTCAATGGGGATGGCATCGCGGACATCATCGTGGGCGCTCCGGGAGCCGATGGACCCG
>Ga0073930_1002934_pt1 | contig 10518 bp, 7 predicted proteins | sample DewCreD2012metaG_5_FD_76968 | JGI IMG/M metagenome (GOLD analysis project Ga0073930, IMG submission 76968) | Hot spring sediment bacterial and archeal communities from British Columbia, Canada, to study Microbial Dark Matter (Phase II) - Dewar... ...
ACAAAAATCCATAAAACAGGGTGTCCAGGGAGAAGACTTTGCTCAAAACCAACATTGGTCTCAAGATTAAGCTTTGAACAATTTCCGCAACAGAATCGCCCAGATGGTCGTAGTGGGAAATAGCTGCCGGCTCGCTGCCGCTAAAGTGAGGAATGATCCCAAAAGTGGCTATTCCAAACCAAGCTAACCCTGCTGTAATTGCCACCCAGCCACCCAATTGGCAGCGCCGTTGCCAGCGTCCTTGAATTCGTCCTTTTTCCCAAAACAACAGCCAGACTCCCAGAGCAACAACGTTGAGAGATAACACCGCCTTACAGCCGAGGATGCCACTCAAACACAGAAGGAACCCCCACAATTTTCCAGAGCGAATGCAGAGCACAGCCGCCAAGAAAAGGGGAACAGCTATGACCTCTGGATGAAAATCAAAAAGGTTGGCGTTAAAAATGGCCGGGTAGAGAAGATAGGCCCCGGCAATCACCATTGCTTGGCCGGGATCGATCTTGGCCTGAAGTGCAAGGTGATAAATAGCCAACGCTCCCAAGGTTAACGCCAGAGATTGGAGTCCAAATAGCCAATAGACCGAGGGGACAATGCGATACAAGAGACTGATAGGGTAGAGAATAAAGGCCGCATGATCCCCAAGGATATGGATCCCTCGAATGGTAGAAAAAGGAATCTCGCCTCGACTGATTAGATATATGGATTGATCAAAAATGCCAAGATCATACCCTCCGGACTGAAACAGGTGATGCCGTACAACACTACAGCCCAAGAGAACAAAAAAATGACCAACCATAATTGCCAACAGAAGTGGGGGCAGAGGATGATTCTTCATAAGAGCCAGAGCTTTTGGATCCTATAGGTCTTGGTAAAGCAACTTTATCGTTTTTCCCAGCCTTGCACGGCATCCTAGCAAGATCTATAGTCATTTTAATTTAAACTAGGGCATTGCCCCTACACCTATGGTCATTTCGATTCAAACTAGAACACTGCGCCCATATCTAAAGCATTGAACGCATGGGGTCAAAAGGATTTTCAAGGACTCTGTCCCGCTAGCGCGGTCGCGTCAGCGTTGCGTAGCAACACAGTAGTTCAGGTGTCTCACCCCAACCTGAAATGACCATAGATTGTACAGAAGATTCACCTCAAGTCCAGGCATCTCTCTTTCCTCTGGAGTATCCAGCTTGTCGAGGATGAGGATACGGATGGGTTAGGACTGATTACGGCAAGAAGGTGTGATTTGACCTAAGATGGTAGCATGTCTTGCTCCGGTTACTTCCGGTAGATTATTGGTCTCACCTTGCCAGGTTTTATAGGCCAATACTGCGAAGGCAAGAGCCTCTTTGGCCTCAGAAGGGATCCCCACTTGGTCAGAAGTCAGCAGGGTTGTGGTCGGCAGTTGTTCCTGCAGCAGTCGTATAAGGACAGGGTTTTGGGTGCCGCCACCGCTGAGGATAACTTGATCTGGGATCCCAGGCAAAAAGTCCCTATAGGCTTGGGCAATGGAGCAAGCTGTAAACCCTGTGAGGGTGGCAATGCAGTCGTGGGCGGATATAAATTGGGGCCAAATTCGCTCCAAATAAAGGGATCCAAAATACTCTCGGCCAGTGGTTTTGGGCGGTGCCTTTTGAAAATAGGGATCCCGCATCCATTCTGTAATTTTTTCCCAGTGGATCTGGCCTTGGGCAGCCCATTTTCCATCACGATCAAAGGCTTGTTGTCCCTGACTGGCCCGCATTACTGCTAGATCAATCAAAACGTTGCCAGGGCCGGTGTCGAAAGCCAAGGGGGATCCCCCCCTACAGAGGCTGGGGAGATAGGTGAGGTTGGCAATGCCGCCGATGTTTTGGGCCACGCGATGAAGGTGGGGATGTCTCAACAGAAGCCAGTCCACAAAAGCTACCAAAGGCGCGCCTTGGCCTCCTGCCGCCATGTCCCGTGCCCGAAAATTGCTCACCACCGGGATCCCAGTTAGCTCGGCAATTACCGCGGCTTCACCGATTTGCAAAGTCGAAGCTTCTGGCCCATCGGGGTTATGCCAAAGGGTTTGACCATGACTGCCGATGAGATCAATCTGTTGGGGGGTGAGATGGGCCGCCTGGATCCCTTGCAAGGCCGCTTCGGCAAAAGCTCGGCCCAAACGAAAGTTCAAGGCGCAAATGCGATCTACCGTGCCGGTTTTGGGATCCGCAGCCCGCAAAATCTCCGCCCGCAGCGTTGGGGAATAGGGGATCGTTTGGAAATGCATTAACTCCCACTGTAGGGGATCGTCACCCTCCAGGTGGACGATGGCCACATCGATCCCGTCTACCGAGGTGCCCGACATCAGGCCGACGACGATCATCTTGCTGGGGGCTCGCACCAGAGGCTTGAGAAGGTCTAAAGTTTTGCCCTCTTTCTCCCCTCCCCTTTTTAAGATACAGGCAGCGTATCCGGAGCTACCGCGTGGAGAGGATGAGTGAAGCCATCCGCTACGACCTTCTGTTGGTGGGGGGGAGTTCCTCCAACTTGATCTTGGCCCATCGCCTTTTGGATCTGGCCAAGCTATCCGGGCTAAGAATCTCCATCGCCATTTTGGAAAAAGCCCGCCAATTCGGCGGTCACATCGTCAGTGGGGCCGTCTGCAATCCGCAGGTGATCGCCAAGCTCTTCCCCGATTTTGAAAGCCAAGGATTTCCCCATGAAGGGCGGGTGGAAGCCAATCACTTGAGTGTGCTGGGATCCCAACAGCGCTGGGATCTGCCGGAAGCGGTGATCCCACCGGGATTTCGCAAGCAGGGGCAGTTCATTCTCACCCTCAGCCACGTGATCCGCTGGCTGGCCGAAACCCTGCAGGAAAAAGCCAAAGGGATCCCAAATGTCACCCTGGATGTGTTCCCCGGCTTTGCCGCCCATGAAATCCTCTACGAGGGGGAGCGGGTGATCGGGGTACGGGCAAGCGATTCTGGCCAAGTGTACGAAGATTGTATCTTTGCCGAACTCACCTGCTTTGGCGACAAAGGCTTCATTTCCAAAGATCTCATCGAGAAGTTTCAACTACGCCCCAACCCGCAATTGTGGTCGGTGGGGGTCAAAGAGGTGTGGCAGATCCCCCAGTCCCTGCAGGGGCAGGTGTGGCATACCTTGGGCTACCCGGTTTTGGATGGCAGCTTTAGCGGGGGCTTTGTCTATGGCCTCAAAGACCATCGCCTGGCCTTAGGTCTGATCATCGGCCTAGACAGCAAGAACCCCAACCTCAACCCCCAGCAGCGTCTGCAGGAGTTCAAAGCTCACCCCTGGATCCAGTCCCTGATTGTCGGCGGCAAGTTGCTCAAGTACGGGGCTGCTGTGATTCCCGAAGGGGGCTACCACAGCCTACCCACCCGGTTTGGCGTTGAGGGAGCCCTGCTGCTGGGGGATGCGCTGGGGGTGTTGGATGTGGGCAGCTTGGCCGGGGTGGATAACGCCATGGAAACCGGCTATCTGGCGGCGGGCCTCATTCACGATGGCTTCTTGAAAGGGGATCTGCGCATCCAGGCCGACTACCAAAGGGCGGTGATGGAAAGTGCGGTGGGGCAAAACCTCTACCGCAGTCGCTATTTCCGCGAGGCTTTTCTGGAGAACTCTCGCCTGCTGGAAGAATACCTGCCTCAGGTGTGTCGCAGCGTCGATGCCGGCCATCCTTGGCTGGGATCCCTGCGCTGGGGTTTACAGGATCCCGTTCGCCGCGGACGCGAAACCCTGCGCGCCTACACCCTGCTCACCGGGCGGGTCAGCCTCAGCGAGCCACCCCCGCGAGGCTATGTGGCCCCCCACGCTGCCATTCAAGCAGATTTTGTGGCCCCCACAACCTTGGCTCCCCAGGAATTGGCCGCTCAACCGGGCTATTTCTCGCGGCCCGATGCGGTTTTTTTCGCGGATCCCCGCTACCCCGAGGGTAACCGTCACATCCTGGAGTTCGACGCCGAAACCTGCCGCCGGTGCATTGCCACCTACGACAAGCTGAATCGTCCCACCCCCTGCGTTGCCGACTGCACGGCAGAGGTACACCACATCCGCGACCAGAATGGCATCCGCTCCCATGCCATGTCTCTGGAAAACTGCATCCAGTGCCGCACCTGTGAGATCATCTGTCCCCACTTAAACCTGCGGGTCAACCCCAGCTACGAGGGATCCGGGCCGGATTTCTACGGGCTGTAGCCGTTGCTAAGGTTAACTCAGTTCGCTGCAGCTTGGGTGATCCTGGGATCTAGCCATTGATCTAAGGCTGAATGAATCTATCCATCCTGCCTGGCGATCCCAGGGATCCAAGCAACCTTGGAAATTGGCTAGGTTGGGTTAGGGCTTGTTGGGGATCTTTTGTTGGTGAGCGATTCTCTGGATGTCCAGGTTTCTCTGTCCGCTATTTTGGCCGATCTGCAAAAAGCCCTGGGATCTCTAGGGCTGGGCCATCTCCAGGTACAAGCGCGGCTTTCCGGCCACCGCCTGTTGCTGCGTCTAGAGGGGGATCCCCTGCCTGAGCCAGATGCTTTGCTGGGAAGCCTCTCGCCGGCGTTGGAGCAAATGGCGCTGACCCACAGGCAGCGTCGGGTGGAGCTTTTTGGCTTTCCGGCCAATGAAGGGATCCCGGAATGGCACCGCGAGTGGCGCTACCAGCCCCAGTCCAACCCCAACAGCCCTCTGTATCGCGCTCGGCAGGGGGATGGGGTGGCCATCCAGCAGGTGTTGAATTACCTGTTGCGCCCGGAAGGGATCCAAGCACGGGTTCATTTCCATCCCAAACTGGGCCTCTTGCAGGTGAACTTGCAGGGGGCAGAAGCTCCGGATCCGGCTTGGGCTAAGGATTTTCTGCGGCGAGCCTTGACCCGTCTGGAATGGACGTTCTTGCAACGGCTGCGGCTTTCTGGACAAAAACTGGGCTCCTTTTTCCCAGCCTGGAGCCAGGAGTTTGATCTCAAACAGCCCGCCTTTTGGCAGGCCCCTCAGGTTCCTCTGACCAAACGATCTGGGATTGCGGAGAAGGAAATCTCTCCGGTGGACAAGCCGCCATCCCCTTCCCCTGCCACCCTAGACTGAAGAACAGTGCTCATCGGGGTTAGCATGCGGGTTGTTTTTTTCGGCACACCGGAGTTTGCTCTGCCTTCGCTGCGGATCCTGTTGCAGCCGCAGTCTCCCTTTGAAGTGGTGGGATTGGTCTGTCAGCCGGATCGGCCCCAGGGGCGAGGGCAAAAGGTGCTCCCGCCCGTTACCAAAGTGTTGGCTCAAGCCCACGGGATCCCTGTGTGGCAGCCTGTCCGCTTGCGGCGGGATGCAGAGGTGCTGGCAGCTTTGCAGGCCCTGGCCGCCGATGTGTTTGTGGTGGTGGCTTACGGCCAGATCTTGCCCCTGACGGTGTTGCAGATGCCCAAGCTGGGCTGTGTGAATGTGCATGGATCCCTGTTGCCGGCCTATCGTGGCGCTGCGCCCATCCAGTGGGCCATTGCCAATGGAGAAACCGAGACCGGCGTGACCACCATGCTCATGGATGAGGGAATGGATACGGGGGCCATCTTGCTCCAGGCCAAGCTGCCTATTGGATCAGAGCAAACCAGCCTGGAATTGGCACCCCAACTGGCTCAACTGGGGGCAGAACTCTTGGTGGAAACGCTCTTGAAATTGGAGAAAGGCGAACTCACCCCCATCCCTCAGGATGGATCCCTGGCTACTTACGCTCCTCTGTTAAAGAAGCCAGATTTTCATCTGGATTGGCAGCGCTCGGCTCAAGCTTTGCACAATCAAATTCGCGCCTTTTCCCCCAACTGCTTCACCGGTTTACAGGGGCAGCGGATAAAAATTGTCCGCTCTGGCTCTCCCCAACTGCACCCACCGCCCTCTGAGATCCCCCAGGGCAGTCCCGGAGAAGTGGTGGGGTTGGCCAGAGGAGAAGGGATCTATGTGGCTAAAGGAGAGGGATCCCTGTTGATTCGACGGGCGCAACTGCCCGGCAGAAAAGAACAATCCGCTTGGGACTTGGTCAATGGCGGCCAGCTCAAGATGGGGATGCGTTTTGAGCCGCTCCCGGATGCTTGAGAGTCCATAACAGGGGCGCGGTCAACTCAAATGGCGGCGAACCTGTCCCCCCTCTCTCTCTGGGAGAAGGGCTGGGGGTGAGGACTATTCCGGCTGGGGAAACTCCTGCCAGAGGTCAGTGCGTTGGCGCAAGCTGAGGAACTGTCCGCCGCCGAGGATAAGGTGATCCAAAACCGGGATCTGTAGCAGTTGCCCCGCCTGCAAGAGCTGCCGGGTGAGGGCAAGATCTTCTGGGCTGGGATCCAGGCAACCGGAAGGGTGATTGTGGGCAACGAGGATGCGACTGGCTCCCTGTTTGATGGCGCTGCGGAAAGTCTCCCGCGGATGAGACAGGGTTTCGGTGGCGGTGCCCCGGGTTACAATCTGCTGGCTGAGCAGACGGTGCTTGATATCCAGGTGCAAGACGGCGAAGTGCTCTTGAGATTCCCACATCAAGTCACCACTCAGGGCCATAGCCGCTTGTTCCGGCGACTCAATAACTGTCCGGTCTGGTGGACGACTCAAAAACACCCGTCGTCCCAGCTCGATGGCAGCCAACACCGTTGCTGCTTTGGCCGGGCCAATGCCTTCGATCTGGATAAGCTCCCCCGCTTCCACCTGGCGCAACTGGGCCAAGGGATCCCCTTGGGCTTCTAACTTTTTCAGGAGCAACTGGGCTAGGCCGACTGCCGAGAGTTTGCCCGGCCCCTGTCCGGTGTTGAGCAAAATGGCCAGCAGCTCCGCGTGGGAGAGGTTCCTTGCTCCTTGGCTAAGCAGCCGCTCGCGGGGGCGATCTTGGGCGGGAATATCGCTGATGCGCAGCACGTACTGGCTCATATTGCGGCTAGGGCGGAGAAGAGAAGTGGGGAGAAGCTTTCAGCAGCCAAAACGGGCTTCGGCGCTCAAGGGCCTGCCAAGATCCCAGTGTGGCATCTGACCCGTTATCGGGAACGGCCAACTCCGCCACAAAGGGATCCCAAGTCACCAAGTAGTCGGGCATTTTCCTTCTGACCTGCCAGTTAGCCAACTCGGCTCGGTTAGCCGCGTAGGGCACCCGTAGCGGGCCGTAAAAATACGGCACAAAAGAGCGAAAGCCGTACAGGCCAACCGTCCCGGACAAAGCGGGCTCTGGGCTTTTTTCTGAAACGGTAAACCGTTGGAAAAAGTCGATAGCTCCCCCTTGGGTGTGTTGCAGCAGGCGGGGGAAAACCCAGCCCCAAGCCAGTTGGGCGCTTAGTCCGGTGGCCAAGAGCAGACTCGCCCATCCCCAACCTTTGTGCCGACCCCTGATCCAGGCCAGCCCCCCCAGCACCAAGAGCAAAGCAGGGCCATAGGTGAAGCGGGGCCAATCCACCTCAGCTTGCAGATAGCCCAGCACCAAGCTGTCCGATAGACCCTGGAAAAGATCGGGAAGAGGGATCCCCAAAGTTTCCAATCTCTTCTTGACCACCGACATCAGCAGGATGGGATCCTGGGATCCCAGCCAGGGCAGCACCAGCCACAGGGCCAGCCAAAACAAGCCGCTCAGCAGGATCCAGCAACCTTCCCAAAAGCTGAGCCGGGCCTCTTCTAACCCCAGGCCCTGCAGGCGCACAGCAGCGAAGTAGGCCCCAATCGGATAGAGCAGCGAGGTGTAGTGCACCAGCTTGGTTTGCACCAGCAGCGAAAACAAGGCCAGCACCACCGCAAAAGCCACCAACAGCAGATGTTCTGCCCGCCGAGTCAAATCCACCAAGCCCATACGTCTGGGGATCGCCTGCAGGATCCCGGCCAAGGCCAGAGCGCCCCAGGGAAAGCACCCCAAGGCAAAGGCCAGCAGATGAAAATAAACCGGGCCGGGATGCCCATCCGAGGTGGTGAGGATGCGCCATTGGTAGCGCCCAAACTCTTCCACCCATTGCGGCCCCCGTTGCACCCCTTCCAGCGCCAGCCAAGCGAGGGGAACAGCCGCCGCCAAGCCCAGGAAGGCCAGGCTTTCTCCCCATGCAATCGGTGGATCCCGGTGCCAGACCTTGTAGCCAACCCAGATGAGCAGCGGCAACACCAACCCCACCGGCCCTTTGGCCAACACCGCCAAGCCCAGGGCCAGCGCCCCCACCCCTTGCCAAACCCGACCGGAGCGCCCCACTCGACGCGCTTGATCCGCGGCCAACAGGGATCCCAGACCCACCCCCATCCCCAGATTCAACAGCGGGTCGATGAGGCCGGTTTTGTAAAAAAACAAGGGCAGGTAGCCCGTCAGCAGCAGGATCCCCCACAAGCAGCCAAACCCCACCCCGCGCAGATGGGATCCCCACCCCACCAGCAGCGCCACCGTGATCCCGCCCACCCAGGCATTGGGCAACCGCGCCGCCCATTCGTTCATCCCCAAAGCAGCCATGGACAGGGCCTGCAGCCAAAAAAACAGAGGCGGCTTTTCAAAAAAGGGCTCCCCGTTGATCGCCAACGAGAGCGGATCCCCGCTGGCCAGCATCTGCCGCGCCAAGCTGGCGTAAATCAGCTCATCCCAGTCGAACAGATAGGGGATCCCCTGCCCCCATAGGAGCCATAGCCCGGCCAAAAGCCCCATCCCCAAGGCCCATCCCAGGGATCCTTTGAAAGGCAAGCAGGCCGGGAACCTAAGCATGGAAGGCCGCCCATCGTTCCACCCGGCCCACATGTTGAGGCGACCGCATCAGCTGCAGCAACTGGGCTGCCAGAGCGGATCCCTCCATCTCCGCCGGAATCTCCACCCCACACCAACGGCTGGAGCTACTCTGCAGGGCAGCTATCCACTCCGGGGCCAGGGATCCCCGCGCCACCCCGATCAATTGCGGCAGAGGCTCCCGACGATACAGACCAATCCAGCGCAAGCCCAGTTGAAAAGGCCCCGGTCGGAAACGGGGGTTCAAGCGGCCATCCGCCTCAAACTTGCTCAACATCACCTGCAGAGAGCAGATCTGGCGAGTATTGAGCGCAGGAGCCGAAGGCACAAGGCGGGCGCGGAACGTGGCAACCATCTCCGCAAAGGGGATCTGAACGGTTTGCTCTTCTCCCGGCGTGGTGTCAAACGCATAGCCGTAGGCAAGGCTGTCCCAGCCCCCCTGATCCCGTAGTAAGACCTTATACCGCTGCCCATCCCCTCGCAGGCGCAACTCTATGCCGGCAAACCCCGATAAGTCCAGCGGCGGCTGCCAATTGCGGGTGCGCGTGGAAACAAACCCCCCAAAGTTGGCCGTGGAAACTTGCCCCGTAAACAGAAGCTGCCCCTCCCCCCACTGCAACTGGCTTTGGCTCACCCCTCCCATCACCACATCATCCAAAATGCCCCAAAACCGGTTCAGATCTGGGTTGGGCCGGCGAAAGTCGAACAGCATTCGTTCCGTTTGCCCACTGCTACGCAATTGCTCCAGATAAGCCTTGGCCGTTGGCGGATCCCCCAAACCCAGGATCACCGTTGCCGTCGCCCAATCTGGCCTATGGCTCACCTCCACGCCCTGCTGGCGCAGCGCCTCCGCCAGCCCGTCAGGCAAACCTTCCCCCACCACCCCCACCTGGATAGGAGCCGGCTCGGAAAGAGAAGGTGGCACACAATCTTCCTCCACAGCCCGAAACCCATTCTGAACCCAACGCCACACCTCAGCCAAAGGCAGGGCCTCATAGTAGGTGATGGTGTTCCAGAACCGCCCCAGATCCCAAGGCATGACTCTACCTCATCTTCTCAGATTCACAGAGCGCAGTTGGCTCACCAGTAGGGCAAGTGGCAATCCAAGTGACATACTCCCGACGCTCACCCCTTATTGCTACGCAACGCTACGCGACGCGGACAGAGGGCGGGACTTCCCGGCGGGCTAGCTAACTACCTCTCCAGCCCAGGGATCCGATTCAAATGTCAATACAACGATCCCTTCCAGAGAGCTGAGGGCAAGAAGCCTTGTGCTTGACCTGCAAAAAGCTGGACTCACTCAAGAAGGCAAGATACCAAAAGATATCGGATGGGTATTGTGGATCCCTAGCTTAGGGCAGCACTGAAGAACTCCACCGCTTCTGCCAACACGTCCAAAAAGCAATCCACCTCCGCCAATGTGTTGTACAGGTAAACACTGGCTCGGGCGGTGGATTGTACTCTCAAATAGCGATGGAGAGGCTGAGTGCAGTGGTGCCCCGCTCGAATGGCAATGCCCTGCTCATCCAGCAAGGTAGATAGGTCATGGGGATGGACGGCCTCTACTGAAAAGCTGACTAGCCCTGCCCGTCGCGCCGGATCCTTGGGGCCATAAACTGTAATACCCGCTATGCGCTGGATCCCGTCCAAGAGGCGAGCGATCAACCTTTGTTCATGGGCATGAACTTGCTCCAGACCGATCTGGCTCAAGTAATCTACGGCTGCCCCCAGTCCCACCGCCTGGGCAATCGCCGGTGTACCGGCCTCAAATTTGTGGGGGATATCGGCGTAGGTGGCGTGATCCCAGTACACATCGGCGATCATCTCTCCCCCGCCCAAAAAGGGGG
>Ga0073930_1002942_pt1 | contig 10507 bp, 6 predicted proteins | sample DewCreD2012metaG_5_FD_76968 | JGI IMG/M metagenome (GOLD analysis project Ga0073930, IMG submission 76968) | Hot spring sediment bacterial and archeal communities from British Columbia, Canada, to study Microbial Dark Matter (Phase II) - Dewar... ...
AGGCCATCCCGGGCAGGCGCACGTCGTCGGTGTAGGTGGCCCGGCCCGTGATCAACTGCGGGTCGTCGCGGCGCTTGACACTGGCCCCGAACAGTCTGGTCACCGCCATGGCGCCTCACCTCCCCCCGCCCGCGGCCGCCTGCGCCGCCGCCTGCATCTTCCGTGCCGCGCTGAGGATGGCGTTGACGATGTGCTGGTAGCCCGTGCAGCGGCACAGGTTGCCCTCCAGGCCGTGCCGGACCTGCTCCTCGGTGGGCGTGGGGTAGCGCTGGAGGATCTGGAGCGCCGTCATGATCATGCCCGGGGTGCAGAAGCCGCACTGCAGCCCGTGCTCTTCCCAGAAGGCCTCCTGGATCGGGTGGAGCTGCCCGTCTTTCGCCAGCCCTTCGATGGTCTGAACCGTCCTGCCGTCGGCTTGCACGGCGAGGACCGTGCACGACTTCACCGCCTGCCCGTCGAGCAGGACGGTACACGCGCCGCAGCTGGTGGTGTCGCACCCGATGTGCGTGCCGGTCAGGCCCAGCACGTCGCGGATGTAGTGCACCAGCAGCAGCCGGGGCTCGACGTCGTGGGTGGCGGTGACCCCGTTGGTGGTGACGGTCACCTTCACGCGCTCTCACCTCCTGGCGACTATGGGCTGTCCGTTCCGGGTGTGCGAAGCCCTTCGGCGGAGGGCGGGCGCTTCCCTGCGGGCCAGGCGGGTGGAGATGCAACCCCGGGTGCGCGCGGGGCGGTGACGTTGCCCGGTGAGGGCGCGGGCCCACGCGGCAGTCGCTGCAGGCGCGCCCCCCGCGCGCGTCGAATTGCCCGAGGAGCAGGTGGCACAGCCCATGGCGAGCCCCTCCCCCGCCCGCATCGTCTGGACGCCCGACCCCGCCCGGGCCCAGGCGAGCCGCCTGGCGCGCCTGATCGCCCGCGCGGGCGCCTCCGACTACGACGCCCTCTACCGCCGGTCGGTCGAGGACCCCGCCTGGTTCTGGCAGGTCGTCGTCGAGGACCTGGGCCTGGAGTGGTTCCGCCCGTACGCGCAGGTGCTCGACACCAGCCGGGGCGTGCCGTGGGCTCGCTGGTTCGTCGGCGGCCAGACGAACCTGACCTGGAACTGCCTGGACCGGCACGTGCGCGCCGGGCGCGGCGACCGCCTGGCCCTCGTCTACGAGGGCGACGACGGCACCGTGCGGACGCTGACCTACGAGGAGTTGCTCGAGGAGGTCTGCCGGCTGGCGTTCGCGCTGCGCGGGCTCGGCATCGGCCGGGGCGACGTGGCGGGTGTGTTCCTGCCCATGATCCCCGAGGCGGTCATCGCCACGCTGGCGCTGTCGCGCGTCGGCGCGCTCTACATCCCCTGCTTCTCGGGGTTTGCGGCCCCCGCGGTGGCCACGCGCCTGGCCGACGGCGGCGCCACGCTGCTGATCACCGCCGACGGCTTCACGCGGCGCGGCCAGGTCGTGCCCATGAAAGAGACGGCGGACGCCGCCGCGGCCGAGCTCCCCGGGCTGCGCCACGTGGTCGTGGTCCGGCACCTGGGCCGCGAGGTGCCCTGGACGGCGGGCCGCGACCGCTGGTGGCACGAGCTGACCCGCACCTACCCCCGCACGTGCCCGCCGGAGCCCGTCGACAGCGAAGACCCGTTCATGATCATCTACACGTCGGGCACCACGGGCCGACCCAAGGGGTGCGTGCACGTCCACATGGGCTTTCCCCTCAAGGGCGCCATGGACATGGCCTACTGCTTCGACGTGGGGCCGGACGACCGGGTCTTCTGGTACACCGACCTGGGCTGGATGATGGGCCCTTGGCTGATCCTGGGCACGCTGCTGCTGGGCGCCACCATGGTGCTCTACGACGGTACGCCCGACCATCCCACGCCGGCGCGGCTCTGGCAGCTCGTCGAGCGCCACCGCGTCACCGTGCTGGGGATCTCGCCGACGGCGATCCGGGCGCTGATGCGGCACGGCCCCGAGCCGCCGTCCCGACACGACCTCTCCAGCCTGCGCATCCTGGGCAGCACGGGCGAACCGTGGAACCCCGAACCCTGGCTGTGGTACTTCGAGCACGTGGGGCGTGGCCGACTGCCGATCATGAACTACTCCGGCGGCACCGAGATCTCGGGCGGCATCCTCTGCTGCGACCTGCTCCACCCGCAGGCGCCCACGGCGTTCACCGGGCCGATCCCCGGCATGGCCGCCGACGTCTACGACGAGCAGGGTCGGCCGGTGCGGGGGGCAGTGGGCGAGCTGGTGCTGACGCAGCCCTGGCCGGGAATGACGCGGGGGTTCTGGCACGACCCGCAGCGCTACCTGGACACCTACTGGTCGCGGTGGCCCGGGGTCTGGGTGCACGGCGACTGGGTGCGCGTCGACGACGACGGGTTCTGGTACATCCTGGGGCGCAGCGACGACACCCTGAACGTGGCGGGCAAGCGCGTCGGGCCTGCCGAAGTGGAGTCGGCGCTCACGGCCCATCCAGCCGTTGCCGAGGCGGCGGCCATCGGCGTCCCCCACCCGATCAAGGGCGAGGCCATCGCCTGCTTCGTGGTGCTGCGGCCCGGTCACGTCCCGGGCGACGCGCTGCGCGACGCCCTGCGCCAGACCGCGGCCGCGCAGCTGGGCAAGGCGCTGGCACCCGAGGAGATCCACTTCGTGCGCGACCTGCCCAAGACGCGCAACGCCAAGGTCATGCGACGCGTGATCCGGGCCCGCTACCTGGGCCGCGATCCGGGCGACCTGTCGGCGCTCGAGAACCCGCAGGCCGTGGAGGAGATCCCCCAGGGGCGACCGGCGGACGTCGCCGGCGGCCCGCCGGCGCGATGAGCGCCGGCGGGCCGCCCGCAACCGCCCACGGCGTGCCGCGCTGCCGGCGCACGGCGTCTGGATCTTCTCGCTCTGCTCGGACGTGCGCGATGGCAGCCGCTTCTCCCCCCCGCCACGAGGCCAGACGGCGACCGTGAGGGTCTGGCGCGGCGCGCCGACGCCGCTGGGGGCCACCTGGGACGGCCTGGGCGTCAACTTCGCGGTCTACAGCGCGGGGGCCGAGGCGGTCACGCTGGTCCTGTTCGAGGGCCCCGACGACCCCGCAGGCCGCGAGCTGCCCCTCCCCGAGCGCACCGGCCCGATCTGGCACGGCTACGTCCCGGGCCTGGGCCCCGGCCAGCTCTACGGCTACCGGGTGCACGGTCCGTACCGGCCGCGCGAGGGCCTCCGGTTCAACGCCCGGAAGGTCCTGCTCGACCCCTACGCCAGGGCCGTGGGGCGCCCGCTGCGCTGGCACGACAGCCTGTACGGCTACGCGGTCGGCCACCCGGACGCCGATCTGTCGTTCGACGACACCGACAGCGCGCCGTATGCGCCGCTGGGTGCCGTGGTAGACGACGCGTTCGCGTGGGGGGACGACCGACCGCCCCGGGTGCCCTGGGAGGACACCATCGTCTACGAGACCCACGTCAAGGGCCTGACCGCCCTGCACCCTGACGTCCCACCGCACCTGCGCGGCACGTACCTGGGGGTGGCCGCCGAGCCCATCGTCGACCACCTCACCAGCCTGGGGATCACCACCGTCGAGCTGCTGCCCGTGCAGGCGTTCGTCCACGACCGCCGCCTGGTGCAGCACGGGCTGCGCAACTACTGGGGGTACACCCCGCTGGCCTACTTCGCGCCCGAGCCCACCTATGCGGCAGGCGGCGGTCTGGCGGCGGTGCGGGAGTTCAAGGCCATGGTGCGCGCCCTGCACGCCGCGGGGCTGGAGGTGGTGCTCGACGTCGTCTACAACCACACCGGCGAGGGCGATCACCTGGGCCCCACGCTGGCGTTCCGCGGCTTCGACAACGCCGCCTACTACAAGCTGGCCGACGACCGCCGCTACTACGTGGACTACACCGGCACCGGCAACACCCTGGATGCCGGGAACCCCTACGTGCTGCAGTTGATCCTCGACAGCCTGCGCTACTGGGTCCAGCAGATGCACGTCGACGGGTTCCGCTTCGACCTGGCCCCGGCCCTGACGCGGACGGGCCGTGACGTCGACATGCGCGCGGCCTTCCTGCAGGCCGTGCAGCAGGACCCGGTGCTCGCCCGCGTCAAGCTCATCGCCGAGCCCTGGGACCTCGGGCCGGGCGGCTACCAGGTGGGCAACTTCCCGTGGCCGTGGGCCGAGTGGAACGGGCGGTACCGTGACGCCGTGCGCCGGTTCTGGCGCGGTGACGAGCACACCGTCGGCGAGTTCGCCATGCGGGTGACCGGGTCGGCCGATCTGTACGCCGGTGCAGCGCGCCGCCCGCACGCCTCCATCAACTTCGTCACGGCGCACGACGGTTTCACCCTGGAAGACCTGGTCAGTTACGAGCGCAAGCACAACGAGGCGAACCTGGAGGACAACCGCGACGGCACCGATGCCAACTACAGCATCAACTGCGGGCACGAAGGCCCCACCGACGCTCCGGCGGTGCTGGCGTGCCGGGAGACGCTCAAGCGCAGCCTGGTGGTCACGCTGTGCTGCTCGCTGGGCGTGCCCATGCTGCTGGGCGGCGACGAGCTGTCCCGCACGCAGCGGGGCAACAACAACGCCTACTGCCAGGACAACCCGGTGAGCTGGTACCACTGGACGCTGGACCACCGCCAGCGCGCGTTCCTGGAGTTCGTACGGCAGGCCATCGCGGTGCGCAAGGCGCACCCCACCTTCCGGCGGCGCACGTTCCTGACCGGCGCCGCGACGCCCGAGGGCCGCAAGGACGTCGTCTGGGTCCACCCCGACGGCCGCGAGATGACGCAGGAGGATTGGGCCGCGCCCGGGCCGGGCGCGCTGGGCATGCTGGTGCACGGGGGGCTCATCCCCGACACCGACGCCCGGGGCCGGCGCGTCGCCGACGAGACGCTGCTGGTGCTGTTCAACGCCGGCCGGGCGCAGCGCTTCGTCCTGCCCGAGCCGCCGGACGCCTGGGGGTGGGAGTTCGTGCTCTCGTCGCGGCCCGGGCACGCCCGCCGGCGGGTGGCCCTGCCGGCCGGGCACCGCGTGATCCTCGGGCCGCGGCAGGCGGCCGTCCTGCGCGCGATCCCGCCGCGCTGACGCGGCTAGCGGCCGGCGCCCGGCGCCAGGAACAGCACGCCCAGCGGCGGCAGCGTCAGGACCACCGAGTAGGGCTGGCCGTGCCAGGGCACCGGGCTGGCCTCGACGCCGCCCAGGTTGCCCCACCCCGTGCCGCCGTACTCCACGGCGTCGCTGTTGAGCAGCTCGCGCCACCAGCCGGCCAGCGGCACGCCCACCCGGTACGGCTGGCGCGGGACGGGCGTGAAGTTGCACACGACCACCACCACGGCGTCCGGCGACCGCCCGCGGCGCATGAAGCTCAGCACGCTCTGCTCGGCGTCGTGCGGATCGATCCACGCGAACCCTGCCGGCGCGCAGTCGAGTTCGTGGAGGGCCGGCTGCGTCCGGTAGACGCGGTTGAGGTCGGCCACCCACCGCTGCACACCCGCGTGGCGCGGGTCGGACAGCAGGTGCCAGTCGAGGCTGGTCTTGTGGTCCCATTCCCGCCACTGCCCGAACTCGCCCCCCATGAACAGCAGCTTCTTCCCCGGCTGGGCGTACTGGTAGCCGAGGAGCAGGCGCAGGTGCGCCAGCCGCTGCCCGGCGTCGCCGGGCATCTTGCTGGCCAGCGACCCCTTGCCGTGGACCACCTCGTCGTGCGACAGCGGCAGCACGAAGTTCTCGGTGAAGGCGTACAGGCCGCGAAACGTCAACCGCTCGTGATGGTACTTCCGGTAGATGGGGTCCAGGCGCAGGTACGCCAGCGTGTCGTGCATCCACCCCATGTCCCATTTGAGCCCGAACCCGAGGCCGCCCACGTACGTGGGCCGCGAAACCATCGGCCACGCCGTCGACTCCTCGGCGATGGTCTGCACGTCGGGGAACGCCCGGTAGACTTCCTCGTTGAGCCGCCGCAGGAAGGCGATCGCCTCCAGGTTCTCGCGCCCGCCGTAGACGTTGGGAACCCACTGGCCCGGGGCGCGCGAGTAGTCCAGGTAGAGCATGGAGGCCACGGCGTCCACGCGCAGGCCGTCGGCGTGGTAGCGCTCCAGCCAGAAGAACGCGCTGCTCAGCAGGAAGCTGCGGACCTCGTGCCGCCCGTAGTTGAAGATGTAGCTGTGCCAGTCGGGGTGCACGCCCTGGCGTGGGTCGGCGTGCTCGTACAGGTGCGTGCCGTCGAAGTCCCCCAGGCCGTGCGCGTCGGTGGCGAAGTGCGAGGGGACCCAGTCCAGGATGACACCGATCCCGTGCTGGTGCAGCGTGTCCACCAGGGCCATGAACTCCTGCGGCGTGCCGTAGCGCGCCGTGGGCGCGAAGTAGCCGGTGATCTGGTAGCCCCACGAGCCGTAGAACGGATGCTCCATCACCGGCAGGAACTCCACGTGGGTGAACCCCATCTCCCGAACGTAGGCGGCCAGCAGCGGCGCCAGCTCGCGGTAGGTGAGCGGCCGGTTGCCCTCCTCGGGCACGCGGCGCCACGAGCCCAGGTGCACCTCGTAGATGGCCATGGGGACGTCCAGGCGCTGGCGGCGGCCGCGCTCGCCCATCCACGCCGCGTCGCCCCACGGGTAGCTGAGGTCGGCGATCACCGATGCCGTCGCGGGGGGCGGCGTCGTCTGGAAGGCGAAGGGGTCGCTCTTGTCCACCCGGGAGGCGCCGCCGCGGGCGGTGATGTGGTACAGGTAGCGGTGGCCGGGGCGGGCGTCGGGCACGACCCCTTCCCACACGCCCGAGACCCCGCGCGGTGTCAGCGGATGGCGCATCCGGTCCCACGCGTTGAAGTCCCCGATGACCGACACCCCCTCCGCGTTGGGCGCCCACACGGCGAAGGCGGTGCCGCCGCCGGGCAGCGGGTGCGCGCCCAGGTGGTCGAACAGCCGCAGGTGCGAGCCTTCGTTGAACAGGTAGAGGTCGTGGTCGCTGAGCAGCGTCATGCGCCGTCGCCCGCCACGAGGTGCGCGATGCCGTCCAGGGGGACGCGCAGCCGCGTCGGCTGCTCGCCCAGCGCCTCCCCCACCTCGGAGATCGCCCGTTCCAGCAGGAACGCCTCCAGCAGCAGCGCGCTCTCGGCGCGCGTGCGGGGCAGAAACCGCGCCCGCGCGGCGCCCGCCAGGTAGGCCCGCAGGAAGGCCGCCTGGGCCCAGCGCTGCCAGGCCCGGGCCCACGGGTCCAGGGCCACGGCCTCCTCGGGGCGCACGCGGCCGCGGTCCTGCGCGGCGGCCAGCGCGGCGCAGGCCGCGTGGTGGAACGACCACAGCATCCCGGCCACGTCGCGCAGCGGCGACCGCTTCAGGCGCCGCTCCCCCAGCGGCCGGGCGGGGGCGCCCTCGAAGTCGATGAGCACCACGTCCTTGCCCGTCGAGAGCACCTGGTGCAGGTGGTAGTCGCCATGGCAGCGGATCCGCTGGGCCGTCACCCGTCGTTCCAGCAGCCCGCGCAGGCGCCGCTGGATCTCGGGTTCCGTCTCCAGCACGCGCCGGGCCAGGGCCCGCACCTCCTCCGGCAGCGACCCGAGCCGCACGCGCAACCCCTGGAAGACGCTGCGGGTCAGGCTGCGCATCGACTGGTAGAGCGACCGCTGGTAGAGCGGGGTGAACGCCTCGGGCGCGAAGCGCGGATCGTCGGGCTCGGACGCCAGGACCATGTGCAGGTCGGCCGTCCGCTGCCCCAGCAGCCGCGCCGTCTCCAGGTAGGGCGCCATCAGCTCCAGCACCAGCGCCGGCGGCTCCTGGTCCACCAGGTCCAGGAGGCCCCCAGCCGGTAGCGGCGCCGCGATGCCCTGCGCGCGCTTCGCCAGCGCGCGATCCAGGTAGTCGTCCAGGGCGTGCAGCGCCTGGCTCCACCCGTCGTCCTGGTGCGGGACGAACGCCTGGAGCACGGCCAGCGTCGTCGGCTCGCCGTTGCGCGCCTGGTACTCGATGGCGCCCAGCACGGCCGGGGCGTGCGGGAACCCGCGGTGGGTCAGCAGCCGGCCCAGCTCCAGGTCGGGGTTGACGCCCGGCTCCACCCTGCGAAACACCTTGAGCATCAGCCGGCCGCCGAAGGGTACCAGCGTGTTGTGCCGCTCGATGGGGGCCCCCGGGTCCGGCGCGTTCGCGCCGTCCGTCCACGCCTGGAACCCGCGCCCGCGCCAGCACACCACGGTCCCCGCGACGCCCCGCAGCCGCCGCCGCCCGGCGATCGCCTCCAGCAGCGCGCGACAGGTGCCCGGATCGTACAGGGCGTCGGCCAGCACGCCATCGGCATCGGCGCCGCCGACCACCCGGGCGACGACGGCCTCCGGCACCGCGCCCGCCAGGCGGGTGGCCTCGTCGCCGACGGCGGCGCGCACCGGCAGATGGTAGACGTCCGGCTCGCCCTCGGTGTACTCCGCGCGCGCCAGCAGCAGCGCGCTCCCGAGGGCGCCGCGGGCCAGCGGCACCGCCTCGGTGATCCGCACCGCCTTCACCGGGCGCGCCGCGCCGGCGCACCACGGACGGCCCGGCAGGAAGCCCGCCAGGGCGGTCTCCACCGCCGTCCGCGCCGGCCCCGCCAGGACGTCCGGCCAGGGGCCCATCGCCACGGTCGGCAGCGCGGTCGCCTCGCGCGCAGGCGCCGCCGTCGCCCCGGGGGAGCGCAGGACGAACCAGTAGAACGCGTGCGGGCCGAGCGTGAGCGGGTAGCGCTCCGGGCCGATCGGGGGGAAGGGCGTGCGGCCGAATAGCTCCACGGGGACCCACCCGGCGAACGCGACCAACGGGAGCGCGGCGTACTCGACGAAGCGCGAGAGGTTGGCCACCACCAGGAGGCATTCGTCCTGCCAGCGCCGCACGAACGCCAGGATCTTCTTGTTCTCTTGTTCTCGGGCATCACCAGCTCCAGGGTCCCGCGCCCGAACGCCCGGTGTTGCCGGCGCAGGGCGAGCAGGCGACGGACCCACCACAGGCGCGAGTGGGGGTTCTGCTCCTGCGCCTCGACGTTGACCGCCTCGTAGTGGTACTCGGGATCGACGACGACCGGCAGGTAGAGCTGCTGAGGGTTGCACCGCGAGAACCCGGCGTTGCGGTCGGGGCTCCACTGCATCGGCGTGCGGACGCCGTTGCGGTCGCCCAGGTGGACGTTGTCGCCCATGCCGATCTCGTCGCCGTAGTAGAGCACCGGTGTGCCGGGCAGGGAGCATAGCAGGCCGTACATGAGCTCGATGCGACGGTGGCTGTTGCCGAGCAGCGGCGCCAGTCGCCGCCGGATGCCCAGGTGGAGCCGCGCCTGGGGGTCGCTGGCGTAGACGCGGTACATGTAGTCCCGCTCTTCGTCGGTGACCATCTCCAGCGTCAGCTCGTCGTGGTTGCGCAGGAACAGCGCCCACTGGCAGGTCTCGGGGATCGGCGGCGTCTGGTCCAGGATGTCGACGATGGGGAACCGATCTTCCATGCGCATGGCCATGAACAGCCGCGGCATCAGCGGGAAGTGGAAGGCCATGTGGCACTCGTCGCCCTGGCCGAAGTAGGTCGCCGCGTCCTCGGGCCACTGGTTGGCCTCGGCCAGCAGCATGCGGTGGGGGTAGCGGGCATCCACGTAGCGCCGCAGGTCCTTGAGGAACGCGTGGGTCTCCGGCAGGTTCTCGCACGGGGTGCCGTCGCGCTCGTACAGGTAGGGCACGGCGTCCAGGCGCAGCCCGTCCACGCCCAGCGCGCACCAGAAGTCCACGACGCGCAAAATCGCCCGCCGCACGGCCGGGTTGTCGTAGTTGAGATCGGGCTGGTGGCTGTAGAAACGGTGCCAGTAGTAGGCCCGTGCCACCGGGTCCCACGCCCAGTTGGACGTCTCGAAGTCCTTGAAGATGATCCGCGCCTCGGCGTAGCGGTCCGGCGTGTCGCTCCAGACGTAGAAGTCGCGCCACCGACTGCCCGCCGGCGCCCGCCGGGCCCGCTGGAACCACGGGTGCTGGTTCGAGGTGTGGTTGAGCACCAGCTCGGTGATGACGCGCAGCCCCCGGCGGTGGGCCTCGTGCAGGAACGTCTCGAAGTCCCGCAACGTGCCGTACTGGGGGTGGACCGCGGTGTAGTCGGCGATGTCGTACCCGTCGTCCCGCAGCGGCGAGGGGTAGAACGGCAGGAGCCAGACCGCCGTGATCCCCAGCGCTGCGAGGTAGGGGAGCTTCTGGGTGAGGCCGCGGAAGTCGCCGACGCCGTCGCCGTCGCTGTCGGCGAACGATCGCACGTGCACCTCGTAGATGATCGCGTCCCGGTACCAGGTGGGATCCGTGCCCTGGGAGCCGGCAGCCGCGCGTCCCGCCCGGGTCGTCATGCCGCCCTCCCCGCCTTAGCGGACGGACCCGGGGCGCTGCGGGCGCGCACCCGTGGCGCGCTCACGGTTGCGTGAACGGATGCTCCAGGTGGACGTCGCGCTGGACTGCCCCGCTGTTGGCCGCGTGCGGCACGGTCACCACCAGCCGGTCGGGACCCGCGCGCATGACGACCTGCACCACCAGCACCGTGTCCACCGG
>Ga0073930_1002951_pt1 | contig 10484 bp, 13 predicted proteins | sample DewCreD2012metaG_5_FD_76968 | JGI IMG/M metagenome (GOLD analysis project Ga0073930, IMG submission 76968) | Hot spring sediment bacterial and archeal communities from British Columbia, Canada, to study Microbial Dark Matter (Phase II) - Dewar... ...
GATCAGGCGAACCCGGTCGTCGCTTGGGCCACGGCGAGAGGGACGGGCACCTCGGGGAGCGTGGCTCTGGCCTCAGCGCCGGGGGCGGCAAACAGGTGCGTCTCCGGATGGTTCGTCGGGGCTAACGCCGACCACGGCCCGATCTCGCCTCGAGCCTCCTGGACCGAGGCCGACGAGCTGCTCCAGTCGGGGCCCGCCCACCGGCTCGAGACGCAGTGGCGCGCCGATGCGGCGGAGCAGACCGCCTCCGCCTCCTGGGCACAGTCGGGTCGCTGGGGTGGCGTGATCGTCGAGCTGCGGGCGGCCCCATCCGGGGTCACCGGCTCCGGGGCCGCGGCGATCGGGCCTGCTCGGGCGGCGGGCTCGGCGTCGGTGCGCGCCGCCGCTTCGGGGACCGCAGACCTGCGGCCGGTCGCGGCGTCCGGGGCTGGCACCGTCCGCGCCAGGGCTGCGGGGGCGGCGAGCCTGGGCGCGGTCCAGGCCAGCGGCTCGGCGCGGGCGGCCGTCTCGGGGAGCGGCGCGGCGGAGCTCCCGAGGCTCTCCCTCTCCGGCGCGGGACGGACCCGGGCCGCTGGCGCCGCTGCCGCGGCAATCGGGCCCGCCTCGGCGAGCGGGCTCGGCCGGGCCCTGGCGCGCTCCTCCGGGGCCGCGGAGCTCTCCCCCGTGAGCGCCGCGGGGTCCGGTGACGTCCCCGTCCTCGCCTCCGGCGCGGCGCAGCTCGGGCCCGCCTCGGCCTCCGGCGCCGCGAGCGCCGGGGTCTCGGGCTCGGGGGCCGCTGCGATCGGGCCGGCGGCATCTTCGGGCAGCGGCCGTGTGAGGGTCGCCGGGGTCGGCGCAGCGAGCCTGCCTGCTCACTCGGCCTCAGGCTCGGGAGCCACGGGCACGGCGGTCCTCGCCTCCGGCGCGGCGCAGCTCGGGCCCGCCTCGGCCTCCGGCGCCGCGAGCGCCGGGGTCTCGGGCTCGGGGGCCGCTGCGATCGAGGCCCTCGAGGTCCTGGCCGCCGCCGTCGCAGACGTCGCGGGCGCCGGCGCGGCGGTGCTGCCGTCGCCGGTCGCCGTAGGGGCCGGCCCGGGCGGGGGAGCGGTGATCGACCTGCAGATCGCCCGGGCGAGGTGGGAGCGGCTGGGCCGCCGCGGCGGCCCCGTCTACCCCGACCCCGAGCACGACGGCAGCCTCGAGGCGTCCTGGTTCGCGCGCTGGCTCGACGACGAGCTGTGAGGGAGGAGACGTGCAGCTGACGCGAGACGAGGTCCCAGAGCAGGTGGAGAGGGTCCTGCGGCTCCGCGACGCGGAGGCCCGCCGGCTCGAGCGGATCTACCTCTACCTGCGGGACCCGGACCCCTCCACCGCCCTGGGGAGGGTGGCCTGGGCCACCAACGGGCCGCTCCGGTGGCTGCCCAAGGGCGTACCGGCGGAGGTGCGTCGCCTCGCCGAGATCGCCCGCGTGAACATGCTCCGCTACGTCGTCGACTCCACCGTCCAGGTGCTCTACGTCGACGGCTTCCGGGCGCCGAACACCGCTGCGGAGGAGCCGGCATGGGACATCTGGCAGCGGAACCGTATGGACGCCCGGCAGACCGCGGTGCACCGGGCGGCGCTCTCCTACGGGGCTGGCTACGCCGTCGTGCTCCCCGGCGAGCCGGTCCCGGTGATCCGAGGGCTCTCGCCCCGGGCCCTCACGGCCGTCTACGGGGACGACGACGACTGGCCCGAGCTCGCTCTTGAGCGGCGGCGCTCGCCGCGGCCGGGCGTCGAGCTCTACCGCCTGCTCGACGAGCGGTGGGCCTGGTGGGTCGAGGTGGGCTCCTCCCGCCGACCCACTGTCGTGGCGGAGGAGGAGCACGGGGTCGGCGTGGTACCCGTCGTGCGGTTCCGCTCCTCGCTCGAGACGGACCCCGAGGCCGAGGTCCTCGGCGACGTGGAGCCGCTGATCCCCCTCCAGGACCAGATCAACATCACGACGTTCGGCCTGCTCGTGGCCCAGCACTACGGCGCGTTCCGCCAGCGGTACATCCTCGGCTGGATCGCGAAGAGCGAGGAGGCTGCCCTCGAGGCCTCCGCGCGCAAGCTCTGGACCTTCGAGGATCCGGACGTGAAGGTCGGGGAGTTCGGGCAGACCGACCTCAAGGGCTACCTCGAAAGCCGCGAGGCCACGCTCCGGCACCTCGCGACCGTCTCGCAGACGCCGGCCCACGAGCTCCTCGGGCAGCTCGTGAACCTCTCGGCCGAGGCCCTCGCCGCGGCCGAGGCCTCGCACCGGCGCAAGGTCGCCGAGCGCCAGGCCGTGCTCGGGGAGGCCTGGGAGCAGGCGCTCGAGCTCGCCGCCGAGATCGCGGGGCAGCCAACCGACCCCCAGGCCTACGTCCGCTGGCGCGACACCGAGGCGCGCTCGCTTGCCCAGGTCGCGGATGCCCTCGGCAAGCTCGTCCAGATGCTGGGCGTTCCGCCCCAGGAGCTCTGGGAGAAGATCCCCGGCGTCTCCCAGCAGGAGGTCGAGCGCTGGCGGGCTCGCGCGGCCGAGGGTAGCGCGCTCGAGCAGCTGGCGCGCGTGCTCACGGAGCAGGCGCGGACGTGAGCGTCTCGGCTGCGGAGCACCGGCGTCTGCAGCTCGCCGTGAGGGCCAGGGCGATCGCCGAGATCCTGGCGGCGTGGCCGCTGTTCGAGGGTGACCTCGCCTCCTGGAGCCGGTTCGTCCCTGTCGCGCTCGCCGTGATCCGGGCGCGGCACCGCGACTCCGCGGCCCTCGCCTCGGCGCATCTGCGCGAGTGGTCGGTCGAGCAGGGCCTGGGCCCGCCCGAGGCCCCGCTGCCTCCACCGCCGCCGCCCGAACTGCTCGCCCGCTCGCTCGGGGCGACGGGGCTCGCGGGGACCTGGCGGGCGCTGTCCGTCGGCATGAGCCTGGAGGCGGCCCGCGAGGCCGGCTTCGCCCGCCTGGCCATGGCGGCCGGCAGGCACGTGATGGACGGGGGGCGCGGCGTGGTCGTGGAGGCGGTCCGCCTACAGCCCGAGCTACGCTGGCGGCGCGTCACCGGCGCGAGGCCCTGCGCGTTCTGCGCGATGCTCGCCTCGCGCGGCCCGGTCGCCGAGACGGTCGACTTCCCCGCGCACGACGGGTGCTCCTGCACCGCGGAACCCGCCCTCGCCGGGGAGGGGCGCAACAGGCGGGAACAGGAGCTCTACGCGCGGTGGCGGGAGGCGGCGGCCGGCCTCTCCGGCGCTGAGGCTCTCCGCGCCTTCCGCAGGGCGCTCTCCGGCGTGTGACGCGCCCTCGACCATCGGGACGGCGATGCCTGCGATCGCGCCGCACGACACGCCGGTCGTCGACCGGCCCTGGGACGGGCCGGCCGCCGTGGCCGCCGCCCCGAACGACCGGGAGGTTCTGCGGTACATGCACGCCTGGGTCGACCCCGAGGGCGACCCAGACGCGAAGTCGAGCTACAAGTTGCCGCACCACGGGCCGAGGGTCGGCGCGCCAGCGAACCTCGCGGCCTGCCGGGCAGGCCTGGCGGTGCTGGGCGGGGCTCGCGGGGGCGTAGCCATCCCCGCCGCCGACCGCGACGAGGTCAGCCGCCACCTGCGCGCCCACCTCGAGGACGCCGGGGCCTAAGGACCCGACACGGGAGGAGAGCGAGATGTCCGACACGGACGAGATGCAGCACACCGAGCAGCCCCAGGAGGGCTCGGAGGAGCGCGACTGGAAGGCCGAGGCGGAGAAGTGGAAGGCGCTCGCGCGCAAGCACGAGCAGCAGGCCAAGGCCAACGCCGAGGCCGCCCGCCGGCTCCGCGAGGCGGAGGAGGCCGAGAAGACCGTCGCCGAGCGTCTCGCCGAGGCGCAGCGCCGGGCGGAGCAGGCGGAGCTCCGCGCCCTGCGTTGGGAGGTGGCCGCGGAGAAGGGCCTCCCGGCGAAGCTTGGCCGGTTCCTCTCGGGCTCCTCGCGCGAGGAGATCGAGGAGGCCGCCGCCGTCCTCCTCGAGGCGATCAAGTCCGCCGACACGGGGGGCTCCCCCGACACGGGGATCACGACCGGCAAGCCGAGGGAGCGGCTCCGCCCAGGGGCCGCACCGGAGAGCGAGCCGGAGGAGATGGATCCCCGCAAGCTCGCGGCGCAGATCCCGCGGCGCTTCGGGGTCTGAGTCGGTCGGAGGTGATGTATGCCGAGCACGTTCCTTAGGGCGGAGCAGGTCGTCTCCGCGGCGATCGGGCTCCTGCTGCGTGAGGTCACGCTGCCCGGGCTCGTCTGGCGGGATGCGGCCGGGGACTTCGTCGGGGCGAAGAACGACACCATCTCGATCCGGCTTCCCGCCTACGCGCCGGCCCGCACCCGGGGCCTCCGGAGCGGCGCGGGACGGACCCGGGACGAGATCCACGAGCGGAAGGTGGACGTGACCCTCTCGACGGACGTGTACAAGGACATCCGGGTCACCGACCCGATGTTCTCCCTCGATATCCGCGACTTCGGCTCGCAGGTCATCGAGCCGGTCACGAGGGGCATCGTCCTGGCCCTCGAGCAGGAGCTCGCGAACCTGATCACGGGGGCGACCTACCAGAACACCGTGGTCCACACCGCGGGCACCACCGACGCGTTCGAGACGGTGGTGAGGGCGAAGCAGTACCTCGACAACGCCTTCGTCCCGGCGGCCGGGCGGGTGCTCGTCGTGGGCAGCCAGCTCGAGGCCGAGCTGCTCACGAACGATAAGTTCGTGCGGGTGGACGCCTCCGGCTCCGACACGGCGCTGCGGGAGGCGCAGATCGGCCGGGTCGCCGGGTTCACGGTCATCACGTCGCCGGCCATCCCGTCGAACCAGGCCTACGCGTTCCACCCGACCGCCTACGTGATGAGCCAGCGCGCGCCGCTCGTGCCGGCCGGCGCGCCGTGGGGCGCGTCGCTGGCCTCGGAGGGCTTCGCCCTGCGGGCGGTCCGTGTCCTCGACTCCGACGCGATCGAGGACATCCTGGCCGTGGACGCCTGGGTCGGGGTGAACACCGTCCGCGACTTCGGCCACTACGACGCCGACCCCGCACGCGGCGGGAAGTTCGTGCCTGTCGTGGACCCGGCCAACCCGATCACGGGCCAGACCGACCCCTGGGCGAACGACGCCGAGCGGCTGGTGCGCGCGGTGAAGATCACCGTCAGCTAGCGCTGGTGAGGGGGAGGGCCCGGGCCCTCCCCCTCCCTCACGCGCGGAGACCGACGTGGCCAACTACTACTCGACCCCGGAGCAGGTGAAGGTCCGCACGGGCATCCGGCCCGAGGACCTCGGGCTCGCCTCGGAGGCCGACCTCGACGCCTTCCTCGTGGAGCTCCTCGAGCAGGTCTCGGACCTCGCGAACCGCTGGATGCGCCGCGACTGGCTCTCCGAGCTCCCGGTGAGCGAGATCCCGGCCGGCCTCCATGCCGTCGTCGCCGACATGGCGGCCACGGCGGTCCGGGAGATGGTGGCCACCCGCCAGACACCGGTCGTGCGGATCGACGACTTCGCCGTCCGCACGCTGCCCTCGCGGCTCCTCCAGGGGGACGTCCTCGAGCGCCTCAGGCTGTACGCGGCGGGGGCCGGCGCGGTCTCGCTGAGCGTGCGCCTGCCCGACGTGGCGGGGCTCGACCTGCCGGAGGTCAGCTGATGCCATCCGTCGCCTTCGTGGTCGACGACGACGACGTCGTCCGGATGCTCCGCGAGGCGGAGGAGGCGGTAGGGCGGCGGCTCCTCGAGCGCGTGGCCGAGGTGCTCGAGGAGGAGGCCGAGGCCGAGTCCCGGCCCCGCGGGGTTAGCTGGGAGGTCCGCCTCCTCCCCGACGTCGCCGTCCAGGCGGAGCAGTGGTGGGCGCACTTCCTGGCCAGGGGCACCGCCGCCCACGGCCCTCGCCGCGCCCCTCGGCTCGTCTTCGAGGTGGACGGCGAGACGGTCTTCGCGCGGCACGTATCGGGCATCGCCGCCGACCCCTTCCACGAGCGGGCGGTGGTCGGTGCCCGGTCCCGCGTCGACGAGGTGCTCGCGGACGTGCTCCGCGGGGTGGGATGAAGCGATGCGGCTCGACCAGGCCGTCGAGCAGATCCTCGATGCGGTGGTCGAGGCCGTCTCCTCGGACCCGGCGCTGGCGGAGGTCCGCTCCGTGGTCCGGGGCGACCGGGCGCGCCCGATGCCCGCCCTGCCGGCCGTATGGGTCGTGCCCGAGCCCGCGACCCAGGACGCGGACACCTACGGGTCCGCCGAGGCCTGGACGATGCCGGTGGGGCTCGCGGCGCTCGTCCGCTCGGAGGACCCCGAGCAGGGCGGCCGGGACGCCGGGCGGCTGGCGGCGCTGGCCCGCTCCGCGGTGCTCGCCACTCCCGGCCTCGGCCTCGCCCACGTGGTCGACGTCCGCTCGACGCGGATCGACCTCGCGGCGCGGAGCGAGCGGAACCGGAGCCTGTTCTGGGCCGATGCCACGGTGACCGTGACGTTCGTGGTGGATGAGTGAGGAGAGTGATGTGGCGGAAGGTGGGCGACGAGCTGGTCTGCGACGGCCCGGAGCCCTGCCGCGTGCAGGTGGGGGAGCGGGCCGTCCTCTACTACCCGGGCGAGCGGCTGAGCCTCTCGAGGGCGGCGGAGCTCGGGATCGAGATGGACGAGGAGGGGCTCGCTGAGGGCGGCCTCGAGGAGGGCGAGGAGCGATGACCAAGTACGCGGGCAGGCAGCTCGAGCTGCTCAGGGGCAGCGGGGGGTCCCCGGAGACCTTCGCGGTGGTCGGGCAGGTGACCAGCCTCGGGGCCGCGGGGTCCTCCCGGGACCTGATCGACGCGTCGGCCTACGGCGACGACTGGAAGGACTACGTGGTGGGCCAGCAGGACGGCGAGGAGATGGAGGTGGAGATCGCCTACGACCCCGCCGACAGCGCCCACGACGGCCTGGTCGCCGACTACGGCAACGCGACCAAGCGGAGCTTCCAGCTGCGCCACACGCCGGCCGGCTTCCACGTCCAGTTCCCCGCGCTCGTGACGAGGCTCACGCGCGGCGGCGAGCGCGACGGGCTGCTCACGATGAGCCTCACGCTGAAGATCGTGGCGCCCGGCGTGCAGGACGTGTCGTGACGGGGGTGCGGAGGTGGCTCTGACCAAGGCTGAGATCCTCGAGGCGATCGAGGCACGCGGCCGGGAGGTCGTGCCCGTGGAGGTCCCGGAATGGGGCGGGGTGGTCCACGTCCGCCGGCTGTCCTACGCCGAGCTCGAGGAGCTGGGGCTCGAGGAGGGCGGGCGGCCCACGCAGGGACAGGTCCTGCGGCTCCTGGCGTCCTGCCTGGCGGACGAGCGGGGCGAGCGGCTCTTCTCCCACGCCGAGGCTGAGGCGCTCGCCCGAGCCGACGTGGGCGCCTTCACACGCCTGCTCACGGAGGTGCTCCGGGCCAACGGCCTCGCCAGCGCCGAGCTGGAGGAGATGGTGGCGCATTTCGCCGCAGCCCAGCGCGGCGCCGCCTCTTCCGGCTAGCGCTGGCGCTGGGCGTCCCGGCCTTCGAGCTCGCCCGCCAGATCAGCGCCCGCGAGCTCGCCGAGTGGGCGGCGTTCGAGCGGGTCACGGGGCCGCTGGACCCCAGGGAGCGGCTGGACCACGCGGCCGCGAGGGCCGCCTGGGTCGTGGCCCAGGCCCTCGGGGCGAGGGGGCTCCGCCTCGAGGACCTCCTCCCCCGGTGGGGCGAGGAGGCCGCGCAGACCCCCGAGGAGATGATCGCCGTGGTGAGGGAGCTGCAGCGGAGGCACCGTGGCCGGAGCGAGTAGCGTCCTCGAGATCCTGGTCCGGGCCCGGGACGAGGCCTCGGGCGTGCTGCGCCGGGTCGAGGGTGCGACCTCGTCCCTCGCCAGGGGCGCGAGCGGCGTCTCGAGCGCCTGGGGCCGCGTCTCGCCGGTCCTGGGCGGCGTGGCCCGCGGCGTGGCGGCGGCCACCGCCGCCGTCGGGGCCGGGGCCGTGGCTCTCACCGGGGTCGGCCTGCGGACCGCGGCCTCGATGGAGCAGGCCAGGATCGGGTTCGAGACGATGCTCGGCTCGGCGCGGCGCGCGGACGCCTTCCTAGAGGACCTCGCCGAGTTCGCCGCCAAGACGCCGTTCGAGTTCCCCGACCTCGTGTCCGCCTCCCAGCGCCTGCTCGCCCTCGGCTTCGCTGCCCAAGACGTCCGGCCGATGATGACGGCGATCGGGAACGCCGTGGCCGCCGTGGGCGGCGGGGCGGCCGAGATCGACCGCGCGGTCACGGCGATCGGCCAGATCCAGGCCAAGGGCCGGCTCCAGGCCGAGGAGATGCTGCAGCTCAACGAGCTCGGCATCTTCTCCTGGCAGATGCTCGCCGACGCCATCGGGACCTCCGTCCCGAAGGCTATGGAGCGGGTCAGAAAGGGGCAGGTCTCGGCGGCCCAGTTCATGCAGGCCTTCCAGCAGCAGACCGGGGAGGCCTTCGGCAACATGATGCGCCGCCAGTCGCAGAGCCTCCTCGGGATGCTCTCGACGTTCCGCGACGCCGTGACGATGCGGCTGGCCGATACGGCCTCGCCGCTCGTCGAGGCGCTCAAGCAGGCCCTGCCCCAGGTCACGAGCCTCGTCGGGCGCCTGCTCGACGAGGTCGGCCCGATCTTCGCCGACCTCGTGGGGATGATCGCCCGGGCGGCGCAGGCCCTCCTCCCGCTCGTCGCGCCCGTGGCGAGGGTCCTCGCCGAGGTCCTCGCCTCCGCCGTCCGCGCCCTGGTCCCCGTGCTCTCGGCCCTCGCCCCCATCGTGACCGAGCTCGCCGTGGCGCTGGGCGAGGTTCTCGTGGCGCTCCTGCCGCTGATCCCCCCGCTCGGAGAGCTGCTGGTCGCGGCCACCCCCCTCCTCGTGGTCCTGGCCGAGCTGCTCGCCGCGGTCCTCCGGCCCATGGTCGGCGTCGCCCGCGTGCTGGTCGGGGCGCTGGCGGCACTCGTCCGGCCGATCGTCGGCGTGGCCCAGGCCGTCGCCCAGGCGATCGAGGCCGGCCGGGCGTGGTCGGCGGCCTGGCAGGCCCTCAGGGCCGCGGCCCAGGCGGCGCTCGGCGCGATCCGCTCGGCCGCCTCGAGGACCTTGGGGTGGCTGCGGGGCGCCTTCCGGGCCGTGGCCGAGGTGGGCCGCGGGATCTGGGAGCAGATCCTGGGCGCGGCGAGGGCCGCGTTCAACGCCGTCGCCCTGGCGTGGAACTCCACCGTCGGGCGGCTCTCGTTCCGGGTGCCGGGCTGGGTGCCGCTCATCGGGGGCCGCGGCTTCGACGTCCCGGACATCCCGCTGCTGGCAGCGGGCGGGATCGTCACCCGCCCCCTGATCGCGGGGCTCGGCGAGGCCGGCCCCGAGGCCGTCATCCCGCTGCGCCGGGGCATGGCGCCCCTCCGGATCGATGTCCGCCTCGTGGTGGACCGCCGTCGGTTCGTGGGGGCCTCCGACGTCGAGTTCATCTGGGGAGGGCGCTGGTAGTGGCCTACTCGCTCGCCCTCTTCGACCTCGCGGGCGCCCCGGTCGCCGACCCCGCGCCCTTCGCCTCCGCCACGGCGCGGTGGGAGCTCGACGGGCCCGGGTCCCTCGAGGTGACGCTCCGAGAGGCCCAGGCCTCGCCGGCCTGGCTCGCCGGCCGCCGGCGCGTCGAGCTCCGACGGGACGGCGTGCCCGTCTGGGGCGGGTGGCTCCTGGGGCTCGAGGCGAGCTTCGACCCCGACGAGGGGGCGAGCTGGACGGCGAGGGCTCTCGGCTACGCTGCCCCGCTCGAGCGGCGCTTCGTGCTTTCCGACCTCGTCTTCGAGGCCACCCCCGCGACGACGATCGCCTGGCAGCTAGTCCAGCACGTGCAGTCCCAGCCGGACGGGGACCTGGGGATCACGCTCGGGACGGTCGTCGGGACGGCGCCCTCCCTCACCAGGCGGTACTGCGCGCCGGTGAACCTCCTGGAGGCGATCGACGAGCTCGCCTCGCGGGAGCCGGGCGGGTTCGACTGGGAGGTCGACGCCCGACGGCGCCTGAACATGTGGGTCGGCGGCCGCGGAACCGACCGACGGGCCTCGGTCTCCTTCGGCCCGGGCGACCTCCGCGAGACGAGGGTGGGCGAGGACCGCGCCGAGCTCGCGACCTACGCCACGGCGGTGCCGCCGGACGAAGGCCCCTGCAGCCCCCCCCCGCTGACCCGGGCCGGCCCGATCGCCTCGGGACACCTCCGTCAGGACGTGCTCGTCGACGCCGAGGACGGCGCCGCGGCGGAGCTCGAAGCGCGCGCCGACCACGAGGCGAAGGTCGCCTCGCGATCCCGCCTCCGGCTCGAGGGCACCTACGAGGAGGGCAGGGCTCCTGCGGGCTTCGCGTCCCTGGAGCTCGGAGACACCGTCACCGCGCGGCTACCCCAGGTCTTCGGGGGGGACACCGCGGTGCGGCTGATCTCCCGGCAGGTCTCGCTCGAGGACCGAGCCGTGCACTTCTGGGCGCTCGAGCTGGAGGCGGTCTGATGGCGCGGGTCCGCCGGCGCGGCCAGCA
>Ga0073930_1002959_pt1 | contig 10448 bp, 12 predicted proteins | sample DewCreD2012metaG_5_FD_76968 | JGI IMG/M metagenome (GOLD analysis project Ga0073930, IMG submission 76968) | Hot spring sediment bacterial and archeal communities from British Columbia, Canada, to study Microbial Dark Matter (Phase II) - Dewar... ...
CGCGTTGTTGAACTGGAATTCGGCCACGACTTCAGTGGCTCGATCGGCGCGGCTGAAGTGAAGATGCGCCTGATTCAAAGTCGGATCGTCGAAGCTTCCATTGACGAACAGAAAGGCCAATCCGTTTTGAACACGCGGACCAACCCCGCGCAGCGGTCGGAGGAGCTCGTTCCACTCCGGCCAGCAGTTCGAGCATCGGGCGGAGAAGTTGGCCGCGATGTACGAGGACTCCGCGTGCGCCACAGGCCACGCGACGAGCCCAAGAACGATCAACCAAACCAGCGCAGTGCACTTCGTTCTCATCGCACTCTCCCGCGGGATTTGGGAGCAAAAAGCGTGCCGAGAGCTGAGGAGGGTCGGGGGAGAACGTAGGCGCTTGAGCAGACGCGCGTTAGAGCAGGCAGGGGGAAGAGGGAAGGGCGCGCCTTCTCTTTCGACCGTGAAAAGATCGTTTCACTTTGGCCGGGGGGATCAGCGATTGAGCAAAAGGGGGAGTTCTTCGTAGCTCGTTCGCGACCGCAATTTCTCGCGGTGGCGTTCGAGCGCCAGCTCGATCAAGCGGTCAATGAGTTGGCTGTAGGGGAGGCCGCTGGCTTCCCAAAGCTTCGGATACATGCTGATCTCGGTGAAGCCGGGCATGGTGTTGATCTCGTTGATGAGGATTCGATTGGTACCGCGTTCCAGGAAGAAATCCACGCGAGCCAGCCCCGAGCCTTCGATCGTCTGAAACGCGCGGATGGCCAGGCGCTGGAATTCTCGGACCAAGCGTTTCGGCAGCTTGGCCGGAATGATGAGCTGGGCGGCATCATTGATGTACTTGTCGGCGTAGTCGTAGAATTCGGCCCCCGGGATGATCTCGCCCGGGACGCTGGCGATCGGATTCTCATTGCCGAGGACGCTGACTTCGATCTCGCGACCGGTGATGGCTTCCTCGATCATGATCTTGACGTCATACTTGGCCGCGAGCGCGATGGCATCGGCCAGTTGCGTGCTTTTTTTGACCTTTGAGATCCCGACCGAAGAACCGAGACTTGCCGGTTTCACAAAGCACGGCAGGCCGATCTCCCGCAGCGCGCGCCGCAAGATGGAGCGGGGAGAGCGCTCCCATTCCGTCCGCCGAAAGGCGATGAAGCGGACGACCGGCAATCCCACCTCGCGAAAGAGTCGCTTCATGACGTCCTTGTCCATGCCCAGAGCCGAGGCGAGCACGCCGCAGCCGACATAGGGCACATTCGCCATCTCGAAGAGGCCTTGGATCGTTCCATCTTCGCCATACGGGCCGTGCAAGACGGGGAAGAAGACGTCCACTTTCTCCTGACGGATCGCCCGCAGCTCGCCGTCGAAGCGGACGAGTGCCGCCGTCGTGGGATCCGGCAGCAGGGCGATCGGTTGTCCGAGGTCGCTCAGGACATCCTGGGGCAGGAGCTTCGTGGAATCCGCCGGAGAGAGCCATCGGCCTTCCTTGGTGATGGCGATCGGGAGGATCTCGTACTTGCTCTTGTCCATAGCGCGAATGATTGAGGCCGCCGATCGCAGAGTGACCTCATGTACTGCAGCGCGGCCCCCGAAGATCACGGCCACCCGCAGCTTCGTCATCGCCATTCCGCCTCCGCCATTTGGAAGTATACACGCTCGGATACGTTGCCTTCCACCGCGAAGCCGCGTGACACCCCCTCACAAGATGCGTTTGCCGAACGCCGAGAGGGCGAGTTCGACGGCGAATTCGGCCGTGTGATTTCGGACATCGAGAACGGGATTCACCTCCACGATCTCCAGCGAGAGGAGCTTGTTGGAATCGGCGATGAGTTCCATGGCCAGGTGGCCCTCGCGATAGGTCGCCCCACCCGGCACGGGCGTGCCCACGCCCGGGGCATAGAACGGGTCAAAGAAGTCCATGTCGAGGCTGACGTGAAATCCTACCGTGCCGCGAGAAGCGATCTCCAAGGCGCGCTCCATGACGGCGCGCATGCCCAGTTCGTCCAGCTCGCGCATCGTGAAGACCGTGACGCCGGCGCGACGAATATTCTCCCGTTCGAGCGGATCCACATCCCGCACGCCGATGAGGACGCAACAGGAGGGATCGAGCTTCGGGCGGAATCCCTTCAGGTCCGTCAGCTCCGGCACGCCGAAGCCGAGCGAGACGGCATAGGGCATGCCGTGAATATTTCCCGACGGCGTCGTCTCCGGCGTGTTCATATCCGCGTGCGCGTCGAACCAGAGGACGCCGATCTTCTCCCCGCGTCGGTGGAAATACGAAGCCAGTCCGGCGATCGTCCCGATGGAGATGGATTGATCACCGCCCAGCACAAGTGGGGTCGCTCCCTCGGCGACGACCTGTTCGACGCGATCGGCCAGGAGGCGATTGACGTCGGCGACCTCAGCCAGGTATTTCACGCGAGGATCGGCGATGCGCAGGACCTCCGGGATGTTGACGGGGAGATTCCCCAGGTCCTCGACCACGTACCCGAGCTGGATCAACCGCGACTGAAGCCCTGCGATACGGAGGGCCGAGGGGCCCATATCCACTCCCCGGCGATTCGCCCCCAGGTCCATCGGCACACCGATGATCTTGATCGGACGCTTCATCAGGCCTTCCACGCGCGCACGAGCGAGAGAATAGGCCACCACCGAAAGCGCGGACGCTCCAGGCCGCGGATGAAGACTTGAGCGAACCCGGCCGCGCGCAGGAGTTCGGCCAGATGATCGGCCGTATAGAAGACCGCGTTCGCCTCTTCCGGGTCCCGACGGATATAGCGGTAGAACACCCGTCGCATTTTCAAAAAGAGCGAGTCATAGGACGTCCCCGGCAGCAAGCGCTCGGTCAGGATGAGCCGACCCCGAGCGGCGAGCACGCGGTGCGCTTCGCGCGCGAAATGGGGGATGTTCAGATGGCGCACGCCGGCCGCACAACTGATCACGTCGAACTGCGCGTCCTCGAAGGGGAGACGTGGGGCCGTCGCCACGCGCCATTCGATCTTGCTCTCGATCGCCAAGCCGAACGCGCGCGCTTCGGCACGCAAGCGCTCCATCTGCGCTTCGGTGAAGCTGAGGCACACGATACGCCCTCCGGGCTCGACCAGTCGGAGCAGGTGAAGGGCCATTCCGGCCGTCCCCCATGCGATGTCGAGGACGCGCGCGCCGGGTTTGACGTTGGCCATCTCCAAGAAGCGAATCCACCACGCACGAAACACTGCGCCGGAGAGAGGATCACCCCACCGACTTCCGCGAAGAGGAGCCCCGCGCTCGGGCGGTTGCCCCTTCCGATCCACGAGGGTGCTCATCGCTTCGATTCACCTCGTTGGGAATCCCCTCGCGGCACGCGACGGGAGATCTCGCGCACGGCTTCTTCGGCCGAACGCACGCGCACGACGGCCGAGAGGTCTTTCGGGCGAAACGCCAGATGTTCCAGAAGGCTCGCCAAAATCGGATCCCAGCACTCGCCCAGCAGGATCACAGGGCGGTTCGGGGTGGCCTGGCCGAGGAGGGCGAGGTTCCAGAAGAGCGCGACCTCGGCGAGCGTCCCGATCCCCCCTCGCAGAGCGACGAATCCCTGCGCCAATTCGCTGACGACCTTCAACCGCTCCAGGAGATCGCGCGTGCGAATCTCGCGCGAGAGATAGGGATTCGGCGGCTCCGAGAAGACATCCACCGTGATGCCCCAGGAGTCTCCTCCGGCGAGCCACGCCCCGCGATTGGCCGCCTCCATGACCCCTGCATATCCACCCGTGCACACCGTGTAGCCCGCTTCCGCGAGCTGTCGGCCCAGGCGTTCCGCCTCCTGATACTCCCAATCTCCCGGTTGGCAGCGGGAGCCACCGAAGATGGAGATGATGGGGTGCGGCATCGGTGCTCGCTCGGTCACGGCCTTATGCGATAGAGCATGCGGGGGAAGGGGATGGCCTCGCGGACGTGCTCCAGACCACAAATCCAGGCCACGGTGCGCTCGATCCCCAATCCGAAACCGGAATGAGGGACGGAACCATACCGCCGGAGGTCGAGATACCACTGGAAGGCTTCCTCCGGCAGATTGTGCTCGCGAATCCGTTGCTGGAGCAGGTCGAGCGAAGCGATGCGCTGTCCGCCGCCGATGATCTCTCCATAGCCCTCGGGCGCAAGCACGTCTACGCAGAGGGCCAACTCCGGGCGCTCCGGATCCGGCTCCATGTAAAACGCCTTCACCGCCGCCGGATACCGGTGGATCATCACGGGCTTGTCGAACTGCTCGGACAAGTACGTCTCGTGCGGCGAGCCGAAATCCTCCCCCCATGAGAACTCGAAGCCGCCTTCCCGGAGCCGCTCGACCGCCTCGTCATATCGGAGCCGAGGGAATGGCGGACGGATGTTCTCCAGTCGCGAGACATCGCGCTCGAGCACCTGCAGCTCCGCGCGCCGCCGCTCCAGCACCCGCTCGATGACGAAGGTCACCAATTGCTCGGCCAGGTCCATGATGTCCTCCAACGTCGCATAGGCGACCTCCGGTTCGACCATCCAGAACTCCGTCAGATGGCGTCGCGTCTTGGAACGTTCGGCTCGGAACGTCGGGCCGAAGCAGTAAACCTTCCCGAAGGCCATGCAGGCGGCCTCGTTGTAGAGTTGGCCGGATTGCGTCAGGTAAACCTTCTGATCCTCGAAGTACTCCACCTCGAAGAGCGTCGTCGTCCCCTCGCAGGCCGCCGGCGTGAAGATCGGCGCGTCGCAGAGCACGAAGCCGTTCGAGTCCAGGAAGTCTCGAATGGCGCGGATCACTTCGTGGCGGATCCTCAGGACGGCATGCGGTCGGCGCGAGCGGAGCCAGAGATGCCGGTGGTCCAGGAGGAATTCGATCCCGTGATCCTTCTTCCCCAGCGGATACGGTTCGGCGACGCTGACGATCTCCGCATCGTGGATCTCGATCTCGTACCCTCCGGGCGCGCGCTGCTCCTCTCGGACCGTGCCCCGCACGATGAGCGACGATTCTTGCGGTAAGTGCTCCAAGTCCTTCCACACCTGCTCGGGGACTTGCGTCTTGAGAACGACGCCTTGGATGATCCCGGAGCCATCCCGAATTTGTGGGAACATGATCTTGCCGCTGGAGCGCTTGTTATAGAGCCACCCCTTCACGATGACCTCCTGGCCCACATACTGGGCGATTTCGCTCACGTAGACATGCCTCATCGTTCGTCCCCCCTCGCCTGAACCCGTATCGCTTTAATCCTATCGCAGATCGCGAAGCTCAGGCCAGTCGCTTCCACCGCGCGAGGATCAAGCCGACGATCCCCAGACCGATCGCCGCGCGGATGAGATGGTCTTTGAGCTGAATGCCCCCGGAGACAGAGAGGTCCATGTAGAGGGCCAGCCCGCTCAAGAGAGCGAGCGTCACGAAGGCGACGATGGCGGCCCATTTCCGAGAGCGCCACAGCCCGACGGCTGATGCCACTTGGGCGAAGCCCACCAGCGCGAATCCGAGCTGCGGCCGAAACGGGACGCCATAGGCGTCGGCGACGATTCCCCCGAGCAGATTCAAGATCCCGTAGACGCCTTGAATGGCCGAAACGACTTTCAGAATCTCCATGGCTCCCGCCCGTGATCCGGATCTCTCAAGCTGCCAAATCGTAGCGCGAATCCTCGCGATTCGCCAAGTCCGACATCATCGGGATGCTCTCTCCAGCATCCCGGAAGGATCGCAAGAACGGCATCGCCCGACTCCCGCTCGGTGGAGGATTTGGTCCACCAAGAGGTAGAATTATGGCTCAATGGATGAACACCTGTTGAGGAGAGGAGCCTCATGCCGGCCGCATCCGATGTCATCGTCGTGGGGAGCATCAATGCCGATCTGGTCATTCGCGTGCCGCGACTCCCGCGACCTGGGGAGACCGTTTCCGGGCACACGTTCAAGGTATTTGGCGGAGGGAAGGGAGCGAATCAAGCGCTCGCCGTCGCGCGGTTGGGGGGGAAAGTGCGGCTCATTGGGAACGTGGGGACGGACGATTTCGGCGCGATGGTCATCAAGGGCCTCGCCAGCGGCGGCGTGAACGTCTCGCTGGTCGAATGGCTCCCTGATGCGCACACGGGCGTCGCCCTGATCATGGTGGACGAATCTGGGGAGAACGCTATCGCGACGGCGCCCGGCGCGAATCGCCAATGGACGACGCGAGGAGCTGCGTACTTCCAGAACCTCTTCCAGACCTGTCACCCTTACACGACGGTGATCCTGCAGTTGGAGATCCCTATGGAGATCGTCGAAGCGGTCACGGCCGCCGCTCGTGAGTGTGGGTTGCGCGTGATCTTGAATCCGGCTCCAGCTCGTCCGCTGGAGGATGCGCTGCTGCGGCGAGCCGATGTGATCACGCCGAATCGGCATGAGGCCTCGGAGTTGAGTCGGGTGAAGATCACCGATCTGGAGAGCGCGCGGGAGGCCGCTCGCGTGTTGCTCGATCGAGGGGCTGGGTGCGTCGTGGTCACCTTGGGGAGAGAAGGGGCTGTGATCGCCACACGCGCGGGAACTTTTCACGCGGCGCCTTTCGAGGTGAAGGCCGTGGATTGTACGGCAGCCGGCGACGCCTTCACCGGAGGCTTAGCTGTCGCTTTGAGCGAGGGCTTAGATCTCTTCTCAGCCGTGCGATTCGCCAACGCCTGCGGCGCGATCGCCGTCACTAAGGAGGGGGCGCAACCTTCGATGCCCACGCGCGCGGAGGTCGAAGAACTGCTCCGCGCGCAATCCCCACCGATTCGTCGGATCTGAACGGCCCGGTCGCTCGCGGTGGATTTTCGGATGTGGCCGCGCGAGCTGGAGAGGGTCAGCTGCGCTGGCAGGAGGATCCTCCGCAAGGGGGCGCTCGGAATCCTTTGGTGGACCGGAGGAGATTCGAACTCCCGACCTCCAGAGTGCGATTCTGGCGCTCTCCCAACTGAGCTACCGGCCCACCATCGCGTTAAGGATCATATCGAAGCTCGGGCGAACGTGTCAAGATATTGTGACCGTAATGGGATGACTTCCCAAACCTTTCCTCTTGGTCGCATCGAGATCTCCGGCCTCGCCCGTCACCGAGCGATCGGCATTCAGCACTTCAACGGCCCTCGGCCCAACCTAGAGAAGATGCTTTTGCGGCGAGGCTGCCCGCGATGGAGCGGGTAGCCGGGAAGATCAAAAGATGCGTTTGAAGGCTTTCCCGACGGCCTTGCCAGCTTTTCCCACAGCCTTCCCGGCGGCCTTGCCGCCCTTGGCCGCTGCTTCGCCCGCTTCGGTCGCTCCCTTCGCGGTCGCTTCACCGGCCGACGTCGTTCCCTTGCTCACCGCCTTCGCCGTCGCTTTCCCCGCTGCGGTGCTCGCTCGTGCCGCCTCCTTCGCTCCGGTGCTGGCGGCTTTCGCCGTGGCCTTGCCGGCCTGCGCGGTCGCTTCGCCCGTGGCTTGAGCGCCCGTGCCGGTCCCCTTCACGATGGCATTTCGTTTTTGCTGCGGCTGCGCCCAGCTCTCTACAGGGCTCATGAGCCGGAAGGAGAGTCCCCAGCCCAGGGCGTGAAGGCCGAAGACGAAACTCACGAGAGCGATTCGTCCTCTCCCGCGCATCGTTTACCTCCTTCAGGTCATGTGGCAGAATTGAAACCTCCAAACGCCATTCGGCGGCAGTGTGCCAGATGCGAGAAGGGATGTCAAGAATTCGCTCGAACGATCGGACGCTACGTCGCGCGGCTTGGCCCTGGCGATTTCTGCTCTCGGGGATCCTCATCGGCCTGGGGATCAGTCTCTCTGGCTTCGCGCAGAGGCCAAAGCCCGGTGAGGAGCCTCTCGTCGAGTTGCGCTCCGATCTGGTCTCCTTCACCGTTTCGGTCATCGGTCCCAAGGGAGAGAGGTTACGCCATCTCACGCGCGAAGATTTCCTCGTATATGAGGACGGGGAGCGGCAGCAGATCTCGCATTTCGCCACGGTGGAGGCTCCGGTGGACATCGTCCTGCTTCTGGACACAAGCGGTAGCATGCGCGGTGAGCTGAAGACGATCCAGCGCGCGGCGGCGCGGTTCATTGAGCGGATGCGCCCGCAGGATCGCATCGCCATCGTCGAGTTCAACCGCGAGGCGATCCTCCATCAGGATTTCACGCCGCAGCGGAAGCAAGCGATCGGCGCTCTGCGAAATTTGAAAGCGGGCTCGGCGACGGCTTTCTACGACGCGCTCGCTGTCGTCGCCGATGAGTTGCTGCGCTCGGCGTCCGAGCGGAAGGCGATCGTCGCGCTCACCGACGGCGTGGATTCGGCGAGCTTCTACGATTTCTCCGAGGCGGCGAAGCGACTGGAGCAGACCGCCGTCGCCGTGTACATCATCGAGTTGGACACCGAAGCGTTCGTGATCGAAGGCATACGGCGCGGGGAGCTTACGCTCTCGCCCGCACAGTTGGAGCGGTATCGGCGGGCCTATCGCCCGCGGGATCTCCCGCTTCGGTATCGCAATCCCCTCTTCTTCACGGAAGGGGAGTTGGTCGAGATCACGCGCGGGCTGTATCGTCTGGCCCGGCAGGAACTGCGGCAGCTGGCCGAGCGGACCGGTGGACATGTCTATCCGCTGCGGCAGCTTTCGCAACTGGACGAGGTGTATGCGAAAATTCAGGCTGAGCTGGGAACGCTCTACAGCATCGGCTACTATCCGAGCCGCCAGGAACGGGATGGCCGCTGGCGCTCACTGCGCGTGGAGGTCACTGTTGCCGGCGCTCGCGTGCATGCCCGATCCGGATATTGGGCGCCCTCGCGGTGAGGTCCTATGCGAGACCGATGGCGATGCTTCGCAATCCTCGTGTTCCTCGTACTGGAGGCCGTAGCTCGGACATTCGCTTCCGTTTCCCCGGAGACCTCGCGCCCGGCTCAAGAGCTATCGGTGAGCGGGCCGATCGTGGGCGATGTGACGGCGGAGAGCGCGCTCATCTGGGCGCGGGCGAACCGAGAGGCGATCCTCCAGGTCGAATATGGGACGGAAGCGGAGCTGGCGACATCTCAATTCACGGAGCCTGTCCGACTCTCTCCAGATCGAGATTTCACGGTCAAGGTCTCACTCGATGGGCTCCGACCGCACACACGGTATTTCTATCGCCTCCATGCGCAAGACCCCGCAGACCCTTCGCGCAGATTCGTCAGCGCGATCGGAGCGTTTCTGACAGCGCCTGAGGAAGACGAATGGGCGGCGCTCACGTTCGCCTACAGTGGGGATGCGGGTGAGGCCTATCAACCGTTCCGGCTCTTTGATGCCGTCCGCGCGCAGCGTCCCGATTTCTTCCTCTTCCTCGGGGATACGATCTACGCCGATCAAGGTCCGGGACCGGCGGCGAAGACCCTCGCGGAGTATCGCCTGAAGTATCGGGGGAATCAGGCGGACGCGGCCTTTCAGCGATTGACGCGCGAGACGTCGTTTTACGTCATCTGGGACGATCACGAGATCGCCAACAATGCCAACCGTGCGCATCCGCGTCTTCCCACTGCGCGTCGGGCGTTCCTCGAATATTGGCCGATTCGCGAAGATGCGGCGGACGGAACGCGACTCTATCGCTCGTTCCGGTGGGGGCGCGCCGCTGAACTCTTCTTACTCGATTGCCGCCAATATCGAAGCCCGCAGGCGGAGCGAGACGGGCCCTTGAAGACCCTGCTCGGGGCCGAGCAGAAGGCGTGGCTGAAAGCGGCGCTGCTCGCCTCTCCGGCGGCCTTCAAGTTCATCGCCACGACCGTCCCCTTGAAATATCACACGCGCGATTCTTGGGAAGGGTATCGGACCGAGCGGCGGGAGCTTTTGGAGTTCATTCGCGCGCATGGCATCGCGAACGTGATCTTCCTGGCCGCCGATGTCCATTACGCAGCCGTGTTGCGCCATGTCGAGGGCATCGTCGAGATCATCGCCGGACCGATCGCTCAGTTCTCCTCACCGATCGCGTTCGTCGGGCGTCGGCCTGAAGTCGAGTTCACGGCGACGAACGCGTACACTTATGCCCTCGTGCGCGTCCTCCTGGAGGATGGCGAGCCACGTGCGGAGATTTCGATCTTCAATGCTGCGGGAAAGCGCCTGCACACGACGCGCGTGCCCTGAGCCGCTCTCGGCTACAGGGAAGACTTCGATCCTTCCGGAGTCAGCCGTTCGCGTGACTCCGTCGCACAGTGCTGGTCATTCGGTTCGCGCGGGGAGAGTTAGCGGCTGCGCGCCCTCTCCTTGGAGGCCTTCAGCGGATCCTTGAATCCGGTCTCTTGCTTCTTGCCATTGGCCGAGCAATCGTGTTCGGCGGCGCGTTGCCGGTAGTACGCCTCCTTATCCACCCCTTTCGAGATGTAGGCGACGACGGTGAACGCCGCAAAACACTTAGGACAGATGAGCCGAATCGGCTTGGCTGCTGTGCGCGCCATGACGACTCCCTCCTTCTGCGATTGGATTCGGTGACGACGTCGGTCGTCACAAAAGGCGAAAAGGTTGCCAGAAGACGTTGAGGAAGTCAATGGCGC
>Ga0073930_1002970_pt1 | contig 10421 bp, 8 predicted proteins | sample DewCreD2012metaG_5_FD_76968 | JGI IMG/M metagenome (GOLD analysis project Ga0073930, IMG submission 76968) | Hot spring sediment bacterial and archeal communities from British Columbia, Canada, to study Microbial Dark Matter (Phase II) - Dewar... ...
ATACCGTCGTCCTGCGCAAGCTGCGGCAGTTTCAGCAGCTCGGGCACACGGTCATCTTCCTCATCGGGGATTTCACGGGCATGATCGGCGATCCCACGGGACGCTCCGTCACGCGCCCGCCGCTCTCGCGCGAGGAGATCGAAGCCAACGCCGAGACGTACAAGCGACAGGTCTTCAAAATCCTCGATCCCGAACGGACGGTGATCGAATTCAACTCCCGGTGGCTCGGCGCACTGCGCAGCGAAGAGTGGATCCGCTTGACGGCGAAGGTGACCGTCGCCCAAATCCTCGAACGGGAGGATTTCCAAAAGCGCTTGCGCGAGGGCTCGCCCATCAGCCTGCACGAATTGCTCTATCCCGTCGCGCAGGCTTACGACTCGGTCATGCTGCAGGCGGACGTTGAGCTCGGAGGGACGGACCAGAAGTTCAACCTCCTGGTCGGGCGCGATCTTCAGCGCGAATTCGGGCAGGAGCCGCAGGTCGTCATGACGGTACCCCTTCTGGTGGGGACCGATGGCGTGCAGAAGATGTCGAAATCCTACGGGAACTATATCGGCATCACCGAGCCGCCCGAGCAGATGTACGGCAAGATCATGTCCATCTCGGACGAGACGATGTGGACGTACTATGAGCTGTTGACCGATGTGCCGGCAGAGGAGCTGGCCCGATGGCGGGCGGAGGCCCAGGCCGGTCGCGTGAATCCGCGCGACGTGAAAGCGCAATTGGCGCGCCGTCTGGTCGCGGAGTTCCACTCCGAGGAGGCCGCGCGCCGCGCCGAAGAGGAATTCACCCGTATCTTTCGCGAGCGGGGTCTTCCGAGTGAGATGCCGATCTTTCACCTCCCGGCGTCCGTCGGCGATCGTCTGGAGCTGGCTCGGCTGCTCGTGCAGTCGGGCTTGGCGCCGTCGGTACGGGAAGCACGGCGCCTCATCGAACAGGGGGGCGTGCAGGTGGACGGCGAACGCATCGCCGATCCGCGCGCTCACATCGTGGTGAGACCGGAATTCGTGCTCCAGGTGGGCAAGCGCCGATTCCTGCGCATCCGCAGCCGGGAGGCGACCGATCCGATGTCCGCATGATTCCATAAGGAGGCGACGACCATGTTGAACAAGATCGCGGGACTTCTCTTCCTCGCCGTCTTCTTCGTCGGGAACGCCATTCCCTCAGCCGAGGTGCCGCAGCAGCCGCCTTCGGACGACGCGCTTTGGGCGAAGGCGTTGCGCATCCATCGCGAGGCCATTGTCGTGGACACGCATTCGGACGTGACCTCGCGCATGCTCGATGAGGGGTTCGATATCGGCCGACGCGCCAGCGACGGGCACATGGACATCCCCCGCATGAAGGAGGGAGGGATTGACGCCCAATTCTTCGCCATCTACGTCGCCGCCCGATACGCGCGCGAGGGGGGATCGGCCCGTCGCGCCCTCGATATGATTGATGTCGTCTATCGGGCTCTGGAGCAGTACCCGAACGATCTGGAGCTGGCGCTCTCGGCCGAGGACATCCGCCGCATCGCCCGCGCGGGAAAGATCGCCGTCCTCATGGGGATCGAAGGCGGCCATGCCATCGAGGACAGCTTGGGCGCGCTCCGCATGTTCTATCGGCTGGGCGTCCGCTACATGACGCTCACGCACACGAACACGAACAACTGGGCCGATTCTTCCGGCGATCAGCCGCGCCACAATGGGCTCACGGAGTTCGGCCGACAGGTCGTGCGCGAGATGAATCGGCTCGGGATGCTCGTGGATATCTCCCACGTCTCGGATAAGACCTTCTTCGACGTCCTGGAGACGACGCGCGCCCCGGTCATCGCCTCGCACTCCTCGGCCCGCGCGCTGACCAATATCCCGCGCAACATGAGCGATGAGATGCTGCGCGCCCTCGCCCGAAATGGCGGCGTGGTCATGGTCAACTTCGGCTCCAGCTTCGTGGACCAGAGCTACACCGAGGCCGTGGCGCAGCGGCGCGAGCGACTTCGCCCGCAATTGGAAGCGTTGCGCGCCCGCTACGCGAACGATCCGGTTCGCCTTCGTCAAGAGACCGAGCGGCTCTTTCGCGAACACCCCGTCCCGCGTCCACCGCTCAGCCGATTGATTGACCACATTGATCACATCGTCAAAGTGGCGGGCATTGATCATGTCGGTCTTGGCTCGGACTTCGACGGCGTGGAGAGTTTGCCCGAAGGCCTGGACGATTGCTCGAAGCTGCCGCTCATCACCTACGAACTGCTCAAACGCGGCTACAGCGAGTCGGACATCAAGAAGATCCTCGGCGAGAACTTCCTGCGCGTTTTCGCCCGCGCCGAGGAGGTCGCCCGCCAGATGCAGCGAGAACAGCGATGAGGCCGGCTCGCCTTCGAACCGCGAGCGCGGGCGGAGGCTCCCGCATGAACGCGTGAAGGCGATGCGCTGATACGGGAGGAGGAGACGCATGAACTGGCACGCGTTTGTGACGACGTTCGCTTTGATCTTTCTCGCCGAGATGGGCGATAAGACGCAGTTGACGGCCATCAGCATGGTCTCGCGCACGAGGTCTCCGCTGGCCGTCTTCCTCGGCGCTTCGCTGGCCATGGCCGTCGTGACGCTGCTTGGGGTCCTGGGGGGGACGCTTCTCGTCCGGTACGTCCCCGAAGCGTACCTGCAGAAGATCGCCGCCTTCGCCTTCATCCTCATCGGCCTGGCGATGCTCGTAGGAAAGTGGTGAAGGGCGCCCGGGGATCCGCTTGGTGCGCACCACCATGTCAGCATTGCTCTCTCGCCGGAGGGGGTTTTATAATGAAGGCTTCCGAAAACGACGGCGCGAAGATCACGGGTGAGGCGACCGACGATGAAACCGAAGTATTATCCGCATGAGGTCGAGGCCAAGTGGCAAGCCCGATGGGAACAGGAGCGGGCGTTCGAGGTCGAGGTTGATCCCGCGCGCCCGAAGTTCTACTGCCTGGAGATGCTGCCGTATCCCTCGGGTCGCCTCCACATGGGCCACGTCCGAAACTACACCATCGGCGATGCCCTCTCCTGGTACAAACGCCTGCAGGGGTACAATGTCCTGCATCCGATGGGCTGGGATTCGTTCGGGCAGCCGGCCGAGCAAGCGGCGATCAAGCGCGGGATCCATCCGGCGGTCTGGACCGAGGAGAACATCGCCTACATGCGGCAACAGCTCCGCCGACTCGGCATCAGCTACGATTGGCGCCGCGAGATCGCCAGCCACACGCCCGAATATTACCGGTGGAACCAGTGGTTCTTCCTCAAGATGTATGAGCGCGGGCTCGTCTATCGGAAGCTCTCGCCCGTGAACTGGTGCCCGCAGTGCCAGACGGTCCTCTCCAACGAGCAGGCGCAAGGGGGATGCTGGCGCTGCGGCTCGGCGGTCGAGCAGCGGCAGCTCGAACAATGGTTCGTGAAGATCACCGACTATGCCGAGGAGTTGCTGCAAGGCTTAGAGGAACTCGGCGAGGGATGGCCCGAGCGCGTGCGCATCATGCAGCGCAATTGGATCGGCAAAAGCGTCGGCGCGACGGTGGACTTTCCCGTCGAGGGGCGCGACGAAGTGATCTCGATCTTCACAACGCGCATTGACACGATCTACGGCGCGAACGCCGTGCTGCTGGCGCCCGAGCATCCATTGGCCCGACGCTTGGCCGAAGCTTCGGCCGATCGCGAGCGCTTACTGGACTTCATCGCCCGCCTGGAGAAGACGGATCGGCGCGTTCGCTCCTCCGAAGAGGCGGAGAAGGAGGGCTTGGCGACCGGACTGTTCGCCCGCAATCCCTTCACCGGCGAACGTCTCCCCATCTGGATCGCGAACTTCATCTTGATGGAGTACGGCACGGGCGCCGTCATGTCCGTGCCGGCGCATGATCAGCGGGATTTCGAGTTCTCGCGGAAATACGGTCTGCCGATTCGACAGGTGATCGCCCCGCTCGATGAAGAGGGACGTCCGATCCTCTTCGACGAGCTGACCGAAGCGTATGAGGGCGAGGGCGTGCTCATCCATTCGGGTCCCTTCGATGGTCTCCCCTCGGAACAAGCGCGCTCCCGCATGACCGAATATGCGGAGCAGCACGGGTTCGGACGAGCATCCGTCCACTACCGATTGCGCGATTGGGGCATCTCGCGCCAGCGCTATTGGGGCACGCCCGTGCCGATGATCCATTGCGAGCGCTGCGGCATCGTCCCGGTGCCGGAGGATCAACTGCCCGTCATCCTGCCGCCCGATGCGCCCTTCACCGGCGAGCACGGATCCCCGCTCGATCACGTCCCGGAATTCGTTCACACGACCTGCCCGGCGTGTCATGGCCCCGCGCGCCGCGATACGGACACGATGGACACATTCGTGGACTCCTCCTGGTACTACTTCCGCTACTGCGATCCGAAGAACGAGAAGGCGCCCTTCGATCCCGAGATCGTGCGCTACTGGATGCCGGTGGATCAGTACATCGGCGGGATCGAGCACGCCATCATGCACCTGCTCTATACGCGCTTCTGGTGCCGGTTCCTGCGCGATCTGGGGCTGGTCGAGTTCTCCGAGCCCGTGACGCGGTTGCTCACCCAAGGCATGGTGCTCAACATCGTCCCCGAGGGACCCTATGCCGGCCGATGGATGGCGATGTCGAAATCGCTCGGCAACGGTGTGGACCCCGACGACATGATCCAGAAGTACGGCGCCGATACGCTCCGCATCTTCATCCTCTTCGCCGCTCCGCCGGAGAACGAGCTGCAGTGGAAGGAGGAAGGGGTGGAAGGCGCCTTTCGCTTCCTCCGCCGCATCCACGCGCTCGTGTGGAAGTGGCATGAGGTCTTGGCGCGCCGCTTCATGACGCTCTCGCGACCCGAGCCGGAGCAGCTCACGCCCGAGCAGCGCGCGCTACTTCGGAAGACGCATCAGACGATCAAGGGCGTGACCGAGGACATCGAAGCGCACTTCCAGTTCAATACGGCGATCGCGAAGTTGATGGAGTTGTTGAACGCCATCGGGGAGTTCGAGGCGCGCTTCCCGACGGCGGACGACGCCACGGAGGCCGACCTCTCCGTCCTCGGCGAGGCGATCCACGCCCTCGTGGTGATGCTGGCGCCCTTCGCGCCGCATTTCGCCGAGGAGATGTGGGAAGCGCTCGGTCATACCGAGAGCCTCGTGAAAGCCCGATGGCCGAGTTTCGAGCAGCGATGGGTGCAGGCCGAGACGTTGGAGATCCCCGTGCAGGTCAACGGGAAGCTCCGCAGCCGAATCTTCCTGCCTCCCGGGACGCCGCGCGAGGAATACGAGCGCGCCGCTTTGGCCGATCCGCGCGTCCAGGCCTTCATCAACGGGCGGAAGGTCATCCGGATCATCGTCATCCCGGATCGGTTGGTGAACGTCGTCGTGCAATGAGCCGCTCCTCGGGCGACGAAGTCTCCGAGAGCTCTGCGCCGACGGGAGAAGGCGGATGAAAAAACCCTTGCGATTCGGCGCGCTGACGCAGACGCATCATACGACTTGGGAGGAGCTGCGCCAGACCTGGCGCCTTCTGGAGGAGCTCGGATACGACACGGCGTGGACGTTCGACCACTTCTTCCCCATCCTCGGCGATCCTTCGGGGCCATGCCTGGAGGGATGGATCGCGCTGACGGCGCTGCTGATGGAGACCTCGCGCCTTCGCGCGGGCGTGCTCGTCAGCGGGAATACCTATCGGCATCCGGCTGTGCTCGCGAAGATGGGGGCGACGCTCGATCACATCAGTCGAGGCCGCTTGATCCTCGGCTTAGGAGCCGCCTGGTATGAACGGGAGCACGTCGCCTACGGCATCCCCTTCTTCACGACGGCCGAACGCATTCATCGCCTTGGCGAAGCCGCCCACCTCATCAAGCGCCTCTGGACGGAGCCGCAGGTGACGTTCGAGGGACGGTTCTATCGGTTGCAAGACGCCTATTGCGAGCCGAAGCCGGTGCAGCGTCCGCATCCACCGATCCTGATCGGCGGCGGAGGCGAGAAGCTCACCTTGCGCGTCGTCGCCGAACACGCCGATCAATGGAACACGTTCGGCTCACCGGAGGATTTCCGAAGGAAGATCGCCATCCTGCGCGAGCACGGTCGAGTCGTCGGACGCGATACCGAAGAGATCGAGGTCTCTTGGGCCGGCGTTCTGCACGTGACGGACTCGGCGAGCGAGAAAGCCGCGGTGCTTCAGGCGCTCGCTGAGGCCTATGGCCAACCGGTGGAGGTCATCGAGCCGACGGTCCTCGTGGGCTCGGTCGAAGAGATCCGCGAGCGCCTCCATCGCTACATCGAGGTCGGCGTCACGCACTTCATCGGCGTCCTGAGGCCGCCGTTTCATCATCCGTCGCTTCGCCGCTTCGCCGAAGAAGTCATCCCGATCGTGCGCGCCGAGTACGCGAGGAGCGACACATGACGGGCGGAGGACGCGTCATCCTCGGTGGAGTTCTCTCCCTCCTGCTTCTCACCGGACCGTGCGGGTATCGCCGAGCCCGCCTGTCCCTGCCCGCTCACATCCGCACGCTCGCGATCCCGGCCTTTCACAACACGAGCCTGCAGTATCGCGTCGAGCATCGGTTCACGCAGGCCGTCATCGAGGAGTTCCTGCGCCGCACCCGAGGCCTCCGCATCACCTCCGATCCGCAGCAGGCCGATGCCGTGCTCATCGGGAACATCCGCGCGCTCACCTCTCGCGGCGTGGTGCTCGACGAGATGGGGCGCGTCCGCGTCTATGAGATCGCCATCACCATCGGGGTCACCGTGCGCGATCTCACGCGCAACGTCATCCTCTTCGACGTCCCGCGTTTCGTCTTTCGCGGCGAATATGAGATCCCGGAAGGGCCCGAGAGCCTCTTCGCCGAAGAAGGGCCCGCTCTGGATCGCCTCGCGCGCGAGTTCGCCCGAAGCCTTGTCTCCCTCATCCTCTCCGGAGCATGACGACGAAGCGGCTCACACCCGAAACCTTCCGAAAAGCCATCGAGCGCGGAGAGATCGAACCGCTCTATCTCTTCACCGGATGGCTCCCGGAAGGGATGCGACGAACGAGCGATGAGGAGCTGTATGCTCCCGAAGCGTATCTCCTCCGCGAGGCCGTGCGAATGCTCATCGCCCGCGCGCTCGATCCCACGTCGCGCGCCTTCAACCTCTCGCAGGTCTCCGCCTTGGAGACGCCGATGACGAGCATCCTCGCAATGGCGCACGAGCTGCCCGTGCTCTCCCCCCGACGCCTGGTGATCGTGCGCGATCTCGATAAGAAATGGCGCGCGCGCGAAGAGGCCGAGCCAGCGCGCGATCTCCCGGCCGAACAAGCGGCGCTCATCGAGTATCTCAAACATCCCGTCCCCACGACGACGCTCGTCTTCATCCTCGAACATGTGGATCGCCGACTGACGATCGTCACGGCCTTGCTGAAGGCGTGCACGATCGTCGAATTCCGACGGCTCTCCGAGCGCGAGGCTCTGGAATGGGTGAAGGGATACGTGCGTCAGCAGCAGGCCGTCATCGAGGACGCGGCGGCGGCGGCACTTGTCGGGCTCGTCGGCTCGGATCTGACGCTCTTGGCCGCCGAGTTGGAGAAGCTCCTCACGTTCGTCGGCGAACGTCGGGTGATCGCGCGCGCGGACGTCGAGCAGCTCGTCGTCCGGCATCGCGAGCACTCGAATTTCGAGTTGACGGATTGGATCCTCGCGCGCCGACCGGCGGCGGCTTGGCGCCTCCTCCGCCGCCAGCTCGAAGCGGGAGAGGAACCGGTGAAGCTCCTGGGCGCCATCGCCAGTCTCTACCGACGCATGCTGCTCGCCAAAGAACTGATGGCGCGCGGCGCGCCGAGCGCCGAGGTCGCGCGCGCCGCCGGATTGCCCCTCTCGGCCGCCGGGAAATTCAACGAACACGTGCGGCGCATCCCCCGCGACGAGATCATCGCGGGGCTTCGCCACATCGCCCGCACGGATGAGGCCTTGAAGAATTCCATCGGCCCTCCGGAGGTGCAATTGGAACTGCTCCTTTATCGGCTGTGCGTTCCCGCCGAGGAGGAAGAGCCCCTCTGAAGCTCACGCGGCATCCCCGCCAAGGAGGAATCGCCGGAGGGCGTGGGCGAGCCCGTCCTCATCATTGGTCCCCGTCACGTAGTAACCGAGCCGCTTCAGTTCTTCTTCCGCATTGCCCATCACGACGCCGAGCCCGGCGTATGCGAGCATCTCCAGATCGTTCCGATTATCGCCGACGACCATGATCTCCGAGGGCGCGATCCCCCAATGCCGGGCGAGGCGATCGAGCGCTGTCGCTTTCGAGCACTCGGGCGCGACGACGTCCACAAGCGCCACATCGCGCTGCGGGTATTCGGTCCGCCAGACGCGCACGCGCCTGCCCAGCTCGCGCTCGATCGCGTCGGCGAAGCCAGTGGCCTTCTCCCATCGGTCCACGGTCGTCAGCGCGAGCACCGCATGATCGGCGTACTCGAAGAGGTCGGGCACAAGCTCGACCGGCCGTCGCCATCGGCTCAGGTAACGAAGCATCCGATCGTTCTCCGGCGCGATCGGCTCAGTGACGGCGCGCCCCTCCCCATCCGGATCGTCGAAGCAAAGGAGGGCCACGCCGTGGGCGCGAGCGCGGCCGATGATCTCGCGCGCCGTCTCCCCGGCCAGCAGGCATGCATCGAAGACGCGTCCCGCCGTATCTTTCACGAGCGCGCCATTGTGCAGGATGAGCGGCGTCGTCAGCCCCAATTCCTCCGCGAACGCGCGCGCTTGAGAGAAACTCCGCCCCGTGACCAAGACCACGCGCACGCCCCGCTCGAGGACTTCGCGGATCGTCGCTCGCGTCGCGGACGAGATCACCTGCGCCGAGGTGAGCAGCGTACCGTCTATGTCAATGGCCACAAGTCGCAACATGGCCACGGAAAAACGTACTCACCTCTTGAGCGGACCGTCAAGAGAATACCCCCGCGCGTGACGGCGATCCCTTTTCTCGACGGGGAAATTATGCTACGGTCATGGCGTTATGAACGTGACCGCTCTGATGTGCTCGAAATGTCAGCGCGCGTATCCGCCGGGGCGCGTCCTGCAACTCTGCGAATGCGGCAAGCCGCTCCTGGTGCAGTACGATCTGGAATGGGCCGCGCGCACGCTCACGCGCTCGGCGCTCGCGCATCGCCCGCCGACGCTCTGGCGGTATCGCGAAGTCCTTCCCGTAGACGATGACGCGGCGATCGTCTCGCTCGGCGAGGGGTTCACGCCGCTTCTGGCCTGTTCGCGTCTGGCCGCGCGCTTGGGCGTTCGCGCGCTCTTCATCAAGGACGAATCAGCGAACCCCACGGGCACGTTCAAAGCGCGCGGCATGGCCGTGGCCGTCTCCATGGCGCGGCAGCTCGGCCTGAAGCGCCTGGCCGTCCCTAGCGCCGGAAATGCCGCCGGCGCGCTGGCCGCTTATGCCGCGCGCGCCGGATTAGAGGCCGACGTCTTCATGCCCCGCGATGCGCCTCTGGCCAATCGTCGAGAGGCCGAAGCCTATGGCGCGCGCGTCATCCTCGTCGAAGGTCTCATCACGGATTGTGCCCGACGCCTGGCCGAGGAGAAAGCCGCGCGCGGATATTTCGACGTCTCGACCCTCAAAGAGCCCTACCGCGTCGAAGGGAAGAAGACGATGGCTTACGAGCTGGTGGAGCAGATGGAGGGAGGGCTGCCGGACGTCATCCTCTATCCGACCGGAGGGGGAACGGGCCTGATCGGCATGTGGAAGGCCTTCCAGGAGATGGAAGCGCTCGGATGGATCGGCGCCGAGCGCCCGCGCCTGTTCGCCGTGCAAGCGAGCGGATGCGCGCCGATCGTGCGCGCGTTCCAGGAGGGGAAGACCGAAGCCGAAGCCGTCCAGAAGGCGCACACGATCGCCGCCGGATTGCGCGTCCCGCGCCCGCTGGGCGATTTCCTCATCCTCGACATCCTGCGTCGCAGCGGTGGCGGTGCCGTCGCCGTCGAAGATCAGGAGATCCTCGACGCCATGCGCGAACTGGCCCAGGTGGAAGGACTCTTCGTCTGCCCGGAAGGCGCCGCCTGCCTCCCGGCCGTGAAGAAACTGCTCGCGCAGGGCGCGATTCATCCCGACGAGCGCATCGTCATCTTCAATACGGGCTCGGGCCTGAAATACCTCGATCTGTGGGAGACCGCGCTCGCTCGGTGAGACTTCAAAAACGGCCGCGCGCTCGCGCCTTCTCGTACTCCTGCCGCAGCCGCGCCAGCAATTCCTCGCGGCGATCGTAGAGGCGTTTATGCCGCCGCGGCGGACGCTTCGCTAACGCATAAGCCGTGAGGATCGGCAGCGCCACCGTCACATCCAGGTACACGGTGACGGCATCGGGCAACCGATCGGGATCCACCTTGCCCCAACTCACCGCCTCCGAAGGCGTGGCTCCGGAAAGCCCTCCGGTATCGGGCCGCGCATCGGTGATCTGCAGG
>Ga0073930_1002998_pt1 | contig 10327 bp, 5 predicted proteins | sample DewCreD2012metaG_5_FD_76968 | JGI IMG/M metagenome (GOLD analysis project Ga0073930, IMG submission 76968) | Hot spring sediment bacterial and archeal communities from British Columbia, Canada, to study Microbial Dark Matter (Phase II) - Dewar... ...
CAGACAGAAGGGTTGTTGTCGGTCAGGTCAGGGTCCCAAACGGCGTGGAGGGCGTAAGCGATTTGAGGTTCGGGGATTTGAGAGGGGTCAGGGGGTTGGGGGAAAGAGAGGGAGGCGAAAAAGACGAGGGAAAGGAGGGAAAAGGTCAGGCAGGCGGAGTTTGACCGAGAGAAAGAGCCTTTCTTTGGCGGTGTTCTTTGCCCTCTCAAGCGTTCCTGTCTTTTCCATCCTTTTCGCCTCCTGCGGCTTAGTTTGTTGGCGTTACGATGATGCCAAAGCGGAAGTGGGATGTCAAGAGGGAGGGCGAGGGCAAGGGAAATGCAGAGGGCGAGGTTTGAAAGTGGCATGCTTTGTCGGTGGTGTAGAAAAGGGAGGCGAGACAGCGATGGAGCGGCGATTTGATGTTGTCATCATCGGGGCGGGACATAACGGGTTGGTGGCGGCGGCTTATTTGGCGAAGGCGGGGCTGAGCGTTTGCGTCGTGGAGCGGCGACCTGTCCTTGGCGGATGTTGCACGACGGAAACTTTGTGGGGCGGTTACAAGGTTTCCACGGCGGCATATGTCTGCGGGTTGCTGCACCCGAAAATCGTCGGCGATTTAAATCTGCATCGGCATGGGTTTGAAATCCTTCGTCGCGAGCCGTCATCTTTTACGCCGTTGCCTGATGGCGGCTTTTTGTTGCTGGGGAGCGATGAACGGTTCAATGCCGAGCAGATTGCTAAATTCTCTCGGCGCGATGCGGAAGCGTTCCCGCGTTACGAAGCGGCGCTGGACAAACTGGCGACTTTCGTGGAGCCGTTACTGACCTGCATTCCGCCGCGCTTTCTGGATGGGTTTTCGGCGGACTTTCCCTTCTACCTGCGATTGCTGGGTGGCGTGATGCGGTTGGCGCCGTCGGAGCGGTTGCTGCTGATGCGCCTGATGACGGCGAGTGCTTGGGATGTGCTGAGTGAATGGTTTGAGGGCGAGGTGTTGAAAATCACGCTGGCGACGGACGGAGTGATTGGGACGGCGTTGCCACCGACGGCACCGACGACAGCACTCGTGCTTTTCCATCATGTCATGGGTGCTATCACGGGTCGGCGGGGAATTTGGGGCTATGTGCGCGGTGGGATGGGCGCCCTCAGCAATGCCATCGCTGATGTCGCCCGACAGCATGGGGCGACCATTTTGACTAACGCAGAAGTGGAGCAAATCCTTGTCCGCAGTGATGCCGTTGCTGGTGTCGTCTTGGCGGACGGGACGGAGATTAAAAGCCGTGTGGTGCTGTCCAATGCCGACCCGAAGCGGACTTTTTTGCGACTGGTGCCGCCAGAAGTTTTGCCTGAGGAATTTGTTCGCAAAATTCGCCTCATCAAGATGAGTGCCGCCGCTTTCAAAGTCAACCTCGTCGCCGATGGGTTGCCGACTTTTCGGGGCATGGGAAGCGAGACGGTGCATCTGCGGGGAACGATTCACCTTTGCCCGTCTTTGACTTTTCTGCAGCGCGCTTATGCCGACTATGTGCGGGGAGAGCCGTCGGAGCGACCGATGGTGGAAATGTGCATCCCGACGGTGCTGGACGAAACTTTATCGCCCGACGGTAAACACATCGTCTCGCTGTTTGTTCAGTATGCGCCTTACGAGCCCGTTGGCGGGTGGAAAAAGTGGAAGGACGAGTTTGTCAAGCGCATCCTTTCTGTCGTGGACGAGTTTGCGCCGAACTTTTCGTCGCGCATCGTTCATTTGCAAGCCCTTTCGGCGCAAGATTTGGAGCGAGAATTTGGTTTGACGGGTGGGAACATCTTTCACGGCGACTTGACCCCTGACCAACTTTTCGCCTTCCGACCCGTCCCAGGTTGGGCGCAATATCGGACGCCGTTGCGGGGCTTGTATTTGTGCGGTGCTGGGACGCATCCTGGCGGGGGCGTCATCGGGGCGGCAGGACATAACGCTGCGATGGTGGTGTTAAAAGATTGGCGACGCCTTCGCTCATAACCTTCGCAAGTTGACTTGCGACCACAGCCTCTGAACGACTTCTGCCTCCACATAACCTGGACCGTCCACGAGGGTGTTAGCGGTGCCCGTTGCGACGGCAAAGGCAAGGGCGTCTTCAAAAGGCAACTTCTTCGTCAACAGGGCATGAAGCAAACCGCCAAGCAACGCATCGCCCGAACCGACGGTGTTGACAACCTCAACGGAGGGCGGGATGGCTTTCCAAATCCCTCCCTCGCTCCCACCGATAGCCCCTTGGGCGCCGAGAGAGACGACGACATAACGGATGCCCGAGGACAACAGGCGAACCGTTACCTTGACAATTTGTTCGTCGGTGTCCATCCCTTCTCCAAAGGCTTCCGCCAACTCTTGACGGTTGGGCTTGACAAGGGTGGGAGTTGCCTCCAGACCTTTACGCAACGCATCGCCGCTGGTGTCCAATGCGACGGCAACGCTATGTCGCTTCGCCAACTGGATAAGGTGGACGTAAGCGTCGTCAGGCAAACCTTTTGGCAGTGAACCGCACAAAGCGACCCAACGGGCGGACGAAAGATGTCGCTGGAAAGTGGCGAGGAAAGTCGCCCACTCATCGGGCGTAATGGTCGGACCGCTTTCCACAAGGTGGCTCTCCAACCGCTGAGTGGGGTCACGCAAAGTCAGGTTGAGGCGGGTGGGTTGGGCGATAAGGGTGAAATCGTGGGAGATGCCTTCATCGGAAAGGGCGTCCCGCAAAAGTTGTCCTGTCGCTCCGCCGATAAAGCCCAAACAGCAAGCGGATGTTCCCAAACGCACCAATACCCGCGCCACATTGACGCCTTTGCCCGACGGATAGAGAAAAGTTTCGGCGACCCGAAAGACCCGCTGCCATCGGAAATCAGGCACGACAAGCGTTTTGTCAACGGCAGGGTTGAGCGTCACTGTCACGACCATCGTCGTTCGCCTCCTCCTTGCTTGTCGCCTGCTACGAAGGTGTGGGATGATCTGACACAATTTAAGCCGACGACGGAGGGCTGCCTGTCAGCAAATTTTCGGGGAGGACTGATGGTGTTGGCTGGTATAAAGGTGTTGCGCCGACAAGGCAAGAGCGTCGTCACAACCATTTTCGTGCTGACGGTGCTGGTGGCAAAGGCATTTTGTAGGGCGCCAGTGTCTTCAGAAGCGGCGGCGCTTTTTTGGCGCCTCAACAAACTGGTAGCCCAAGGACGCCACGATGCCGCCAGACAACTGGCACAAGACAATGCTAAGACAGCGATGAAGGTGTGGGCAGACCTCCTCTTTGACCAGTTGGAAGATGCCCTTGACGAGGAAGCTGCTCCCCTTTCGCCTCACGCTGAGGAAGTGCAGCGATTGTTGAGCGACCTCTTTCCCGACGCTTGCCCTGCCGAACTGGCGGATTGGGTGAGGACGAAAGCCTTTGAGCGCCGACCACCACCGCCCGCCCCAACACCTGTCACCGAAGCGGTGCAGCGCTTTCTCACTGCCTATCGCAGCCCATCCAATGAGCAAATTGCCCGCTGGCGGGAAGCCATCCAAAAATGCGCGGCGTTGGGCACGGAGTTAGGGTTGGCTTTCAGCCTCCATCGCCTCGCCTGGGCGGAGCGCACGGAAGGCTCGTTGTCCCTCGCCCACGCCTACGCCTCTCAAGCCGCCACCCTTTTAGACCGCTGGCAACACTCCGCCAAGTTACCTCGCTTCCTCAACACGCTGGGCGTTCTTGCTCTCCAACTGGGTGACTACCGCGAAGCAGAGAAACTTTTGCTGGACGGATTGAAGCAGGCGGAAGCAATAGGAAGCCGTCGGTGGCAAATCGCTTGCTTGAACAACCTCAGCATCCTTTACACCCGAACCCGCAACTACGAAGAAGCCTTGAGGCGAGCGATGCGGGCGACCGAATTGGTTTCGGAGCGTGACTCTCCGAGATTACGGGTTGGAGTATGGGCAAATCTCGGCAACATTTATCGGCGGCTGGGAAATTTTGAGCAGGCTCTGCATTACCTGAAGGAAGCCGCCGCCCTCGCTCAATCCTCCGGCGACCGAGCGTTGCAAGCAGAGGTGCTTCATCTATTGGGCATGGCGATGCGGGATAAGGGAGACACGGAGGGTGCTCTCAAGACGCTTCAACAAGCCCTTCAAATTTGGCAGCAACTGGGCAGCACACTGAGGCAAATTGAGGTTTTGAACGACCTCGGAGACACACTCGCCAAGACCGAGCGTTTTCAAGAAGCCCGTAATTACTTTGAGCAAGCCTTTCAAATTGCTGAAGCGACAAAACACCTTCCCAGCCGCGCTTTGGCGCTCCTCAACCTTGGCGCTATTTACGACGAGTTGGGCGACCACGAGCGCTCCTTGGCGTTTTCCCGACAGGCTTTGAGTCTTTGGCAAAGCATTGACGACCCTTGGTTTATAGCACTTTGTTGGGCAAATATCGGGGAAGCCTATCGTCACTTAGGCGATAAGGTAAAGGGCGACCGACGGGAGCGCCTTTGGGGGCAAGCCTTAGACGCTTATTGGCAATCGGTGCGGCTGATAGAGCGGCTTCAGCGGCGGGCAGGACCCAGCGTGCTTCGGGCGGAGTTTTTGCAGACCGCCATTGAACCCTTCCATCGCCTTGTTGACTTGTTGGCGCAGATGGGGCGGGTGGAAGAAGCGTTGGAGGTCGCTGAGCGGGCGCGGGCGCAAGCCTTGTTGAGTGCCCTTCAAAGCGCCCCACCGCCGACAGAGACCCTCTTGACAGACGCAGAACGAAAGGTTTATCGCCAACTGCAGCAACAAATTGCTGCCTTGGAGGGGCAAATTGTTGCGGAGGCGGGACGAGGCGAACAGGATGAGCGTCGCCTTCAAGACCTCCGTCAAGCCTTGGAAGCGGCACGGGCGGAAATGGAACGCTTGCAAGATGCCGCCCGCCTGCGGCAAGTGGGTTTGCCAATGGGGCAGGAAACAAGGGAGCCTGTGCTCCCGACCCTTCTCCGACGGCTACCTTCTGACCTCGCCATTTTGTCGTATGTCGTGACCAAGAGACGGACATGGCTATTCGTCATTGCCCGCAGCGGACAACGATGGCAAGTTACGGCTCACTCAATCCCTGTCACGGCGACCACCTTGACGGAAGATGTCCTTTGGCTGCGGGAAAGCATTTTGAAGCGGCGTTCCATCGCCATCACAGCCCGACGCCTTTACGAGTTGCTCATCGCTCCCGCCGAAGCACGGCTTTGGGGCAAACGAAGGATGTGCATCGTTCCCGACGGGCTTTTGTATTCGCTCCCTTTCCAAGCCTTGATAGACCGAAGCGACAACTACTTGTTGGAGCGTTGGGTCATTGCTTACGCACCATCGTTGCGATGGCTTGCTTTGCAGCCACCCACTTCCTCTGTCCGTCCGCAGTTGCGTTGGACAGGCTTGGGCATTGCCCATTGGCGTCCGCCACTGCCTTCGCTGCCTTTCGTGCGGCAAGAGTTGAGCGAAATCGGCAAACTGCTGGGCAAGGAAAGGGGAAGCACCATCCGCGCTTTTTTGGACGCTCAAGTGACAAAGGCAAAGGCAAAAGAGGCATTGCGAACGAGCCGATGGGTTCACTTTGCTACTCACGCCCTCTTGGAGCCCGAGCGAGCCTTTTACTCGCGGCTGTTGTTGGCACCCGACGGTGACGACGCCTTGCGGGCTTATGAAGTGCTGGAAATGGGGCGGCTGACGGCTGAGTTGGTCGTCCTCTCTGCCTGCGACACAGGGCAAGGGCGAATTGTGCAGGGGGAAGGCTTGCTCGGCTTAGCGTGGGCGTTTTGGGCGGGCGGTGTCCGAACCTTAGTCGCCAGCCAGTGGCGAGTCAACGACGCTTCCGCTGCTTTTTTGATGAGACACTTCTACCGCTACCTACTTAAAGGGTTGCCGCCCAGCGATGCCCTCCGCAACGCTCAACTCGCCACCCTTCGCCATCCCCTCTATGCCCATCCTTTCTTTTGGGCTCCCTTCGCCCTCTGGGCTCGCAACCTGTGAGAAACTGCCTTCAAGATGTTCGGGAATCGCTTGTCCTTGAGCCTTGTTAATTGCCTCAAAAACTCTTGAACGCTTCCCTTCTGCCGACTAAATTTGCGGGTGCAACCTATTCGCAACCTGAAGGAGGCTGATACAGATGCGGCGGTTAGCGGCGTCGGTGCTGCTTGGGCTCTTGGGGCTGCTGCTCTTGGCGGGCTGCGGCGGCTCTCATCTCCCGCCCATTAAACCCACGCCTCAAACCCAACAATCAACAACACCTCAGCGCGGAATTACTACTGGCAGTGATGGAGGCGTTTTTATTATTGGATAATGAGACCGTTATCGTCGGTGGGCGAAACGGTTCTCTGTCGCTGATTGGGGGAATTGGTTGTCTCCCGAATGGCGGGGGCAGAGGGGGCTTGACGGGGTGAAAGGTCGCTGCTAAGATTTAAGCGAACCTTAGCGGCGACCGAGGAGGGAACTCGGTTGCCCGATGAGGGTGACCGTCATGCAGTGGTTGAAAGGGCTGTTGGCAGCGCTGCGGGAGCGCTGGGAGGAAGACCAGCGGTGGGCTGCCCTCGCCATTGCGGGGGGCACAGCCCTTTTTTTTGCCCTCCTGACGCTGCCTATCTTGGTGCGGATAGAATGGCTGGCGCTGGACTGGCGCTTTCAAGTGCGGGAGGCGTTGGGGCAATCGCCAATTTGGTCGCCAGATTTGGTCGTGGTCGCCATAGATGAGGAGTCCGCCCGTCACTTAGTGGTCAAAGTCCCGACGCCCCGAGACTACCTGGCTCGGCTGGTGGAGCGGGTCGCCGCTTATCGCCCCCGCGTCATCGGTATTGACATCCTGCTGGACCGCCCGACGGAAGCGAAAGCGGACTGGCAACTGGCGCAAGCGCTCCGCCGTGCCAGCAAGGTGACGAAAGTCGTTCTGCCTGTTCAAGCCGATGGAGAGCCTCTGTTGCCTCTTTATCAGCCTTTGGCGGCAGCGACGGGTTTTGCGGACATTCGTCCCGACCCTGACGCCATCACCCGTCGCTTTCGCCTCTTTCGCCAGAGTGACAAAGGATGGCAGCCTTCCTTCGTGGCGGCGCTTTACCGGGCAGCGACAGGAGAGCCCGCAAGCGCCTTAGGGATACAAGAGCCCGTGTTGATCAACTACCGTCATAGCCCTTCCTTCCCTTCGCCTTTCCCCGCTCGCAACTTTTTTGCCGCTTCTCCGCCTCCTCGCGAATTTTTTGAGGGCAAGATTGTTCTGATTGGTGTCACCCATGCTGACACCCGCGACAGTTACTTTCTGACTCCCCTTTCACGGGGCACGGGACGAGGGCGCTTCCATTTCACGACGGGCGTGCACATCATTGCCCATGCCCTCAACACCCTTCTCACCTATCAGTTCCTTCACGAACCGCCTTTTTGGCTGGTGAGCAGCATTGCCTTGGCGCTCTCTGTCGGGACCTTTTTCGGACTGGTGCGTTGGCATCCGCTCTGGGGCGCATTGGCGGCACTGGTGGAACTCAGCCTCGTCATCCTCTTCCTTACGGCACTGTTCATCTGGGGGGCATGGGTGTTTCCTGTCACGCCATTTCTCATTGCCATCGTCGCTGGCTATTTAGGAGCCTTCTTGCATCATTTCCTTTGGACTCGCCGGGTTTTGAAAGCCGCTCAGGAGCGGATGGTGCTGATGGAGAAGATGCATGCCCTCGCTGAATTGGCGGGAGGGATCACTCACGATGTCCGCAACCTTTTAGCCCCTGCTCTGATGTCCGTAGAACTGTTGCGTGAGGAAGTCACCGACACGGCGCAGCGCAGTCATCTCCAAACGATTTATCGGGCGATTTCCGATGCCATCACCATCGTCAACCGCTTACGCCTTTTCGGCAAACCTGCTAACGAGCAGCAAGTGCTGCTGCCCGTTAACCTCAACGAGTTAGTCTTAGACACTGTTGCCTTCACCCATGCCAAGTGGTATCACGAACCCCGCCGACGAGGCATAGAAATTCATTTGCAGACCCATTTAGCCACCGACTTGCCCCCCGTGTTGGGCAACCCTGTAGAGTTGCGCCAAGTCTTGGTCAACCTGATTTTCAACGCTGTAGAAGCGATGCCTCAGGGGGGCACTTTGACCATCCGCACTTTTGCCGACGGTAAAGATGTCGTTATCGCCGTGCAGGACACGGGTATCGGCATCAGCCCCACTGTCAAACGCCGCCTCTTTGAACCTTTCTTCACGACCAAGGGGGCGCAAGGGACAGGTTTGGGCTTGAGCATTTGCTACGGCATTGTTTCTCGTCACCGAGGCACTATTGAGGTAGAGAGCGAGGAAGGGAAAGGCACTACCTTCTTTGTTCGGCTCCCCGCTGCTCCTGCCCCGATGGCGATGGCGGAGAACTTGCTGGCTCAACTGCCGCCCTTGCGCATTTTGCTCATTGACGACGATGAGACAGGAAGCGCCGCTTTGGCGGAGGTGCTGCGTCGGGCAGGACACAAAGTGGATGTCGCCTTGACAGGGCGAGAAGGATTGCAGTTGTATCACCCCAACGGCTACGAAGTCGTCATCGTGGATTGGTTGATGCCGGGCATGAACGGTTTGGAGGTGGCGAAAGCCATCCGAGAGATAGCGCCGCATCAACCCATCATCTTAACGACAGCGTGGCAATCCCCGTTGGGGGATGTCCCTAAAAACCTTGTGGATGCCGTTTTTGCCAAGCCTTGGACGAACGAGAGCCTTTTTGCCGCTCTCAAACAAGCGCTGGCGGTCCGACGACCCGCCAGTGTTTCAAAGGGGTGATGACCATGCGCCGTTGGTCGGTCGCGGTGATAGGTCTTGTGGTGCTGTTGGGGGTAAGTTGGGGGACTCCGAAAGAGCCAGTGGGGGTTTTGGTGGAGATACAAGGGAGTGTGCAAGTGCGCCGCCATCACAGCCGTCAATGGTTTCCCGCTCAAATTAACTTGCCCCTTTATCCCGGCGACTCTTTACGGGTGGGACATGACGGATTGGCTGTCCTTTGGCTCTCCGATGGAACGATGCGCTGCCTCAAAGCGGGCTCCCGTTGGACTGTTCCCCACCCGACTGCCAGTCATCCCTCTATGTGGCAAGAACTTTGGGCATCTTTGCGGCGACGATGGCGCTTGATCCCAACCCAAGTCTTTACTACCGTCGCCGCCGCCCGCAACTTTAAATTGACTTTTAAGGGCGTGACCATTCTCTTTCCCCGCAACTCCCGCATCCTCAACGAGCGCCCTCTGTTGGATTGGCATCCTGTCCCTGGCGCTCAAGGTTATCGGATTACCATCGGGCTTTTTGACCGAAACCCGGCGACTTGGGAGACGGTGGTAGAGCGCCCACCTCTTCGCTACCCTGACGACGCCCCACCTTTAATGCCCGGCAAGGTGTATGTGTGGCGGGTAGAAGCCATCGGAGCGATAGGCAGCGACAGCGCTTGGTTTACCGTCGTCCCTTCTGCTGAAGCCCGAGACATCCGTTTCACCCTGCAGCGGCTTAAAGAGCGGGTTTCTCGTCCCGATGCTTACGCTGCGATAGGGGCGAATTTTTTGGAGAGCCGAAAATGCTACAGCGATGCCATCCGCTTGATTTGGCAGACCGTCGGCAGGTCACCTCAAAACCCTGCCGTTCAAATAGCCCTCGCCCAACTCTACCACTTAGTGGGGTTGAGCGACGAATCGGCGCCCACTAATCCCACCTTGGAGCCCTAACGAGGGACGGGCAAAACAACCCGAACGGGAGCGTTGTCTGCGCCGACAAGAAGACGGTCTTGTCCGCTAGGTTGCCAGAAATAAACTTCGTGAGCGCCGATGCCAAAGTGTTCCACCCGTTGCATCCCTGTCAGCCTGTCACGGACCCCCAACCGAAGGAGGTCGGAAGAGTTTGGCGGAGGGGGTTCTAAAGTCGTGAGGCAGCGTCGGGACTTTCAAGGTCATCTTGCCGTTTGCCAATTGACGAGTAAGAACGCGCTCATCCTTCCAGTTGGTAACACGGCTGACGGTCACTTCCACTTCCGCTGGCTCTTCTCGCCCGTCAGGGTAACGGCGCACAAACTCTATCGGGATGACGACTTCGTGCGGTGCATTGCAGCGCCAACAAACTAAGCCGCAGGAGGCGAAAAGGATGGAAAAGATGATGACGCTTGAGGGGGCAAAGAACACCGCCAAAGAAAGGCTCTTTCTCTCGGTCAAACTCCGCCTGCCTGACCTTTTCCCTCCTTTCCCTCGCCTTTTTCGCCTCCCTCTCTTTCCCCTAACCCCCTGACCCCTCTCAAATCCCCGAACCTCAAATCGCTTACGCCCTCCACGCCGTTTGGGACCCTGACCTGACCGACAACAACCCTTCTGTCTGCACCACTTCCGACACCGTCGCCGTCC
>Ga0073930_1003003_pt1 | contig 10321 bp, 10 predicted proteins | sample DewCreD2012metaG_5_FD_76968 | JGI IMG/M metagenome (GOLD analysis project Ga0073930, IMG submission 76968) | Hot spring sediment bacterial and archeal communities from British Columbia, Canada, to study Microbial Dark Matter (Phase II) - Dewar... ...
CGTCGGTGACCTCCCAGGTCAGGACCTCGGTCACGTCCATGTCGAGCGGCGTCTCGCCGAGGAGCTCGCCGGCGTCGAGCGTCCCGTCCATCGTGAAGCGGAAGCGGTAGGTCTCGCGGTCGCCGGGCGTGAACGAGAGCGCGAGCGGCCGGGCCGCCGCCGGGCTCCCGCGACCACCGAGGACCGCGGCGACGACGACGCCGGCGACGAGCGCGAGCGCCGCGACGAGCGCGCCGACGAGGAGCCCGCGGGGGCGACGCCGGGCCGGCTCCGGCCGATGCGTCGCCCAGGTCTCGGAGCCGACCGGCGGGGGCGGGGGCGGGGGCAGATCGGGCTGGTGCGGGAACGTGGGCTCGCTCATCTCGTCCTCCTGCACGGCGACCTTCCTGGTGAGGTATCGGCCCGCCGCCACCGTACCTCGAGCGCGGGGCGTTCACCGGGGGTTCACGACCGCGCCGCGTTGCGTTCGACCGAACCGGGCTATCATGCTCCCACATGCCGGAGCCGTCGGACATCGTTGGGATCGGTCTGGCGGGGGGGCAGGGGGTCCGCGCTCGCCCGCTCACCCTGAAGGCGCCGGGGTACCTGCGGTCCAAGGCCGCGATGTCCTTCCTCGGCCGGCGCCTGATCCGCTGGGTCATCCAGATCCTCTCCAGCGAGGGGATCCAACGCTACTTCATCATCGCCCACGGGAAGGAGAACCGCTACCAGATCAAGGTCATGATCGGGTACGGCGAGGCCTTCGGCGTCGAGGTCATGTACTCGCCGGTGAAGTTCGACGCCCTCTCGACCGGGAGCGCGGACTCCACGCTGCGGATGCTCGACTACTGGGACCTCACCGAGCACGCGCTCGTGTTCCCGACCGACTCGATCATCGACTTCGATCTCGCGCCGATGCTGAAGGTGCACCTCGACAGCGGCGCCGTCGCGACGATCGCGGCGATGACGCGCGAGCCCGATGAGGTCGCCGAGAAGTACGGGGTCATGCTCGCCGACGACGAGGGCCGCATCACCGAGTTCGTGGAGAAGCCGACCCTCGCGGAGCTGCGCCAGCACTTCCGGGCCGAGACCGACGAGGAGTTCCGCCGCCTGCCGCTCATGACGAACGCCGGGTTCTACCTCATCGACGCCGCGCGCCTGCGCGAGATCGCGCGGCACCCCGAGATCGACGAGCTCCGCAAGACCCGGCTGGACTTCGGCAAGGACCTCCTGCCCTGGCTCGTCGGCAACGGGCATCGGGTGATGGTCCACCCGGTGCGCCGCATCGGCGACCTCGGCAACGTGCGCGACTACATCGACACGATGGTCGAGGCGCTGCACGGCAACTTCGAGGCGGTGGACCGCCTGCTGGGCCCGCCGATCGACCCCGAGCGGCACGTGTGGATCGCGCCGGAGTCGCTCGAGATGCGCGACGCCACGAGCGGGCTGACCCTCGCCGAGAAGATCGCCGAGGGCATCGTCGAGATCGGCCCGGCCGTCCGGATCGGCCGGTACTGCGAGATCCATCCCGGCGTGCGGATCGTCGAGTCGAACCTCGACGACGACATCGAGGTCCACCGCGACGCGGTCGTCGAGCGCTCGCAGATCCGCGACGGCGCGATCATCGGGCCGAAGGCCAGGCTCTCCGAGGTCGTGGTCGGCTCGATGAGCGAGATCCGCTCCGAGCCCTACCACCCGACCACCATCGAGGGCTGCGTGGCGCTCGGCGACGAGGTGACGGTCTACCCGGGGGTGCACCTCGCCGACGGCGTCATGGTCTACCCCCGTCTGAAGATCCCCTCCGGCATCCGGATCCCGCCGGGGGTCGAGGTGACCGGACCGGCCGACGTGCTCCGCTACCTCTGAGCCATCCGGTAAGGTCGGGGGCCGATGCGGATCGGGCTCGCGCTGCCCCACTACGACTTCTCGCTCCCCGGCGGGGGGCCGGTGTCCTTCGAGCGCGTCGCGGAGGTGGCGCTGCGGGCCGAGCGGCTCGGGTTCGACTCGCTCTGGGTGAGCGATCACTTCTTCGCCTCGCTCGAGCGCTACGGCGGGCCGGCCGAGCGGCAGGGCTCGCTCGAGCCGCTCACCACGCTCGCGGGGCTCGCCGTGCGGACCGAGCGCGTGCGGCTCGGCACGCTCGTGCTCTCGGCCTCCTTCCGGCACCCGGCGATCCTCGCGAAGGCCGCGACCGCGATCGACCTGCTCTCGGGCGGGCGCCTGGAGCTCGGGCTCGGCGCGGGCTGGTACGAGCGCGAGCACGAGGCGTTCGGCTACCGGTTCGGCGGGGCGGGTGAGCGTTTCCGGACGCTGGAGGAGACGCTCGAGGTGCTCGCCCGGCTGCTCCCCGGTGGTCCCGCGACCTACGAGGGCGAGCGCTTCCGGCTCCGGGGCGCCTACAACCGCCCGCCGCCGGCCCGGTCGCCGCGCCCGCCGCTCTGGGTGGGCGGCAAGGGCGGCCCGAGGCTGCTCGGGCTCGCCGCGCGCCTGGCCGACGGGTGGAACACCGCCTGGCGGTGGACGCCGGAGGCCTACGCCGAGCGCGTGGCCGCGGCGCGGGCCGCGTGCGAGCGCGTCGGGCGGGACCCGGGGACGCTCCGCCTCTCGCTCGGGCTGTTCACGGTGCTCGGCGAGGACGAGGCCGACCTCGAGCGCCGCCACCGGCTCGTGGTCGAGCGCTTGCCCGAGGGCGTGGGGGAGGCCCTGCCCCTCGAGGTGCTCCGGCGCGAGTGCCTCGCCGGCACGCCCGAGCAGGCGCTCGAGCGCCTCGCGCGCTTCGCCGAGCTCGGCGTGGAGGAGCTCGTCGTCTCGCCCGCGCCGGTCTGGTTCGCGCTGCCGGATCCCTCGATGCTCGACCTGCTCGCCGAGGCCGTGATCCCCGCCGCGCACGAGCTGTGATGGACCCGCTCGAGGCCGCGATCTCGGTGCTCCGCGAGGAGGGCGAGGCCCTGCACTGGACCAGGATCCAGGACCTCGCGCTCCGGCGCGGGTACCTCGACCCGTTCGAGACGCCGGACGTGCGTCGGGCGCTGCTCGCCGCCCTCGCCCGCGGGGTGCGCGAGGGTCGGCTCGCGAAGGTCTCGACCGGGGTGTACGCGCTGCCGCAGCCCGGCGTCAGCGGTAGGTGATGCGGGAGTAGCGCTCGAGCTTCTCGAACCGGTGCTCGGCCTCGATCCAGCGGACGGTGCCGGTGCGCGAGCGCATCACGAGCGACCAGGTCGTCGCGCCGTCCGGCCAGTACTTCACGCCGCGGAGCAGCCAGCCGGTGGTGATGCCGGTGGCGGCGAAGAACACGTCCTCGCCGGCCACGAGATCGTCGGTGGTGAGGACGCGGTCGAGGTCGAACCCGGCGTCGAGCAGCTTGCCGCGCTCCTCGTCGCTCCGCGGGTACAGCCGCCCCTGGATCGCGCCGCCGAGGCACTTCAGCGCGGCGGCGGCGATGACCCCCTCGGGGGTGCCGCCGATGCCGAGGAGCAGGTCGATGCCGGAGCGCCGGGTGATGGCGGTGGCGATCGCGCCGGCCACGTCGCCGTCGGTGATGAGGAAGACCTTCGCGCCGACCTCGCGCACCGCGCGGATCATGTCGGCGTGGCGGTCGCGGTCGAGGATCGTGACGGCGACCTCCTCGATCCTCTTGCCCTTGGCCTTGGCGACGCGCCGGACGTTCTCCTCGGGCGGGGCGGTGACGTCGATCGCGTCGGCGGCCTCGGGCCCGGTCGCCACCTTCTCCATGTAGACGGCGGCGCCGGGGAAGAACATCGAGCCGCGCTCGGCGAGCGCGATGACCGAGAGGGCGTTCGGCTGGCCGACCGAGGTGAGCCGGGTGCCGTCGATCGGGTCGACGGCGACGTCGACGGCGGGGCCGCTCCCGTTGCCGACGGCCTCGCCGTTGTAGAGCATCGGCGCCTCGTCCTTCTCGCCCTCGCCGATCACCACGACGCCCTGCATCGCGACGGTGTCGATCATGAGGCGCATCCCGTCGACGGCGGCCTGGTCGGCGGCGACCTTGTCGCCGCGCCCGATCCACCGCCCGGCGGCGAGCGCCGCCGCCTCGGTCACGCGTACGAGCTCGATCGCGAGGTTCCGGTCCGGTCGCTGCTCTTCGCCCATCGTTCCTCCCTCGGATCCGTCGGGGCCCCCATGCTAGTCCGGACCGTCCCGGAGGGGCGGGGCGAGCCCGCGCTCGGCGTACCAGGCGAGCGTGCGTCGGACGGTCTCCTCCATGCTCGTGTAGCGGAGGCCGAGCTCGCGCTCGGCGCGCGAGCCGTCGTAGCGGTGACCGTGCAGGAGCGTGCGGACGCTCTCGCGGCAGAGGGGGAGCTCGCGACGGGTGAGGGCCCGGGCGAGCTCGGCCGCCTCGCCGGCCGCGCGGGCCACCCACCGGGGGGCGAACCGGACGCGGCGCGGCTCCCCGGTGAGGCGCCGCAGCAGCTCGACGGCCTCCCGCAGCGTGACGGTGAAGCCGTTCAGCAGGTAGCGCTCGCCCCGCCGCCCGTGGGCCTCGGCGAGGACGTGGCCCTCGGCGCAGTCGGCGATGTCGACGATCGACACGCGCGTGTCGACGATCACCGGGAGGCGCCCGCCCACGAGGTCGAGCAGCAGCCGCGCCGAGCCGCCCATCCGGCCGGGACCCTGGACCGAGGACGGGTTCACGCAGACGACGTCGAGGCCGAGCGTCTCGGCCCAGGCGAGCACCCGTCGCTCGGCGAGGTGCTTCGAGCGCTCGTAGTGCGAGAGGTACCGGCCGCGGTGCGGCGAGTCCTCGCGCCCGACGGTCCCGGGGGCCTCTCCGATCGCCGCCGCCGAGGACGTGTACACCAGGCGCCGCACGCCGGTCGCCACGGCGGCGCGCACGACGTTGCCCGAGCCCTCGACGTTCACGCGGTACATCGGGCGCGGGTCGCGCGGGCACATCGCGTTGACGCCGGCCGCGTGGTAGACGACCTCGCAGCCGCGCATCGCCTCGACGAGCGAGGTGAGGTCGAGCACGTCGCCCCGGACCGGCTCGGCGCCCCTGGCCGCGACCGCGTCCATGGCGTCCTTCGTCCGCGCGAGCGCTCGGACCTCGCGCCCGGCGGCGACGAGCCGCTCGAGGATGGCGCCCCCGACGAAGCCCGAGCCCCCGGTGAGCAGGACCGGTCCCGCCACCCGCTACTTCCTCGCCGCCCGCGCCGAGCGGGGCAGCGCCACGGCGAACCGCGCGAGGTACTCGACGGCCGAGCCGATCGTCACGACCGCCGCGGCGAGCATCGCCCACTGGTCCACGTACAGCCCGCCGAGCGGCCGGAACGGGCGCAGGATCGCGAGGAACACCGCGACGAACTGGACGTTGGCCTTGAGCTTGCCCCAGATCGAGGGCTTCATGACCTCGCCCCCGGCGGCGACCACGCCCCGCAGGCCGAGGATAAGGAGCTCGCGCCCGACGATGACGAACGCGATCCACGGCGAGGCGCGGCCGACGGCGACGAGCGCGACGAGCGCGCCGGAGACGAGCAGCTTGTCGGCGGTGGTGTCGAGGAAGTTGCCGAGCACCGTGACGCGCTTCCAGCGCCGGGCGAGGTACCCGTCGAGGAAGTCGGTGATCGCGGCGAAGGCGAACAGGGAGCCCGCGACCGCGGTGGCGGGCTCGTCGCCGCGGAGGACGAGCCACATGATGACGGGCACGAGCACGGCCCGCAGGTACGTGATCGTCTCCAGGGCGAGGGCGGCACGGCGGTCGGCGGCTTCGCTCACGGGCGCTCGAGCCGCATCCTACCCTCGCCCCGCCGGCTTACGGCCGGTCCGCGTCGAGCTCGGCCCGGAGCAGCTCGCGGACGGCGGCCGCGCTCGGCAGGGCGAGCGCGCGGGCGGCGAGCGCGCGGGCGCGGTCGAGCTCGGTCGCGCGCACCGCGCGCTTCACGGCCGGGATCGCCGGGGGGTTCATCGAGAGCTCGCGCACGCCGAGCCCGAGCAGCAGCGGCGTCGCGAGGGCGTCCCCGGCGACCTCGCCGCAGACCCCGATCCACCGTCCGTGCGCCGCGCCCGCCTCGCAGGTCAGGGCGATGAGGCGGAGCACCGCCGGATGGAGCGCGTCCTGCAGGCCGGCCACGCGCTCGTTGCCCCGGTCGGCGGCGAGCGCGTACTGGGTGAGGTCGTTCGTGCCGATCGAGAAGAAGTCGGCCTCGGGCGCGAGCGCCGAGGCGAGGAGAGCGGCCGAGGGCACCTCGACCATGATCCCCACCTCGAGCCGGTCGGGGAGCGGGCGGCCGAGCTCCTCCGCCGCGGCGCGCAGGTGCTCGCGCGCGGCGCGGAGCTCCTCCAGGGTCGAGACCATCGGGAACATCACGCGCACGGGGTGGTCGGCCGCGATGCGCAGGATGGCCCGGAGCTGCGCACGCAGGATCTCCGGCCGCTCGAGCCCGAGCCGGAGCCCGCGGACGCCGAGGAACGGGTTCGCCTCGGGGGGCTGGGGGAGGTAGGGCAGGGGCTTGTCGGCGCCGACGTCGAGCGTGCGGATCACCATCGGGCGCCCCTCGAGCGCCTCGGCCGCTCGGCGATAGGCGGCCTCCTGCTCGTCCTCGGTCGGCATCCGGGGGCGGTCGAGGAACAGGAACTCGGTGCGGAACAGGCCGACGCCGTCGCAACCGGCTTCGAGGGCGGCCGGGATCTCCTCGGGCGAGCCGACGTTCGCGGCGACCTCGACGGGGATGCCGTCGCGGGTGACGGCCGGTGCCCGGGCCTCGGCGCGGGCCTCGGCCTCGGCCCGCCGACGTTCCCGGCGCCGGGCCTCGAGCTCGCGGACGAGCTCGGCGGGGGGCGCCACGTGCAGCAGGCCGGCGTCGGCGTCGAGCGCGAGCGGGGTCCCCTCGGCGATCTCGAGCAGGCGCTCGCCGAGCCCGACCACGGCCGGGATGCCGAGGGACCGCGCGAGGATCGCGGCGTGCGAGGTGGGCCCGCCGAAGGCGGTCGCGATGCCGAGCGTCCGGCGCGGATCGAGCCCGGCCGTATCGGCGGGGGTGAGGTCGGGTGCGAGCAGGATCCCCTCGGCCTCGAGCCGGGGGCGGGGGGCCGGCACGCCGAGCAGGTGGGCGAGGACCTGAACGCCGACGCTGCGCAGATCCGCGGCGCGAGCGCGCTGGTACGCGTCGGGCAGGGCCTCCCAGGCCGAGGCCATCTCCTCCACCGCGTCCCGCCAGGCCGCGGCGGCGGAGGCGCCCTCGCGGATCCGGCCGCGCACCGGCTCGAGCAGCAGCTCGTCCCGCAGGAACAGCAGGTGCGCGTCGAAGATCGCGGCCCGGTACGCGCCGGCCCGCCCGGCGACCGCGGTGCGCTGGGCCTGGATGTCCTCCGCCGTCCGAGCGAGCGCCTCCTCGAGGGCGCGCAGCTCGGTCTCGGGGTCGGCGGGCGGGCGTTCCGGGGCCTCCAGCGTGGGCGGGTGGAACCGTCGGGCCGGACCGAGGGCGATGCCGGGGGAGGCCGGGGTGCCCCGCAGCGCCCCGGCGGGCGCGGCGGGGGCGTCGGGGCGCGGTGCGGGGACCTCGGGCTCGAGCTCCTCGTCGAAGCCGCGCTCGGCGAGCTCGCGGATCGCCGCGAGGGCGCGCTCGGCCTCGGGGCCGGCGGCGAGGACCTCGATCTCGTCGCCCTTGCCGACGCCGAGGGTCGCGACCGCGTTCAGGCTCCGCGCGGTGACCGGGCCGCGACCGGCCGAGAGGTTGGCGACGCGCACGTCGGCATCGAAAGCGGAGGCCGTCTGCACGAAGCGGGCCGCCGGCCGCGCGTGCAGCCCGTGCGGGTTGCGCACGACCAGGCGCAGGGACCGGGCGGCGGCGAGGTCGAAGGCCGCCGGCTCCGCCGGAGCCGCCGGAACCGCGCTCGCCGGAGGCCCCCCGGCGAGGTGCTCGACCTTCGGCGCGAGCCCGCCCCGGGCCTCGGCGGCGACCTGCTCGAGGGGCGCGCCGAGCTTCGCGGTCACGGCCGCCGCGACGGCGCCCTCGACGAAGGGCCCCTCGCAGAGCAGCACCTTGGCGCGGCGCTCGGGAGGGAGCATCTCCACGGCCATCTCGGCCGAGAGCACGGCGCTGCCGAGGTCCATGAGCACGAGCACGCCGTCCTCGGACCAGGCGCGCTCGATCGCCCGCAGGACGAGGGCCGCGTCGGTGCCGACCGGGTGGCCGGGCGCCTCGAGGCCGCCGGCGGTCTCGAGCTTCACGTCCGGCCCGCCCATCTCGCGGGCGAGCTCGGCCGCGCCCTCGGCGAGCTTCCGGCTGTGGGAGACGAGGACGAGCCCGACCACGCCGCCCCCCTCAGGCGCGCGAGGCGAGGGTGGCGAGCAGGAACAGCCCGTACGCGACGGTCGCGACGCCGAGCGTCCACAGCCCCGCGTCGATCCGGCGCCGCGCGCGGGGCCCGGGGCCGAGGTCGAGCAGGACGCCCCGGAGGCCGAGCAGCGCGTGCACCGTGACCGCGACGAGGAAGGCGGACTCCACCACGAAGATCGCGGGGCTCGCGACGTACGCGAGCACCTGGCGGTACGTGCGGAGCCCGCCGACCTCCTCCACCGCGAAGTGGTGGGCGATCATGTGGATGCCGACGAGCACGAGGAGCGCCACGCCGCTCCCGGTCGTCCACCGCCACACGCGCGCCGAGCGAGGGGCGGGCTCGGTCGGCCTGGCCGCCCGCCGAGGTCTGGTGGGGGCCACGCGCGGCGGCGTCGGGGTGATCTGCATCGCTAGCCCTCCCCCCAGATCCTGACCGCGCCGACGAGCAGCACGAGCACGCCGACGACGGTGGCCGCCCAGAACAGCGCTCGGTGCCGCTCGGGGACGATCCCGCTGCCGACGAGCGCGACCCGCAGCCCGTTCAGGCCGTGGAACAGCAGGCCGAAGAGCAGGAGCACGTCGAGGCCGAGGAAGGCCGTCGTCGTGGCCAGGCGCAGGAAGCCGCGCCAGGCCTCCTGCCCTCGCAGCAGCAGCGAGAGCACACCGAGGTGCAGGTAGAGGTAGAACACGAGCCCCAGCGCCACGATGCGGTCGGCGGCGAAGGCCCGCGAACCGAGCGCGCGACCGCGGGGGTCGAGCCAGGCGACGACCCTGGGACCGGCGCCCTTGCGCAGCACGGGCCCCGGAGCGTCGCGCGCGGCGAGGATCTCCTCCTCCGGGCGGCTCATCGCGCCTCCTCCCGGGCACGTGCCGGCGCTCCGGTCATGAGCAGGCCGCGGAGCGCCATGATCCGCCCCGCCGGGTCCACGTCCGACGGGCAGGCCTCGGTGCACTCGAACGCGGCGTGGCACCGCCAGACCCCGTCCGGGTCGTCGGCCCAGCGAAGCAGGGCCGGGACGTCGGCGCCGCGCGGCTCCTCGACCATCCGCTGGGCGGCCGCGAGCGCGGCCGGGCCGACGTACCGATCGGTCGTGCCGACGATCGGGCAGGCCGAGACGCACAGGCCGCACTCGATGCAGTCCTCGTACCGGACGTACCGCTCGATGCCCTCCGGCGTGCGCGCCCCGGGGATGCGCTCGCTCTCGCGCACGAAGGGGTGCTCCTCGGGGTACCGGGCGTAGAACGCCCGCATGTCGACGACGAGGTCCGCGAGGACCGGCACGTTCGCGATCGGCTCGACGGTGATCTCGCCGGGGAGGTCGGTGACGGCGGTGACGCACATGAGGGCCTCGCGGCCGTTCACGCGGACGCCGCAGGTGCCGCAGGAGGCGTGGAAGCACGAGTGGCGGAGCACGAGCGAGCCGTCGACGTGCAGCTGGATCCAGCGCATCGCGTCCAGGACCGTCGTGCGGTCCTCGACCGGCACGTCGTACGTCTCGTAGCGGGGCGCGCGGTCGCCCCGCTTGAAGCGGAAGACCCGGAAGCGGCGCGTCGGGGCCGGGCGCTCGGCGCCGGTCTCCGCGGCGGTGCGCTCGATCTCGGTCCGCACGGTCCTCACCTCACGCGTAGTAGGCGGTGTGGGGGAGCAGGACGGTCTCCCGCGTCCGGCACTCGGCCTCGATGCCGAGCTTGCCGCAGACCACGTTCGCGCAGAGCTCGGCCATGCCGCGCAGGGTCGTGCCCTTGCCCCCGGTGATCGTGACGAACCCCTCGACCCCGTCGGAGGTGGCGTGGTCGAAGGTCTTGAACGTGCGCGAGAGCTCGCGCCCGGTCTCGGCCTCGCCGCGCGAACCGATGAGGGGCCGGGCCGCCGACCAGGCGGCCCGCTGCTCCGCGTGCGCGACGGCCGGCACGAGCTTCGCGCCCTCCTCGTACATCTTGCGTACGTGGTCCTCGGGGACCCCGAGGTCGTCGGGGTCGTCCACCGTCCACGAGGAGGTCCCGACCACCGACAGGCCGCGCTGCGGCACGATGATGTCGCCGTC
>Ga0073930_1003006_pt1 | contig 10319 bp, 9 predicted proteins | sample DewCreD2012metaG_5_FD_76968 | JGI IMG/M metagenome (GOLD analysis project Ga0073930, IMG submission 76968) | Hot spring sediment bacterial and archeal communities from British Columbia, Canada, to study Microbial Dark Matter (Phase II) - Dewar... ...
AACCTGCTGGTGGTGCACCAGGAGTTCGACGCCGACCTGGCCTACCGCATCACGAAGCTGCTGTTCGAGAAGCGGGACGAGCTGGCACGGGTGCACAAGGAAGCCGCCAACATCACCCTGCTCGGCGCCGCCGGCCGCTCGCCCGTGCCCTTCCACCCCGGCGCCATCCGGTACTTCAAGGAGCGGGGCGTCGAAGGGTTCTAGCGCGTCGCGGCGCGAGTGCAGCACCATGGGCGAGGAGGCGGTGCCGCGCGCAGCGGTGCTCGGACGAGGCCGGGTCGCCTGAGGAGACTGGGTGTCGCGGCAGGGGTCGTCGCCCTGGCTGCGACGTTGCTCTCGCCCGTGCAGGTGCTCGAGATCACCCACGCCGACACCGGCCGGCTCCTGTGGCGGCTGCCCGTGCGCGACGGGACGGTGGTCGACCTGCGCTACACCAGTTCGCTCTTCCGGGTTCCGGTGGTCGAGCGGTTCACCGTGGACGGCGCGGCGTTGCAGCTGCTGGAGGTCCTCTCGCCGGCGGAGGCGGTGTTCGAGTACCTGCGCCTGGCCCCGCCCTACGCGCGGCGCGGCCCGTGGCTGGCGGCGGCGCCGCCCGAGCCCGTGCGGCTGGCGTCGCTGGTCACGCGGATCGGGCCGACCGGCCAGCAGCGGCTGGTGGTCGACGGCACCACGCTGGCGCTCTACCGCGCCGGCACGGGCGAGGCCGTGCGGATCGCCGTGGCCCGCCAGGTCCGGGGCGTCGGGCTGTGGCGGCGGCCGACCCCGCCCCCGGCGCAGCCCGACGAGGCCGGTAGGGAGTAGTCGATGACACCATTCGACGCGCGCATACCCGAGCTGGCGAAATCCGAGGCCGAGCTCAAAGAGCTCGTCGAGGAGTACGAGGGCAAGACCCGGCGCCTGAGCGGTTGGTGGGGCAGGCTGGCGGTGGCCCTCGGGGTGGCCATGGCGGTCTACCACCTCTACGCGGCCACGGTGCCGTTCGTCCGCCAGATCCACCTCGTACGGCACCTGATGTTCGTCCTGGTCCTGAGCTTCCTGCTCTACCCGGGCACGCGGAAGTCCCTGACGCGGTCTGCGCCGACCTGGTGGGACCTGGTGCTGGCGGCGGCCGCCCTGGTCTCCCTGGGCTACATCCTCGTCGACTTCGAGGCCTTCATCTACCGTGCCTACATCCCCACGCCGCTGGACATGCTGTTCGGCATCGTCACCATCCTGCTGGTGCTGGAAGCCACGCGGCGCACGGTCGGCAACGCCCTGCTGCTGGTGGTGCTCGCGTTCCTCGTCTACGCCTTCGTGGGCCCCTGGCTGCCCGAGCCGTGGACGCACCGCGGCTACGACCTGGTGCGCGTCGTGGGTCAGCTCTACGTCACCCTCGAGGGCATCTTCGGGGTGCCCCTGGAAGTCTCGGCGACGTTCATCATCCTCTTCACCATCTATGGCGCGGTGCTGGAGGCCTCGGGCGCGGGCCGGTTCTTCGTGGACCTGGCCCTGGCCCTCACCCGCGGCCGGCGCACGGCCCCCGGCCAGGCCACGACCATCGCGTCGTTCCTGCTGGGCGGCCCCTCGGGCAGCGGCGTGGCCACCACGGTCACCGTGGGCGCCATCACCTACCCGCTGCTGAAGCGGGCCGGCTACGACCCCGAGTCGGCGGGCGGGTTGCTGTCGGCCGGCGGCATCGGCGCGGTGATCTCGCCGCCGATCCTGGGCGCAGCCGCGTTCATCATCGCCGAGATCCTCAAGATCTCCTACCTGCAGGTCCTCGTGATGACCATCGTGCCGACGTTCCTCTACTACTTCTCGATCATGCTGATGATCGAGTTCGACGCCCGGCGCATGGGGCTGCGCGCGGTGGAGATCCAGGCGGGCGAGGCCCGGGCCCTGGTGCTGCGCTACTGGTACCTGCTGTCGTCGCTGGTGGTCATCCCGCTGTTCATGGTCATCGGCTTCACCGCCATCAAGGCCGTCATCTGGGCCATCGGGCTTGCCATCCTCACCAGCGTCCTGCGGCCCGAGACCTCGCTGGTGCGGTGGCGGCCGCTGGCGACGGACGCCGGCGGCGGGGCGCTCGCCGGGCGCGTGGCCGGCGGCCTGCGCCTGGGCCGCCGGGTGCTCGACCCCGGGGGGCTCGTCCGCGCGCTGGATGCCGGCAGCCGCCAGGTGCTGAGCGTGGCCGTCACCACCGCCGCCGCGGGCCTGATCGTCGGCGTGGTGAACCTCACCGGCCTGGGGCTGAAGGTCTCGGACATCATCATCACCTACGCCGGCGGGCGCCTGCTGCCCACGCTGATCTACGCGGCCCTGGCCCTGTGGGTCCTGGGCCTGGCCCTGCCCATCACGGCGACGTACATCATCGCTGCGGTGATCGTGGCGCCGGCCATGACCAAGCTGGGCGTTCCCGAACTGGCCGCGCATATGTTCATCTTCTACTACGCCATCCTCTCCGAGGTCTCGCCGCCCGTGGGCCTGTCGCCGCTGGCTGCGGCGGCGTTGACGAGCGGCCGGCCGTTCAGGACGATGATGATGGCGTGGAAGTACACGCTGCCGGCGTTCGTGGTGCCGTTCATGTTCACGATCCACCGGGAGGGCATGGGCCTGCTGCTGCAGGCGCCGTGGCCGACGGTCGTCCAGGTGACGACGACCGCCGTCTTCGGGCTCGTGGCCCTGGCCGGCGCGCTCACGGGCTGGTTCCTCCGGCAGGCCACGATGCCGGAACGGCTGGTCCTGGCCGCGGCCGGCCTCGTGTTGATCTACCCGGCCGGCGCGCAGGACCTGGTGGCGATCGCGGCCGTGCTGGCCGTGGGGATCGTGCAGTGGTTCACGCGCGCCCGCCCGGCGGCGGCCATGCGGGGGTGAGCACGATGGGAGACGAGCGGCGGCGCATGGACGCGGAGGCGATTGCGGGGGACACCGGCGGCAGCGACGCGGGCACCGCGGAGCCCGCTCCCGGCAGTTCCCGCGCGTCCACCGGTCCTGCCAGTGCCCCGGGTCCCGGCGCCGACGCCTCGGCGGAGGGCCCGGCCGATGCGACCGCCGACGCCTCGGCGGACACGGCACCGGTGCCGCAGCCTCCGATGCTCGACCTCGTCCAGACGTTCCTCAACGTGCTGGCCGCGCGGGCCTGGCAGCACCTGGGCCTGGTGCCCGACCCGTCCAGCGGCAAGGTGGAACGCCGGCTGGAGGACGCGCAGCTGGCCATCGACGCCGCCGCAGCGCTGGCAGAGGTGCTCCGGCCGCGCGTGGGCGAGCGCGACCGGCGCGAGGTCGAGACCCTCATCACCAACCTGCGGCTGAACTTTGTGGAGCAGAAGAGCCGGGCGCAGTGAGCGGCCGCGCCCGCAGGCCGCAGGCGCGCGGGCCGCGCCAGGACACTGCGCAGGCCCGTGTACGACACCGCCGAGGGCCCGTCCCGGTACCGGCGTGACGGCTGCGACCTCCTACGTGCGCCTCAAGCACGCGCTCAGCGCGCTGGCGCTGGACGCGGTGCGTGGACGCCCCGATGCGCGGGCGGCCGCGCGGTGGTTGGAGGCCCTCTGGGACGACCGGCAGGCCGTCCCGGAGGGCCCGTCCGATCCCGGGCTGCGCCGCCTGCTGCGTGACGGCCACCCGGTGATCCGGGTGGCTGAACGCAATCTCTCGCCCGGGTTGCGCCGCCTGCTGCGTGACGGGCTGATCGAACGCCGGGCCGGCGCGGTGGTCTTCCCCGCAGCCTGCCGGCCCCACGAGGCCTATGCCCGCCGCCAGGCCCTGCGGCTCGGTCAGGCCCTGCGCGCGCTCGCCGTCGCCCCGCGCCGTCGCGGCCGCCGTGCGACCGTGGCCCGGGGCGTGGCGCTGTTCAACGCGGGCCTGTTCTTTGCCTGCCACGAGTTCTTCGAGGACCTGTGGCGGCGCGCACCGGCTGGCGACCGCGCGTTCTTCCAGGGCATCATTCTGGTGGCGGCCGCGTTCTACCACTACGAGAAGGGCAACGGGCACGGGGCCCGCGTGAAGCTCGTCGAGGGCACGAAGCGCCTGCGCCGCTGCCCGCCGGTGCGCTGGGGCGTGCGCGTCGACCGCTGGCTCCAGGCGCTGGAGCCCTGGCTGGTGCGGGTGGAGCGCGGCGAGGCGGGCCGGCCGCTCGAGGCGGGCGAGATTCCGCAGATCCCCCTCCTCGACGACAGTCATCGAGCGCAACGTCATCCCCGGGGCTGAGGTGGCGCCATCCCCAGGGCCGCTGCCACTTTCTCCACCTCCGCCACCACGTGCGGCGGCAGCGGGATCCCCGCGGCCGCGTACTCGAGCGCCCGCAGGTGCTCGATCTCGCCCGGCAGGTACACGCGGTCGACGCCCTCGGCAGGCGGCAGCGCCCGCACGGCGCGGATCAGGACGTCCATGCGCGCCGCGAACTCCGCGCGGGGGACGAACGCCTCCACCGCAACGGCCACGCACAGGTGCCCCACCCCCTGCGCGCGGTCCAGGGCGTCGTACAGCGGCGCGATCTCCGGGCCGGTGCCCGCGCCGGTGAGCACACCGGCCAGGATGTCCACGACGAGCGCGAGGCCCGATCCCTTCGGGCCGCCCAGCGGCAGCAGTGCCCCCGCCAGGGCGGCGATCGGATCGGTCGTCGGCCGGCCCTCCCGGTCCAGCGCCCAGCCCGGCGGCAGCGGCTCGCCGCGCGCGGCTGCGGCCTGCACCCGGCTGTGCGGCACGACGCTCGTCGCCATGTCGAGCACTACCGGCGGTTCCTCGCCTGCGGGCACCGCCACCGCCAGCGGGTTCGTGCCGAGGAACCTCGCCCGCGCCCCCCAGGGCGCCACGTGCGCGTCGGCGTTGGTCAGCGCCACGCCGATGGCCCCGGAGGCCACCGCGCGCAGCGCGCCGAAGGCCAGCATCCCGCAGTGGTTGCTGTTGCGGACGCCGACGGCCGCGATGCCGTGCTGGCGCGCCCGCGCCACCGCCAGGTCCATGGCGCGCACGAACGCCGGGATGCCGAGGCCGCCACCGGCATCCAGCAGGACCGTCGCGCCGCCGTCGCGCACGGTCGTCAGCGTCGCCTCCGGGTCGAACGAACGCCGCCGCAGGCGCGCCACGTAGACGCCCAGACGCACCACCCCGTGCGTGTGCACACCCCGCAGGTCGGCTGCCACGAGGCCGTCGGCGGTCAGGCGCGCGTCGTCGGGCCGCGCGCCTGCCAGGACCAGCGCGCGCTCGGCGAAGACGCGCAGCGCCTCGGCGTCGTAGCGACCGGTGCCAGTCATCTGTGGCCTCCACGTCCGACGATTTCACCTCGACGTCCACGTCGACTGATGACTTCCACCTCGGCCACACACGCCCTGTTTCCCGCCACCGCCGCATGCTTCCCACCGCTTCCCACCGGCGTGCCTTGACAGGCCCTCGGGCTGTGCTACGCTAGGCTCGCCGGTGCGGCGGTGCGTCCGCGAGCGTCCTGGCGCCCGGTCGCCTCCGACGTTGCGCCACGGAGGAGTACGGTAGCCCGGTAACCGGCCCGCCTGCTAAGCGGGTGGGCGAGTGTTGAGCTCGCCTCGCGGGTTCAAATCCCGCCTCCTCCGCCATCGAGACGGCACCGCGCACGGACCATGGCGGCCCGACCCGACGGCTGCTAGAATAGGTGTGTTCTGGAGCGTGGGGCCAGCACAACGCCCCCGGACGCGCGCCCGTAGCTCAGTGGATAGAGCGTTGGCCTGCGGAGCCAAAGGTCGTGGGTTCAAGTCCCGCCGGGCGCGCCAATCTTTGAGACCCTCGTCGAGACCGGCACGAACTGCTCCCGCGTGCGATCCCACCGCATACGGGGCGCGTCAACTTTCGAAACCGTGGTCGAAACCCTGGTCGGTCTGCCGTTCGTCGACCAGCCAGGCGCGGCCGTCGGCCGCGATCTGCAGTTCCTCCAAAAGGGTGGCGGCTCAGATCAGACGACCAGCGTCCTCCGCCTCACCGGATCCGTCGCACCGGATCCGTCGCACCGGATCCGCCGCACGGGATCCAGTCGCCGCCCCGTCCAGGGCCCGGTCGCGCCTGGAGCCGGGGAACGACCATCCGCCTCACCGGATCCACAGTCCCCGCCCCTGTGCCCGCGCCTCCTGCTGACACGCCAGGAACACGTCGGCGTAGCGGACGTTGGGAGGAACCGTCAGGACCTGCGCGTAGCCCTCTTTGAGGATCAGCATGTTGAACAGCGTGCCGTCGCCCAGCCATACGTACGCCAGCAACCGCCCGTAGACGTCGCGCGTTTGCACGTCGAACTCCAGCCCTACCGCCCTGCCATCCAGGTGGGACCGCGTGAAGCTGGCGGCGAGGCGCCCCAGAGCGCGGATCTCCTCCCTGGACCTCCCCGACCGGCGGACATCGCGCTCCATCTTGGTGCTGGCGTGGACCTCCGGCGTGTCGATACCCAGCAACCGTACCCGTTCCGACGCGCCGTCCAGGCGCACGCGGATCGTGTCGCCGTCGACGACGCTGGTGACCGTGGCCGCAAGCAGCGTCGACGGTCGCGGCGGGTTGACGCACCGGGCAGCAACGGGCGGCCACGGCCCGGCGCGCGCCACGAGGACGACGGCTGCGAAAACCAGCGCGCGCATCTACGGCAATCCGAACACGAGCGTCACGGCAGCTCCCGCTACGCCGTGGCGGGGGCTTTGCCAGGGCCGCAGGGTGTTCGAAGCTTCCGCACGGGCCTCGTGGCACCAACCGCCAGCCTGCAATCTACGGTGACCTGAGTCGACCGTCCTCCTCCCCGGACATCGCGTGACGCGCGCGGTCGGCACGCGTCGCGCGCCGGCCGTCCGCCCTGGCGATGTCCGCGACGCGCCCTACTTCAGGGCTTTCAGCGCGTCGTCCAGCAGCCCGGCCAGTTTCTTCGCCCCGGCCTGCGCTGCCGCGAGGCTGCTCGCCCCCAGCGTCTCCACGCCGACCTTGGTCGCCTCCTCGGCGATCTTCAACGCCGCGGCACCGCCAGACCCCGCAGCTTTGAGGTCGACCAGCGCGCCGTTGCCCTGCCCCGCGCACACGTCGCCCCACTTCTCATCGAACCGGCGATCGCCCCGGCCGACCAGGCAGTTGACGGCATGCCCGGTGTGCTGCTGCACGCCGCCCAGGCTCCCGGCGCCAGCGGCGAACCCCGCATGCGTCTTGGCCGTCGTGAGCTGCTGCCTGGCCCGATCGAGCGGGCTCGCCTGCGTCGACTGCGTCGGCTGGTTGTGGTAGGGCGCGTAGGCCAGCCGGCCGGTGCCGGCGAGCAGCAGCGCCACCAGGAACAGCACGTATACGGCTCGCATCGCCCGTCCCTCCAATCGTCTTCGTCTGTGATCCACTGTGCGCCCGACGATTCACAACCGTGTAACGCGGCCCCTCGGCTGGTGCGCTCGGGGCCCACACGTCGCCGTCGGGCTGCGGACGTCGCGCTCGGGCTCCCGACGCCGCCCTCGGGCTCCCGACAACGCCCTCGGACTCCCGACAACGTCCTCGGACTCCGGGCGCCACCGGCGCGTCCGGGTTCCCGACACCGCCGGCGCGCCCGGGCTCCTGACACCGCCGAGGCGCCCGCGGCGCGTCCCTGTCCGCCTGCCAGCATATGCCCGCCTGCCAGCACAGGTCCGCCTGCCAGCCCGGGGCCGCCTGCCAGCCCGGGCGGCCTCACCAGACCTGCTGCGCGCGTCGCAGCCATCGCAGCCGCCACGCGCCCGGTCCGGCGGTCACGACGACGGCCGCGCCGTCGCCGAACGTCTCCGCCAGCGCCACCTCGTGGTCACCCACCCGCAGCCGGTGCCCGGCCCGTGCCGCAACGCGCAGCACCAGCGCGCCGATCCGGCGGGGCGCGCGCAGCACGTAGTGGTCGCCCTCCCGCACGTAGCCTTCGGACGGCAGGCCAGCGCCCTGGGAGGCGAAGCGCGCTTCCTCGAACCACAGGCCGTCGCGCCCGGTCCGGAAGACTTCGACGACGGGTGTGCGCTCGACGGTGTGCTGGTAGCGCACCTCGATCCGCATACCGGGCGAGAGGCCGCCGATGCGCACGGCGCGCGCGCCGGCAGCCTCCGCGCGCACCTCCACGGTCCGCTCCACCAGCAGCGTGGCGGCAGCCAGGGCTGCCGCCACGCCCACTGCACCGCCGACGACCAGCGCACGCGTCGCTACTTCCCCCGCACGCCGCGCTCGCGGTAGTACCGCTCGGCCCCGGGATGCACGGGCACCGGCATCCCGTCCAGCGCCTTCGTCAGCTCGAGGTCGCGCCCGCGGGCATGCGCGGCGCGCATGCGGTCCAGGTTCTCCCACAACGCCTTGGTCAGGTTGTAGACCAGGTCGTCGGGCAGGTCGGCCCTGGCCACCAGCATCGCCATCACCGCCACCGTGGCCACCGGCGCGGTGACGCCCCGGTAGGTCCCCGCCGGGATCACCTGCCGCGTGTAGAACGGCCAGCGGCTGCGCAGCGCCTGCAGCGCCTCGTCGCCGACGGGCACGATGACGATGTCGCGCGACGCCGCGATGTCGGTCACGGCCGCCGTGGGAATGCCGGCGGTCAGGAAGACGGCGTCGACGATGCCGTCGCGCAGCTGGTCCATGCCAGCGGCGAACGAGAGGAACTCCACGCGCAGCTCGCGGTAGTAGATGTCGTGCACCTGCAGGATCTGCCGGGCGTTGGCCTCGGTGCCGCTCCCCGGCGCGCCCACGACCACCCGCTTGCCCCGCAGGTGCTCCACGCTGGTGATCCCCTTGCCCCGCAGCGTCACGATCTGGACCGTCTCGGGGTAGAGCATGGCGACGCCGCGGAAGGCCGTGATGGGCTGCGGCCGGTTCGAGCCGGCCTCGGCGAACATCTCACGGCCCTGGTAGGCGTAGTACGCGATGTCGTTCTGCACCAGCGCCAGGTGCGCATCGCCGCGCGCCAGGAACTGGATGTTGGCCACCGACGCCCCGCTGCTCTGGGACGCCACCCGGACGCCCGGGACGCGCGCGTTCCAGATCTCGGCCATGGCGCCCCCGAGCGGGAAGTAGACGCCCGCCGTGCCCCCGGTCACCAGCGACAGCAGGCGCACCTGCGCCCCGGTCGGCGCCGTGGCGCCGACCACGAGCGCGACGGTCACTGCCAGCACTGCCCAACGTCGCGTCATCGTCCTCCCTCCCCACATGAGATCCGCTCCGTTCGGGTCGCCACCCGGGCCGTTGGCCGACCTCGGCGCCTGCCCACGGCACCGGGCGTGGTGCCCGTAGCGCTTCGGATCACCACCAGAGCCGTTGGCCGACCTCGACGCCAGGCCTCCGCGTCAGGCCTGCGCCAACCGGCCCCGGGCCCGGATCAGCCGCCGCTGGGTGCCGCCCGTGCCTGAACAGCCCTCGCTCCGCGGCGCCGGACCAGCTGGATGCCGGCCACCGCTGCCAGCAGGCCCAGTCCCAGCACGTCCGCACGCACATCGTGGAAGATGAGGGCCACAGCCGTCAATCCCAGCACGGCGCGTTCGGGGGGCCGGGCCGGCCCGAACAGGTACCCCGCCACCGCCGCCGCCAGGGCCACGGTGCCCACCACCGCGGTGGCGGTGGTGACGACGATCTCGGACAGCGAGGCCCCCTGCAACAGGATGGTCGGCGAGTACACGAACACGTAGGGGATGAGGATGCCGGCCAGCGCCAGCCGGGTGGCGGTCATGCCGGTCTGGAACGGATCGGTGCGCGCGATGCCGGCGGCGGCGTAGGCCGCCAGGGCGTCGGGCGGCGTGATGTCGGCTATCACGCCGAAGTAGAAGATGAACAGGTGGGCGGCCAGCGGCGCGACGCCCATCTGCACCAGCGCCGGCGCGGCGATCGCCGCCAGGATGATGTAGGTGGCGGTGGTGGGGATGCCCGAGCCCACGATGGTGCAGGCGATCATGATCCACACCAGGGTCAGGAACAGGATGCCCTGTCCCAGGGCGATGGTCAGGCTGACGAACGTCAGGCCCAGGCCGGTCAGCGTCACGATCCCGATGAAGATGCCCACCACCGCCGTGGCCACGGCCACCGGCAGCGCCAGGCGCGCGCCGTAGACCAGTGTGTCCCAGACGTCCCGCGGCCAGTCGCCGGGCCGGCGCTCGAGCAGGCACGTGACGGCATGCACGCCCGCCGACACGACGATGCCCCAGAACGCCGCGCGCATGGGGCTGGCGCCGTGCAGCAGGAAGCCCACCAGCACCACCAGCGGCACCACCAGGTAGAACCGGCGCACCACGATGTCGCGCAGCCGGGGCAGCTGGTCCCGTGGGAGCCCCGCCAGGCCCAGCCGCTTGGCCTCGAAGTGGATGATGAGCGCCAGGGAGAGGTAGTACAGCGCCGCGGGGATCGCCGCGGCCTTCACCACG
>Ga0073930_1003010_pt1 | contig 10309 bp, 8 predicted proteins | sample DewCreD2012metaG_5_FD_76968 | JGI IMG/M metagenome (GOLD analysis project Ga0073930, IMG submission 76968) | Hot spring sediment bacterial and archeal communities from British Columbia, Canada, to study Microbial Dark Matter (Phase II) - Dewar... ...
CGGACGGCCGCGAGGCGCCGCTCGAGCCCGTCGGATGGGACCATTTCGCCCGTGGCTGAGGCGACGAGACCCCGGGCGCTCACGATCGCCGGCTCGGACTCCGGCGGCGGGGCCGGCATCCAGGCCGACCTCAAGACCTTCAGCGCGCTCGGGGTGTTCGGCACGACGGCGATCACGGCCGTGACGGTGCAGAACACGCTCGGGGTGCAGGGCTACGAGGAGCTCTCGCCCGAGACGGTCGCCGACCAGATCCGGGCGGTCGCCACCGACATCGGCGTGGACGCGGCCAAGACCGGCATGCTCGCCTCCCGGGCGATCGTGGAGGCGGTGGCGGACGCCGTCGCCGAGACCCGGGTCCCGAACCTCGTCGTGGACCCGGTGTTCGTCTCCAAGCACGGACACGCCCTGCTCGCCCCCGAGGCGGTCGAGGCGCTGCGGACCCGGATCCTGCCGCTCGCGACCCTCGTGACGCCGAACCTGCCCGAGGCCGCCGGCCTGGTCGGCGCACCGGTCGCCACGCCCGCGGACATGGAGCGGGCGGCCCGCGAGCTCGTGGGGCTCGGGGCGCGCGCGGCGCTCGTGAAGGGCGGGCACCTAGGCTCGGGCGGTGCCGACGACCTGTACTTCGACGGCGAGCGCCTGGAGTGGATCCGGGGCGAGCGCATCCCCACGCGCCACACCCACGGGACCGGGTGCGTGCTCTCCTCGGCGATCGCCGCGCACCTCGCCCTCGGCCTGGAGCTCCTGGAGGCCGTGCGCGCCGGCAAGGCCTTCGTCACCGAGGCCATCCGTCACGCGCTCGCGCTGGGTGGAGGGATCGGCCCCGTGGATCCGCTGTGGGCGATCCCCACGCCCGGCCGCACCGTTGCGGGTTGACCGCAGGCCGGTAGGGGGTCCGCCACCTTCAGGGTCGACGCGACCTGCCGAAGTATCGGATGTGATGGGGACGGAGACCGTCGAGGTGACCGACGCCCTCGGGGTGACGGAGGGGTCGGGTCGGCTGCTCATCGCCGACGACGATCCGCTCGTGCGCGAGGCGCTCCGCGAGCTCCTCGAGGGCTACGGGTTCGAGGTCGTGGGGGAGGCCGGCGACGGGCTGGAGGCCGTGCGCCTGGCCGACGAGCGCGTTCCCGAGGTCGTCCTCATGGACGTGCGGATGCCGCGCATGGACGGCATCCAGGCGACCGGCGAGATCCGCAGGCGCCACCCCGAGATCCAGGTCGTGATGCTCTCCGCCTACGACGAGGAGGGGTTCGAGCGCGAGGCCGAGGCGATCGGCGCGCTCTGCTACCTCATCAAGGGCGTCGGCGCGCGGCTGCTCCGCGACGTGCTGGTCTCGGCCGTCGGGACCGCCCGGGGCGTCGCCGCGCGGCTCGCGGCCGGCCAGGGCGCCGCCCCGCTCGGCGTTCCCCCCGGCGCCTGATCCGGGCCACCGCCCGGCCCCTCGGCCGAACGGCCGATGCCCGTTCCGTGCATCCGGGGTAGGGTCGTGTCGTCACCGACCGAGAGGGGGTGGTCGTCATGAGGCGGGCCCTGGCGATCGTCGGGGTCTCCGCGCTCGTCCTGGTAGGACTGGCCGGACCGTCGTCGGGTCGGGATCGGCCCTTCAACACCTCGCGGCTGATCGCGATGAAGCTCCTGCCGGCCCCGCAGCAGTACGACCTGCCGGGCCTGGACGGAGGGACCTTCAGCGTCCGGCAGATCGAGCGGTTCCGTTGCACCGGCAACGAGACGGGGGCCGATCCGACCGAGGGCGATGCGGTCGACATGAGCTGCAACACGACCCGGTTCGGGCAGAACTACGCGCCCGACAACGAGATCGCGATCGCCGCCGACCCGGAGAACCCGCAGCACCTGCTCGCCGGGTCGAACGACTACTACTACCGGTTCAACAACAGCACGGGCGCTCGCCAGGCGATCGTGCCGACCGGCTTCTTCACCTCGTTCGACGGGGGCAAGACCTGGATCGATGGACAGATCCCGATGGGGGCGTCGAACGGGAACGGAGACCCGGCGCCGGCCTTCGACGCGAAGCACGGCGTCGCCCTCATGGCCCAGCTCGGGAACGTCGGCGGCCAGGGCGGGCCCTGGGTGGCGGCGGGCAACGTGACCGTGAGCCGCTCGACCGACGGCGGCGTGACCTGGGGCACGCCGGTCGTGGTGTTCAAGGGGACCGGCGCGGGCATCGGGCCGGCGACGAACGCCGTCTTCTGGGACAAGGAGTACATCGCGGTCGACAACGACCCCGACTCGCCCTACTTCGGAAGGATCTACGTGACCGCGACGAAGTTCATCAACGGGGTCCAGGGCAGCTACGTGGCCTCGCCGATCTTCCTCAAGTACTCCGACGACGGCGGCCTCACGTGGTCGGCGCCGCGCCAGATCTCCGGCTCGCACCCGAGCTGCACCTACCAGGAGACCGGTCCCTCCGGCGTCTGCGACGAGGACCAGTTCTCCTACCCGGCCGTCGCCTCCGACGGCACGGTCTACGTGCACTTCCACAACTACCAGAACGAGGCGGCCTGGGAGGCGGGCGACCTCTTCGACGCCCAGATCATGGTGGTGCGCTCGACCGACGGCGGCGACACCTGGTCCGCCCCGGTCCCGGTGGCCCAGCTCGAGGACGGGTACGCGGACATGCCGTTCTCGGTCATCCGCCGGCAGACCATCTGGGGGCACCAGCTCCGGTGGACCCCGGCGGGGAACATCGCGGTCGACCCGACCGACCCGAAGCACGTCGCGGTGGTCTTCGCCGACCGCGGGAGCCCGAACCCGAACGCCACGCCGTACTGCTTCCTCACGGCGACGGGCGGGCTCAACATCGGCACGGCCCCGAGCTACGACCCGTGCAACGCGGGTCCCGGCTCGGACACCAACGTGTACGTGGTCGAGTCCTTCAACCGGGGCAAGACGTGGGGCCCCCGGGAGCCCCTCGCCGCGGGCCGCGGCATCCACGAGTGGTTCCCGTGGGCCGACTTCACCCCGGAGGGGACGCTCGTGGTGGCCTGGGATCGTGACGTCTCGGCGGCGCCGTCCGACGCGTTCCGGCACGTGCTGTGGGACGGTTCCGGCCTGGAGCCGCTCGGTCCGGACGAGCACATCGACGTCTCGGTCACCCACTGGGCCGGCCAGTACGTCCCGCAGGCGCGGTGGCCGGCCGCATGTGGTCCCGCCGGCTACACGGACGATTTCGTCGGAGCCGCGGAGGGCAAGGACTGCAACGTCTTCCACGGCGACTACACGGGCCTGGACGTCGGGCCGGACGGGACGATCCACGTGACCTGGACCGGGCTGAACCGTTGGGCGGTCTCGCCGCAGGTCGACTTCTACACGCTCGCGCCGCACGACGGGTACGCCCAGGACGCGATGTACGCGCAGCGCTGAGCGAGCGCGCAAGACCGGAGGGAGCCGGGGTTCCGGCTCCCTCCGCACGTTCGGGGTGCTCCGGCCGGGCGGGTTAGGGGACGGCGAGCCAGCCGCCGTTCGGCGCGCGGTCGCGGCAGCCGTCGGCGCAGTCGGCCGCATCGACGAACCGGCTCCGCGCCGCGATGCGCACCGTGCCGTCGGGGTTGGGCGGCGAGCCGCCCGGCACCGTCGTGCGCAGCGTGTGGCCGTTCGGGTGGCGGACCGGCAGCGGCTCGAAGCTCGAGCCCTGGCCGCTGATCAGCATGACGGGATCCCCGCCCGTGTACACGATCGTGCCTCGGTACTCGGGCTTCGGGTCGGCGTCGACGTTGAACAGCACGAAGACGCGGTTGCGCCCGGAGTCCCGCAGCAGGCGGGCGGCCCAGTTCTCGTAGGTCGTGATGCGGATCTTGAGGGGCGCGGCGTCCTCGGTCTTCGTCCCCGTGACGGTCGCGAGGTCGAGCTTGCCCGCGACGTCGTCGGGGTCGGTGAGGCTCGTCGCGGCGGCGGGGAGCGCGGCGAGCGCCAGGGCCAGCGCGCCGATCGCGATGAGCGCGGCGAGCGGACGGGGTCGGATCCTCATCGGCGTCTCCTTCCCGTGACGGAGGTCGGGACCAAGCCTAACCGGGAGACGGCGGTGGGGGCGAGCTCAGCCGCGCTGGACCTTGCCGGCCTTGATGCAGCTCGTGCAGGCGTAGATCCGGCGGGGGGCCCCGTTCACGATCGCGCGGATCCGCTGCACGTTCGGGTCCCACCGGCGCTTGGTCCGGCGGTGCGAGTGGGAGACCTGCATGCCGAAGAACGGCCGCTTCCCGCAGATGTCACAGACGGCTGCCATGGCGCCGACCAGGGTAGCAGACGCCCCGCGACCTACGCGGCGAGGAGCCGGTCGAGCTCGGCGGCGAGCTGCTCGGCCGTGATCGGGCCGACGTGGGTGCCCACGAGCGTTCCCTCGGCGTCGTACAGGAGCGTCACCGGCTGCCCGACGAGGCCGAGCCGGTCCCGGATCGCCCCGTCCGGGTCGTACAGGCTCGGGTAGGGCCAGCCGACCTCGCGCACGAAGGCCCGCGCGCTCGGGCGGGCGTCGAGGACGTCGATGCCGAGGAAGCGCACGCGGCCCGCGTAGGCGCTCGCGACGCGCGCGAGGTCGGGGGCCTCCGCCCGACACGGCCCGCACCAGGAGGCCCACACGTTGACGACGAGCGGCGCGCCGCGGGCCTGCTCGAGCACCGCGAGGTAGGTCGCGAGGTCGCCCTCCGGCAGGTCGGTCGGGCTCGCCGAGAGGATCGCCTCGGGGTCGGGGGTGGTGCCCGAGACCGGCTCCGTCCGCGCGCACGACGCGGCGAGGAGCGCCGGCAGGACGAGCACGAGGGCCGCGCGGCGGAAGTTCATGGCTCGCATGGTAGAACCGAGCCGTGGTCGTTCCTGTTCCTGCCGCTCGGACGGCTCCCGGAGGGGCGAGGCCGTGGCGCTGAGCCTCGACTCGCCGATCCTGGAGATCGACCGCCGCATCGCCATGCGGCAGATGGGCGCGCGCACGAAAGGTCCGCCGGCGCACGAGGTCCTCGCCAAGGGGCTCGAGATCCACACGGTGCGACAGCTCCTGCACCACTACCCCCGCGACTACATCGACCGCTCGACGGTCGCGCGGATCGGGGACCTGCGGATCGGCCAGGAGGCGACGGTCATCGGTCGGGTGCGGAGCGTGGAGGCCCGCACGGCCAGGCGCAAGCCGCGGATGGCGGTCGTCACGGTGAAGATCTCGGACGGGACCGGGCTGCTGCACCTGCTGTTCTTCAACCAGCCGTGGCTCGCCCACGTCTACCGGGAGGGCTACGAGGTCGCGGCCTGGGGCATCGTGCAGCGGCGTGGCGGGCACCTGCAGCTCGCGAACCAGGAGGTGGAGATCCTGCGGAGCGACGACGCCGACCTCGTGCACACCGGGCGCATCACCCCGATCCACCGCGCCTGCGAGGGCGTCTCCACGCGGACGATCCGCGAGCTCGTGCACCGCGCGCTCGCGCGCCTGCCGCGGATCCCGGACCCGCTGCCGCCGGAGATCCTCCGCGCCGAGGGGCTCGTCCCCTTCGATGTGGCCCTGCGCGCGATCCACTTCCCGAGCTCGCAGGAGGAGCTGCGGGCCGCCCGCGAGCGCCTGAAGTTCGACGAGCTGTTCACGCTCGAGCTCGGCGTCGCCTTCCGCAAGCACCGCGTCGAGGCCGAGGAGGTGGGGGTCCGGCACGAGCCCGATCCGGAGCTGCTCGAGCGCTTCCTCGGCTCGCTCCCGTTCGAGCCCACCGAGGCGCAGCGGCGTGCGATGGCCGAGATCCGAGCCGCGATGGCCCGGCCGCGGCCGATGAACGTGCTCCTGCAGGGCGATGTCGGCTCGGGGAAGACGCTCGTCGCCCTCGCCGCGGCGCTCGTCGCGATCGCCTCCGGCCACCAGGCCGCGATCATGGCCCCGACGGAGGTGCTCGCCGGCCAGCACGCACGCTCGGTCGCGGCCCTCCTCGGCCCGGTCGGCGCCGTCCCGTACCTCGAGGTCGCCGACGGCCCGGCTCGCGGGGCGCCGCAGCCCTCGCTCTTCGAGGGGCCCCGGGAGGCGCCGGTCGGGTCGCCGACCCTCACGTACGCGCTGCTCACCGCCGCGGTGACCGGCAAGGACCGGGCCCGGATCCTCGAGGGCATCGCCCGGGGCGAGGTGGACCTCGTGATCGGCACCCACGCCCTGGTGCAGGAGGGGGTCCGGTTCGCCGACCTCTCGCTCGCGGTCATCGACGAGCAGCACCGGTTCGGCGTCCACCAGCGGATGGCGCTGAAGGGCAAGGGCGCCTCGCCGGACGTGCTGATCATGACGGCGACGCCGATCCCGCGCACGCTCGCGCTCACCTACTACGGCGACCTGGACGTGGTCGTGCTCGACGAGATGCCGAGGGGCCGCCGGCCCGCGCGGACCCTCGTCGCCCGCACGGCGCGCGAGCGCGAGCAGGCCTACGAGCTCGTGCGGCGCGAGGTCCGGGCCGGGCGCCAGGCCTTCGTCGTGTGCGCGGCGATCGACGAGGCCAACAAGACCGAGGTCCGCGCCGCCGAGGCCGAGGCGCGGCGCCTCGCCGAGGAGGTCTTCCCCGACCTCTCGCTCGCGCTGCTGCACGGACGGATGCGCCCGGCGGAGAAGGAGCGGGTGATGGAGGCGTTCCGGGCGGGCGAGCACGACGTCCTGATCTCGACCACGGTCGTGGAGGTGGGCGTCGACGTGCCGAACGCCACCGTGATGCTCGTCGAGAACGCCGAGCGGTTCGGGCTCGCGCAGCTGCACCAGCTCCGGGGGAGGATCGGGCGAGGCGAGCACCCGGGCACGTGCGTGCTGTTCGACGGCTCGGGCGGGCGCAGCGAGGAGGCGACGGTGCGCCTGGAGGCGCTGGCCGGCACGACCGACGGGTTCGCGCTCGCCGACGTCGACCTGCGCCTGCGCGGCGAGGGGACCCTGTTCGACATCCGCCAGTCGGGGATGCCGGACCTGCGGCTCGCGCGCCTGGCCGAGGACCTCGAGCTCGTCCAGCGCGCCCGGGCGCGGGCTTTCGCGCTGATCGAGGAGGACCCGACGCTCGCGGCCCACCCCGACCTCATGCGGGAGCTGCGGAGCCGCTTCGAGCGCACGATCGACTGGCTGTTCCACACGTAGCCCGCGCGACGTATACCTGGGCGAGGATCCCGGACGCGGGAGGTTGCGGCGGAAGGTTCGACGGGCGAGGATACTGACGTTGCCGGGCTCCGGTGGGGGAGGTGCGGCGCGCGGTGACGTCCGGAGGGGGCGCATCGGCGCCCTCGCGGCGCGGGACCCCCGAGCGGTGGGTGCGCAGGCCCGCCGTGCGCGCGGCGGTGCTCTACGCGGTCATCGGCGGGACGTGGATCCTCCTCTCCGACCGGCTCGTGGACCTCCTCGTGCACGAGCCCGCGGTGCGGTCCTGGGTCCAGACCGCGAAGGGATGGCTCTTCGTTGCGGTCACCGCCGTGCTCGCCTACGGGCTGGTCGGGCGCGAGGCGCGGGCGCGACGCGCGCTGGAGCGGGCCACCACGAGGCTGGAGGCCCTGCACGAGCTCGACGCGGCGATCCTCGGCTCCCGGTCGGTCGAGGAGCTCGTCGGGGTGGCGGTCGAGCGCTGCCGCACCATCGTGCCCTGCGTCGGGGTGAGCGTGCTCCGGAGGGTCGGGGAGGCCTACGAGCTCGCCGGGGCCGAACCGGCGGGGCGCTTCCCGCCCCGCGGGTCGCCCGTGCCGACCTGGGATGCGATCCGCGGACACGGAGGCGACGACGTCGTGGTCGGAGATCTCGAGGGGCTCCCCGCACCCCTACGCGAGGGCGCCATCCGTTGCGGGGCGCGATCGGTGGCCGTCGCCCCGATGGAGCTTGATGGGCAGCCCGTCGGGGCGCTCGTGACGTTCTTCCGGGCGCTCGGCGCGCCGGACGGGGAGACCCTGGCGGTGGTGCGCGAGATCGGGACCCAGCTCACGGTGGGGCTCGTGCAGGCCGAGCTGCGGCAGGAGCTCGAGCGGCGCGCCGAGGAGCTCGAGCGACGGGTAGAGGAGCGGACCGCCGAGCTGCGCTCCCTGAACGAGGAGCTGGAGGCCTTCGCCGCGGCCGCCTCGCACGACCTGCGCGCTCCGCTACGGGCGATCGTCGGGTTCGCGCGGGCGCTCGAGGAGGACCACGCGGAGGACCTCGGCGAGGGCGGTCGTGAACACCTCGGACGGATCCTCCGCGCGGCCGAGCGGATGGACACCCTGATCACGGACGTCCTGGCCTACAGCCGGATGGCCCGGGCCGAGCTCCTCGTCGAGCCGGTGCCGCTGGAGCGGGCGGTCGAGGAGGCGCTCGACACCCTCGCCGCCGAGATCCGCCGCACCGGCGCCCGCGTGGAGGTCGGGCGCCCGCTGCCCCGGGTGATGGCGCATGCCGCGACGCTCGCGCGCGTGCTCACGAACCTGCTCAGCAACGCCCTCACGTTCACGAAGCCGGGGGAGAGCCCGAGCGTCCGGATCGCCGCGACGCAGACGAACGGGTGGGTGAAGGTCTCCGTCTCGGATGAGGGGATCGGGATCGCTCCGGAGCACCTGGAGCGGATCTTCCGGCCGTTCGAGCGGCTCCACGGGGCCGAGACGTACCCCGGGACGGGATTCGGCCTCGCCATCGTGCGCCGCGCGGTCGAGCGCATGGGCGGCCGGTGCGGCGTCGTCTCCGAGCTCGGACGGGGGAGCACCTTCTGGCTTGAGCTTCCCGCCCCCGGTGCCGAAGCAACGGAAGCGGGGTCCGATGCGGCCACCTGAGGCCGCTCGGCGCGCCCCGGGGGATGGCATGCGGGAGTCGCCGAACCTCCGGCCGCGGAGGGTGATGCTGATCGACGACGACCCGGACGACCGGGCCCTGGTCGCCCGCGAGCTCCGCCGCGCCTTCCCGGGGATCCAGATCCTGGAGGTGGCGGACGAGGCGGGCTTCGCGCGCGCCCTCGACGAGCTCGACGTCGACGTCGTCGTCACGGACTACGCGATGGGCTGGACGGACGGCCTCTCGGCGTTCCGCCGGATCCACGAGCGGGCCCCCTTCCTCCCGGTCGTCATGTTCACCGGCACCGGCAACGAGGAGATCGCGGTCGAGGGGCTCAAGGCCGGGCTCGACGACTACGTGCTGAAGGGGCATCTCGTGCGGCTGCCGACGGCGATCATGGGCGCCATGGCCCGAGCGGTGCAGCGGGCGGAGCTCGCCGCCACCGAGCGGGCGCTCCGGGACAGCGAGGAGCGGTTCCGCCAGCTCGCCGAGAACGCGATCGACGTGATCTGCCGGTACCGGGTCCTCGAGCCCCGGGGCTTCGAGTACGTGAGCCCCTCGATCACCCAGATGACCGGCTACACGCCCGAGGAGCACTACGCGGACCCCGACCTGCGGATGCGGATCGTCCACCCCGAGGACCGGCACGTGCTGGAGGCGGTCCTCCGCGGGGAGGTGCCGTCCAGCCTCCGGATGCGCTGGATCCGCAAGGACGGGCGGGTGATCTGGACCGACTCGCGGGTGCGGGTGATCCGGGACGAGCGCGGGGAGCCCGCCGTGATCGAGAGCATCACCCGCGACGTGACCGAGCTCGTGCTCGCCGAGCAGGACCTCGAGGAGCAGGCCCGCAAGCTCGGGCGCCTGGCGGAGGAGCGGCTGCGCCTCGCCCGGCGCCTGGTCCGCGCGCAGGAGGAGGAGCGCCAGCGGGTCGCCCTGGAGATCCACGACGGGATCGGCCAGGTCCTGACCTCGATCTCGCTGTTCGCCTCGGACCTCGACGAGGTGGTGCCCGAGGAGCACCGCGAGCGCGTCGTGCGGGTGAAGGAGCTCATCGGGCGGGCGATCGCCGAGAGCCGGGCCCTGGTGTGGAGCCTCCGCCCGCCCGACCTCGAGCGGCTCGGGCTCGTCCCGGCCATCGAGCACCTCGCCGAGAACCTGCGGGAGCGCGGTGAGGCGACGATCCACCTCGTGGACGAGACCGGCGGCCGACGCGTCCCCGAGGACGTCGAGACCGTGGCCTTCCGCATCGTGCAGGAGGCACTGAACAACGCCGTGAAGCACGCCAAGGCCTCCCAGATCTCCGTCATCGTGGGGGTGCGGGACGGTACGCTCTGGGTCGTGGTCGAGGACGACGGGCGCGGGTTCGACGTCGAGGCGGTCGAGCGCGCCGAGCCCGAGCTCGCGGGCGGGTTCGGCCTGCGGGGGATGCGGGAGCGGGCGGAGCTCGTCGAGGGCACCCTGACCATCGAGTCCACACGCGGCATGGGCACGACCGTCCGGCTGGAGGTGCCGCTCGGATGAGCGAGCGCGAGATCCACGTCATGCTCATGGACGATCACAGCATCGTCCGCGAGGGCCTGC
>Ga0073930_1003011_pt1 | contig 10306 bp, 9 predicted proteins | sample DewCreD2012metaG_5_FD_76968 | JGI IMG/M metagenome (GOLD analysis project Ga0073930, IMG submission 76968) | Hot spring sediment bacterial and archeal communities from British Columbia, Canada, to study Microbial Dark Matter (Phase II) - Dewar... ...
CGGCCATCGTGCTGGCGGCCGGCGTGCTGACCACGACGCCGCCGGCCCGGAGCACCTACGGCGCCGGCGCCCGGACCGCGGCCCTGCTCGTGGGCCTCGCGGGCGAGACGAAGGTGCAGCTCGTCGTGGACCCGGCCCGCCCCGGGCGCAACCGCTACGACGTCGCCCTCGACGCCTCGCTTGGCAGCGGGCAGGACGCGCGTGTGCTGCTGCGCTTCGTGAAGCTCGACGAAGACCTCACGCCGACCGCCGTCGTCCTGTCCCCTGCGGGCGGCGGTCGGTTCGAGGCCCAGGGTGATCACCTCGGGGTCGCCGGCTGGTGGGAGGTCGAGGTCGTGCTCCGCCGCCGCGGCGCGCCCGACGTCTCCACGTTCTTCGCCCTCGACCTCGGCAACGGGCTGCCGGCGCAGCGCGACCCTGAGGCATTGCGCCTCCTGCAGGAGGCGCGCGAGGCACCGCTGGGCACCTGGCGCGAGTGGGAGCAGGTGACCGACGGCGCCGGCAGCCTCGTGATCACCCAGTACCGGCTGGCTCCGCCCGACCGGCTGCACCTGCGCTCGCGCTACGAGCTGGCGGCCACCGGCGCTGCCGGCCAGACCGAGGTCGTCGTGATCGCCGACCAGCGGTACGAGCGCCGCGACGGCGGGCCCTGGGTCCGGACCACGCTCCGCCAGCCCGTGATCGCCGAGGGGCACCGCGTCTACCTCAAGCTTGCCGAACACGTCGCGCTCGGACGCGAGGGGCGCTGCGACGACGAGCCCTGCCGCGTGGTCCTGTGGACCAACCCCGGCGGCAGCCCGACGTTCGCCGCGTGGATCGGCCAGCGCACGCTGCGGGTGCACCGCCTGTACATGCGCGCGCCGGCGCACTACATGACCGTGCGGCCGTCACCGCCCGAGGCCGGCGTGGTCATCACGGCCCCGCGGTAGGGCGGGACATGCGAGAGCGCGATTCCAGGAAACCCGGGAGGGGCAGGGACCGGGTCCCGGCCCCGGTGGGGAACCACGATGGACGTCGTGAGCCGTCGTGGAGGCCGATGCCGCGGGGGCGGCTGGAGAACGGTCTGCCTCGCTGGCGGAGCGCCTTGTGCAGCCGATGTCCTCCCCCGCCCTGAAGGGGCTCTTCCCAGAGCGATGAGGCCCCGGGCAACAGGCATCTGGTGCAGCCGGTGTTCTCGTCCGCCCTGGAGGATGCCGTGGCAGCGTCGACGGCGGGACGTCAAGCCATTGGACGACCTGTCGCATACTCTTGGCGTCGAGATACTGTAAGGATGTCCCGGCAATGCCGACGGCGGGATGTCAGCGGGTGGCGGCTGTGGGCCCCTCCGACATCCCTCGCCGCGCCGCTTCCCGCGCCCGCAGCTCCGCCCGGCGGATCTTCCCGGTGGTCGTCAGGGGCAGGGCATCGGTGAACTCGATCTCGCGCGGGTACGCGTAGGCGGCCAGGCGGGTCTTCACGTGCTGCTGGATCGCGGCGGCCAGCTCGGGCGACGGCGCGTGCCCGGCCCGCAGCGTCACGAAGGCCTTGACGATCTGGCCGCGCACGGGGTCGGGCGCGCCGATCACCGCGCACTCGGCCACCGCGGGGTGGGTGAGCAGGCAGCTCTCGACCTCGGCGGGCCCGATGCGGTAGGCGCCGCTCTTGATCACGTCGTCGGTGCGCCCCTCGAAGTAGAAGTACCCGTCGTCGTCACGCCGGGCGAGGTCGCCGGTGCGCAGCCACGCGCCCTGGTACTTGTCGGCGGTCGCGCGGGGATTGCGCCAGTAGCCCAGGAAGACGACGGGGTCGCCGGGGCCGCGCACGGCGATCTCGCCGGATTCGCCCGGCGGGGCCGGAGTACCGTCGTCGCGCAGCACGACGACGTCGTGGCCCGGGAACGCCCTGCCCAGGGAGCCCGGCCGCACGGGGTAGAGACGCGAGCAGTTGCCGCAGACCAGGTTCGCCTCGGTCTGGCCGTAGATCTCGTGGAGCATGACCCCGGGCAGGTGACGGTCCCGCCACTCGAGGATGACCGGGTTGACGGGCTCGCCGCCGCTCATGATGGCTCGCAACCGCAGGCCGTCGGGTGGCCGGGGCACCTGCATGCACATCTTCAGGGCAGTGGGCGGCAGGAACGTGTGCGTGACCCCATAGGCCGCCATCAGCCGGAACGCGCGCTCGGGGTCGAACTTCGTGGTCTCGAAGGCCACCACCGGGCCGCCGAGCCGCAGCGCCGGGAAGAGCAGATCGTAGGCGCCGCCGATCCAGGCCCAGTCGGCGGGTGTCCAGTACACTTCCCCGCCCTGGGGCACGAAGTCGAAGTACAGCTGCACGGAGGGCAGATGGCCCAGCAGCACGCGGTGGCCGTGGACCGCGCCTTTGGGCGGGCCGGTGGTCCCCGAGGTGTAGATGATGAGCGCGGGGTCGTCCGGGCCCGTCGGTGCCGGTGTGCACGTGCTGGCCGCCGGCTCCAGCACCTGGCGCCACGGCACGTAGCGGCAGGCGCCGACGCGGCCGCCGTCGGGCAGCTCGGGCAGCCGCGCGTCGTGGACCACCACGACGAGCTGCAGCTCGGGAACCTGGTCGTGGAGGCCCGCCAGCACAGGCACCACGCTCGGGTCGGCGACGGCCACCCGGCAGCCGCTGTCGGCGAGCCGGTAGGCCAGGGCGTCAGGCCCGAACTGGCGCGTGAGCGGCACGGCCACGGCGCCCAGCCAGTAGATGGCGATGTGCGCGGCCGCGGTCTCGGGGCGCTGGTGCAAGATGACGGCCACGCGGTCGCCGCGCTGCACCCCGTGGGCGCGCAGGGCGTTGGCCAGGCGCGCGGCCTGTGTGCGCAGCTCGCCATAGGTGACGGTGGCGCGCGCGCCCGTCTCCGATTCGTAGTGGATGGCGATCCGGTCCGGCGCACTCCGGGCCCACCGGTCGCACACGTCGAGGCCGATGTTGTAGGCCGCGGGAATCTCCCAGCGGAAGGCCTGGCGGGCTTCCTCGTAGGACCGCCCCGCGAAGAACTCGTAGCGGATCACGGGCTCAGACGCGCAGCGGGGTGGATGCAGTGGGGGGCAGGCCGCGCGGCTCCGCCGCGGTGCCCGGCGCGCCGGCCACCACCTGCCGGGCGAGCACACCGATGCCGGCGACGACGCCCGCGTAGACCACGACGGAGAGCGCCTGCGCGGTCCCGCTGAGGGTGGTCAGCGTCTGACTGGACAGCTCCAGGCCTGAGAGCGCCAGGCCCACCACCGGCAGCACCGGCGCGCCGCACCCGATGACGCTGCACGGCAGGGTGGAGAACCCCACGGTCGAGAGCAGGGCCCCGGCCACGCCGGCGCGCCGCCCGGTGGCGGCTACGGGCACGGCGCACGCCCGCAGCCGGTCCCGCCGCGCATACCACAGCGCGAAGTACGTCGCGAAGAGCAGCGCCACCACCACCCACCGCGCCACGTCGCGCACCGTGGCCGTGTACCCCCACTCGGCATCGTCGTACCTGCCCGAGGCGATGATCCAGTACAGCGCGGCGTTCCAGAGGAACTGGGCCTTGCGCTGCCAGGTCGCGTCGTCGGAGGCCAGCCATGCCGGCAGGTTGCGCAGCCAGGGGTTGATCGAGACGTGGTCCGGCGGCTTGCGTGCCACCGTCAGCACCAGCGGCGGCAGCAGGACGTTGACGAGGAACACGGCCACCGCCACCGTGGCGAAGAGGCGACGGCGTTCCCTCACGGCGAGGGCGATGCCGGTGAACGCGCCGCGAACGGCGCGCAGGCGCTGGCGGCCCATCGGACTCCCCCCTTGCCGGTGTCAGTCACCCCCGAATGGTCCGCATCACGTCATCGGCGGCCAGGGCCTGGTCCGGCGTGCCGCTGAAGATGATCTCCCCCCGATCGATGACGTAGAGGCGGTCGGCCACCTTGGCGGCGGTCATGACGTTCGACTCGGCCACCAGCAGCGAGACCCCGGCCGCCTTGATCTGCTTCACCGCGTCGGCGAAGCGGCGCACCACCACGGGCGCCAGTCCTTCGAGCGCCTCGTCCAGCAGCAGCAGCACCGGCGCCGTGGCCATGGCGCGGCTGATGGCCACCATCTTCTTCTCGCCGCCGCTGAGCAGCAGGCCCCGCCGCTGCATCAGGCGGTCGAGTTCGGGGAACAACGTCCGGATGAGCGCCGCACGGTCTTCTCCGCCGTTCCCGCGGTGGCCGCCGCCGTCCGTGCGGGCACCCCTGGCCATCCAGAACCCGATGGCCAGGTGCTCGGCCACCGTCAGGTCGGGGAAGAGCCCGCAGTCCTCCGGCGCGTACCCCAGGCCCAGCCGCGCCCGGACATGCGGCGGCAACGTCGTGATGGCCCGGCCCTGGAAGGTGATCTCGCCGGCGCGGGTGGGAACCAGGCCCATGATGGCTTCCAGAGTGGTGGTCTTGCCGGCACCGTTGCGACCGACCAGGCAGACGATCTCGGCTGCGCCCACGGCGAGGGTGACCCCGCGCAGCACGTGCGCCGTTCCGCGGTAGGCGTGCAGGTTGCGCACCTCGAGCATGGCCGCGTCAGGCATGTCCCAGCAGCGTGGTGGCCACCCGTTCGTCGGCGCGGATCTGCTCGGGCGGGCCGTCGGCCAGGATCTGGCCCTGGTGCATGACCAGGATGCGGTCGGAGTAGGTGAAGACGATGTCCATGTCGTGCTCGACGACGATGGCGGTCAGCCCGCCGTCGCGGCAGACACTGGCCACGGTGTCCATGATGCGGCCCTTCTCGCGCGTGCCCACGCCGCTGGTGGGCTCGTCGAGCAGCACGAGCTGCGGGCGCAGCGCGTAGGCCACGGCCACGTCCAGCAGCTTGCGCTCGCCCTGGGCGAGGCTCGCGGCCGGCAGGTCCCACTTGGGCACCAGCCCGAACTGCTCGAGGATCGCCATGGCCTCGTCGCGGACCGCCGTGTCACGCTCGGCCAGCGCCACAGCCGTGCGGATCTTGCCGTCGCGGGCGAAGAGGGCCAGGCGCACGTTGTCCAGGGCCGTGAGCTGGTCGAACAGGTTCACCAGCTGGAAGCTGCGCGCGATGCCGGCGCGGATGCGCTGGGGGGCCGGCAGGTGCGTGACGTCGACGCCCTGGAAGAGGATCCGGCCGCGGTCGGGCGTCAGCAGGCCGGTGATCAGGTTCACCAGGGTCGTCTTCCCCGCGCCGTTGGCGCCGACGAGCGAGACGAGCTCGCGCGGCTGGATCGTCAGGCTGACGTCGTCCACGGCGCGCGTCTCGCCGAAGTACTTGCGCAGGCGTTCGGTGACCAGCAGCGCCACGTCAGCTCCTCCGCAGGCGGGCAACCAGCCGGGCGCCCGCACCGACCAGTCCGGTCGGCATGAGCAGCACCAGCAGGACCAGCACCACGCCCAGCACGGCCTGCCAGTAGGTGGCATAGCCGACGGCGTATGCCTCCAGGTGGTTGAAGACCAGAGCGCCGATCAGCGGGCCGCCGAAGCTCTTGAACCCGCCCAGGACCGTCATGAACACGATGCGGCCCGAGAACGGCCAGTACAAGACGTCGGGGGTGACGTGGCCGTTGAGCGGGGCCCACAGCGCGCCCGCCACCCCGGTGAACGCGCCCGACAGCACGAACGCCGCCAGCCGGTAGGCGCGCACCGGGACACCCACGAACTCGGCGCGCACCTCGTTGTCGCGGATCGCCTGGAGGGCTTTGCCGAACGGCGAGTGGACGACAAGCCACAGGGCGCCCACGCACAGCGCGAACACCGCCAGCACGTAGTAGTAGTAGGTGGTGGCGAGGAAGGTGAGCTTGTCGTCGCCGCCCCCGATCAGCCCGAACAGTAGCGTCGGCGAGGGCACGCGGATGCCGTCGGTCCCGCCGGTGATCCAGAACAGCTTGATGGCCAGGCCCCACAGCACCTGCGACAGCGCCAGGGCCAGGATCGAGAAGAAGATGCGCGTGTACCGCACGCACACCACGCCGAACACGACGGCCACCACCAGGCTCGACAGGAAGCCGGCGGCCAGGTAGGCTTCCATCGAGGTCAGGTGCAGGTAGCGCACCAGGAAGGCGGCGGTGTAGGCGGCGGTGCCGAAGAACGCCGAGTGGCCGAACGAGAGCAGGCCCGTGTAACCCAGCAGCAGGTTGAAGGCCAGCGCCGTGATGCCGGCGATGAGGCCGTACGACAGCAGGATGCGCTGGAACGGCGGGACCTGGGGGATGAAGGGCAGCGCCAGCAGCAGGGCCGCCAGCGCCACCACGTAGCCGGCGCGGCCCAGGGTGCGCGCCGGCGCCGGCCGGGGCATCGCCTCGGTGGAGGCCGCACCCCGGTTCATGCGCGTCGCGCCTCGCGTGCCCCGAACAGCCCGCTGGGCCGCGTGATCAGCACCACGGCGGCGATGAGGTAGAGGATGGCCAGCTCGAGCTCCGGGACGTACTGGATCGCGGCGGTCCGGACGAGCCCCACGATGACCGCGCCCACCAGGGCGCCCTCCAGGCTCCCCAGGCCGCCGATGACGACCGCGACGAAAGCCAGGATCAACGCCTCGACGCCCATGCCCAGCACCGCGCCCTGGATCGGGACGATCACCGCACCGGCCAGCCCGGCCATGAAGCAGCCCAGGACGAACGCCTGCAGGTAGATCCGTCGGACGTCGATGCCCAGCGCGGCGGCCATGCGCATGTGCTGCGAGGTGGCCCGCAGCAGCACGCCAAACCGGGTACGGTAGACGAAGGCCCACAGCAGGGCCGCGGCCACCAGCCCGAGGAGGATGACCAGCAGGTTGTAGGTGGGGTAGGGCGCGCCCAGGATCGTTACCGGGCTGAACGACGACCACAACGCCGTGGCCGAGAGCGGCGTGGGGCCCCAGACGAAGCGCATCAGATCCTCCAGCAGCAGCAGCAGCCCGAAGGTCATCAGCAGCTGGTACTCTTCGGCCCGCCGGTACAGGGGGCGCAGGAACGCCGGCTCGACGAGCGCGCCCACCGCCGCCACCGCGGCCGCGGCCAGGGGCAGCACCGCCAGCAGCGCGGGCGCGGGCAGGCGCGCCGCCAGCCCGCCCACCAGCCATGCCATCACGTAGGCGCCCACGGCGTAGAGGCTGCCGTGGGCGAGGTTGACGATGCGCATGACCCCGTAGATCAGGCTGAGGCCGCCGGCGATCAGGAAGAGGATCGCCGCGTACAGGAGCGCGTTGAGCAGCTGGACCACCAGGATGTTCATGCCGCCTCCCGGCTCGGGCCCGCCGCCTGGGGTGCTGCACCAGATTTCTCCACGCCCCCGGCCGGTCCTGCCTACACCTCGTGGCCCGCGGCGCGTCGGTCAGGCCATGACCACGATGGCGCGGCCCACGATCTCGCCGCGGTCGAGCGCCGCGTACGCCGTGGGTGCCTCCTCCAGCGGCACGCGCCGCGTGATGGCGCGCTGCGGCGCCACGGCGCCCGCGCGTGTCAGGTGCAGCAGCGCCGGCATGTCCCCGCGCACCCGGGCGCCGTACGACCCGATCAGCCGCACGCTGCGCCGCACCAGACGCGTGATCTCCACCGGCACCGTCACGTCGTGGGGCGCGATGCCGACCACCACCACCCGGCCACCGTCCCGGACCGCCGCCAGGGCCGTGTGTACCGTCTCGGGGCGGCCCAGGGCTTCGAACACCACGTCGGCGCCGCGGCCGCCGGTGGCCTCCCGCACCGCGGCGGCGACGTCGGTGCGGGCGGCGTTCACCGTGTGCGTGGCGCCCAGCGCGCGTGCCGCCTCGAGCTTGTCGTCGCGCACGTCCACGGCGATGATGGGCGTGGCGCCGAAGGCCCGGGCCACCTGCACCAGGTTGCTCCCCACCCCGCCCGTGGCCACGACCGCCACCGCCTCGCCCGGGCGCACCTCCGCCTGATGGCGCACCGCGCCGTAGGCCGTCAGCAGCGCGCACCCCAGCACGCAGGCGTCGACCACGGGCACGTCAGGGGGCAGGGGGAAGACGTCGGTGGCGGGGACGACCGCGTATTCGGCCAGGCCGCCCATGCTGTACATGGCCAGCGGGGTGCCGTCGCCGCGGTAGAGCCGCGTCGAGCCGTCGTAAAGCACCCCGCGCACGCGGTTGAAGGCGAAGAAGGTCTCGCACAGATCGTCCCGGCCCTGGGCGCAGTACGCGCACACGCCGCACGGCATGATGAAGGCGCTGACCACCCGGGTGCCCACCGGCGGGCCCGCGACGCCCGGGCCCAGCGCGGCCACCGTGCCCGAGATCTCGTGTCCCAGCACTGCGGGCGTGGGGAACGCGACCTCGCCTTTGATGACGTGGAGGTCGGTGTGACAGACGCCGCACGCCGCCACCTTGACCAGGATCTCGCCGGCTTTGGGCTGCGGGGGCGGGATCTCCTCCAGGTGCAGCGGTGCCCCGACCCTGTCCAGGACCACGGCGCGCATGGTGGATCACAGAGTACGACCGGGCACGGCCGGTCTCCTGTGGGCACCGGCGGACACCTGGCGCGTCTGCCCGTGGCGCGCGGCAACCCTCCCCGGGGGTAGGGATAACCGCCGCCTCCCCGAGGGCAGGGACAGGCTGCCGCCTCCCCGGGCTGCCGGACCGCGCCGCAGCGGGCTGCCGCCTTCCCGGCTCGCCGGGTTGCGCCGCAGCGGGTTGCCGCCTTCCCGGGTCGCCGGGCCGCGCCGCAACGGGTTGCCGCCTTCCCGGGCTGCCGGGCCGCGTCGCAGCGGGCTGCCAAGCGCCGCAGCGGGCCATGCATTCCCGGCCACCCGCCGCGACACCGGGCGTCCCCGGTCAGTCTCGAGCGGTCCGCGTTACTTGGAGTGCTTGTCGGCTACCTTGGTGGCCCCGTAGGCGTCGGGCTTGATCACGGCGGCGTAGCCCGAGCCCGAGACCATGCCGACCACCTCGCGCACGATCTGCCGGGTCTCGCCCTGCTGCCCGACGTCCAGGTGGATCTCCACCGGCAGCTTGGACAGGCCGTTGCGGGCCAGCGCCGCGGTGATCAGGTGCGCGATCTCCAGCGACAGCGACGTCTCGAAGAGGATGCGCTGGCGCAGGCTGGCGATCTTGCGGTTGCGGAACTTGCGGTAGAAGTAGCGCCCGCCGTGCCCGACGCGGTGGATGATCACCGCGGTGACGAACGTGGTGTCGTCCGAGAGCAGGGAGTCGGTGCCGATGATCAGGTGGTAGTGCTGGTCGGGTTCGCTGCGGATGTAGCCGACCAGTTGCTGGAACATCTCCTCGAACGACAGGCGCCCCTGTGAGGGGCTGACGAACTCCATGGCGGTCGCTTCTACGCCAGTATACGCCCGGCGCGCCAACCGGGACAAGCACGCGATGTCGCGTGCCGTCGAGGGATGCGCCCCGACCCGGCGCCCGGCGTCCTGCGTCTACAGGTCGCGGCGACCTTCCAGGGCCCGCGCCAGCGTCACTTCGTCGGCGTACTCCAGGTCGCCGCCCACCGGCAACCCGTGCGCGATGCGCGTGACGCGCACGCCCAGCGGCTTGAGCACCCGGGCCAGGTAGAGCGCGGTGGCCTCGCCTTCCACCCGTGGGTTGGTGGCGATGATGACCTCCTCGATGCCGCCCGCCCGGACGCGCTCGACCAGCTGCGCGATCCGGAGATCGTCGGGGCCGATGCCGTCCAGCGGCGAGATCGCCCCGCCCAGCACGTGGTAGCGGCCCCGGAACTCCCGCGTGCGCTCCAGCGCCACCACGTCGCGCGGGTCTTCGACGACGCATAGGACCGTCGGTTGCCGCGCCGGGTTGGCGCAGATGGCGCACGGGTCGACGTCGGTGATGCTGAAGCAGATGGAGCAGTGGCGCATCTTCGCCTTCACGTCGAGGATGGCGTCGGCCAGCGCGCGGGCGTCCTCGGGCGACAGGCGCAGGATGTAGAACGCCAGCCGCTGGGCCGTTTTGGGCCCCACGGTCGGCATCTTCATGAGCTCGTCGAGCAACCGCTGCAGCGGTTCGGGGTAGTCCATGCGCAGGCGGACGCCGATTCGGTCCTTTCTACTCTACCAGCTTACCGCATCCTTACCGCATCGCCGCGTCAGCGGGCAGCCGGGCTTGCGACGGGCGTCGCGGACCATATCGGTGGGGGCGGGTCGGCCCCGGGGACGGGGCGGTGCAACGGCGTGCGACCGGCGTCGAGGACGGTGTCGGTCGGGAGACGGCTGCCCCGTCGATGGGGGGCCACGGGCCTGCAGTCGGCGTCGAGGCCGGCACCGTGCGGGATGTCCGGCTACCGAGGCCAGCCGGGGAGCCCCAGGCCGCCAGCCACCGCCTGCATGCGCGCCTCGGCCAGCGCCCGGGCGTTGCGCTGCGCCTGGCGCACCGCGGCCAGCACGAGGTCCTGGAGGAGCTCGAC